>SCPN01001536.1_pt1 | contig 369398 bp, 592 predicted proteins | sample 6106831 | NCBI WGS metagenome assembly SCPN01 (sample SAMN10720447, study PRJNA508395) | human gut metagenome | isolation source: Participant 1, 0 month
GTGCGATAGAATACTTTAACCGCATGAACTCGTAATAAAGGTGGCGTTATATTGTTTGTTTTCGGACTGATGATTCCCCTAGGACTGTTGTTCTCAGTACTGAGGCATTAAGCATACTGTGAAAGAGTGTATACGGTAACGGCCATACATGATATGCCTTATAGAACAGACAAAGGGATATTTACATATACAAATAGCTGGTCGCTATGGTATATGGCTTAATGGTAATCGGTTTAAAAGCTCCGTTAGGGCTGTTTGGACTACAGCATTAACTGTGAAACGGAAAAGGCCCATTAAGAGCTAACGATACCCGTTAGTGTAACTAAAGTAATCGACGTACGACTCGAGCTCTATACATTTTATGCAATCCGGGGACGTTTTCAGCTATTGGCTGAACGATAAAGCCTAGTCGGATAGCAAGATATTGTAACGATTTCGTCGATACCTAAATTAGCGTATGAATAATTATAGGTACGTATTCTATTAGAGTCTATCCACATTATTCTATGGTCCATTTATTCCTTAGTATATGGGGATTTATATTTGGCGTTATGGCCGTGATGTGGGGGATAGCGGGATAGTTATACGTTGATAAATTTAAGATAATTTGAATTTATATTTTTGCTATACGTAAAATTATGATGCATATTATAAATATAAAGAGAGCCATCAACATTAGCTAGTAACGTTAGGCCCATCTACAAAATTGCAAATTTAAATGCGCCTAACGTGTAAGCACTGCGAATGCTTTTATACGTTAGGCGTTTTTCTTACTCTATTTTAAAATATAAAGCTAAGAATGGGATATGCTAGGACAATATAGCATTGATTGCGCATTACGTTTCCTTAATGTTCATAGCATTACCGTTTTCGTCGGTGATGAGCCTAACTCACGTTGATGACTCTAGGAAATAAAATAAGTGTCGACAATTTGTCGACACTTATTTAATCTTGTTTATGTTAATGTTCTATAGAGTTATGTATACTTATAGATGATAAAAGCCTATAGTACAAAATCGTACTATAGGCTTCTGTCATGTTTAATATATTATCTTCTATATACATCCTCTAGTATTAGAGTTTGGACCGCAATAATTTTGGTTGTCATTGTTACATGGTTCATAGTTAGTATTGTTCGTATTGTTATCGGAGTTGTATTGTGTGTTAGTGTTGCAATTGTACTGAGAATTATTGCATACATAATCATAAGCAAATCCTGTGGACACTACAGCAGTCACGGCTAAAGCAGTCATAATGAGTATACGTTTTGTAAATTTCATAGTAATTACCTCCTTGTTCCTATATTTATATTATACTACTATGAGTCAAATAAAATATGATATTCTATATATATATATTTGGGAATTTATGTGAAAGGAAGATTATTATGATGAAACGTGTATTGATGGCTACGCCTTTGTTTAAGTTGTGTTGCCTTTAGGTAGTAACGCAATTGATATTAATATACCAGGTGCAGATCCACTGTATCAAAGGATGCATATCAGAATTATCGCAAGACTGATGCGGATGCGCAACAGATGGAACAGGATGTTGAAAAGGATATAAAACATATATGCCCAAACAAGTGGTAGGTAATGGCGAATTTGATTTAAATGATATCATTTATTCAAATCGTGAGTTGAACCATGCATTAGATTTTCTTCATCAATATTTATTTTGAAGAGGAAGGTATATGGAATACTGAGAAGATTGCAGATGGCACACCTGCTTTCAGAAATGCAATGATTATGAGCCCCACGGTATGATGGCTTATGAATTGCGTCATCAACCAGCAGGCAATAATTGGGAGGATAGTAAGATTCCTTATAGCAAATTGACTGTTGATGATATGAAGCTATCGCAGAAAACAGCTGGCGTATTTCGTGGTGATGACCACTCATTATATGCTGGTAAATTTACGTATCCTACGGTTGAAAAAGCGACATGGGATGTCACGTATGCAAAGGATGCACCAATGGTGGGGAGCCTTAATTTTACGATGAAGAATACACCGACGATTTCGTATCATATAGGTTATAATTTTATGCCTAGAAAACAGTTTAGTGTGTTAAAAGCACAGGGTGTTGATAAGGCTAAAGACGTAATAATGTCCCCGTTGGTTAACTATGTATTACCATCCGTTGAACCAGCGAAGGATATACTTTCAAAAAGCAAAGCATTAACAATTAATGATTTTACATTCTTAATGCTAAAAACAAGTAAAATGACGCGGGATGATGGAAATGATTCGTACATGTACGTATACGATAGTGACCAGTATAGAGAAGGTATCATGGTGATGCCAGTTGAGGCTGAAGATATACAACATCCAGAGAAGATTTTCCCTAAAGCCGTACGCAGTATTATCCTAACTGACAAGTATTCGATGCACCAGCCAATCCAATTTGCTACCGTATGGAATGATGCTATGCCATCCGTATATATGCAAATTAAGCGCCCTAAAACAACGATATATATGTTAATATCTCATGATAACCAATACGTATACAATCACTTTATTATGACCTATAATACTAGTTCTTTAGTCGAAAAAGATTTGCGAGATATTGTGCAATATGTAGACACTAATAACAATAAGGATTTCTATAATACATTCCAAAGTGGGCTTTGGGCTAAGATGCCAAAGATATGGCGACGGTTGATATTAAGAATGCGAAATAATAGATAATGTAAGGAATTTAAAAATACCTTGTGAAGTAACTCTCACCATCGGTTAGATTTTTTCATGTAACTATAGGCTCTCTGTTATGAGGCATATACCTTGTGATAGAGGGCTTTTTGTGTGTGTAAAAAAAAGTTAAAAAAGAGCTCTATTTTTCTAGAAAATATCTTTATTTCTTATGCTAAAAGGCGTATACTGTAGATAATAATATAGAACATATATTTGTATTTAAAGAGAGGAGGAAGATGTATGAGTGATGATGTAAAAATGTTTGAAGGTAGTCAAATTCGTTCTGTGTGGGATAATGAAAGGGAAGAGTGGTATTTTAGTGTAGTTGATGTTATAGGTTCTTTGACTGAAAGCAATAATCCGCGTGACTATTGGTATCGTGTGAAAAAACGTATGTCAGAAGAAGAACGAAGTGAGTTGTCGACATTTTGTCGACAACTGAAACTTAAGTCGACAGATGGTAAGTCATATAAGACTGATGTAGCTGATATGCAAGGTATTTTTCGTATAATCCAATCTGTGCCATCTCCTAAGCAGAACCTTTTAAAATGTGGTTAGCAGAAGTTGGTAAAGAGCGTATTGATGAAATAATTGACCCAGAGCTAACTATAGATAGAGCCCTAGAAGGATATGCGCGAAAGGGCTATAGCCGAGAATGGATTAACCAACGATTACAGGCTATTCAAGTGCGTAAAGAATTAACAGATACATGCAAGATCATGGTGTTAAGGGGGGTAATGAATATGCTATCCTAACAGAATGAAATCTCTAAAGCTTGGTCTGGAATGACGACTAGAGAATATAAGGACTTTAAGGGGCTAAAAAAACAGAAAATCTACGAGATAATATGTCTACTACAGAACTTATCTTAAATATGTTAGCCGAAACGGCTACAAAGGATATTGCGAAGGCAACTAATCCTCAAGGATTAGACGAGAATAAAAAGGCTGCTCAAGATGGTGGTTCTATTGCTGGTGATGCACGTAAATCGATTGAAGCTAGGACTGGTAAGCCTGTTATTACCTCTAAAAATGCTATTGATTTAGGGCGATTAATTAGTGATGTGGTGAAACATGATAGATGAAGGACTTGAACGAATGAAACGAAAACATAATTGTAGAGTGCATTTTGATGCAGATTCTTTTCAAATATCTGATTGCACAGTAGCACCAGTACACGACATACCTGATGTAATACATGAAAATCAGGAGTTTGATTTTTATGTTGAGTCTACCTATGATGTATATCTGCTTCCGTATCATACATAGTCATGATTGTGTTGTAAGTATTTATCCTGCAAAAGTGGATGAGGCATTCATATATATCGTGAGTTCTATACCTGTTTCTAAAGATAGTATCAAAGAAAATATTCAAAAGATTTTACATGCGTTGGGGACATATGGATTTCCAAAATTGAGGAATCCGAAAAGTAGTATTACATTTTGTATATAGTGATGAAATAGGTCGTAAAGAAAATAATACCACATTATATAGGAATTTTTTATCCCATATGATGTGGTATTTTATTTATATATGATTTATGGGAGGTCTTATGTTATGTCACATTACACAGGATTAGTATTGCTGTATTTTATATTTTGGCTAGTAGTTCGGTTATACCGTGGTTCTGTTGATTTTTCGTGGTGGCCAATAAATATTTATGATAAAGATTCTATTAAAGAGGAAATGGAAGATTATGTTGAGTCTAATCGATTAAGTGTTCTTGTTAATGTTACACCTGAAGTTAAAAGAGTTATTATATCGCTTGTTAGTCTAGGTATCTTTATATTCAACCTTATTAACGCAGTAGGTTTTTATTTGATAATTCAAGTAATAAGTATGCCACACCTTATGTATTATGGATTTATTGTTATTATGATTCTAGCCCTTTGTAGACGCAGTAGAAAGTACTTATGACTTTTATCTCTATTTTGCATCTATGTTTACAAAGAATGTTCCAATAAAAATTATATATCGATATCTTGATATATACAGTATTAAGTTATTACCAGAATATATGGATGAAGTACTATGTGCCTTGTCTATATTGAGTGCCATTTATGGAATATATTGGTACATTGTAATATAGTAATTTAACGTTAATTGAATATGGTAATATCTGATTTTGAGATGTTTAATTTTTGCCACATATTTTACTATTACTGTAGTGAACTGTTTATATGTGGCTATTTTTATAGTAAAATGAAAATTAAATGAACATATTTTAAATGAGGATTGTTATATAAGGAAATTAAACACAACATATAAGGGAGCATATAAATGGTTAAGGGACAGAATGTAAATTTATTTTTATTAGATGGAGAAGTCACTGGTCGTATTAAGTGTACCTTAGCTAATTGGACTGGATTGGTTTATAAAATTCCTAGATCCTTATTAGATGAATCTAAAGATATCAGCGCATTACATCAAAGTGCAATCTATATGTTATTTGGTATGGATGATAATAATGAACCGTTAGTATATATTGGTCAGGCTGGAATTCGTAAAAATGATGATGGGGTTTTGCAGCGATTAAGAGAGCATGATACAGATAGTAGTAAGGACTTTTGGACAGAGGCAGTAGTATTAACAACATCGAATGATAGCTTTGGTCCTACAGATTTAAATTTCTTGGAGAATCATTACTATAAATTGATTAAAGAAATCAATCGATACAAGGTCTTTAATGAGAATGAACCAACTCTTGGAAATGTAACTGAAGAAAAAGTTAGTGAGTTATTAGCGTATATAGAGTTTTCAAAATTACCAATAGGATTATTAGGTAAGAAAGTTTTAACACCAATTGATGAGTTGGCTGAATCAAGTCGTGGTGATGGTGATGTTATATATACTATGACTCAAAAAGTTGGAAGTGAAGTGATTACTGGCTATGCTAAAGAAACTAATGAAGGTTTTTTACTTCTGAAAGGAAGTAAAGTTTCTCATAAGACTGCGCAAACTATATCTGAATCACTTAAGTTACGTCGGAAAATAGCAAAAAAGATAATGATAATTGTATAATGGAAGATATTTTATTTAATAGTCCATCCACCGCAGCTATGTTTTTAATTGGTCAGACCGCAAATGGATTAATTCTTTGGAAAAATAAAGAAGGAGTTAATTTAAAAGAAATACGAAATAGAAATAATACTATTTAAACAAAAGTTGCATTTTAAAAAATTACAAAATTATATTTGCTTTTATATGAACTACACTGTATACTTTAATTAAAAGATATACAGTGTAATTTTTTAAAATGCAAAAATAAGAGTGAGATGAAAAAGATATTAAAGAAAGAGGTGAGATAATGTATATTCAAAATGTATTTCATAGCAATACGGGATATCACAGTATCGCATTGAAGAAAGCAATAGACCTGATGCGAAAGTATATACCTTGTATGGGCAGAATGAATTATATGAAGATCTATATGGTGTACCTGGGTCTATGAGTGATCGGAAACAGATAAAAGTAGATAGAATGGGGACTGGCGCTATTGCCAGAGAAGGCGATTTATTATTTAGCACAATTTCTGGTGAAGCTACAATCGTAAGTAGTGAACATGATGGTTACGTATTCACACAAAATTATGCTCGTATGGAGCCTATGAGTAGGTTAGTAGATAGAAAGTATATGGCTTATTTAATTAATGAAAATCCATCAATCAAGCGTCAGTTTAAACAAAATCTACAAGGTAGTCAGGTGATACGATACAGTTTAAAGCTATTGAAAGAAATTGCGTTACCAGAATTACCACCAATAGAGATTCAACGGGTGATAGGGGATATATATTTTAAGCAATTACTATTACGTTCGTTAAGACAACGGGTAGCCGAGAATACATATCGTTTATCAATTGCTATGTTACAGGGAGTGGAGTAAATGACAGAACTAGAATTTGAACGTCAGCTAATTGAACAATTATCGTCAGGGATTATTAGTAGTACAGCTAACCAAATGGGGAGACACTACAGATCCATACGGTAATATGAAGGTGTTTAAAAGCAAATTATGGAAGTATGAACCAGCAATTAAAACAACAGAAGACTTATGGGAAAACTTTTCTATTTTTGTATCAACTGAATCAAAATCAATTAACACAACCATTAAGTGATACAGAATTTAAACAAGTGCAAAAGGTAATTAATGAACTATATACTCCATATCAAGCAGGTCAATTTTTATATGGTATCAATGGCGTATCTCAAGTAGAAGTTGACCTAGATGATGGCCGCCATGTATTTTTAACAGTATTTGATCAAAAACAAATTGGGGCAGGTAATACAGTATACCAAGTGGTAAGTCAAATTAAACGAGAACCACAAATTGCAGGTCGCCCAGAACGTCGTTTTGATACAACACTACTCATTAATGGTTTGCCAATTATTCAAATTGAGGAAAAATCTGTTAAACATTCTGTAGATGAAGCATTAAATCAAATGCATCAATATATTCAGGAAAAACAGTACAGTGATATTTTCTCAACAGTTCAAATTCTAGTCGCAATGACTCCAAATCGAATTAAATATATGGCGAATACAACGGCGGATTTATTTAATAAGGACTTTGCTTTTGAATGGCAAAATCCTAATGATAATAAGGTGGTTCGTAACTGGACTACTTTTGCAGATATGTTCCTTAGCATACCAATGGCACATCAAATGTCTACATTGTTTACTATTCTCGATGGTACTAAGAATAAACAAATGCTTAAGGTAATGCGTCCTTATCAAGTATATGCCACAAAAGCAGTTTTAAATGAATTAAAACGCGCTGATTTTGATTTACCAATTAATAAATTAGGTTATGTTTGGCATACAACAGGATCTGGTAAGACTATCACTAGCTTTAAAACAGCATGGTTAGCTAGCCGTATGCCTAATGTAGATAAGGTTATCTTCGTAGTAGACCGTATTGCTTTGACCAAGCAAACTGAAGACAATTATAAAGCGTATGATCCGGAAGGCTCCATAGATGATGGCGGTAAAGAGTATAACAATGTTAGTGGCACACAAAATACAGATGCTTTAGCGAGTAAATTTAATAAAAATGGTTATGGTATTATTGTTACATCTGTACAAAAGTTAAATACTCTTATTAAACGTAAAAATTTTGTGGTACATAAGAAAAACTTTGTGTTCATTGTCGATGAGGCCCATAGGTCTACCGGTGGTGAAAGCTTTGAAGATTTGCAAAAAATCTTTAAAGGTGCTGCTTGGGTTGGCTATACAGGAACACCTATGTTTGATGAAGTAGTTGGTAAAAAAGGCACTAAGACTCATGAAGTATTTGGTAAATTACTCCATGCTTATACGATTCGTTGAAGCTATTGCAGATAAAAATGTATTAGGTTTCAAGGTGGATTTCGAAACTACGATTGCAGAAGACAAAATGAAACTTGAATACTTACCAAAATTCTATAAGGCGCAGCATTCAGATTGGAACGAACAAGATATTGAACGTAAAATCGCTAATCTTACCGATAATGATATGGATGATATGATAGAACCAAGTTTCTATGATAATAATCTTGATCACGTAAAATTAGTTGTAGAAGATATCTTTAAAAATTGGAGAAATCGTTCTAATGATGGTGCTTATAACGCAATGCTTACTACACATGTAGGTGGTAACCGTCCAAGTACGCCGATGGCATTGATGTACTTTGATGAATTTGAACGTGTTAATCATGAACGGGCAGCACAAGGTTTGCCTACGCTGAAAGTAGGCGTTACGTTCAGCATGAGTACCAATAATAGTGATAACCAATTAACTACAAATGATGGTTTATTACGTGCTATGAAACATTACAATAAGATGTTTGGTACTAGCTTTGGACTTGATGATGTATCGGGTTATACACAAGATTTAACAACACGCTTAAATCGTACAGCAGAAGATGGGCAATATTTAGATATTGTTATCGTTGTGGATCAACTATTAACTGGTTTTGATGCTCCGCAAATGAATACACTGTATGTGGACCGTACATTGAAAGATGCATTATTGATTCAGGCTTATTCCAGAACGAACCGCATTGCTGATAATCAAGGAAAGCCATGGGGGCCGTATAGTCAATTACAGATGGCCAGCTAAAAACGAAGAGCTCATGAATCGAGCATTAAGTATTTATGCCAATAAGCACTCTGCTGATGTACAAGAAACATTAATAGATACAAAAAAATTAGTTGATAGTGGTGTTTTAGCAAAACCTTTCAAAGAACAATTTGAAGAGGTAAAACATGTAGTCAATCAATTAGCGGATATTACAGATACTTTCACAGAGGTACCAGCGAGTGAAGCTAAGCAAGAAGAAATGTTTAATCTTATGCGTACATATAGTTCGGGAATGTCTAAATTAAAACAATATGACCCAGAAACGGTTAATGGTGAGGATATTGGTTTTGACTATGATAATCCAGATGAACTTGTTACCTTGCTAGGGATGACACCTGAACAAGAAGAAATGTTAACGACATCTCTGTATAACGATTTGAAAGAACGTATTGCTGAAAATCATGATGTACCGGTTGCTCAAATTGAACTACGCATGATACATGTAAAAGATGTTAGTGTCAATTATGATTATCTAACCGAATTGGTAGAAGCATTGATGAATGCAGTGCATGAGGACCGTATGGATGCAGCCGCTGACTATCGAGATAAGATTAGTGATTTTGCTATGGCCTTGGAAGACCGTCAATATGCAAAACAAATTAATAATGCTGCTGATGCGATTTATAATGGTAATTATCCTCCTGAAAATCATGAAGTAACATATCCAGTTCGATTAAATTCTAGTTTAGATATTATACATGATGCTAATACCATGATTGTGAAGGATAATATCTTTGATTTCCGTTTAAAATGGGGCATTATTGATGTTATTAGTAATGATGAAGTTTTAGAACTATTTGGACGCCATAGTGCAGGTAAACAAGACCTTGATAGTACGGGCCGAATTAGTCAACTAAAGAAAGATGCACGTAAAGAATACCAAGTTAAAGCACAAGATAAAGAAGTGGCAGCACTTAATAAGATTACATATGGCAATGAATTAGTTGCTGCATTATATCAATTTGCAGATTCTTATGTTAATGAAAGGTAGTGTTGTTATGATAAAAGGAAAGGGAGGTTATGATGAGTAAGAAAAACGGAGAGTACCTAAATTACGATTTCCTGGATTTACTGAAGATTGGGAACAGCGTAAGTTTCTTGATTTATTAGATACACAAAATGGAATCAGAAGAGGTCCATTTGGTAGTTCGCTAAAAAAAGATTCTTTCGTAAAGAAATCTGATTATGTAGTATATGAACAACAAAATGCCATATATGATAACTATGAAACTCGTTATTTTATTTCAAAAGAGAAATATAATGAGTTAATTCGGTTTAATATACAACCAGGCGATTTTATTAATGAGTGGTGCAGGTACTATAGGTAGAATCTCAATGGTGCCAGATGGCATAAAAGAAGGGTGTCTTTAATCAAGCGCTAATTAGATTTAAAGTGGATAAGAACTCTATTAATCCACTATACTTTCTTAAGTTTATGCAGTCAGATATGATGCAAAAACTGTTGACACAAAATCCTGGATCTGCCATGACAAATTTGGTTCCAATGGATGAGTTAAAAAGGGATGTTACTATTCCATCACTTGAAGAACAAAATAGGATAAGTACTTTTATAAATCAAATAGATGAGTTTATTACCCTTCATCAGCGTAAGCTTGAACACTTAAATTTAAAGACAAAAGCGTTGCTTCAAAACTTTTCCCAAAATGGAGAGTGTTATCCAGAACTTCGTTTCCGGGATTTACTGATGCTTGGGAACAGCGTGAGCTATCAAGTTTAACAGAATATATTGGTAGGAAAAAAGTCGGTTTGAATTTGGATTTGGTAATATACCTATGGTTCGACATGAATTTGGTTATGATGATATTACACATGTTACGATGGTAATTTTATTAACAATAATGCAAAGAATAGCTAAATGCAGTGACAACTTTATCGATATTCTGGAAAAGTTAAAATAATAAATACAAGATTTTACTATAGTCAGATAGTAGTCAGTTTTATATATTATACTTTGACTTATTTTGATTTAAGACGCCTTTCATTTGGGGACCAAACACTTAAACAAATAAAAGGGATTACAAAAATTAAATTATTGTACCAGTGTATATTGAATCTGAACAGGAAGAAAATAGGAGAAATATTAACAATATTGATAATATTATTACCCTTCATCAGCGTAAGTTAGATCACTTACAATTACAGAAAAAAGCATTACTTCAACAGATGTTTGTATAAATAAAGGAGATTTTGTATGGCAGAATCAAAAGCACAGAATATTTCAAGCCAATTGTGGGCTATTGCCAACGACTTGCGTGGCACAATGGATGCAAGTTCTTTTCAAAGATTACATTCTTCCATTTTTATTTTATAAATATCTTTCCATTCATCAAGAAGAGTACTTAGTTAATAATGATTTGGTTGATATTTCAGATGGAAAATCTGTTAATGAGGCCTATAAGGAGCTTGTTGAAGAGGAAGGTTTAGAGGCTTGTTTAATTGATATTGCTGGTACATTAGGTTATGCTATTAATCCTGAGGATACATGGGCTTCTTTAACTGAAAGCATTCATAATGGTTCCGTTATTCCTAGTGATTACCAACGATTATTTGAAAACTTTAATAAGAATGCTGAAATTAATAAAGAAGCTGCAGCAGATTTTAGAGGTATTTTTAACTACATTAACCTTGGTGATTCTGGACTTGGATCAACAACGGCAGGTAGAACGAAGACTTTAAATGCGGTTGTTACTAAAATTGATGAAATCGAGTATAAAGATGAAAATGGTAAAGATATACTTGGTGAAATCTATGAGTATTTGATTGGTAAATTTGCAGCTAATGCTGGTAAAAAAGGTGGGGAGTTCTATACACCACATGAAGTTAGTCAAATCTTGGCTAAAATTGTTACTGGCAATATAGAATCTCAAACTGATACTTTTACAGTCTATGACCCCACAATGGGTTCTGGATCACTACTATTGACGGTTCGCAATGAATTGCCTGATGGATCTCGTCAAGGTGCGGTTAGCTTTTACGGGCAAGAACTAAATACGGTAACATATAACTTGGCCCGTATGAATTTGATGATGCATGGTGTTACGTATAATAATATGACACTGAATAATGCTGATACTCTTGAAAGCGACTGGCCAGATGGGCCTGACCGTGATGGTATTGATAGACCACGATCTTTTGATGCGGTTGTTGCGAATCCACCGTACTCTGCGAAATGGGATAATAGTGAAAGTAAACTTAAAGACCCACGCTTTAGTGAATATGGTAAATTAGCACCAGCTTCTAAAGCAGATTATGCTTTTATATTACATAGCTTGTATCACCTAAATAATGAAGGTACAATGGCTATTGTACTACCTCATGGTGTTCTATTCCGTGGTGCGGCAGAAGGTAAGATTCGCCAAACCATTATAGAAAAAAACTATCTTGATGCGGTGATTGGTTTACCTGCGAACTTGTTCTATGGTACAAGTATCCCTACAATAATCCTTGTATTTAAGAAAGAACCGCACGACACGGAATGTACTATTTATTGATGCTAGCAATGAATTCGTAAAAGGTAAAAATCAAAATAATTTGAGTGAATGAGAATATCACTAAAATTATTGAGACATACCGTAATAGACAAGGCATTGATAAATATGCACACGTTGCATCTCTCGAAGAAATCAAAGAAAATGACTACAACTTAAATATTCCTCGATATGTAGATACATTTGAGGAAGAAGAAGAAATTGATCTTGATGAAATCAACCGTATGATTGAACAAGATAACCAAGAAATTGCAAAACTTGAAAAAGAAATAGCCGAACAATTAGCCCTATTAGGCGTCAAAATGTAAGGAAAAGAGGTAGAAAAGACCAAATAGGACTTTCCTACCTCTTTTACTTAGAACAGCGTAAGCTATCAAGTTTAACAGAATATATTTGGTACAAGGAAAATGGTTATTAATTAATAATATTGATGAGATTCAATATTAGGTTCGACGAATGTTATTGGTTATGATAATGATTATGATTACGATGGTAATTTTATATTAACGGCACGAGTAGGGGCTAATGCAGGACAACTTTATCGATATTCTGGAAAAGTTAAAATAACTGATAATACAGTATTTATTATGTCAGATAGTAGTCAGTTTATATATTATACTTTGATTATTTTGATTTAAGACGCCTTTCATTTGGGACGGGACAACCACTTGTTAAATCAAGCCGAATTACAAAAATTAAAGCCTATGTGTACCAGTGAGTAAATCTGAACAGGAGAAAATAGGAGAAATATTTAACAATATTGATAATATTATTACCCTTCATCAGTAAGAGCCATTTCTATGTGGGAACAGCGTAAATGGTGGGGTAGAATTATGTTAACAATAGAGGAAAATCCGAACTATTTTATATTTATTATGAAAAATGGATACATATATATAAGGAGGGTGCTATTCGTGATGTAACAATGCGAAAATATGAGATAACATTACTATGGTTAAAGCGATTAGTACCTAATCTTAGGCTTTCACAATTAAACAGAATATCGTATCAACAATTATTAAATGATTATGCAGAGTTCCATGAACGACAAACAACAATGGACTTTCATCATCAAATTAAAGCAGCTGTATTAGATGCCGTAGATGAAGGCTTAATCGATAGGAGATCCGACGCGAAAGGCGATTATAAAAGGTAGGTCACCGAGAATTAAGAAGATTAAATATCTAAATCAGTTTGAGTTACATACATTGTTAGTTAACTTAAAGTTGACATCCGAGATTAACTGGGACTGGTTGATATTGATAATTGCTAAAGACTGGGATGCGATTTTCAGAAGCTTTAGCATTAACGCCAAAAGGATTTTGATTTTTCACATCAATCATTGATTGTGGATAAAACGTGGGATTATAAAGGGGATGGCGGATTCTTACCAACGAAGAATAAATCATCAGTGAGAAAAATACAGCTTGATTGGCAGACGATTATAAAGTTTTTGAATTAATTAAAGGATTACCAGATGATAAGCCGATATTTGTGAAAGGTCGTGTATTTAATTCCACAATTAATGGTATATTAGAAAGATATTGTAAAAAATTAGCATACCAGTTATATCAATCCATGGGTTACGACATACACATGCTTCATTATTACTTCTTTGCAGGCGTGTCGATTGCAAGTGTAGCAAGAAGGCTTGGGCATGCAAGTATGACAACAACACAAAAAACATATATACATATAATTCAAGAAATGGAAAATAAGAGATATTGATCTAGTGATGCGGTCTATGGCTGGATTAGCATGAAATTTATTTTATAGAAATGGCTTTTACTGATGAAGGGTAATAAACTGATCCAACTTATAAAAGAATTGACCTATTTTAGATTCTTCTTCAGATAATGTAGACATAACTATAGCATTTTTAATGGTCCCTAATCCTAAGTTTTTTATAGTTGTACCCGTCAAATTCTTATAAAGAGTAGTAATTTACATTACCTTGTATGTAGTTGATAAAATAAAAAATCTCTATTTATGTTTTTAGGCGTAATATAAGCTACACTTTTTCCTAACATGATATTTTCATTATTATATCTAGCAAGTGTTCCTATCGTGCCATTAATTGACATTAAAATAGATGTACTATCTAATCGTCTATCATCATTGCTTAAAGCTTCAAATGCTACCTTTTTTGTTTCTGCTGTAACAGAAACTTTACTATCAACTAAATTATTGCCATTAATAAAATAATAGCTCCCATTTTCATCATATTTAGGCGTGCCATGTAATCCATCACCTATAGATATAGTTAATTCATCTAACTTACACTGTTCCCAAGTATTGAAGGAGTTATAATATGAAACTTAATAAATTTTCAGTTAGAAATTATAGAAGTATTGCAAGCCAAAGTGATATTAATTTAAAAAGTTTTAACGTTCTTTTAGGAAAAAATAATGAAGGTAAATCTAACTTGCTGAAAGCTTTGAATATAGCAATGGAGACACTGTTAAAACATGGACATAGGCATAATACTATTTTATCAAGAGCAAATTCGAGGGAGAGATCTTAACTATGATTGGGCTAGGGATTTCCCGTTTCAGTATAGGGATAGGAAGATTGGTAGGGAGTCTATATTTACATTGGAATTTGGATTAAATGATGAAGAAATTATGGAGTTTCGGGATGAGTTGGGGTTACAGGTAAATGGTATTATTCGGATAAGAATTACTTATGATGAAAATAATAAAGCAAATATAGAAGTAAAAAAACAGCATGGTACACAGTATAAGAAGAAGTCATCAGAAATTGCAAGATTTATATCTAGTAAAATAAAGTTCAATTATATTAGTGCAATTCGAACAGAAAATATGGCTATAAATGTACTTAGAAATATTGTTATACAGCGTTTAACACAGTCTCCTTATAATGAAGAGTATGAGGATGCGGTAAAGAAGCTTGAGGAGTTACAAGAAAAAGTATTAAATGATATTGCTAGTCAATTAAAACCATCATTATTAAAATTTCTTCCAAAATTAAACTCTGTTAATATTAAGAGTGAAATAGATCGATATAATCCATATTATTGGTCACCTGATATTCAATTGATGTTAGATGATGGTGTAGAGACTAATATAATTCATAAAGGTGAGGGAATTAAAAGTCTTGTAACATTAGCTATTTTAAAAGATTTACAAATTTTTAATGGAGTTTCTATTGTTGCTATTGAAGAACCAGAATCACACTTACACTCTGAGGCGATACATGAATTAGTAGAGGTTATACATGAAATTTCAAATTCGAGCCAAGTGATTATTACAACACATAATCCTTTATTTGTACAGCGGAATAATATTAAAGGTAATATTATTGTTGATTCAGGGAAGGCCCGTATTGCTCATAGTATAGAAGAAATAAGATCGATATTGGGTGTAATGCCAGAAGGATAATTTACAAAATACATCAAATGTATTATTGGTAGAGGGTAAAACAGACCAGATAGTGCTGAGTAAGTTATTGTCTACATTAAGCTCTAAAATCAAGAAATTCGTTGAATAATAATCATTTTGTAATCAAATATATGGGGACTGCGTCAAATTTATGTCATACATTAGGGGAGCTAAACCAATCAATGTGTAAGGTATTGGTTGTTTTGGATAATGATGATGCTGGGCATTCTGAAGGACGCAAAGCTATTGAACGTAGATTAATAAAAGAGAAATGTATAAAATATATTGGTGGACCTGGAAGCAGAGAAGCAGAACTTGAGGATATAATTAGACCTGATTTTTATAAAGACTTATTACTATCAAAGTTTTATCTTAATATTGAAAGTAGTGCTTTTAGAGGCAATAAGAAATGGTCAGAAAAATTAAAGTCTTTAGCAAACTCAGCGGGAACCGATTTAACTGATAGTTTAAAAAATGAAATTAAAGTTGCAATAGCAGAATCAATACCTAGTAATATTAATTCTATAAATGATATATTTATTAAAGAGCGATTACATGTAGTAGAATCCATTGTAACAGCAGTAGAGACAGATGCTAGAATAGCACTATTGCATTTATAGCTGTTAAACTAGTTTTCTTTTTAAGTATTGAAGGTATATGTTTTGCTCAATAAGTGCGTCTATTTATTTACGAAATGTAATTGTGGGAACGTAAATAGGGAAAGAACTCTTTCGATTCCTTTCCCTGTTTAGATATGATATAATTTATATCAAAGTGAGGCATAAATGGTTTCGACGCCAGACTTCGCTTCTAGTATTTAATAAATTGAAGAAACGGTCTGACTTCTATGTCGGGCCTTTTTTCATGCCCCAATTAGAAAGCTAGCTTTCAGCTAGAGGTCAATCACTTTGCTACCATGATAATGGTCGCTACAAGTATGCCAAAGGAAATCATCAACGATAACACTTTGAATGTACTCATATTGATCACCGCCAATCCTCGAGTTGATTAGCAAAGGCTGGACCCATTTAGAGGCCTCAAGTTCAATATAATGTTGTGAATAATAAAAGTAAATAGATTAGAGGTTCCTAATAGTCACCTAGGTGACCAATAGGAACCTTTTTCGTTTTGTAATTAGTTCGGGGGATTTAACAGTATCAGTTATGCAGAGCTCGTTTGCCGTATATTTTTAAGATTATAGCAATAATTGTATTTAATACAAATAGAAGAGCAAGGCATACTAAGGCTGTAGTATAGCCATATCCTGCTTCGTGAAAGTATGACCGACATAGGAAACTCCAGCTAATCCCCAAGCAGGTTAGAATCGGCATGAATAGTGGAAAGTTGGCGTATGCCATAGAGGTCTGCAAGATATGCTGGCATACAGGCGAATCCGCCGCCATAGCATGTGATAATGAGAAGAATTAAAACTTGGAATGTTAGAGCATTATTGGTTTCGGCAAGTACGTAGAATGCGATGATTTGTATAATAAAGAATAGTATGTAAGTTTGTGCTCGGCCAATGTAATCGGAGATAGTAGACCATACAATGCGCCCTCCACCATTGAAGATACCGATGATACCAACTAGTGATGCAGCTGCTGCAGGTGTCATACCAATGGTTTCTTGTGCCATAGGGGACGCTAAGGATAGTAGGCCTATACCACAGGTAATATTAATAAAGAATACCCACCAAAGGGCGCCAAATTGCCAAGTTTTCATGGCATCATTGGCTAGCATGCCATGGTTGTGAACGTACATAGTGGATTTATCTTGTGTAGTTCGAGTTGGTTGTTTTGGTTGAGGTGCTTTCAAATAGAGCGAAGAGGCGCCCATAACCACTAGATAGATTACACCGAGGATAATGAAGTTATTTACTAATCCAACTTGAGCTACGAGGTATTGCATAAGAGGTCCTGCAATGAGAGAAGCAAACTCCAAAACCCATAATGGCTAACCCGGTAGCAAATCCTGGGCGATTTGGAAAGTATTTTACGAGCGTAGACACTGGTGTTATATAACCAATACCTAGTCCGATACCACCGATGATACCATAGAAAAGATAGAGTAAGGTGAGATTATGTATGCTAAGTGCATAGGCAGTACCTAATAGGCCTGTCACCCAGAATAACATTGAAAGAAGGCCGCTTTTCTTAGGTCCTATTTTTTCTGCAAAAGATCCTAAAAAGCCTGCAGATAGTCCAAGCATCAGAATAGCTAGGGAGAAGGTCCATGTTGTTTGAGACATAGTAAATCCCATATCTGTCATAATAGGTCGTGTGAGCACGCTCCATGCGTACACGCTACCGATAGATATATGTAGACCAATGGCTGCTAGTGCAATAAACCAACGATTTCTCATAAGAAAACTCCTTTCATATAGGTGAGATGATTAAAACTTTGTACAGTATTATTTGCTATAAGAAAATAAAAAAGACCGCCTGAACAAAAGCTTGCCCAGACGGTCGGCTATCACACGATGTGCGCTACTGTGCATGTAGTTAATTCTACGTATCCGTCAGCCCAGTAGTAATATATTACAAATATAGCAATTAAGAGATATCTTGTCGATGATATAAGTCACTATCGTATACACCATAAACATTTGTAATTGAAAATAGGGAAAGAAATCCTTTGATTCCTTTCCCTGTTTAGATATGATATAATTTATATCAAAGTGAGGCATAAATGGTTTCGGTCGCCAGACTTCGCTTCTAAAGAATTTAAAATTGAAGAAACGGTCTGACTTCTATGTCGGGCCTTTTTTCATACCACGATTAGAAAGCTAGCTTTAGCTAGAGGTCAATCACTTTGCTGCCATGATAATGGTCGCTACAAGTATGCCAAAGGAAATCATCAATGATAACACTTTGAATGTACTCATATTGATCACCGCCAATCTCTAGAAGATTAGCAAAGGCTGGACCCATTTAGAGGCCTCAAGTTCAATATAGTGCTGTGGATAATAAAAGTAAATAGATTAGAGGTTCCTAATAGTCACCTAGGTGACCAATAGGAACCTTTTTCGTTTTGTAATTATTATTATAGGATAGATAAATTATGTTACAATACAAATAAGATAATAGTTCTTAGGGAGAGGGAGACTCATATGAAACGTTGTATTACATTAATAAGCTTGGGCTTGTGTTTAGCCGTACCGATGCTTTCACAAGCTAGCGATATTAAACCTTCTTATGCATGTTACGAATGTACATAATGGCCAATATGATGAAGAATTAGCTACTATTACAGCAATCAAGTTTTATGGACCGTATCAATTCCTAGTATTAAAGAATGCTATCGAAACGCAGGGTGAAACAAAGGACATTGATGGTAGGGTATTTAGAACCTCTGATGGGGTATTTATGCATGTAAAGGCTAGATCTATTGATAAAAGTAGTGCATCCTTAGATAAAGAGGTTAAAAAGATTGTTGAAGATAGAACGGTTCCTGAACCTACCGTAAAGATGGTATTGCCTGTTAAGCATGATGTAATAGATGTCAATAATGATGGTGTGCGTAGTTTGCTAGCCGAATTTATGTATGGCTGGCCATTACATAATAGGACGGATATGGTATTAATTACTGATTATGAAGATACTCGTTACTATTATAATTTGCAGTTTTATAGAGACAAGCTACCTGAAGGTATTCGCATTGAGCAGTTGCGCCAAATGATTATGGATGCGCAGTTCAGTTATAAATAAGTGATATCTAATTAGCACAATATAGTTATAAATAAAAGAGGTTCCTAATGGTCACAGTAGTGACTTATAGGAACCTCTTTTGTTTGTCGGGCAAGTAATTTACATGAATTTGTTATAAGGTTATATTATTTATAAGTGTGTTTTTTGGTGATTCGTAGTGGTTTTATATGTTTTACAATTGCGATAGATATAGCAATTGTAAAAGCTATCAAAAAGGATTCTTTTGCGAAGCTAATGGCAATAGTTTCTTGTCCCATTAGCATATAATAAATGGATCGATAAAAGCTGAGCCCTGGTAGTAAAGGGAATAAGCTAGTCATTAGGAAGACTATAGCAGGGCATTTTCTTTTAACTGCCAGTACTCTTGAAGAAATGGCAATGATAAAACCACTGATGAATATGGAGAGCATAACATTAGACTGTAGTGAAGATAATGTTAAGAACAAGAACCATGAGATGAATCCTAATATTGTACAATCGATAAAATGTTGTTTAGCTACACGGAATAAGATTGCAAATGCTGTCGTACCAATACCAGCCATTATACTACGCATAAACATAGAGGTTAAGGAATTAGTATCTAAATTAGAGGTATAAAGAGGAATCATTTGTGTGTTGAAGAGTAGTGATTGTACTACTGCGACCCCTACAGCCATGGAAATACAGGTAAGTAACGCACCCATCATAAGGGTTATTCCTGTATTATAGTTATTCTGGCTATACTCTCTAATAGCATTGACGAAAGGAACTCCGGGAACAATGTCAATCATGGCTCCTAGTAATATAACTGATAGGTTGGAGCCTAATTCAAAGTGGATAAAGAGATTACCCAATAAGGCTATTAGAATACTACCTAAAATGGTAATCAATACATCAGAGCTAAGTATGCGTTTGATGGTACACATATAGACGCCTAATATTAAGCCTATAATACCGGCAATTATAGAGTCTGTTATAGAACTACCAATTGCATAGCTAAAGCCCGAAGCTCCTAACGTATAAGCTACTAATCTCCAAAAAAAAGAATAGTCTGACATGGTATCGATTTGATTAAGTTCACTTTCAATCTCCTCAATAGTAATATTTTTTTGTGTGACACGTCGGGAGAGAGCATTAACAGATTCAATTTTACTGAGGTTAATATCGACTTCTGGAACGTTATAAATACGAGTAATTTCAGTTCCATCAGCTTTCTTAGCAGTTGCAAAAATACCTCTATTGGATACGTAGGCTTCTAAATCTTTAAAATTCATAGCTCGTGCTATGTAGTTCATAGTATCCTCTGTACGACTGATTTCGGCACCACTACTAAGAAGTATTTTTCCCGCTTTTAATATAATTTCTAATTCTACACTGGTCATTATTTCCTCGTTATTCATTTTACTTCATTGTTATTTATATTAGACTTTTTGATAGGTCTACCTTTAGAAGATTCAGTTGATTTTGATTCTTCCTGTTGTTCTTGTAGAATATTGATATTTTGATGTATAACTTCTTCGTCTACTGAGAGATGCTCTTCCACATAGTCTTTTAAGTCTTGAACTGTTTCCGTATTTGAAAGTATCTCTTTTGCTACATCATGAATATCTTCTTTAAGAGATTTTGTATCTGCTTGACTAATATCACCTAATGTATGGAATAGTTCGCGTTCTTTCTTCTGATAGTGTTTTGTGAGGGCTATGTTTTTTTAGTGATAAATGGATCATCTTTCTTCGGAAGAGTTTTTCCATAATGATATCTTTACGATCACGTAGCCAGCCATAAATAAGAATAATTAGGAGTAATAGTCCCATATAACCGAGAATTGGGTAGAGGATACTAATCAAATCTTTAAAACCAAAGAAACTACATATATATCCTATGATTACTACAGAAATAATAACAATTCTCATTCTTTTTGTGCTGCCGTTGGCAAAACGTCTAGCAATAGAATAAAAAAGAGAGAATGCTGTATTAAAAATAAGTGAAAAGACTGTGATTGCATATATATATGCTAGCCAAGGATGAATTTGATTGGCAATAGCAAGAATCGGCAAATCTGCATCTTTTACTGTATCTAGATTTGCATAAATAGAGATAGCAGCTGCTATAAAAACAACTAATCCGACTAACAGGCCACCACGAGTGCCACCTTTTTCAGCAATACCAATTCGAACAACAGAACCACCTAAAATAAAGGCCATAGAAACAGCTGTCATAGCACATAGAGAATAATAATTAATGACAGAAAACCATACATTGCTTGTGGCTGGTTTGATTGTGTGGGCTATAGCCTCTAATGTAGTCCAATCATGACTTTTACCAATAAAAGAGTAGCCTGTAATGATGAATATCATAACAATCATGATAGGAGTAAAAACACCTAGAACACTGGTTATTTTGTCAAAGTCCATAAATGATACGGTTATGATTAAAAGTGAGCAAATTAATCCACCAACCCAAAAAAGGGAATCCAAATTGTTGTTCTAAGTTTGATCCTGCACCGGCTATCATAACGAAGCCCATAATAAAGCTACCAGAGATTAGAACAAAATCAAGGATTTTTGTAATGATAGGATGGGAAATCTGTGTAAAAACTTCTTCATGATTATCTGCACGATAGTAGCTCCCCAAAGAAAGCATGATTTTACCAAATGCGGCATTTAATAGACCTAGTAATAGAACACCAATAAGACCTATTTGGCCAAAACTTATAAAATATTGTAGAAGATCTTGTCCACTCGAGAGTCCTGCACCTACAATAACACCTATGTAGGCAAATGCAATTTTCCATGATTGTTGCATTATATATTTCTCCTTCCAAATACATAACTTAATGATCTAATATTATATCATACTAATGATTCAATTGATGGAAATCTTACTGCCAATCTCTATAAGATTAGCTAAGAATGGAGCTATTTATAGGCCTTAAGTTCAATACACTAACTATTGAATTGACGGCGTGTACATGTGAAAGTACTGCCTCATAAATGTAATATATATCACATTTTTAAGGCAATAGATTGGGAATAGTATCTATATCTACGTAAAAAATATAATGTGAAAGTTGAAATAAATTAGAAATAAAAGAAAACAAAAAATGAAGATTTATATTTTAATTCCTATTTTTGTGCGGTTTTAAGAAGTAAATCGTTTATTTTATATGAATTTGTTATAGATTAATGATTATAATTTAGGATGTTATTTATTTAAGTTTTCTACAATACTTAAAATATCTTCTGCTTTACGGGCGATATGTGTTACGCCTAGTTCTTGGTGGAGAGATTCCTTTCTCTAAATCCCCATGTAACACCGATACAGAGTAGACCAGAGTTTTTCGCAGTAGCTACGTCAACTTCAGAGTCACCTACATAGATAGATTCTTCTGGTGTAGAATCTAGTTCTTTTAACGCTTGGAAGTACCATGTCTGGTGCTGGTTTACGTTGTAAGCCCGGTCTTTCACCAATAGCAACAGGTAAGCGATCACCAAAGTACTCTTTATTGAGAGGTGTTACACCTTCTTGGATTTTATTAGATACGATGGCTAATTTATAACCTTGTTCACGCAATACATCTAGCATATCTAGGATGCCTGGGTAGGGTGCTGTAGTATCTTTTAGATGTTCTCCATAGTAGGTTTTGAACTCCTCAATATATGGTTCTAATTCATGATCTGCTACTGTACTAGGTAAGCATTGACGCATCAAATAGGTTACTGCATTACCGAGTGCTGCCTTTACCTCTGCTAGCGATTTTTCAGGAAAGTTATGTGTACGTAGTACATGATTTACGGCATTTGCTAAATCTGTAGCTGTATTGAGCAATGTGCCGTCGCAATCAAAAACGATGGTAGTATATTTCATAGGACCCTCCAAATGTAATTATTAACTATTCTATTATATGACAGACGAAGAAAATTTTCATAAAAAATTGGACTATGTTACAATTAACGTACTATAGTTGAGAGTTTTAAAATTGGAGAGATACATGATTCGTAAAACAATAGCACTTTCAGTATATATCAGCTTAATTATTGGTTTAGTAGGGGCTGTTGATGTTAATATTCCCGGTGCTGATCATAGAATTTCTGCAAATGCTTATGAAAGTTATGTACATCGCGATTCCTCAATTAAAAGCATACAAGAGGGAGCATTAAGAGACTTTCAAAAAAGCAAAGAGTATGATAAAACTAAGCAGCTGTACATAGAAAATGGCCTAAATGACAAAGAGGCTGAAACAGTTATCCGAGAAAGCTATGTAGGTCCTCTTAATATATATGAGGGACAAACAGAGATTATTGATCATAGTGGAAAGGGGATTCGTTTTCTTGTACCCTATATAAGTTATTATAAAGTGCAGAAAAATAATATAACTGATAAATTTACAGCGTATGAACTTTTCTCACATGATATGACAATAGGCTTAATTGTTGAAAATAAACAAAATTGGCAAAGTTCTGATTATATGGGGTAAGTCCTTTGATTCGATTACGGAAGATGATTTACGTAAAGATTATGAACGACCTATTAATATAAAAGAGTTTAAATCACTATTTTATAAGCCAGAAGATATTCACGGAGCGAGTTTTTCATATGCTGGTTTAATAGATAGCTATTGGGATTCTTTATATGGTAAAATTAAGAAAAATAATAAAGCTCAGTTTTATTCTAATTTGAATTTTGCTTTGGCTAATGATTCAATGATTCGATATCATGTAGGTCTAACTGAAGCTAAGTGGGATATGGGACAGCTAATTAGTCCCATACTTGTTAATTACGTGCTACCATCTATAAAACCACTAACAGATAGCGATGCATATTCTCATACAACGAAAAAAGAGGGTGAAAATTTTATCTATCGCATTCTTAATGATGCAAAAGTTAGTGCCACTTTAGCAGATTTTAAAAGTGGTTTATTTTATAAAAGCCCTTCTGGTATTACACAAACTATCTTTATAGATTTCATAGCTAAGGAGCGGGGAACTGATTCTATTGCGGTAGCTAGCTTTATGGATGAGGTGATTATGAATGTAATTCAATCGCCTGAAGGCTATGTCCATTTCTCTAAACGCATTGTATGGAATGATGGTGTGCCAGGCATTTTAGTGGAACAAGAAAAGGCTAATAAAGAGGGGAGAATGATATTTTATATTCAAGACGGAACAACAGCCTTAACTAGTATATTGAGTTATAATAGAAATATGTCTTATACTAAAGAACAACTTCGTAATATGTTAACTGATGTTAAGTTAGTTACTATTCCTGAGAAATTCAAGGGCAATGTTGATCTTGCTAATATTGAAGATGTAGTTAAAAAAAATTTGGAGAAGTAGTATGACTGAAATACAAGCTCTTTTATTGATAAAATCTATTCTCGAATCCGCAGATATTCACGGTATTGAAAATATTCTAGCCGAGGATTGCGAATACATGTCCACAGGTCGTGGTATTATTGGCCGCAATCGTAATGAAAGTATTGAGTTTTTATCCTCTATGACTGAGTCTATCAAGGCAGATAATGTGCCTGTTACCTGCAAGGTGATGCATATTACCGATGTGTATGAAGAGGATGCGTTATTCCGTGAGGGCCGTCATGGTTTAACTGTTTCTTATGAAAGTGGCGATAATTATGTGTACATGATTTTTCGTAGATGTAAATGATGAGGGCCTTGTAGACCGCATCGTATCTAGTCAGGAAAACTATAGTATTGAGTATGATGATCTTCATTTTGGCGCTGATGAAAGCGAGTATGCTTTTATTTCTGCGCCAACTACGGTAAAGGATTGGATTACAGCCCTCAGCATGTGGCTTGAAACAGCGAATGTTGATGTGGATGGTTTTTATCAGTACATCGATGAAGACACACGCGTTGTATTCCAAAAAGGGAGATGCTGAATCGATTACCCTTGAAAGCGGCCTTGATGTAGAAGATTACTTTGATCAATTAATGAATCAACACTTTGATGCGGTGCCTCATATTATTCGCGATGAAGAAGATGGACTTATTTTAACCTATGGTCCTATGAGTGCCATTGCAACCCTCAATGAAGAAGGCGCACTAGCACTTATTAGTATCTATATCGACACACGCGACGAAGACGAAGCTACTGATGAAGTTGGCTATATCGAAGAAGAACTAACCAAGACAACAACTACTGAAGAAGATTTATTTTAATTAACTCTATCAGTAAAATGTACTATACTTAGTCTAAATATATATGGTTAGCGAGATACCACCAGTTAAAAGAATTATGTTTAGTCTAACTACATATGGTTAATGAGATACTACCAGTTAAAAGAATTATGTTTAGTCTAACTATATATGATTAATGAGATACTACCAGTTAAAAGTATTATATTTTGTCTAGAAATGTAAAAAACTACCAGTTAATTTCACGTTGTAGTAGATCGACCTCCTGTTATTAAAGATCGGTTTACAAAACAACATGACTAACTGGTAGTTTTAAATTTAATTAGAAATAATTATTTTTAACTGGTAGTATCTCAAAAAGGGTATATATGAGATGCCTGAAATTATTTTTAACTGGTAGTATTTACATTTCATCATGGTCTTTAATGAGACCAGCTTTTTTCTTTTTCCAGTAGGAGTAGTAGAACGGCAAGATTACGATACAGCCGCCTAGCCCCCATAGTAATTGGTTGGTTTGTGCTTGGGCGAGCATCCATAGGGATGTGCCGATCGCAATAACTGGGATTAAATAGCCACCAGGGATTGTATAAGATCGAGCTTTGTCTGCCCATTTACGACGGAAGATAATAACAGCCAAACATGTTGGTAGGTATTGTGTAAAACGAGATACTGCACTAATGGCTGCTAGTGTTGTAAAGGAACCAGACCATGCAAGTAATACACTGGCAATGGCAGTAACAATAGCTGCAACATATGGTGCATTGTAACGATTACGTTTAGCTAGAGCACTTGGTAACATACCGTCTTCAGCCATAGAGGTAGCCACTCGGGGTGCATAGTAAGCTTCTGCAAAGTTGATACCACCCATAGAAATCAGTGTTCCTACTAATACAACGTACATACCAATAGGACCTACAATTACGTTAAAAGCATCTTGGACTGGTGCTTTTGTATTAGCCAAGTCAGAGCCGAGTACACCGATAGATACGGCGAGTATAGCCATATATAGAACGGACACGAGAAGCATACACATGATAATAGCACGTGGCAAATTCTTTCTTAGGGTTTTTCATATCCTCTGCAGCAATGGCAATAACTTCAAATCCTGTATAGGCAAAGAATAGAAGAACTGCTGCTTGTGCAAATGATCCATCCACATAAGTATCTTGCGGGAAGACTGGCGTAAAGTTAGCTCCATTTATAAAGAAAATGCCAATTGCAATGAATAGGGCAAGAGGAACTAACTTAGAAATAGTAATTAAGTTATTAACGAATTTTGAAACGTTAACACCAAAGATATTTACAATGGTAAGACCTACAATTAAGATAAATGAAATAATATCTTTTGCAAAATCACCACTTAACGCCGGTACTGCAGCACCTAATGCGGTAGCAAAGCCAACGGCCATGGCCGCCCAAGCAATAACGGTTACAATCCATTTTAGAACGCCTACTTCAAAGGCCCAGAAATCACCTAATGCATGTTTTGCATATAGATAAGGACCGCCATTACGTGTAAATAGGCTAGCTGCCGCCTCTGCAAAGCAAAGGGCGATACATCCTGCGATAACGGCGTCAAATAAGAGTACACCTAAACTAGCGGAACCAATGATAGAATATGCTTTGTTTGGTAGTAGAAATATACCTGTCCCTACAATACCATTGATGCCTAGGAGTACAATACTCCAAAAGCCAAATTTTCCTATTTCTTTCATACTAAAACCTTCCTACTATTTAGTTATATTTTCTCGAGCTGCTGTTACAAAGGCAGCAAATAAACGTTTTGCATTCTCATCTGTTTCAGACATCATTTCTGGATGGAATTGGCAGGCTACTAACCAAGGATAGGAAGCGTCTTCTAAACCTTCTACGGTACCATCCTTAGCTCTTGCTACTACTTGTAAACCTTTACCAACATGTTTTACTGTTTGATGATGGTGAGAATTTGTAATCCATGTGGAGCGACCAATTGCACTAGCAAGTTTTGATTCAAATTCAATATCTACTGTATGAGTGCCAAGAGAAGGTGTTTGGTTTTGTGAATGTTTTATCGTACAGTTTTCGTCATACTTTAAATCTTGGTATAGAGATCCGCCACGATATACATTTAAAATTTGAATGCCTCGGCAAATACAAAAGATAGGAATCTGTTTTTTCTTCTGCTGCTTTTAATAATGCAAAATCGAATTGATCTCGTTCAGGGAATACATCGCCTAGACCTTGCAATGGTTCCTCACCGTAATTTAGGGGAGATACATCATGGCACCAGATAATAATAAGGCATCAAGTTTTGCCACTGTTTCACGGGCTACGTCGAGATTTTTTGTAAATGGAATGATAACTGGAATGCCACCAGCCTCTTCGATAGAGCGTGGATAATCATGGTTTACATAAGAACGTAATAAATCTACGTAGGCACCGCCGTTATCTCGTAAGATATTGCCAGATACACCAATGAATGGTTTTGTCATAATATCACCTCATATGTGTAAAAATTTGTACAACTAGTATAGTTTTAGTATATCAAATATTCGTGAATAAATAATACTACTATTACAATTAATTATAAAACTTATACATACTAAAATATGTTAAGATTGATACATTTTCTAAAATTCATATTAGTTTTATAGGGATAATTATATTCGGTTTTATAGGGATAATTATATTAATATATGTTTTGTTAAAAACATGGTATGATAGATTACGAATAAACTGTACGGGAGGTTTATTACTATGGTTTTTCTTACATCCTTACAGAGCATCATACCTATTGTATTGCTAATCTCGCTAGGGTATATACTAAAAGGGCGAGGGATGTTTCATCCTATATTTAGTGGTAACCTATCTAGATTTATCATGTCTGTTGCGTTACCAGCCGGTGTATTCGTATCTGTATTGCATCATCTACATACATCGGATTTATGGGACCTTCGATATGGGATGCTAGCTGTTACATTAACCTATGTAATTGCGTATATCATTGCTTTTATCATGATGAAAGCACTGAAAGTACCTCGAGGTAGGCGTGGTATTTTTATAAATATGGTAGTTAATGATAACTGCTTATTTATTGGATTGCCAGTGCAAATCGCCCTCTTTGGTCAAGATGCGCTACCATATTTCTTGTTATATTATATCGGTAACACTATTTCAGTATGGATGGTAGGGGTATTTCTTATAGAATTAGATCCACTGCCTAATGCCGAATTAGGTTTTGATAATAGTAAAACGGATGGTATAAGTAATAACACAGTAGATACAGAAACAAAGCGTAAGAAGTTTAAATTTGATTTGAAGAAGTTATTACCTCCACCATTATTAGGGTTCTTTGTAGCATTGATATTTTTATTCTTTGAGATTCCTTTAGCACCAATTTTACATACTACCTTGAATTACTTAGGTGATATGGTAACCCCATTATCATTGATTTATATTGGTATTGTACTTCATGATGCGGGGTTAAAAAGTATGAGTCTCAATAAAGATTCCATTGGTGGTATCATAGGTCGTTTTGTAATTTCACCGATTATCATGTTCTGTGTCATTATGGGCTTGCAATATGGAGCAGGTATCGTCCTAGAACCAATAGCAATCATTACCTTTGTTGTACAATCGGCGGGTCCCGTTATTGCAGTATTACCAATTGTAGCTAATGAATCGAAATCTGACTTGCCATTTGCTACAGGACTTGTCATGATTAGTACAATACTATTTGTGGTAGCGATACCAATTATTATGGAAATCCTAACTATGATAGGTATAACAGCATAAACAATAAAAAGGTCTGACTATATAGTCAGACCTTTTTTTCCTATATTTTTTCTACACAAGTGAAATTGATAAAATATAAACTAAGTGTTAAAATTATAAACAAATGTATGTGTTTAAGGAGAGAGATATGATGCTAAGACGTTTGTTATTGTTGAGTTGTATTGGGTTTATAGGGACTATAGGCGTATCTCAGGCCATTGATGTTAATATTCCTGGGGCTCGCCCAGATATTGGGAAAGAAGCGTATCAAGAATATCGTATTCAAGGAGAAGTTGCTAAGAAGGTTGATGACTTCCAAGAGTCTGAGGTTAAAAAATGGGCACAACATGAGCCAAATTATGATAATGAAAAATTAGGTGATGATATTTATGTAGTACAAGAATTGACTAGAGCAATACATCATTCTAGGAGTGTATATATTATTACAGAGAATGGGGCAGATATTAAATATACTAGTCCGAAAGAAAGTATATTAGGATGGTCTATTGATCCTAAACATATGTCTAAGTCTTCCATTAAGAGTGTGGGAGGAACTATTAATGCCGTATCTGATTTTAGATATGAAACAAGACAACAGCCTAAAGGTTCTAAATGGGAAGATACAAATATAGAGTATACTGATTTAAATAAATCTCTTTTACAGAATACTTTGAATGAGAGATTAGAAAAGCGAAAAGACTCAGTTCGATTTGTAGATGGTGATGTATTTACTTATCCTGGACTTGAAAAAGCAACGTGGGATGTAATAGGCTTTGATGATCATTTGGTTGTGGGGACAATCAATTTTACATTACCTAAAACACCTACTCTTTCTTATCATATTGGTCAATCTCTTAATAAAGATATTATAAAAAATTATATTAAAGATGATACTCAGCGTTCCATCTCAGATACAATGGGACCTTTGGCTAATTTTGTTTTACCTTCTATTAAGCCGGCTAGTGATGTGTTAGCATATACTGATCCTGTTCATTTGGGACCTTATACATTTAGGGTATTAAAAAATAGTAAATTCAAGAAACATGAGGTTATAGGCCCAGCTGAATATGATGTTTATATGTCTGGACGTATTAAAGCTGTATTTGGTAAGCAACCATTTATAGAAGGTGCTAGTGTTGAAAAACAAAATATTTTATATAGTTATTTAAGAACTGTTGTTAAAAAATCATGGATTAAAAGGGCATAAACGATTACAATATGCCACAGTTTGGAATAATAGTATACCTGCATTATACTTTGAAGCTAACAAGGAAAATGCAACACTATTTGGTATGGTTTTGTATGATAATCAGTATGTTTATACGTATTATTTACACAAACCTGATGATGTTCACGTAAGTAATTATAAATTGCGAGATGTTATTCAATATGTAGCTGCTAAACATAGTAAAGCTTGGAATGATAAAGCTTTTGTGGGAATCGGCATTTCACCTGTAATGTTAGATGTGATACAAACAAATCCTACTATTAGGGATATTGTGAAAGATAAAAAAGTACATAATGATAAGAAGTAATACTATAAAAAGATGTAAAGTGAGTGTAAAAAGGTTTAACACTTGAGTGTTAAACCTCTTTTTTATGATTATCTAAAGAATCTACCAATGAGTGGCATGCTAGCGCCATCGTTTTTATCAAGGCCTTTTAAAAGAACCATGATAATAATGTAAAGCAGTAAGCCTTCGATACCAGTGAGTATAAAGTTAGCCCACATTGGTAAGATATCTGTTAAATAGTGGTAACTCATAAAGATGAGTATACCCATGACACCGGCACTGACCACATTTTTCCATAGAAGGGAAATATCGAGGAAGTAGCCTGTGTATTTTTTGATGTAAATCAAGTTGAGTAACGCAGCAAAACCAATATCAGCAACGGTTGCCCAAGCGGCACCACCGATACCGAGCCATGGGATAGCCGTTAATGTCCAGTTCAGGATGACCTTGATAACTAAAGCAATACCCATATTAATTACAGGAATACGCGGCTTGTTGAGACCTTGTAAGATACCTGTTGTTACTTGGTGTACCCCAGAAAGAAGATAGAGAACGCAGTGATTTGCGTTGCTAATTCTGCCTTAGGTGCATTATAAATCAAGGTAACTGTTGGGGCAGGACATACAATAGTACCGTAAATGGTACAGTAGCCATAAATGTCAATCTCATGGAGCCAGAGGTACGTTCATAAATACCTTGATGATCGCGTTTGGCAAAGGCATGAGAGATAGCTGGTACAATACTTGTTGCAAGGGCCGCGGTAATGATGGTAGCCAAGTTGATGAGCGGCACCGCCATACCTGTAAGATAACCGAACAGTTCTGTTACCTCATTCATCGGGAAATCCCGCATCTAAGAGGCGACGTGGTACGATGAGCAAATCGAGGTTGGCTGTCAGTGGCAACATGATACTTGCTAAGGAAATTGGAATGGACAAGGTTAAGAGTCGTGACAAAATTTCTTTAGCTGATTCACGAGGACCATCGTAGCTTTCACCAGTGCTACTAGCCTTTAGGTAATTTGTAGTAGTAATACAACAGCACCAGAAAGGCCCCAAAAGCACCTACACCAGCACCTAAGCTAGCACCGCCTGCAGCAGCTGGTAAACCGTAAGGCAATAAGATCGCTGCAGCACCGAGCATGATGATAACACGTAGCAGTTGTTCTACAATTTGGCTAATCGCTGTTGGAGTCATCATTTCATAGCCTTGGATATACCCACGGAAACAGGAAATCCATGTTACAAAGAATACTGCCGGAGCGAGCGCGATGATAGAGTAGTAGGCACGGCTTTCAGCAATGAGTCCACTAGAGATTAGCCAATCTGCACCAAAGTACATGGCGAGGCTGGCGATAAAGCCTGTAATGGTTAACATTGTAAAAGATATATTGAATACTCTCTTAGCACCACCAAAGTCGTGTAAGGCTAATCGTTCTGCTGTCAAAATAGAGATGGCAATCGGCACACCTGCGCTCGAAATTTGTAATAGTAACAAATAGATAGGAAAGGCCATCTGGTAGATGCCGATACCTTCACCACCCAAGATGCGAGATAGAAGAATCCAGTTGATACTACCGATGGCTTTCACTACGAAACCGGCAATTGTTAAAATTAAGGTTCCTTTTAAAAATCCACTAGCCATTGATTATAGTTTGTTGGAAGAACCCTAATACATTTTTGATTTTGTGAGCTACCATGCCTTTAATAGCATCACGAGCAGGTCCTAAATATTTACGAGGGTCAAATTCGGATGGATTTTGAGCCAAGTATTCACGTACAGATGCAGTCATAGCAAGGCGAAGGTCTGTATCGATATTGATTTTGCAAACCGCCATTTGAGCTGCTTGGCGAAGCATTTCTTCAGGTACGCCTTGTGCACCAGGAATGTTGCCACCGAATTCATTACATTTAGCTACGAACTCAGGCAATACGGAGGATGCCCCATGTAATACGATTGGGAAGTTAGGCAATAATTCGCCCACTTTTTTCAAACGATCGAAGTCGAGGTAAGGGTCGCCTTTGAATTTGTATGCACCATGGCTAGTACCAATAGCGATTGCTAAGGAGTCTACGCCTGTAAGGTGAACGAATTCAGCAGCTTGTTCTGGATCAGTGAAGCGTGCATCTGCATCGGATACGTTTACATCGTCTTCAACGCCAGCCAAACGGCCCAATTCTGCTTCTACTACAACGCCATGAGCGTGAGCATATTCAACAACTTGTTTAGTGATTTTAACGTTTTCATCAAAATCATGGTGAGAAGCGTCAATCATTACGGAAGTGAAACCGCCGTCTACACAGTCTTTACAAATTTCAAAGGAATCGCCGTGGTCAAGGTGAAGAGCGATTGGCAAATTGCTGTCTTCAAGAGCTGCTTCCACAAGTTTAACAAGGTAAATATGTTTCGCGTATTTACGAGCGCCTGCAGATACTTGCAAGATAAGAGGGAGATTGTTCCTCTTTTGCAGCATCTACGATACCTTGTACGATTTCCATGTTGTTTACATTGAAAGCGCCAACAGCATAGCCGCCTTCATAGGCTTTTTTAAACATTTCTGTAGTAGTAACTAATGGCATGTTGTCCTCCTTGGCCCTAGGGCCTGTCATATCTGTTATTAATACTGTGACTGCTAGTATTTCTAGCGCATATGAGCTAGATAAAAAACTAGTGTTATTGCAATCATATATCAATCAAATTAAGTATATCAAGAAACACTATAAAGGGCCAATATTTTTTGTATAACTTATGCATAAAATTCGTCAAATTTTATGGCCCATGTGGGTTAATTTTTATGTATTAGTGTTTATTTAGTAAATATTGATTACCTTAGTAGGTCAGTAATGCCTTCATATCCGATGGTATTGGTGCCTGTAGTTCTAACCATTCATCTGTCATGGGATGGTAAAAGCTAACCCGTGATGCATGGAGTGCTTGACGTCCAATATAATTTAAATGACCACCATATAAATCATCTCCCGCCAGGGGATATCCCAGTTGAGATAGATGGACACGAATTTGATGGGTTCGTCCTGTATGTAACAAACATTGAACATGAGTGAAGTATTGGTCTACCATATTTTGACTAATGGCATTACTACTAAGAACCGTTATATCTGTGTGAGCTGGTTTACCTTCACTTGTACAACAACGCTCGATAATACTACCTGGTTTGCGTCCGATAGGCCACTGAATGCTTATAGAATTAGCAGGTAATTGACCTTCTACAATAGCGTCGTAGTTTTTATGAAAATGAGTTCGCTTTTTATCAAATGCATGTTGTACTACAGATGTTTTTGCGATGATAACAATGCCAGAGGTATCCTTATCCAATCGATGAACAGGATGAAAATCATAATGCTGATTTGTCTGTTGGTAGTAATGTAGAATGCCGTTTGCTAAGGTATGATCTCGTACCGTCGAGGTAGGATGCATGAGTACACCAGCCTCCTTGTTGATAACTAGAATATACTCATCTTCGTAGGCAATATCCAGATTCATAGGGCTTAGACTAAATTCTTGCTCTGGTGTCAATTTCATAACGAGATGGTCACCACCATGTACTAGGGTGCTCCACGTAGCAGCATTGCCATTGACTGTTATGATACCGTCATTTCGCAATCGCCGCCTCATACGTTGGTGAAATATGTTGTTGTTTTATAATGTGATTCATAGACTGTGTATGTACATCAGAATCTACAATCAAGTCGATTATCGTTGCTGTTTTCATACCTTTTATTATATCAAATAAAAGGTAAATGAAAAATTTTTCATAATTTGTTGTCTTTATAGAAACCTTATAGTATAATTTTTATTAATGTTTTTTATATATTTTTTATGTATTGGTGTTTTATTTATTTGAATGCTTTGGCAGTTCAATTTCTTAAAACCATATATTGATGATTATATGGTTTGCTTTGTAAAAGGAGAGGTTTATGAATCTTAACAAGAAATCCTTATTAGTCGCTTGTGTATTGGCGGCTATGTCTACAAGTGCTTTTGCAGTATCTACAACAACATCTACTACTAGTACAACAGTGATGAATCAAGATACAACCAACATCTACTAGTACTCGAGTTACACGTGAGGAACATAGTTCTAGTGTATCTACATCTACAACAACGACTACAGAAAAATCTTCTAATCATTCTAGTGGTACCTCCGTGGGCGTAGGTGTTGGTATTGGTCGACTTGATACCTTTGTTCCTATTTCTGGGGCTGTTAAAGAGCCGCCAGCTGCTGTTAAAAAAGCTATGAAGGTATTAAAAGACGACTCTTTATTACAACAAGGATATTTAGGCCTTGTTAAAGAAAAGGGAAGGGTAAATGGGGTATCGTAGGTACTAATGGTCAAGTCGTACTAGCGCCAGCCTATAAATCCTTAGACGCATCTAGTAAAAAGGATGGTACGTTCTTTGTTGAAGAAGGTAAAAATAAAATTTCTCATATTAAAGCAGATGGTACTGTATTAGAATCCGGCAAAGAAGCGCAAGAAGCTTTATATAGCAGTCTTAATGAGAAGAATACAGCTGTTAAAGAGCTAAATGATTTTGATCCTAAAACTGCTAGTCAAAACTATCCAAGTGATTCTTATGTAGCTTTCACGGAAAAAGGTAAACTAGGATTTAAAGATGCAAATGGCAATGTAGTGATTCAGCCTCAATTTAAAGCTCTATCCGATGTAGAAACTAAATTTAGTGAGGACCGTGCCTTTGTAAAATCTAATGGCAAAGTGGTAGCTATCGATGGTAAGGGTACTGTATTATTTAATGCTCCATCTAATGAAGTATATCCATACAAAAATGGCTTAGCTGAATTCCGCCGTAAGGTAAGTCACTTTGGCCTTGGTGGTATTCTAGGTCTTGTTGGCATGGGCTACTTATATAATCACGGAGGGGTATATATTGAAGGCCTAGGTGGCCTTGTAGATGATGGCATGAAGCGCGGCTATATTGCTCGTAATGGTGCTGTTGTAATCGATAGCAAAGAATGATTATGTATACCCAATGGAAGAGCATGGTACCTTGGTTCGTAATGAAGGTAAGTTAGGCTTCATGAATCGCCAAGGCCAATATGTTATTCAACCTGGTAACTATGAAGCTGGTACAATCGATGTAAACAACGTATTGTTAACATTGAAAAATAAAGATACTAATAAATACGGTATTTTTGATATGGAAACAGGTAAACAAGAGGTGCCGTTTAAATACGATACTATTGAGTTTGTAGGTGAACATGAAATGTCTGTTACTAATGATACAAATCGTTATGTAGTAGATATGTCTACTGGTCGAGTTATCTATAAAGGCGATAAATCTATAAATGTAAAAACATTCCTTGGTGATACATATACATGGGTATATAATAAAGAAGGTAATTATAAAATCTTATCCATTGATGGTACAGTGACAGAAACTTCCGTTATGAAAGATATTTCTGGTACTGGTAGCTTCTCTCATGGCTATAGCCCTGTAAAAATTAAAGGTAAATGGGGGATTATCAACTCTAAAGGCGAGTTAGTAGTTCAACCTACTTACGATGAAATCACAATTTTATAATTATAATCTTAAGACTGCATTTGAAAGAGTGCAGTCTTTTTCTATTTCTTGACTATATTGATTATATGTATAAATTTTTTATATTTATCTATATATTTATTCAATAGATATTCAATAGATAATTCTTCTATAATTAATAATAGTTATAATTAAAAAAATCGATTTACCTAGAAAATAAGCATGTTTTAAGGTATAATTATAGAGATGTATTCCAATTTGGTGTACTTTTACACTTTCACTTGGAATATGAGGATGATGAAAGTAATGCTATGGACCCCATGCCCAACGGGTTCAGGTGTAGGAGGTATAAAATGGCTAAAGATTGTTCCTTTGACGTTGTGTCCGAAGTGGATATGCAGGAAGTAGATAATGCGGTAAACCAAGCAAAAAAAGAAATTGGTACGCGTTATGATTTCCGTGGCTCTAAAGCGGAAATTAGTCTTGAAGGCGACACTATCAAAATCATCGGTGATGATGAATATAAATTGAATGCCATTATCGATGTTTTAAAAGGCAAGATGGTTAAACGTAATGTAGCGATTAAAAATCTTGACTACGGCAAAGTTGAACCAGCTGCTGGTGCTACAGTTCGCCAAATCATTACTATTAAAAAAGGCATTACAAAAGAAAATGCTAAAGAAGTAGTAAAAGCAATTAAAAACATGAAAATTAAGGTACAAGCATCTATCCAAGAGGATCAAGTGCGTGTATCTGGTAAGGATAAAGATGATTTGCAAGCAGTAATCCAAATGTTAAAACAATTGGATATCCCTGTAGAATTGCAATTCGTTAACTTCCGTTCCTAATAACATATGTCCATAAGATAGGGGTAGTTTGATTCTTTGGAGTCGCTAACACTATCGGTGTAGGAGGCCTTATGAGAGTGGAGGACATGAAGGGTGGCTATACCACAGGTTCATGTGCTACGGCAGGTATGAAAGCTGGTTTATTGGCCCTCTTAGATAAGAATATTGTGGACCAAGTGGTCATTGAAAACCCTCAAGGTCAGTACATTGAGGTGCCTATTAAAGCGGTAGAGGTTATATCCGATACAGAAGCTAAGGTGACCGTTATGAAAGACGGCGGTGATGATCCTGATGTAACTCATGGCAATGATGTGGAAACGACAGTGACCCTTGATAATACTGGTGAACTACGATTCCGAGCAGGATTTGGTGTAGGGACGGTAACTAAACCGGGCCTTGCGATGCCGCCTGGAGAACCGGCTATCAATCCAGGGCCTCGTACGATGATGAAAATCGTCTTTGAAGAGCATTGTGTACATGGTCAAGGTGTAACAGTAACAGTTAGCGTACCAAACGGTATGGTATTAGCTAAGAAAACCTTAAATCATACCCTCGGTATCGAAGGTGGCATTTCCATTATTGGTACTACCGGTATTGTTAAGCCTATGAGTGAAGAAGGGTTTAAAAACTCGTTAGTGCCTCAGCTAAAGGTTATGAAAGCTAATGGTTGTGAAACGGCTGTTCTCGTGCCGGGCCGTATTGGTCAGGATCTTGCAGAGCAAGTACTTGGTATACATAAGAACCAAATGGCAGAAACGAGTAACTTTATTGGATTTATGCTTGAAAAGGCTGTACAAATTGGCTTCAAGCGTATTTTGATTATCGGTCATATTGGCAAGCTAATAAAACTTGCTAGTGGTAGTTTCCATACCCACAATCGCATGAGTGATGGCCGTATGGAAAGCATCGTGGCCTATGCCGCCTTAGAAGGGGCATCCCAAGCGGTGTGTGAAGAGTTGTTTAATTGCCAAACCACAGAGTCTACATTCCCTATCTTGGAACGAGAAGGACTGACTGGAGTATATCAACGCGTTGTGGATCGTGCATCGTTACGTAGTGAGCGATATATTGCTAATGAAGCAGAGGTAGGTATCATTATTACCACCTTAAAGGGCGAGATTTTGGCAATGGATAAGCATGCAAAAGAGATAGGAGAACTTGAACATTGGCACATACCTTGTATATCGTAGGCATTGGACCGGGTAATCCTGATTATGTGGTGCCTAGAGGCCTTAATTTAATTAAACATGCTACCGTATTGGTAGGCAGTGAACGGTCCTTAGAGGACTTTCAAGAGCCTGGCCAAATTACATATCCTGTAACGGGTAAGCTTAGTTTACTGGCTGAGCAAATTGAGCATGAGCTCAACGACCATGATGTTGTAGTTATGGTAAGCGGTGATACAGGCTACTACAGCTTGTTACCGTATTTGAAAAAGAAATTTACTGCTAACTCTATTGAGGTTGTGCCCGGCATTAGTTCTATGACCTTTGCCTTTGCACGACTTAATGAGGTGTGGCATGATGCGGATTTAATGAGCTTTCACGGTCGTCAACCGGCACCAGAGAAGCTCGTATATGAAGCAGGTAAAAAGATGGGATTCTTAACGGATCCTGAATATAATCCAGCGCATATTGCGCGTATTTTAATAGATGCAGGTTGGCCAAAAGAAACGAGAGCGGCAGCTCTTAAGCGCTTGAGCTATGATGATGAAAAAATCGTAGACTCCACGTTAGAGGTGTTAACTGAACTAGAAGGCTTTGGTCATTCTGTAATGGTGGTACTAGGATGAGACATTTTTTCGGAATTCCCGATGAGGAATTTATTCGCGGTGACGTGCCGATGACGAAATGCGAGATTCGCAAAGCCGTTATGAACGAGGCGCGCATCGAGGAGGATAGCATCGTCCTTGACGTAGGTGCTGGTACGGGCTCTATTTCCATTGAAGCAGCCTTGGCAGCTCCTAAAGGGCATGTATATGCGATTGAACGCTTTGATAAAGGCATCGACCTTATCAATGAAAACATGAAGAAATTCAATGTTAATAATATGACGGTGATCAAATCCAAAGCTCCTGAAGGCATGGAAGAATTGCCTGAGCTTGATGCGGTTATTATCGGCGGCAGCGCTGGTGGTATGACAGGCATCATGGACGAGGCGCAACGTCTATTAAAAATTGGTGGCCGTCTAGTTGTAACTGCAGTAACTATGGAAACTGGTTATACAATCCTTAAAAGAGTTGAAAGGTCGTCCTTTCACCTATGAAGGTTACCAAATGTCTATCAGCCGTTACCGCAAGGCTGGTCCATATCATTTGTTAGACCCATTGAGTCCGATTTTCATTGTATCTGCAACGCGTATCGCAGAAGGAGAGTAATATGGTTGACGTACATATCGTAGGCGCAGGCCCTGGAGATCCTGAGTTAATCACTCGCAAAGGGTATCGTTTAGTGCAAGAGGCAGACGTTGTTATTTACGCTGGTTCCTTGGTAAACCCTGCCATTTTAGAGGCTTGTAAACCAAGCTGTGAAATCCATAACAGTGCTACGATGAACCTTGATGAGGTATTGGCTGTTATGAAAGCTTCTGTTGAGGCTGGTAAAAGCGTAGTTCGCCTTCATACAGGTGACCCTGCTATTTACGGTGCGATTCAAGAGCAAATGGATGCATTTGCTGGCATGGGGATATCTTATGAAGTCGTACCAGGTGTAAGTTCTTTCCTTGCTACAGCTGCGGCATTGAAACAAGAATATACACTGCCAAATGTGTCTCAAACAGTCATCATTACACGTATGGAAGGTCGTACACCGATGCCTCCAAAGGAAAAATTGCGCATGTTAGCATCTCATGAAGCAACAATGTGTATTTTCCTTAGCGTTCAAATGTTAGATAAGGTTGTAGCTGAACTCATCGAGGGAGGTTATGACAAAACAACTCCAGTGGCTATCGTGGTAAAAGCTTCTTGGCCAGACCAACGCATTATTCGTGGCACATTGGAAACCATTGCGGACATCGTAGCTAAAGAAGGCGTATTGCGCCAAGCTATGATTGTAGTAAGCCATGTATTAGATAGCGAATACGAATTATCTAAGCTCTATGACAAAGGGTTTGCTCACATGTACCGCAGTGCTAAGGACTAGTATGATGAAAGAACTAGAAACTGGTGCGCCTATGACAAGAGGTAAGAAGAATAGAACGGCTATTCTCTCTGTATCTGAACGAGGTGCAAAGCTAGGTCAACGCATCAAGTCTTTGGTGGCACCCCATGCAGATTGCTTTGAAAAAGGAAAATCGTCCCTCTGGTGGAGAGGCCATTTATTTTGACTCCCTGAAAAATCATATTGGACAGATTTTCAAGGATTACGACCAAGTGTTATGCATTATGGCACTTGGTATTGTAGTGCGCATGATTGCACCATATATTGAGCATAAATCTAAGGATTCTGCGATAGTTGTAATGGACGAAGTAGGACACCATGTAATTAGCTTATTATCTGGTCACCTTGGGGGCGCCAACGAATGGACGCAGTCCATTTCGCTGGCCATCGATGCGGACCCCGTCATTACAACCGCAACGGATGTAAACGGATTGCCAGCGCCTGACGTGTTGGCGCGCCATGAGCATCTGTTGGTAGATGATTTTCAAACCTTAATCAATGTGAACTCTGCCATCGTGGGAGGAGAGCAGTGTTGATTATTATATCGATGCTAGCTTAGCGAATGCAGAGCATTTAGAAGAAGCTACAAAAGCTCATATTGGTGAACATGGTATGGTTCATATTGTTTCTCTGGAGCAACTTGCCTCCATTCCATGTAAAAATGAAAGCACTGAAGATGGTTCATCTCGAGTTGTAATTACTGACAAAGTAATTGCGGAGTATGGTCATCAATTGATTTTGCGCCCTCGGACCTATACGATGGGCATTGGCTGTCGTCGAGATACGCCGAAGGAATTAATTCCGTTGAGGCTATACAACAGTCGCTAGCAGCTCATAAGCTTTCACCCAAAGAGCCTTGTAACGGCTGCATCGGTCATTGTTAAACAAGACGAAGTAGGCCTCTTAGAGGCTATGCAAATTATGGGGTGGCCTATCGTGTTCTATACACAGGACGAGATGGCACCACTCATTGAAGAAGAAGAATTAAAAGAATCTAATTTTGTAAAAGGAACTATAGGAGTAGGAAACGTATGCGAGACAACGGCATTACTAGCGGCCAAGAGCCGAACATTAATACAGCACAAAACAATTTATCCCAAAACAACGGTAGCCATTGCACAGGTAACATCAAAGTAATTGGCATCGGCCCTGGTGATGAAGAGTTTATGACGCCTCAAGCGCGCGAAGCTATCTTAGCTGCTGACCGAGTTGTAGGTTATTTGACATACCTTGACTTGATTAAAGACCTTATCGAAGGCAAAGAAACTGTAGGCACTGCAATGATGCAAGAAGTAGATCGTTGCCAACAAGCCGTTGATTTGGCGGTAGAAGGTCATCAAGTCGTGGTAGTATCCTCTGGTGACTCTGGCGTATACGGCATGGCAGGCCTCGTGTTGGAACTTGCTAATAAAGTACCAGCAGAAAAACGTCCTTCCGTAGATATCGTACCTGGTCTTAGTGCTGTAAACGTAGCAGCATCTGTATTGGGGGCGCCATTGATGCATGACTTTGCAGTCATTTCCTTGAGTGACTTGATGACTCCATGGGATCTTATTAAAAAACGTGCTGACCTTTGTGCACAAGGTGACATGGTTATTTCCTTGTACAACCCACGCAGTAAAAAACGTGTTACTCACTTAGATGAAGTTCGCGAAATTGTTCTTAAATACCGCGATCCTAAAACACCTGTTGGGATCGTGCAAAAAGCAGGTCGCCCAGGTCAACAAATGGTAATCTCTGACCTTGAAAACTTCACTAAAGAAGAAGTAGATATGCAAACACTTGTTATTATCGGTAATAGCCAAACCTATGTTGAAAATGGCCGCATGATTACACCTCGAGGCTACAAATTATGATTTGGGTCATCGCCGGTACCTTGGATGGTCGCACCTTAGCAGTAGATATTCAAAGAACGGACAGGTGAAGATGTGCTTGTTACGGTAGTTAGTCAATATGGTGCAGAGCTTGCTGCCCATAAAGGTATTACTGTACATACGGGCCGTCTTGACCAAAAGGCGATGCAAAATTTGATTAAGGAGCACAATGTGCGCCTATTAATCGATGCAAGCCATCCGTATGCCGCTATTGTTACGGCTACGGCTCAAGATGCAGCAAAAGCTGAAGGTATACCTTTTGTTCGTTTCGAACGTAAAGAGGTGCCATTGCCAGATTATGATAAATTACATATTGTAGTAGATGAGGTAGAAGCCGCTAATCTGGCTGGCAAGTTGGCGAAAGAAAATAATAACCATGTGTATTTGACCACAGGTAGTAAGACAATGCACATCTTTGCTAAATCTGATGCCTTACAAGATTGCGAAGTATGGACACGCATTTTGCCTACTGCAGAGGTGTTACAAATGATGGAAGACCTCAATGTAAGTCCAAAAGCGCATTGTTGCTGTGCAAGGTCCATTTTCTTACGATATGAACCGCATCATGTTCCACGATACTCAGGCTAGCGTTGTAGTTATGAAAAACTCTGGTCTTGTAGGTGGTGCTGATACAAAATTACAAGCAGCTATGGATCTTGGTATCCATGTTATTGTTATTGATAGACCCCGTGTTAAGATTGAAAGTCACGTGGTATCAACAAATGATGAATTTCTTTAAATTATGGGAGGACACTAATGGATTACGTTAAAAATCCTAAAGCTATTGAAGATAAAAGCATGCAAATCATTTACGACTATGTAAAAGGATTTAGGTTTAACAGATGATGAAGTGCGCGTAGTATCTCGTACTGTACATGCTTCTGGCGATGTCGAATACGCACAACTCGTAAAAATGAGCCCTGATGCTGTTCAAAAAGGTATTGAAGCCTTGGATAATGGTGCAGATATTTATACAGATGTAGAAATGGTTCGCACAGGTATTTCCAAGCCAGCTCTTAAAATTCGCGGTAACGAAGTGCACTGCTTAATTAAAGACGAAAACGTAGCTAAAATGGCTAAAGAATTAGGTGTAACTCGTTCCATCGCAGCTATGCGTACATTTGGCAAACAATTAGAAGGCCAAATCGTAGCTATCGGCAATGCGCCTACTGCATTGTACGAAGTATTGCGCTTAGCTCTTGAAGAAGGTATTAAACCAGCTCTTATCATTGGTATTCCTGTAGGCTTCGTAGGCGCTGCAGAATCAAAAGACTATTTGATGGAAGTATCCCCAGTTCCTTACATCACTGTAAAAGGTAACAAAGGTGGTAGCCCAATCGCTGCTTCCGTATGTAATGCATTGCTTTACACAGACGTAAAACGCAATGACATGCTCTTTGTAGAAGGCAAAGAATCTAAATAATAGTTAACCCGAATCGTTGCTTATTGGGGGCGATTCGGGTTTTACTGTATCTATTATGAGGTTTATATGTATAATACGGGTGCTGATAGCACCATGTATTGGTGAAAGGAGAGGTTACTGTGGACTCTCTGAATGAACGAAAACTCTTTCGCATATCAGTTATTATTGTCTTGGTTATTGCTGTCATAGCTAGCATGATTATCTCACTGATTTGGGGCTCCACACCGGTGTCACTATCGGAGATTTGGCACACATTGTGGGCTAGTGAGCTAACAGATACAGCATCGCAAATCATTTGGAATATTCGGTTGCCTCGTAATATTGTAGCTGCGTTAGTGGGAGCTTGTCTAGCTGTATCTGGTGCCATTTTACAGGCGGTTATGAAGAACCCTTTAGCGATCCTCAAATTGTTGGCGTTTCCTCTGGTGCAGGACTAGCTGGTGTTATCATATTTATTTTATTTCCCTGGCTATGATCATATTGTGCCTCTCGTTGCCTTTATAGGTGCTATGGTTGCGGCGTTGATGGTATATGCTCTTGCTTGGAAGAATGGTGTACGCCCAAGCCGTATCATCTTGGCTGGTGTTGCGGTGGCTGCTTTTTTAGGCTCTGGTATTTCTGCACTACTTGTATTCTACGGTGATCGTGTACAAGGGGCATTGCTTTGGATGGTAGGGTGGCTTCGCTGCACGCAGTTGGCCACAAGTAGAGGTTCTGTTCCCATACGCGTTAGTCGGTCTTATTTTTGCCTGTTTAGGTGCTAAACGTCTTACTATTTTAAGTTTAGGTGATGAAACAGCAAAGGGGACTAGGCCTTAAGGTAGAACAAACGCGGTTTATTATGACTGCTGTTGCGGCTCTATTAGCAGCAGGTGCCGTTAGTATTGCGGGCTTAATCGGTTTCGTAGGCCTCGTTATACCGCATATGTTACGACTTATCATCGGTAATGATTATGCGTATTTACTTCCCGGCTCTGCATTATTAGGGGCACTTGTCCTCGTTGTTAGTGATACGGTAGGGCGTGTTATGTGGAGCCCAATTGAGGTACCGGTTGGCATTATCATGGCATTCTTCGGGGCGCCATTCTTCTTATATCTATTGAGGAGGGATAACTAATGAATACGGCTATTGATGTAAAACAGTTATCCGTAACTCTCGGAGATCGTCATATTCTACATGACATTAATGTATCGGTTCCTATCGGTAAAATTACGACATTAATAGGGCCTAATGGTTGTGGTAAAAGTACGCTTTTACGATCTATGATTGGATATATTCATAGTCCTCGTGAATGTGTGACTATTTTAGGTAAACCATTACAGTCGTATTCACAAAATGAATTGGCACGGCAAATGGCATTTTTGCCACAGGTGCCTAATATGCCAAAGGATATGACTGTAGAAGAATTGGTATATTGTGGACGGTATCCATACCAAACGTGGTGGAAAAACACGGCTAAAGAAGATCGTGAAATTGTTGATTATGCATTAGACATTACAAAAACGAATCATTTGAGAGAACAATTAATCCCATCCCTATCTGGTGGTGAACGGCAACGCGTTTGGATTGCTATGGCGCTAGCACAGCAACCAAAATTATTAGTATTAGACGAACCAACAACATATTTAGATATTAATCACCAATTAGAAATCATGGAATTGTTAAAACGATTAAACGATGAACAAGGGTTAACCGTATTGATGGTACTTCATGAATTGACGCAAGCCGTACAATACTCGCATCATATGGCTATTATAAAAGACGGTCATTTAGTGACAGCTGGAGACACGAAATCGTATCGGATGAACTATTTAGAGATGTATTCTCTGTAGATGTACAACTTGATACATTTGATAATAAAAAATATGTGCGCGTAAAAGGATTAGTTTAGTAGATAGCTAGACTATTAGTGAAAGAGGGCATTCCCGAAATGGGGAATGCCCTCTTTAGTATGTTAGGATATGTTAGAATGTAACATTAATACCGTATGCTTCTTTAACTAAACGTGCCATAGCTTCAGGTGTTTGTAGACCTGGGTTTAATAGGAATAGTTTAGATGGTAAGTAAATGACACGATTATTTTGTACAGCTTTTAAATTAGCCCATGCAGGATTATCTGTCATAGCTTGTTTCATAGCTTTTGTAATTTCTTCTTCTTTGCCCATTGTAACAACAAAGATAATATCAGGGTTATCAGCGGTTAATGTTTCAAGAGAATACGGTACCGTTTTATCTTTGGTTGTACCATCTAGGTGAGATGTTACAACATTTGTCATACCTAATTCTTTGACCATAGATGCAGTTACTGCTTCGTCGGTTTCGGCTGTCACACCTTTACCGGTAGCACGCAATACGGCAACACGTGCAGGTTGTTGGTTTTTAATGGCATCCTTAACCTTTTGAATATTACTTTCATAGGTGGCAATAACGGATTTAGCCTTATCTTGATGGTTGGTTAACTCGCCAAGGAATGTTAACATTGGTACATTATCTTTAATGCCATCGTAATCAAAAAGTACGGTTGTAATATTATTAGATTGTAATTGGGATTCATATTTTTTATGTTGATTTACTAAACCCAATACCACATCTGGTTTTAAACCTAACAATTGTTCCATATTGATGTTAGCCGTTTGACCTAATGCAGGTAATGCTTCTAATTCTGGGGCTAGTTTATCTGTTGTGCTAGCTCGGGAAATTGCCTTGCCATCTACTGCGTATAGCATGGACAATACAGAATTTGAAAGAACGGCGATGCGTTGCGGATCCTTTGGTACAGTATAGGTTTGACCATTAAAGGTCAATTCCTTCGTAGTAGCAGAAGAGCTGGATGTGGTTTTACCACACCCAGCTATTGCTAGTACAACCATGACCAAAGCGAGACTACAAAGTAGTAGTTTTTTCATGATGTACTCCTATGTACGTTATATAACGATACTAGTTAAATTATGGATTGATTATTTTTGTAAAGCGTCCCAAGCTTCGTTTGCACGTTCAACAAACAAGTTACGGATATTTTGGTTTTCACCTAAACCATGAAGGTAAGTATCTACTTTGAAGCCTTCTTTTTCAAGGATGGATTTATGGGAATCTGGTTCATCACCAGCCATGTCATTGTTAGCATGGTCGCCTGCAACCATCATGAATGGCATCATTGTAACGTGCTTAATACCATGTAATTTTAATTGAGGGATAACTTGTTCAAGATTTGGAGTACCTTCTACTGTGTAGATGAATACATTTTTCAAGCCAAGAGTATGGATGCGGTCTTGAATTACAGAATAGTAAGCATTTGCAGGATCTGGAGTACCATGAGCCATGATAAGAACAGCATCTTCTTTGCCTACTTTAGGGAATTGAGATTGTACAGCCTTAATTGTTTCAATAACTTGGTCAGTTTGGTTTTCTTGACCCATCCAGTACATAAGAGATGTACCAAGTGTCATTTTTTTGAAATTATTTTTGTACAAATTATATACTGCTGCATCGTAGTTATATTCCATACCAGGAATTACATCAAGGGATGCTAATGCAACGCGAGTGTAACCGTCTTTTTTAAGTTCAGCCAATGCTTCTTCAGGAGTTGGGTATGTAATACCTTCTTTTTGTTGGATACGGTCACGGATAATGTGGCTTGTGAAAGCTGTTATTACTTTAGTATTTGGGTGAGCTGCTTTAATAGCATCTACAGTTGCATCGATTGTTTTCGCACGAGTATCTTTGAAAGTTGTACCAAAGCTCATAACAACGATAGCATCTTTGTTTGGCAAGTTTTGTAAAGCTTCTGTATTATGTGTACGAACACCGATTGCAGCGGCTTCTTTTAATGCAGGTGTAGGATCTTTTACTTCTGGATTTAATTGATATGCAGCATTAGATACAACAGGTGCACCAAAGGATACTGCAAGACCTAGAATAGCGGATGCTAAAGCTAATTGTTTTTTCATTTCTATACTCCTATTCATAACTAAACTACAGTCTATGCAAAAATCTTAGTAGTGTAGATAAATTAATAAAAATTATTATAGGTTTATAGACTACTATAGATTAATTGCATATATAACCTTATGCCAATCGTAACAAAGGGAAATGGGGAGTGTCAATAAACCCCATACCCCTAGAAGTATAGGAAAAATAAGGTATTTTTAAGAAATTAATGTGATGAATATAGTATAGTATTAGCTTTTATAATTATATTCTTTTTGGTTATAAGGATATGAATATGTGAATACATGAGTATTTCTATTCCTTATTAAATAAAAATTTTGATATTATTTCTCATTGACTTATATTCATGAATCTTGTACTATTATTACATAGTAGTTGATAACAATTTTCAGTTATGAAGATTGTATCATGTATGAGCGATATGGAGGTCACATATGAAAGGCATAATTATTGCATCCTTTGGATCAATTTACCAAGATGCTGTGGAGAAATCCATTGGCAGTATAGAGAAAAAAGTACGTTCCATGTATAGCGATATGGAGGTACGCCGTGTATTCTTATCTGATGCATTAGTAGAGAAGTGGAATGAGAAGTACGATGATAAGATTTCTTCTTTCACAGAGGCTATGCAGGATTTCGCTCGTATTGGCATCGATGAAGTATACATTCAACCTGTTACATTGGTAGCAGATCAGTGTTACCAACAAATGCGTAAACAAGCATTAAAGTTTTTACATAGCAATGAATATGGTTTTAGCCAGGTAAATATCGGTAAACCATTGCTTACCTCTTTAGGTGTAAAAGAATTATGCCGATGATTATGAAGCTACATTAGAAAGTATTGTTCGCCACGTTAATACAAAAGCACTTAATAAGTCTGTAGTGCTTATGGCAAATGGTCAAAATCAATTGGAATTTAGCACATTACAATTGAAAGCTATGTACGGCTCAGCACCAAATGTAGTAGTATTTACTACAAATGGGTTCCCTACTTTTAAACAAGCTCTTACATTATTAGATCGTATGGGTCATAAGGACTTGTTAGTAGTACCATTGGCTCTTATTGGTTCTACACATTTAATGGACTATCTTGGCGGTGAACGTTCTGATTCCATTTATGCATTGCTCGCTGAAGAGGGTTATAATGTAGATATTTGGAATGAAGGTCTTGGTGAAAACCCTTATGTACAAGATTTATTCTTGAAACATTTAGGTCAAGCTATCCGCATGTCTGATCGGAAGCGTCCCATGCAGTGAATCTGTAAAACCTGTAATGACAAATTCTCGTATGGAAGCACAAGGTATGATTTCTTAGTTTGATCTCTCATATAATTCGACATACATCTCTCCACACTCCTTTATATACGTGAAAGTCCTCCTTGTTGGAAATCCAATGAGGAGGATTTTTACTTTTACTATGAAAAATATTTATAATATCCATTTTATACGTACCATGGTATGCCCCTAATGTGTTGTCTATGGTATGATTAAGATACATTATTAGTTAATATAAGGAGACATTCATGAAACAAGCTATTTTAGTTGTTGCCTTTGGATCCACTGTTGACAGTGCTCGTGAACATAATATTGATTCCGTAGTAGAACATATTCGTAAATCGTATCCGGATTATACTGTAGAATTAGCTTTTTCGTCTCGTATCATCGTTAAGCGATTACGTGAACGGCGGTATTGAGGTACCTACTGAACAAGGGGCGTTAGAAAAACTCATCCAAGAAGGGTATACACATGTGTATGTACAACCACTTCATTTCACTGGCGGTGAAGAGTTTGATAAATTGAAAAATAATATCCTTGCTCATGAAGGGTGAAGGACAACTCGAAGTGTTGCGTGTAGGTAGACCTCTCGTATACTACATGGGACAAGAAGAGCATCCAGATGATTACCAAATCTTGATTGACCGTTTCATTAAATCTCTTAATATTTCTAAAGAAGACGGGTTTACTATTGGTTGGTCATGGTGGCCTTGGTTCTGGTAACTCATCATATGGTAATTTACAATTTAAACTAATCCGTAATGGACTTACGAATGTGCGTATTGCAGTACTAGAAAATGCGCCATATGTAGCAGATGTAGCTATGCCATGGGAATGGCTCGATGGTAAACGGCCAAACACAATTTATGTGCACCCATTATTATTAGTTCTTGGAGATCATGCACAAAACGATCTCTTTGGTGATGAAGAAGATAGCGTTATTAATGAACTTGCCGATTACGGTTATGAAGTTAAACCAATTCATAGTGCCCTTGGTGAATATGAAGCGATTCATGATATTTTCCGTCAACATGTGCAAGATTGTATCGATGATTTGTATGGCAAACGTATCCACATCGTCCTACAATTCCAAATATTAAATAGTGCCTTTGTATATCTTGCATAAATTGGTTATAATAAATAGATATTGCAATTATAAATAGACTGTAACTATAAGAATAGGAGATACCCATGAAAGGTAAATTATATGGCATTGGCGTAGGCCCTGGTGATTCTGAATTAATGACTGTGAAAGCTGCTCGCATCGTAGGTGAAGCAGATATTATTATCACACCTAAAACAGAAAAGAAAGATGGCTCTGTAGCCCTTGATATTGCATCCCCATATATCCAAGAACATACAGAAATCGTTCCTGTAGTATTCCCAATGGTATTGGATGATTCTACGCAAGAGGAAGGCTGGCAAGAAGCTAAACGCATTATTTTGTCTTACTTAGATGAAGGTAAAAGTGTTGTATTCTTAACATTGGGTGATCCTATGTTCTACAGCACATATATGTATGTATACCGTTTGATTGAAAATACAGGTCATGAAATCGAAACAATTCCTGGCGTTACTGCATTCTGTGCTATTGGTTCTCACCTTGGCTATCCAATTGTAGAAGAAGGAAGAAGTATTAGCTATCGTTCCTGCTACAGCACCTAAAGAAAAAATCGATGCTGTATTGGCCGTTGCCGATGATGCGGTAATCATGAAAGTGTACAAAAACTTTGATGAAGTACAAGAAACATTGATTAAACACAACATGGCAGATGATGCGGTTATGATCAGCCGTGTAGGTTTGCCTGATGAGCAAGTATATGTAGGTTTAGATAATATGCCAAAAGATACTAAACTCAACTACTTATCTACAATCCTTGCAAAACGTAAGGACCGTTAACAAACACGTCGTATTACGAGGTAATATCTATGAACACAGTACAGATTCCACGTGTTGTCATTGCTGGCACTAACTCTGGTGTTGGTAAAACAACTATCGTAGCGGGCTTATTGGCCGCTTATGCAAATGGTGGACGTACGGTGCAATCCTTTAAAGTGGGCCCGGATTATATTGATCCGGGCTTTCATAAAATTGCATCCGGCCGTGACAGCTATAATTTAGATACGTGGCTCGTGCCACCTCACAAATTAAATCCTTTCTTTGCTACTATGGCGCATGGAGTAGACCTTGCTATTATTGAAGGTGTTATGGGCCTTTATGATGGTGGTCGAGAAGGCGTTAGTTCTACAGCTCAAATTGCTAAGCAATTGAATGCACCGGTGGTGCTTGTTATCGATTGCAAGGCTATGGGTGAAAGTGCGGCAGCTATTGCTAAAGGTTTCCGTGATTATGATCCAGAGGTAAACTTTGGCGGCGTCATCTTGAACCGCTTAGGTTCTGCTAATCATGAGCGTATGGTTCGTGAAGGCATGGATAAGATAGGTGTACCTGTTATTGGTGCTATTTATCGAGATGACCGTATGCACTCTCCTGAGCGCCATTTAGGACTCACACCTGTTACTGAGATTGATCCAACAGAGGCCATCAACACGATTCGCGAAGCTGTTGAGAAAATGGTAAATCTAGATCAATTGTTGGACATTGCATCTAGTGCACCTGCTATTGATTTACCAGAGGCTGTAGATGCTACATCCGTTGAAAAGCGAGTTAAAATTGGCGTAGCCTATGATGAGGCGTTCTCTTTCTACTATCCCGCAAGTTTAGCGGCCTTAGAAGAGAAGGGGGCCGAGCTCGTTTATTTTAGCCCTCTTAATGATTTAGTGATTCCCGAAGTAGACGGCCTTGTATTTGGTGGTGGTTTTCCCTGAAATGTTCTTGTTCCAATTATCTAGTAACGAATCTATGAAGGAATCTATCCGCCAAGCAAATGAAAACAAGGTATGCCTATTTATGCCGAATGTGGTGGCCTCATGTATCTATGTGAAAGTATCCACGATTTTGAGGGCGCCGTATATGATACAGTAGGTATTGTACCTGCTAATTGCATTATGCAACAAAAGCTACAAAAAGTAGGGTATGTTACGGCTACAGCTAAGCGAGATACCTTATTAGGTACCGCAGATACATCTCTTCGTGGGCATGAGTTCCATTTCTCTACGATGGAACCAACTGTAGAGAATTTCCCTTGGGCCTTTCACTTAGAAGGAGGTCGAAGACCTCAATCTTATGATGGCGGCTATGCTACTAATAATGTATTAGCATCCTATTTACATTTGAACTTTGCTGGTTCTGATGAAGGGGCACAGCACTTTGTTGATATATGTGCTAACTATAAAGCTAAAAGGAGCTAAATATGGGTGAACGAGGCTTAATTTTAGTTAATACTGGCAATGGCAAAGGAAAAACAACAGCAGCCTTAGGCGTGGCATTACGTGCTGTTGGCCAAGGTTTTAAGGTCTTAATCTTACAATTTATTAAAAGTGGTAATGGCTATGGTGAACTAGCAGGTCTTCTCGCTAAATTAGGTGACCAAGTAGAAATACGCTCCATGGGTAAGGCTTTATTTACTATAAACAGATGAAGTAGGAGGAAGCTTGCTCGCCAAGACAGCAGCAGCTCAAGAGGCTTGGCACACATTAGTGGAAGAAGTAAATTCAGATCGATGGGATCTTATCATTATGGATGAAATCAATAATGCCATTAATTACGATCTTATTGATGTGAATTCTGTAGTAGATATGCTTAAACATAAACCTGAGCGCTTACACGTAATTTTGACAGGGCGTTATGCTAAACCTGAAATCATTGATATGGCTGATACAGTAACAGAGATGAAGGTAGTTAAGCATGCTTATGAAAAAGGCATTAAAGCCGCCAAGGGGATAGAGTTCTAATACGCAGAGCGTGAATATAATTAAATCTAAAAGTTTCGAAAAAGTCCTTGCTAAAACTATATCGAAAATGTATAATATAGTCATAAGCACAGAGGTGCTCAATATTCTTGACATTAAGTATGTATATAACACTAACCAGGAGGTTAACTATGGCTGTACATGATTACATTAAATCCGGCGATTTCGCTACTGAAAAACACGTTCCTGTTATCGAAACAGTTGACACTGTAAAAGCAGGTGAAACTTTCCACGTAACTTTGTCCGTTGGTAAAGACATCGCACATCCTAACACTGTAGAACATCACATTGAATGGATCAAATTGTACTTCGTAGCTGAAGGTACTCAATTGCCATTCGAAGTTGGTGAAATTTCCTTCAACGTACATGGTGATGGCGCAACTGCAAACGAAGGCCCTGTACATGCAATTTCTGAAGGTTCTTTGGCAGTTTCCTTGAACAAATCTGGTAAATTGATTGCTGTTTCCTACTGCAATATCCACGGTTTGTGGGAATCCGAAAAAGAAATTACAGTTGCTTAATTAACTAAAACAACTAATAAAGACCAGCCTTAGGGCTGGTCTTTTTGTCTGTAAATGTTAATAATAACTGAAATAATCATGCTAAAGTTGTGTCCGCACTCAAAAGAGTTTTGTTTTTGTATAGTGGATAAATTGCCTTATATCCCTTTACAGTGCTATTTGTTTGTGGTAAAGTATATTCATATTGATATTTAGTACATAGTTAAATGAGGGATTATTGTGGCCTTAATCGTTAAAAAATTTGGTGGTAGTTCCGTAGCTACACCAGAAAAAATATTTAATATTGTTGATCGCGTCCTTCAGAAGAAAGGAAGATAAATCAGAAATCAGTCAATTATCTAACAAATGTATCTGACAATCGATAATACGAGTAGTGATACATTCAATAAAAGGAGCCCGTATTTTTTGGCGTTGATGCAAAATCCATATTATTTGAAGCTTTGGATGAAGGCAATATTGTAGTGGTTGCAGGTTTCCAAGGTATTACTGAATATGGTGACATGGTTACTTTAGGTCGCGGTGGCTCTGATACAACTGCTGTTGCATTGGCAGGCGCTATGAAAGCTGATGTTTGTGAAATATTCACAGACGTTGAAGGCGTTTACTCTACAGACCCTCGCGTTGCAAAAGAGGCTTTCAAATTAGAAGAAGTAACATATGGCGAAATGCTTGAGATGGCACGTCTTGGTGCAGGTGTAATGCAACCTCGCGCTGTAGAAATGGGGTTCCGTTATGGTGTACCTATTCACGTACGTTCAACATTTAGTGACAATACAGGTACTATTATTCGGGAGGATTATACTGTGGAAGCAAATAAACACGTAATTACTGGCGTAGCTGATGATACTAATACAGCAAAAGTAGCCCTTGTAGGCGTAGAAAATAAACCAGGTGTGGCAGCAACTGTATTCAAAGCATTGGCTGCAAAAAATGTGGACGTTGATATGATTGTTCAATCTATCCGCGCCGTAGGTGAGCCTAAAACTGATCTTATCTTCACTGTAGCTATGGATGATGTTGTACTAGCTCGTGAAGTATTAGCAGAATTACAAAAAACTGTTGATATTGAAGCTGTAAATATTGACGAAAGAATGGCAAAAGTATCTATCATTGGTGCAGGTATGTTAGGTCAACCAGGCGTGGCAGCTCAAATGTTTGATATTTTGAGCCAAGAAGGCATCAATATTGAAATTATTTCTACTTCTGAAATTAGTATTTCCTGCCTTGTTGCTGAAGATCGTGTTAAAGATGCTGTTCGTGTAATCCACAATGGCTTATTGTTAGACCAAAGAGGTTAATCTATTTATGGATAGTCTACGTAGTTTTATGGATGAAATGCTCAATGACCAAGGTCGTAAGGAAGGTTTCATTAGCGATCTACTAGGAAATCTAAAAAATCAGCCTATTCCAACATTGGAGCAAGCTCAAACTGGTTATACTACGGTAAGTAATTTACATGGTATCTTCTACGATTATGATAAGGCGGAAGTTACTATTTCTTATAAGGTAGTACCTGATATGTACCCACCGTATACATTGAGCTTTATACAGTTCCAAGCTGTACTAGAAGGCTTGTTAACCTTGCGCCGCAATCAAAAGTGGCAAATGCAACATAATAAATAAAATGAACCCCATAGGCGGTAATGCCTATGGGGTTGTGTTGAGTTTCGATAATTATTCTTAACATCTATATATAGAGTTGTCGATGTGTTAAAAATTGTTAGGAAGAAATTAATTATATTTATATAGAAAGAAGGGACAGCATGGAAATAAATAAGGTTTATTCTGGCTTTCGCCTTGACCGCATTGAGCGCATTGATGAGATCAATGGTACTGCTTATGAAATGAAGCACGAAAAAGTCTGGTGCTCGTTTAATTTATATTGATTCACCAGATTCTAATAAAGTATTCAATATTGCGTTTAGAACAACACCTCACAATAGTACAGGTGTGGCACATATTATGGAGCATTCTGTTCTATGTGGTTCTCGCAAATTCCCATTGAAAGAGCCCTTTGTTGAACTGGTAAAAGGTTCTTTAAACACGTTCCTGAATGCTATGACATATCCGGATAAAACAATGTATCCTGTAGCCAGCAAGAACGATAAAGACTTCCATAATTTGATGGACGTATATCTTGATGCTGTATTCTACCCATGCGTACGTGACGATGCAGAAATCGTAATGCAAGAAGGTTGGCATTATGAGCTAGATCATGCCGATGATGAGCTCACATATAAAGGCGTTGTGTTCAATGAGATGAAAGGTGTTTACTCATCTCCTGATTCTGTATTAGAGCGCCAAATGATGCGTGAACTTTTCCCAGATACTACCTATGGTGTTGACTCTGGTGGGGATCCTGATTATATTACAGATTTAACATATGAAGAATTCCAAGAGTTCTATCGCGTCCACTATCATCCATCCAATAGTTATATTTTCTTGTATGGGGCTATGAATATTGAAGAACAATTAGCATTCTTGAATGATGAATACTTAAGTCACTTTGATGCTATTGAGATTCATACCGAGGTAGGTTTACAAGCTCCATTTACAGAAGGTAAAGTAGTGAGCTATCCGTATAGCGTAGGTTCTGAAGAGCCCATAGATAATCGCACGTTGCATTCTTTTGCGTATGTATTGCCTGATGTAACACCTGAACATAGCTTGGCTTTTGAAGTGTTGACACATGCTTTGTTAACATCTCCAGCGGCGCCTCTTAAACAGGCTTTGGTAAAAGCTGGTATTGGCTCTGACGTGAGCGGCTATTATTTAGATAGCATTCGCCAACCTATGTGGACAGTACAAGCTACAGGTTCAAACTTAGATAAGCAAGCTGACTTGCAACGCATTGTAGAATCTACATTACAAGAGCTATGTGATAAGGGCTTAGATAAAGAATTATTAGAAGCTTCTTTGAATAGCATTGAATTTGCTCTTCGTGAAAGTGATTTTGGTGGCCGTCCTATTGGTTTGGCCTATATTATTCGCATGATGGATAATTGGCTATACGATAATGATCCGTTGGAACTATTACACTATGAAGAGGCGTTAGCGAATATTCGCAAAGGCTTGGCTGGTACATATTTCGAAGATTTAATTCGTCATTCTATCTTGAATAATGACCATAAGGTTCTTGTATCTATCTATCCTGAACGTGGACTTCAAGAGCGCAAAGATGCAGAGGTTAAAGAACATTTAGCTGCTGTAAAAGCGAATATGACAAAAGAGGAGATTGACGCGATTGTAGAACAAACAAAACGCCTTAAAATTCGTCAAGAAACTCCAGATAGTGATGAAGCTCTGGCGTCTATTCCATTGCTTGAGTTATCTGATTTAAATCCTAATATTGAAGCTGTAGAACGCCGTGAAAGCAAGATTAGTAATACTAAAGTACACTTTGTGCCAACTTTCACAAAAGGCATTAACTATGTAGGTTTATACTTTAACTTGAGTTGTCTTACAGAAGATGAATTGTTCTATGCAGATATTTTAAGTGATATCCTCGGCCGTATTGACACATCTGAACGCGCTATGAAGCATTGGCTAAAGATATCAATATGAATCTTGGTGGTTTAAGCTCTGACGTTACAGCAATCAGTAAAGATGGTAAGCGTGATGAATTTACACCACTTATGATTGTACGTGCTAAAGCATTGCATTCTAAATTACCTGATTTATGCCGCTTGATTAATGAAGTAGTAACAAAAAGCAGATTATAGTGATGATCGTCGTTTGACTGAGCTTGTTCAAGAAAGCAAAGCCATTTGGGATAACGAAGCATTCCGTCGCGGTAACTCCATCGTAAGTCAACGCGTTATGGCACAAGTTATCTGCAGTTGGTAAATTTAGAGATAATGGCAATTTAGGTTACTATCAAAAAATCAGCGAGCTAGCTTCTAATCCAGCGGCTTTGCCATTATTACCAGAAAAATTAGCTGAAGTAGCTCGTAAGATTTTCCGTGCTAATAACAACGTAGATATCATGTTCGTTGGTGAAGAAGGCGAATTAGAGGCCTTTGAAAACCTAATGAAACCATTGGTTGAAACTTGGGATACTACTGAGTTAAGCAATGATGTATTACAAATTACTCGACTTTCCGGTAATGACGGTATCGTTACAGCTGGTAAGGTGCAATACGTAGCACAAGGTGGTAATTTCATTGATCATGGTTTCAAACATGTTGGTCCAATGAGTGTGTTAGAAACAATTTTGCGGTATGAGTACCTTTGGATTCGAATTCGTGTTCAAGGTGGCGCTTACGGTGCCTTTGCTAATTTCTATGACGATGGCAATATGATTTTCTGTAGCTATCGCGATCCTAACTTGATAGAAACATTAAATGTATATAAAGAGTTACCTCAATACCTTCGTGAGTTTACCTTGACTGACCGTGAAATGCGTAAATATATTATTGGTACGATGAGCTCTTTAGACTTGCCTATGACGCCAGCGTTGCGTGGACCACGTGCAATGGGCATGTACTTCAGCGGTGCTAAACTAGAGGATAAGGTAGAGTTCCGTAAACAAGTTATCGCTTGTAAGCCAGAGGATATTGTTGCTTTAGCAGATGTGGTTGAACCTGTATTAAAGGATAATCACATTTGCACAATGGGTAACGAACAAAAAATTAAAGATGCTGGTAATGTTTTTGATAACATTGTGTCTTTAGGCTAAATAATTTTATATCTATAAATGATATTGCTTTAATTTTTAGTTTGACATATCTTTGGATGGATAAGTGGCATATTCATAATGAATATGCCACTTGTTTTCTACTATAGGAGAGTTCTCATGAAAGGTAGATTTGCGCCTAGTCCCACAGGATATATTCATCTTGGTAATGTGTGGATAGCGCTTTTATCATATATCTCTACACGCCAACAAAACGGAAAATATGTTGTACGGATGGAGGATATAGACCTGCAACGGTCAAAACGAGAATTAGGTGAAGCTTTACTAGATGATTTAGAATGGCTTGGCTTTGAATGGGATGAAGGGCCTCGTGTAGGTGGTCCTGAGGTATCTTATTGGCAAAGTGAAAGACAAACATATTATGCAGACATACTAGAACATCTAGCATTAGAAAAACTAATTTATCCTTGTTTTTGTAATAGAGCACGGCTACAATCTATAGCATCAGCGCCTCATGCAGGAGAAGTGGTTCATCGTTATGATGGTAAATGTAGGCATTTACGTGATTTTGAAATACAAGATTTACGTAATAGTAAAGAGCCATCCTTGCGCCTAGCCGTGAATACTTGTGATTTAAATTTTGATGATTGATGGCAAGGCAAGCAGCATATTCATTTGGAAGGTGAACTAGATGATTATGTATTACGTCGTGGTGATGGTATGTATGCTTATAATTTGGCAGTTGTATTGGATGATATAGCTATGGGAATAACTGAAGTGATTCGCGGTGATGATTTACTTGATACAACAGGGCAACAATTATATTTATATAACACATTACAACAATGCTATCCCCACAAGCATATAGAAGTTCCTAAGTATGGTCACGCACCACTTTTAGTAGATGCAGATGGCCATAGACTTTCTAAACGTCAAAAGAGTATTACAATCCGTGAACTACGAGAACAGCAATGGTCAGCATCCAGAATTTTATGGGAATTAGCTGTCGCTGGTGGTCTTATAGATGGAGACAGATATACTCATCGAGAAATAAATCTTTCTGAGTTAATGAATTTAGATCTATCGTGTTCTAGTTTAAGACAAAAAACAATTGTTATTGAGCGATAATAGATACATTGATTTTAGTTCTGAAATATTTGCTAAAAGAGTATAATTCTTTAACTATAAAATTCGATATATTATATTGACAATATTCGATATTTATAATAGTATATAAGAGGTGGTCAAAATGACAATTCAACAAGCTTTAGATCAAAAAGTGTGGGCCGTTATTGGAGCCACTCATAAAACCGAAAAGTTCGGTTATAAGATTTATAAATGTCTTAAAGATCACGGATATGAAGTATATCCAGTCAATCCTAATGTTGCAGAGATAGATGGTAACACTTGTTACTCTAGTCTTTCTGCACTTCCCGTTGTGCCTGCTGTGGTAGATTTTGTTGTGCCAGAAGCGGCGGGGTTAGCTGCACTTGATGAATGCAAAGAACTTGGCATTTCTACTGTGTGGTTGCAACCGGGAGCGGATAAACCATCTGTTGTTGAAAAAGCACATGCTTTAAACTTGCATGTCATTCAAGATTGTGTATTAGTTCAATTACCGTAGGAGGGTACAATGAGCGAATTAAAAGATTTAAAAACTGCTGAATATCAAGATTTAGTAAACCAAGGTGGCGTAACTGTTATTGATTTCTGGGCTCCATGGTGCGGTTATTGCGTACGTATGATGCCAATCATTGAAGAAATTGCAGGTGAGCTTGAAGGTAAAGCTAACTTTGTAAAAGTAAACGCAGATGAAGAACCAGAATTAGCACGTAATATACAAGTAGAAGTATTGCCTACATTCGTTATCTTGAAAGATGGCGAAGTTGTAGATCGCAAAATTGGCTTCTTGCCAAAAGGCGATCTTCAAGGTGCTATCGAATCTAAATTCTAATAATCGGAATAAAACTATATAAATAGAGGCAAAAAAACCTCATCAATGTATAAAACATACATTGATGAGGTTTTTTTCATAATTTTTATAGAGGTAAATAAAAAGTATCGTATAAATATAAAATTAAATTAAAATATAAATTTTCATTTTACATAATTCAATATTATTAATAATACAGTGTTTATGCGGATAATTCACTTATTTTTGAATGAGTAAAAAATGAAGCATAAGTTTAACTTATTAATTTTTTTTAATGGAAGTTTAAAATATTATATGGTAGTATTATGTTAAATATTGTGAATATTTAGTGAAAAAGAGTGCAATATTTGATTTATTTCTTCATTGTGGGGTGAGAGCCACAAATGTTGGGAGGGAACTTATATGAATAAGGTATTCAAAGTTGTTTGGAGTGCAACGAAGCACGCTTACGTAGTAACGTCTGAGTTGGCTAAGTCTCATCCAAAAATCTGCTACTACAATCGTAGCAGCTGTTATTTTGGCGGCTAGCTTTTCTGGAGGTGTTGCTAATGCATCCAGCCCTGAGGATTGGGCTAGAGCTGATCTTATTGGTAGCCAAAGATGGATAACACCTGAGCAAAATGCTTGGGGTCATATGCAAGATCAACATCAAGTTGATCCACAACAATTAGATCAACAGCAACAGCAACAACAGCAACAACAACAGCAAAGCAACAACAGCAGCAACAAAGCAACAACAATGGCAACAACAAGTGCCACAACAACAACAGCAACAACAAAGACGTCCACGTCCACAAGTGCCGCAACAACAGCAACAACAGCAAAACAATGGCAACAAATAAGCCAAGGCCAACAACAACAGCAAACAACAAAACCTAAAAGGCGGTGGTTCCAATGGTAATACCGTAATTAATAACTACTATACAGTTGTAACTACTGATGTTGAAAATGTTAAGAAAAATACACATAACATTAACGTTGTAAATAAAAAGGTAGATATCAATACTACTAATATTAATACTGTTAATAATAAGGTTGAGAGTGTAAAAACTGACATTAATAAAATATCAATGCTAAAGTTAATCAAAATAGTAAAGATATTGAAGGCCTAAAAGGTAAAGTCGGCACTCAAATTACTAATATTCGACAAGATATCACAAATATTAACAATAATATCGATGCTAAGATTTACTGAAATCAACAACAACATCGATACAAAAATCGATAATAAAATCACTAATATTACAAATAATGTTGTTAATAATATAAATACTAATATCGATGCAAGTGTAAAAAAACATATTGAAGCTAATAATACTAATATTATTAATCAAGTAAATCAAAATGTTAAAAATGAAATCCAAAACAATAACACTACAATTCTTAACCAAGTAGATCAAAAAGTTGAAAATAACAATACAACTATTATCAATAATGTGTTAACAAAGATGTAGATGTTAAGATTAATGATATTAAAACAACTATCAACAATACGAAAAATGAGTTAAATACTAATATTTCTAATGTTAAGACTGAGTTGAATAATAACATTAACAAAGTTGAGATTAAAGTTAACGACAACAAACAAGCAATCAATAATTTAACTGTTAACGTTAATAAACAATAATAGCAAAGCTATTGCTGATTTGACTGCTAAAGTTGAAGAAAACACTAACAACATTACTTTCAACAATACTATTGCGATGGAAAACCGCAAAGGTATTGTCGATAACAAAAAAGCTATCGGTGAAAATAAAAAAGCCATCGAAGACTTGAAAGGTAAAGTTGGCACAACAATCAATAATATTAACACAACTATTGATAATAAAATTAGTGAAAACAACACTAAGATTATCAATGAAGTTAATAAGAATGTAGATAATAAAAATTAACGATAGCAAAACAAATATTATTAATGAAGTTAACAAAAATATTAATACTCAAATTGAAGCTAACACCACAACTATTATTAATCAAGTAAACACTAACGTTGATAATAAAATTAATGCTGTTAAAGCTGATATTACTAAGATTAATAATTCTGTAACTGATTTAAGTGCTAAAGTAGATGCTAATACAACAAACATCACTAACAACACTGCAAATATCAATAAAAATGCAACTGCAATTACTGAATTAAACACTAAAGTTGATAATCAAGGTAAAGTTTTAGTTAATCATGAAGGTCGCATCCAGACGCTTGAACAAGATAATAAAACAATTAAGACTGATGTATCCAACACTCAAAACCAAGTTAATATCAATACTAAAGATATTGCTGACTTGAAAGGTAAAGTTGGTCAAAATATTGGCAATGTTCAAGTAGATATTAAAGATATTAAAAACAATATTACTAATATCAATAGCAAAGTGGACGCAAATGCAACTGCAATTAATAACGTTAATGTAAAGGTTAACGGTGTTAAAGGTGATTTAAATGGTCTTAAAGGTCGTGTAGATCGCCATGATCAACGTTTAGACTACTTACAAGATAATCTTACTGACAATTCTACACGTATTTCCATTGTTGAGGATAGTGTGAAAACTAATACTACAAATATTGTAGATAATAGCAAACGTATCGATGCTAACTCTGCTCGTATTTCCAACAATGAAAAAGCGATTAATGATTTGAAAGGTCATGTTGGCACACAAATTACAAATATCGAAAACACAATTACTAATAAAATCAATGAAAATAATATAATAATTAATAAAAATATCGATACTAAGATTGAGGCTAATAATACTGTTATTAATCAAAATATTGATAAAAAAATCAATAATAATAACACAACCATCATTAATAAAGTAGACCAAAACATTGATGCTAAGATTACTGAAAATAATAAAGTAATTAACAATAATATCAACAATGTAAAATGTAAAAAATTGATGGTTGTTAAAGGCGACTTAGAGGTCCTACTAAACGTAGCTGGAAAACACAAAAGACATCAATGTAGCTGGTACAATTGCTATTGAAAACCGTACAATTATCGGTGCTAACAAAAAAGCTATTGATGAGTTAAAAGGTCATGTTGGCAATCAAATCACAAATATCGAAAATACAATTACTAATAAAATCAACGAAAACAATACAGTAATTAATAAAACTATCGATAATAAGATTGAAGCTAACAATACTACTATTATCAATAAAGTGGATAACAATATTGATGCTAAGATTAATGCTAACAATACAACAATCATTAACAAAGTGGATAAAAACATTGATGTGAAAATCAATGAAAATAACACACAAATTAACAATACAATCAACAAAAAAAAGTTGGTGATGTGAAGTAAATGTTAAGATTGATGGTGTTAAAGGTGATTTGATGGACTTTAAAGGTCGTGTAGATCGTCATGATCAACGTTTAGACTACTTACATGATAATATTGTAGATAACTCTACACGTATTTCTGTAGTAGAAGATGGTGTGAAAGCTAATGTAAAGACATTAATGTAGTTGGCAATATTGCTTTGGAAAATCGTCAATTCATCGGCAATAACAAAGCTGCTATTGATAAAAACACTAAAGCTATTGATGCATTAAAAGGTCAAGTTGGCACTACAATTAAAAATATCGAAACTACAATTAATAATAAGATTACAGAAAATAATGTAACTATTAATAAAAATATCGATACTAAGATTGAAGCTAACAACACTGTTATTAACCAAAATATTGATCAAAAAATCAATAATAATAACACAACAATCATTAATAAAGTAGATCAAAACATTGACGCAAAAATCAATGCTAATAACACTACTATTCTTAACAAAGTTGATAAAAATATCGATGTAAAAATCAATGAAAACAACAAACAAATCAACAATACAATCAATACTAAGATTGGTGATGTAAATGTTAAGATTGATGGCGTTAAAGGTGACTTGAACGGTCTTAAGGGTGATTTAGATGGCCTTAAAGGTCGTGTAGATCGTCATGATCAACGTTTAGACTACTTACAAGATAACATTGCTGATCATTCCACACGTATCTCTATAGTAGAAGATGGTGTGAAAGCTAATGTAAAAGATATTAATGTAGTCGGTACAATTGCAATGGAAAACCGTAAGTTCATTGGCGATAATAAAGTTGCTATTGCAACAACACTAAAAATATCAACATCAATGCTAAAGCTATCGATGAGTTAAAAGGTCAAGTAGGTCAATCCTCTACAGTTATCAATGATATTAAGAAACAAATTACTAATATTAACGGTAAAGTAGAAAACAACACTACAAATATTGCTAATAACACAACTAATATTGCTAAAAATACTACAGCAATTAATAACGTAAACGTTAAAGTCGATGCTAATACAAAGGCTATCGTAGACAATAGCAAACGTATCGATGCAACTAATGTGAAAGTAGATACTAACACTACAAACATTGCTAACAATACAACTGCGATTAACAATGTAAACGTTAAAGTTGATGCTAATGCAAAGGCTATCGTAGACAATAGCAAACGTATCGATGCAACTAATGTGAAAGTAGATGCTAATACTACTAACACGCTAACAATACTACTGCTATCAATAATGTAAATGTAAAAGTTGACGGTGTTAAAGGTGACTTGAAAGACCTTACTGCTAAAGTTGAACAAAATACTAAAGACATCAACGTAGCAGGTACAATTGCAATTGAAAACCGTAAATTCATTGGCGATAACAAAGTTGCTATTGCAAATAACAAAGCTGCTAATTGCAAATAACACTACAAATATCAATGTTAATGCAAAAGCTATTGATGAATTAAAAGGTCAAGTAGGTAAATCTTCTACAGTAATCAATGATATTAAAAAAGAAATTACTAATATTAATGGTAAAGTAGAAAACAACACTACTAACATTGCTAACAATGCTACAAATATTCAAGCTAATGTAGTAGCAATTGCTGATAATAGCAAACGCATTCTGAAAACACTACAAATATCGCAAACAACACTACAAACATTGCTAATAACACTACAGCTATTAACAAGGTAACTGTTAAAAGTTGAAGGCGTTAAAGGCGGATTTGAATGGTCTTTACCAACGTAGTTGATCAAAATCGAAAAGATAATCAATGTAGCTGGTACTAACTACATCGAAAACCGTAATCATTGGCGATAACAAAAAAGCTATTGATGAATTAAAAGGTCAAGTTGGTAAATACAGTTAAAAATATCGAAACTACTATTAATAACAAAGATTACTGAAAATAATGTAGTTATTAATAAAAATATCGATACTAAGATTGAAGCTAACAACACTGTAATTAACCAAAATATCACAAATGCAATTACGAAAACAACAAAACATTAACAAGGAAATTAATCAACAACAAGGTAAAATGTTAAAGTTGATGGCGTTAAAGGTGATTTGGATGGTCTTACTAAACGTGTTGTTCAAAATGAAAAAGACATCAACGTAGCTGGTACAATTGCTATCGAAAACCGTACATTCATTGGTAATAACAAAGCTGCTATCGATAAGAATACAAAAGCTATTGAAGCATTGAACGGTAAAGTTGGTACTACCATCACTAACATCGAATCTACTATCAATAACAAGATTGAAGCTAACAATACTACAATTCTTAATAAAGTAGATAATAATATCGATGCTAAGATTAATGCTAATAACACAACAATCATTAACAAAGTTGATAAAAACATCGATGTAAAAATCAATGAAAACAACAAACAAATCAACAATACAATCAATACTAAGATTGGTGATGTAAATGTTAAGATTGATGGCGTTAAAGGTGATTTGAATGGCCTTAAAGGTCGTGTAGATCGTCATGATGAACGTTTAGACTACTTACAAGGTAATATTGTAGATAACTCTACACGTATCAGCGCTAATGAAGATGCTATTAAAGCATTAAAGGGCCAAGTTGGTACAACAGTTACTAATGTTGAAAACACAATCAACGCTAAGATTGAAGCTAACAACACAGTAATTAGAAATGATATCAACACTGCAATTACTAACAACAACACTGTTATTAACAAAAACATTGCAACTGCAATCAACGAAAATAACAAAACAATCATTAACAAAGTAGATCAAAATATTGATGCTAAGATTGCTAATAACAACACAGAAATCAATAAAACTATCAACAGTAAAGTTAATGACGTAAATGTTAAAGTTGAAGCTAATGCAAATGCAATTGTTAATAATAGCAATCTATTACTGACATCAAAGCGAATGTAGCGAATATTAACAGTAAAGTAGAATCTAACACTACAAATATTGCTAATAACACTGCAGCTATTGCGAATGTAGGTAAACAAGTTACAAATAATACAACTAACATTTCTCACAATGCAACAGCTATTGCAAACATTAGCAAACAAGTTGCTGGTAACACTGCTAACATCACAGATGTAACTGCTAAAGTAAATGCTAATACTGGCCGTATTGAATCTAATACAACAGCTATTAATAACTTAACTGGTAAAGTTGATGCTAACTCTCAAGCAATTGAATCCTTGAAAGGGTCAAGTTGGTAAAGGCAATACTACAATCGTTAATGTAGCTCAAAAAGTAGAAAATATTACTCAAAACATTAACGCTCAAAATACAATATCCAAGCTAATACTGTAAACATTCAAAATAATACTTCCAATATTAATAACATTAAAGCTAATGTTGTTAACGTTGAAAAGAATGTAAACAATATTAAAGCTGATGTGACAGTAGTTAAAGCCGATATCACAAACATCAATGCTAAAGTTGATCAAAAAATCAATATTGTAAACAACAACATTACTAACGTTAAAAACGATGTGAAGAGCATTGATGCTAAAGTTACAAACATTGATAACAAAGTTACTAATATTAACAATAAAGTAACTAACATCGATAGCAAGGTAAATGATATTGATGTGAAAGTTAATAATCAAAATACTGTAATCAACAATATCAAAACTGATGTATCTGGTTTGAAAGATCAAGTTGGCAAAAATACTGAAGCAATCAAAAACTTACAAAACGTAAGTGCTGACGTAAACAAAGTAAAAGAACAAGTTAATGCTAATACTCAAAAAGCAAATGCTAACGAAGAACGCATTAAAAATGTTCAAAGCCAAGTTTCTGTTAATACTGAAGCAATCAAACATAACAGTGAAAACATCAATATTAACAAAGCAGCGATCAAGCAAAATGCTGAAGCAATTCAAAATACTAATGTAACTGTACAAAAAGTAATCAACAAAGTTGATGAACATAGTAAAGTTATTAACGATGTATCTAAACAAGTTAATACTAATACAACTAATATTGCTAATATTAATAATGTTGTTAACCAAAATACAACTAATATTACAAATGTAACTAACCAAGTTAATGCAAATACAAGCAATATTAGCAAAGTATCTAGCCAAGTTAATACAAATACTACAAATATCAACACTCTAAATGCTAAAGTAGATACTAATGTTACAAATATCACTAAGGTAGATAACCGTGTAACTACAGTAGCTAACCAAGTTAATGAAAATGCACAATTAACTAAAGCTGTTGGTACTCTAGCACTAGAAAATCATGAAAAAGTTAGTGTATTAGGTTTACAGGTAAACAAAAATACTGAAGACATTTCTAACAATGCAACAGCAATTGCAAATGTAAATACTAAAGTTGATGAAAACGTTAAATTGACTAAAGCATTGGTGCTATTGCATTAGAAAACAATGAAAAAGTTAATGTATTAGGCTTACAAGTAAACAAAAATACTCAAGATATCAGTACATTAGCAGAGGCTGCAAACTACAGCTTGAAAGCTTCCAACATTGCATTACAAGATCATGCAACACTTGTTCAACACGATGCACAAATCGCAGAAAACTCTCGCCGTATTAGCAGTGTAGAACGCGATGTTAAAGCAGTTGGTGCTAATGCAGCAGCTTTGGCAGCATTGAAACCTATCGAATACCACCATGAAGGTCAAAAAGCTCAAATTATGGCAGCTGTTGGTACTTACAAAGGTAAAACATCTACTGCATTGGGTGTAGCTCATTATGCAAATCCTGATTTATTAATCCATGCTGGCGCAGCTTATGGTGGTGACCATAGAGTAATGGCAAATGCTGGTGTAACAATCGGTATTGGTAATGCTCCTACAGCTCCTAAAGCATCCCCAGCAACTGTAAAAGTTCTTGAGGATAAAGTGGCTGATTTGCAAGCACAAAACAAAGAAATTCGTGAACTTCTTGATAAAGTGATTGCACAACAACCACAACAAGCTCCAAAAGCAGCTGTAAAAACAACTAAATAATATGCCTCCCAACCGATGGGTTACATGATAATCTATCGTAGGTATAGAAACCGCGTAGCAGAAATGCTACGCGGTTTTCTTTCTTTTTGTGTGGATATGTGGTGATTATTTTCATATATACCTTTTTAATTTAGTGTAATGGAGTGGATAGATACCTTGTAGTGGGGATTAGATACAGATAGAACTATATAATTCCTCTTGGTGGTAGATAGTGGTTTTTATGAGCTAATTATTATTTATTTTCGAACATATGTATCGAAGAAAAAACGAGAAAAATAGAGATTATGAAAGAAAAATATAAAAAAGTGGGATAAAAATGGATTTTTTATTGTGAATGGTGGGGAATTGTGGTAGAATTTACCATATAGTGGTGGATAAGGAATAGTAAAGGGCGGTGATACGTATGTTCATGGGAGAATATAATCACACCATTGATACAAAAGGGCGGATGATTATACCTGCTAAAATACGTGAACAACTAGGCGAATTTGTGCATTGTGACAAAGGGCTTAGATAACTGCTTAGCTATTTACACTGAAGAGGCGTGGAAAAAAATTTCTACTGCTTTACAATCACAATCCTCCACTAAAGCTAGCGTGCGTGCTTTAAAACGTTTTGTTTTTCGGTAGTGCTGCTGAGCTTGAGTATGATAAACAAGGTCGTGTCCTCATTCCTGTACCACTACGTGAATATGCGAGCCTTGATAAACAGGCTGTTATTGTAGGTGCTGGAGACCACGTTGAAATTTGGAGCCGTGAAAAATATGATTTCTATGATGAGCAAGTGGCTGAAAGTATGGAAGAATTAGTTGAAGGGCTTGAAGGGATTATGTTATAGGAGGCTATGATGGAATTTAATCATACCAGCGTACTCTTACGTGAAACGGTGGACTCCGTCGTAACTAATCCAAAAGGCATTTATGTGGACTGTACCCTTGGTGGGGCAGGACATGCGCACGCAGTGGGCGAAATGCTTGACCCAGAAGGCATGATTATAGGTTTAGATCAAGATGAAGACGCTTTGAGTGTAGCTCGACAGCGATTGTCTGATTTGAATTGTCAGGTATTAACGATACCAACAAACTTTTCTAACTTAAAAGAAGCCCTGCAGAATGCGGGCATCTATGAAGTAGATGGTTTTATATTTGATCTTGGTGTATCCAGCTATCAGCTAGATACCCCTGAGCGAGGTTTTTCATATATGAATGATGGACCTCTCGATATGCGTATGGATAAAGATGCACCACTTACAGCAGAGGAAATTGTCAATGAGTACGATGCTGAGCAATTGCTGCAAATCATTCGCGATTATGGGGAAGAACGATGGGCTAAGCGCATTGTTGAATTTATCGTTAATGCGCGTCAAGAAAAATCGAATTACCACTACTGGTGAGTTAGTTAGAATTATTAAGCAAGCAATACCTGCGAAGGCGCGACAAGATGGACCTCATCCGGCAAAACGGACGTTTCAGGCCATACGTATTGAAGTAAATAGAGAATTAGCAATTTTGCATGATAGTTTTGTAGATGCTGTATCTATGTTAAAACCAAAGGGGAAAATTGGGGTTATTACATTTCACTCATTGGAAGATCGAATTACAAAGCAAACTTTTAAAGAGTTGAGTACCGCGTGTATATGTCCTCCACAATTGCCTATGTGTGTATGTAATCATAAGGCAGTTGTACAGGCAAAGAATAAGGCTATAGAGCCAAGTGCAGGGGAGATTGAGGTTAATCCGAGAGCTAGAAGCGCTAAATTACGCGTAGCAGTAAAGTTGTAGATTTGGAAGGGGGTTAAGTGTTATGTTAGCGAGAAAGGCTGTTGTGGGCCAAGTAAAAAGCAATGTGTTGGTCACTACACAAGGGAGAAAACGTAGTGCAAACGTAGCTTTAGATTTAAGCCCTATGATGTGGCAAGTTCTATATGGTATTGCCGCATTAGTTGCATTGCTTACTTATCATGATGGTTATGAATGCATACAGTACAAAGTTGGGCTATGAGGTAGTTAAAACACAGCAAGCTGTAGTACAATTAACAAAAGATAACGATGCATTGGACGTTGAAGTGGCTTCCTTGAAGTCTCCTGTACGTATCCAACAGATCGCAGAACAACAACTAGGGATGGTTTTGCCTGATTCTTTTGTTTATAGCACAAAAAGCGCTGTTACTGAACGTAATGTGCAAGAGAAACAGCAAATTATAGACTAGCAGGCGAAGCAGCTCGTATTGGGCTGCTTTCCTTTGCGTGTAAAGGAGATTGTATATGAAACACTTACAAGATATAGTAAAAACCTTACATGCGCCGCAAGTAACAGGTAATACAGCTGTTGAAATTTTAGATGTAACCGCGGACTCTCGTGCTGTTAAAGCCGGTAGTTTATTTATTGCTTTAGATGGTGCTACTGTAGATGGTCATAACTATGTAAATAAAGCTGCAGGTGCAGTAGCAGTACTAGTGTCTAAACCGGTGGAAGTTAGTGGTGATATTTGTGTTATCACTGTTGAAGATACGCGTGCGGCTATGATGGCTTGTGTGCCATACTTTTTCGACTATCCAGCCAATTCCATGCGCATGATTGGCGTTACTGGTACTAATGGTAAAACAACAACGAGCCATATGATTCGTCATATTTTAAAAGCTCAAGGTCATAAGGTAGGTGTGATTGGCACTGTTCATATTATGATTGGCGATACATCGTATCCGATTCATAATACGACACCTGACGTAGTAGATTTACAACATATTTTGCATCAAATGGTAGAGGAAGGTGTTACACATTGTGTAATGGAGGTTTCTTCTCATGCTTTAGCGCTAGGTCGAGTATCTGGTGTTGAATATGATACAGCAGTATTTACTAACTTGACGCAAGATCATTTAGACTTCCACAAAACCTTTGAGAACTATTTGGAAGCTAAATGTAAATTATTTGAACAAGTAAGTGAACCTGACCAAACTAAATCTGGTAAGGGCGCTATTATCAATATCGATGACGCCTATGGTCATCGGGTTGTTGAAAAAACTACAGCCCCTATCATTACCTATAGTATTGATGGGAGCGGCACATTGAATGCTCATGATGTTGATATGACTCCTAAATCTAGCCGTTATACTGTATCTTATGATGGTCATGACTATACGGTGGCTATGAATACAACAGGTCTATTTAATGTGTATAATACTTTGGCTGCTATTGGTGCTTGTCTATTAGAAGGTATTTCCATGGAAGACATCGATAAAGCGTTAAAAACATTTAGTGCTGTACCTGGCCGCTTTGAGTTAATCGAAGAAGGTCAACCATTTGCAGTGGTTGTAGACTATGCACATACACCGGATGGTTTAGAAAATATTTTACAAACAGCAAAAGCTATTCAAGAAAATCGTATTATCGTAGTCTTTGGTTGTGGCGGTGACCGAGACGCTACTAAACGACCTATTATGGGACGCATTGCTGCACAATATGGTGATGTTGTGTACGTTACGTCTGACAATCCACGTACAGAAGATCCTGTACAAATTGTTAAAGATGTTGAAGTAGGCGTTAAAGAAGGCCTTCGTGAAGGCTCTCATTATGAAGTTATCGTTGATCGTCGGAGAAGCGATTCAACATGCAATACAAAATGCAAAACCTGGGGATATTGTACTCATTGCAGGTAAGGGGCATGAGGATTACCAAATCTTAAAGGATAAAACGATTCATTTCGATGATCGTGAAGAGGCGCGAGCAGCCCTCAAGGAGATCTAATATGGCAGAATTTACATTGTCTCAAGTGGTTGAAGCCACTCCGGGGACGAGTGCACATACCGACAATATTAAGTTTCTTAGATGTGTCTACTGATACAAGAACTATTGAATCAGGCTTTTTATTTGTAGCCTTAAAAGGCGATACCTTTGACGGTCATGATTTTATCAATACGGCGATTGAAAAGGGTGCCACAGGTGCTATTGTAGAAAAAGGTCGTGCCGTAGAAGGTATTGTTTGTATTGAGGTAGAAAATACCTTGGTAGCATACCAAAACTTGGCACGTTACCATCGTCGCCGTTTTGATATTCCTGTAGTAGCTATTACTGGTTCCTCTGGTAAGACTACAACAAAGGAAATGGTAGCCGCCGTACTAGGTACAGAATTTAACGTATTAAAAAACGGAGAAAAACTTTAATAATGAAATTGGCTTGCCAAAAACATTGTTGCGTTTAACTTCAGAACATGAAGCTTGTGTAGTGGAAATGGGGATGCGTGGCCTTGGTCAAATTGAAGAGCTCGCATTAATCGCGGAACCAACAATGGGTATCATTACGAATGTTGGCACGAGCCATATCGAGCTATTGGGATCTCGCGAAGCCATTGCTGAAGCAAAAGGGTGAGTTGATTCGTTGCTTGCCAGAAAATAGTGTGGCGATTCTCAATGAAGATGATCCATATGTAAAAGCTATGGATAGCCTGGCTAAGGGTAAAACAATTACCTATGGTATTGAACGTAATGCTACATGTATTGGCAGCCATTTGCGCTATAAAAAAAGGACGGTATCAAGTTCACTTGTAAGTGTTATGACGAAGTCTTCGATATTTTCTTGCCTATGATTGGTGAACACAATGTTTATGATGCATTGGCAGCCATCGTAGCAGGCCGTGTGTTGGGGATTAAATCCAATACCATTCGTAAAGGCTTAAGCGAGTTTACAGGTACTCCTATGCGCCAAGAAATCGTACCATTTGAAGATATCGTTATCTTGAATGACGCATATAATGCAAATCCTTCCTCAATGGCTGAAGCAATTAAAGCATTAGGGCAACTAGAAGGAAAACGTAAGATCGCTATGCTCGGAGATATGCTTGAACTTGGCGATTTCTCTGAGGATGCACATCGTGAAATCGGTCAATTATTGGCTGAAGAGGGTTATAGTGTAGTATTCACATTCGGTGATGCAGCGGCCTTTTCATAGCTAAAGAAGCAAAAAAAGCAGGATTAACTACATTCCGTTGTAATAGCCATTTGGAAATGGCCAATGCCTATAGCGATATTCGTGAAAAAGGGGATGTTATCCTTGTAAAAGGTTCCCGTGGTTTACGAATGGAGCGCGTTGTTGAAGAATTAAAAGGATCGAGAATAAAAGATAACGGCTAGTTGTATCTAGCCGTCATCTGTTTATTAATAAGTAGAGGATTCATATGATATATCATATTCTGTTAGCCTTTGTAGCGACCTTTATCATTACAGTCGTGCTAGGTAAAATCGGTATTCCTATGTTGCGTTCTTTGCACGCACAACAAAGTATTCGTGAAGAAGGTCCTGAAAGCCATCAAGCAAAAGCTGGTACACCGACAATGGGTGGTGCTTTCATGATGATTGCTTTAGTTCTTGGTGTCGCTATTTTTGCACCTTGGAATGTAGGCACAGGGATGTTATTATTCCTAACATTAGGTCATAGTTTATTAGGTTTCTTTGACGATTTTGTAAAAGCCGTTAAAAAACGTAATCTTGGTTTAACAGCTAAGCAAAAATTATTGGGCCAATTTATTTTGGCAGCTGTATTCTGTTACTGCATTACTGAAATTATGGTTGTTCCTACCACATTGTGGATTCCTGTAGTAGATGTACAACTTCAATTAGGTTGGGGTTACTATGTATTGGCGTTCTTAATTATTGTAGGTGCTACCAATGCTGTAAATCTTACCGATGGCCTTGATGGTCTTGCAAGCGGTACATCCGCAGTGGCGGCGATTGCCTTCTCCGTTATTGGTCTTATGGCTGCATCTATGACGAACTCTATCGGCGCTGAAAGCGTTGCTTACTTTGGTGCTATTGTGGCCGCTGTATGTCTTGGCTTCTTAGTATATAATGTAAATCCAGCTAAAGTATTTATGGGCGATACAGGTTCATTGGCATTAGGTGGTGCCTTTGCAGCCATGGCTATTTTAACTAAAACAGAATTGTTACTTGTAGTGATCGGTGGCATTTTTGTTATGGAAGCATTATCTGTTATTATCCAAGTTATTTCATTTAAGACACGCGGTGTACGTGTATTTAAAATGAGCCCTATTCATCATCATTTCGAATTGTCTGGATGGGCAGAACAAACCGTAGTTAACCGCTTCTGGTTCGCTGGTGCAGTATTAGCCGTTATTGGTGTAGTATTAGCGACCATAACTTTATAAGATAATACTTAACGGAACCTGTAAATAATGGTATGCTTATAGGATAGGAATACATTATTTTGTAGATAATTTAGGTGAAACAGATGGAATACGGAGATAAACATATACTTGTACTTGGCGCTGGTGCCAGCGGTATAGGCGCATCCTGGGTATTAGCCCAAGTGGGTGCTCATGTTGTGTTAAATGATTATAAGCCTGTAACGTTGCCTGCTACGAGGAAAAAGACTTGTTTCAGCAGGGGTAGAAATTATTACAGGTCGTCAAGATGAATCCTTGCTAGATGGCGTGGGTCGCATTGTTATTTCTCCAGGTATTTCTTTAGATATTCCCATTGTAAAAGCAGCTCAAGCTCGCGGCATTGATGTGGTTAGCGAAGTAGAGTTAGCTTACGAAGTATCTAAATCACCTATCGTAGCTGTTACTGGTACAAATGGTAAGACTACGACTACAACCTTATTAACTAAAGTGCTAGAAGGTTCTGGGAAAGCCAGTTCGCGTTGGTGGGAACATTGGTGACTCTCTTAGTGAAGTGGCCTATTCGATGCCAGCAGGTGGTTTTTTAGTTGCCGAACTATCTAGTTATCAATTAGAGACAATCAAGCATTTTAGACCTATTGGGGCTATTATGCTCAATATTACGCCAGATCATTTGGCGCGTCATAAGACGATGGAAAACTATATTGCAGCTAAGGAACGGATCTTTGAAAACCAATTGAAATCCGATTCTTAGTTCTCAACATTGATGATTCTGTAGTAGCTGATATGGAGCATCGTGCGCCTAGTCACATTCTACAAATTAGCCAAAAAAATCTGTTGAGAATGGAGCATATTATGCTAATGGTCAGTGTTATGTAGTAAAGAACGGCGTAGCGACAGCTGTTATTGGCGATGAAGATATTCATATCCCAGGTAGTCATAATATCGAAAATATCCTAACGGTTATTGCTTTAACGTATGCGTTAGGCGTACCTGTAGTGGAAATCCATCGCATTATTAGCGAATTTCACGGTGTAGAACATCGGTTGGAACGAGTTAAAACAATCGATGGGATTACATTCTATAATGACTCTAAGGCGACCAATGTTGATTCTGTAGTTAAAGCTTTGGAATCTTTTGATAAACCAGTTATTCTGCTGGCTGGTGGTCATGATAAAATGACACCTTTAGAAGAGTTTATGCAGCTTGTTAAAGAAAAGACAAAAGCTGTCATTTTCATGGGGAGAAGCAGCAGAACGATTTGAAGCGGCTGCAAAAGAGGCTGGTGTAGAACCTATTTACCGTGCTTTGTCTATGAAAGAAGCTGTAGAACAAGGTTATAAATTAGCTGAGTCTGGTGATATTGTATTACTATCTCCAGCTTGTGCAAGTTTTGACTGGTACAGTTGTTTCGAAGAACGTGGTGACGACTTTAAAGCTTGTGTTCAGATGTTGCAAGAAGGGGGACACCATTAATGAAAAAAATCATTATTTCTGGTGGTGGCACTGGTGGACATATATATCCAGCAATAACTATATATAAGGAAATCATGAAACAACACCCTGATGCAAAGGTATTATATGTAGGGACAAAGCAAGGCTTAGAAGCTACATTAGTTCCTAAAGAGGGTATTGAGTTCACTACGATTCCCGTACAAGGTTTGCAACGTCAATTATCATTGGGTACATTAGTCACATTAGGTAAAACTGCGTTAGGCATAGTTAAAGCTAATGCTATTATTTGTAAATTTAGACCTGATGTGGTAATTGGTACAGGTGGTTATGTATGTGGTCCTATTCTCATGGCAGCTGCATTACATAACATTCCAACCTTAATTCAAGAGCAGAATGTCATTGCAGGCATTACTAATAAAATTTTGAGCCGTTTTGTTGATGTTGTAGCGATGGGCTATAAGGATGCAGCAGCATCTTTTTCTAAAGCAAAACGCGTAGTGTATACTGGTAATCCAGTTCGTCCTGAGGTGTTAGTTGACTCAAGAACAGCGGGGCGCAATTATTTCAACCTAAGTGATGATACTTTTACAGTCCTCATAGCAGGTGGTTCTCGGGGGGCGCGAACCATCAATAATGCCATGATTGATGTACATAAACATTTCCAAGGTAAGGAAGGGATTAAATTAATCCATATTACAGGCAGTGGAGAGTATGAATCTGTACTATCTCAATTGGGCATTACCGATGGGGAAGGCTTGGGTCAATCATCTTTAATTTTGCCGTATTTACATGATATGCCGAAGGCTTTAGCTGCTGCTGATTTAGCTGTGTTTAGGTCTGGTGCCATAGGCCTTGCTGAATTGGCAGTTCGTGGCATTCCATCTGTCTTGGTGCCGTATCCATATGCAGCGGAAGACCATCAGACGTATAATGCCCGTATTTTTGTGCAAGAAGGGGCGGCGCATATGATCGTTGATCAAATGTTAAGTGCTCACGACTTAATCGGGTGAAATTGAAATGTTTATGGACAATCGTGATTTGTTGGCACAAATGGGAGAACGAGCATTGCAGTTGGGCAAACCAAATGCAGCTCATGATATTGCAAAACTTGCATTATCTATTGCAAAGTAACAAGGAGAGCTTTTATGTTAGACGGTATTCATAAGATTCATCTTATTGGTATCGGTGGGTCTGGCATGCGTGCTATAGCGAATATTTTAATTCAAAAAGGTTATGACGTATCTGGTTCAGACGTAGCTGAATCTACAGTTATTTCTAAGTTTAGAGAAATGGGTGCTACGGTTCATATCGGTCATAATAAAGAATATGTAAATGGTGTAGATGCAGTAGTTCGTTCTACAGCGATTCGTGAGGATAATCCGGAAATCGTTGCTGCGAAAGAACAAGGGATTACCATTTTGCATCGCTCTGATATTGTAAAAGCAGTGCTTGATGTAACGGATGGCATCGCAGTAGCAGGGGCACACGGTAAGACTTCTACTACATCTATGATTGGCCAAATCTTAGTAGAGGCCGATGCAGACCCTACGGTAATTATCGGTGGTGAAGTAGATTACCTTAAAGGCAGCAGCTGTCTTGGTAAAGGCCACTTCTCCGTTGTAGAGGCGGACGAAAGTGACGGGTCTTTCTTGAAGTTGCGTCCACATACTATCGTTATTACTAATATTGAAGATGATCATATGGATCACTACAAAACGATGGAGAATTTGCTTAATGCATTCTGTGAGTTCGTAGAAACACTTCCAGAAAATGGCAAGGCTATCGTATGTGGCGACAATGAAAGTATTCGCTATGTCATGAATCGCGTAAAACGCAACTTTATTACTTATGGCTTAGATGATAGTAATGATTATGTAGCTAAAAATATTCACTATGTAGATTCTACGTTGGTATACGATATATATCATAAAGGTATTAATATTGAGCGCGTTCGTTTGCGTGTACCTGGTGACCACAACGTATTGAATTCTTTAGCGGCATTTATTGTGGCTCATGATTGTTGTGGCGTAGAAGCACGTGTTATTACTAAAGGCTTAGGCAAATTTATAGGCGCAAAACGCCGTTTTGAAACGAAAGGCCATGTAGCTGGCGTGTGGGTTGTAGATGATTATGCTCATCATCCTACAGAAATTAAAGCTACTTTGAAAGCAGCAAAAGAACTTGAGAAACATCGTGTCATCTGTGTATTCCAGCCACATCGCTTTACTCGCACAAGCTTGTTAAAGGATGAATTTGCTACTGCTTTCACAAGCGCTGATGAAGTATATATGACAGATATTTATAGCTCAGGTGAAGATCCAATCCCTGGTATTGATGGGACTACGATTCCAAATGCCATCAAAGAGGCTACCGGTCAAGACGTAAATTATGTACCATCTGTTGATGATTTACCTGAAGTATTGGCAAAAGTAGTAAGACCAAATGACTTGGTTATTACAATGGGCGCTGGTTCTATCAATCAATATGGCCCAAAATTATTAGCGATATTGGAGGAAGGCTTACAATGAAAGATAAACAAATAATCGTATTGATGGGTGGTCCTTCCGAAGAAGCTGAAGTATCTCGTCGCACTACCGGTGCAGCTATTGCAGAAGCACTTGTGAGCAAAGGGTATAAGGCTCAAACATTAGAACTTAATCCTCGTACAGTATTGAGATATCGATTCCTTAGGCGGTGAAGTCGTATTTAATGCTATTCATGGTCGCTATGGTGAAGACGGTGCTTTGCAAGGCCTTTTAGAAATGGCAGAAATCCCTTATACTGGCTCCGGCATCATGGCTCATGCTGTCGGCATGAATAAAAAAGTAAGTAAAGACGTATTTAAAGGCGCTAATATTCCAACTGCAAGATCTGAATCCTATAATGGTAATCTTGAATCTGCAGAGGCAATTATCGATCATATTCGTAAACAATTTACAATTCCTGTAGTGGTAAAGTCTGCTACTCAAGGCTCTAGTATTGGCGTTACCATCGTTCGTGAGGAATCACAATTAGAAGCAGCAGTAACAGAGGCTCTTAAATATGATCCAATTCTCGTAGTAGAACAATTCCTTGATGGTCGCGAGTTTACGGTGGCTGTTTTGGATGGTAAAGCATTGTCAGTCATTGAAATTCGTCCACATTCTGGCGAATATGACTACACCAGTAAATATACTGTAGGTGCTACAGAATATTTAGTACCTGCGCCTATTAGTGAAGAAATGACTGCTGAAATGCAACGCATAGGGGAACTTGTGTATCGCGAGGTGCAAGGTAGTGGGGTTATTCGTGTAGATATTATGACAGATCATGCAGATAAAATGTATGTTCTTGAATACAATACTGTTCCTGGTATGACGGCAACGTCTTTAGTACCAAAAGCAGCTAAGGAAATGGGAATTGACTTCCCTACATTATGTGAAAAAGATTCTATTAACAGCTAGTATAGGGAAATTTTAAGGGCTGAATAGAATATAAGGAGTTATCTATGGATGATAAGCAATACCATCCATCCAACTCTGGGGAGATGCAGTCTTCTACACCTGTTCAAGATGAACGGGCTGTATTTAGAAAACGAGTGTTAAAAATCGGTGGTGCAGTTACTCTCGTGTTGGTGGGGTTGTTTACACTACCTATTCCTTTTGGATCCTTAAAGATTATAGGATCGGATAAGGTAACTGTACAAGATGTAATGGTAGCAGGGGATATTCATGAACCTGTCAATATTTTGCAAATTAGTACAGAAAAATTGAAAACTAGATTGGCGAAAGGACTTACGGGTTGAAGAGGCCCAAATACGATATCAATTGCCACTGACTATGGAGGTTCACATTGTAGAACGTAAGGCCGTTGCTGTAGTACCGGCCCAGTTCGGATACTTAACTATTGATAGTAAAGGTCAAGTTATTGCATCAGAACCAGCTATACAAGATACATCTGTACCAATGATTTCTGGTGTGAAAGCTGGAAATATTTTATTAGGCGATACAGTTGTAGATAAGCCGATTCTAGCGGCTCTTGAGTATTTGAATTCTCTTGATGAAAACACCTTTAAGAATATTGCAGAGGTCAATATTGGTGATCCTGATGCGATTATGGCTTATACCGTATCTGGTGTACAGATTCGCTTAGGTGATGGTAAAGACCTCCCTAAAAAGGCCGAGCTAACACAGTCGATGTTACAAGATATTAAGAAAACTCATGGTAATGTACAGTATATAGATGTTAATATTTCATCACCGTACATTAAGACTGATGTAATTCCTGAAGGAAAGAAACATCAAAATGGGGCACCGACTACAGAAAATTCATCTACTAAGAAGGATGATACAAAACAAGATAAACAAGGTCATGTTGAAGATAAAAGGTAGATGATTGTCGTGAGACACGAACGGTGGGCAATAGCCTTAGTCAGTTGTATATTGGGTTTCATGGTTGTCACCCAATATAAGATGACTCAAGATAATATAGAAGAAAATATCCGCTTACAACGGGCTGGTGATTTAGCCGTTCAACTACGTGAAGCCCAAAGCGAGCGGGATGCTTTATTGAAGCAAATAGAAACGCTTAAACAAAATGGTACTACTACAGACGTTAAAGTTGATGAACAGCTCATGATGAGAGCGGCCTTAACAAATGTTAAAGGTTCTGGAGTTAGCGTGTTGATCGAAGATAGCTTAAAGCCAATTCAAAGTGGTGAAAATCCTAATTTATATGTAATTCATGATGAAGATATTTTACGTATTGTTAATGAATTGCGAGCTGGTGGGGCTGAGGCGATAGCTATCAATGATCAACGGTTGATTGGTACATCAAAATACGTTGTTCCGGTCCTACTATTACACTGTTAATGGGAAAGTCTTTGGGGCTCCCTTCGTTGTAAAAGCTATTGGTGATCCTAAAACGTTAAACTCTGCGCTTACTATGCGTGGTGGCGTAGTCGATTCGCTTAAACATTGGGGGATTAAAGTAACTATCAAGGAAGAGAATGAAATAGCTATCCCAGCTTTTACAGGAACCTTCAGAGAAGAGCATATAAAGCCTAATGAAACAGGAGGTAAAGAATGAATATTTATATCTTTGCCATCGCTGGGCTCATTGTAGGGGCTACATTAGGTTGGATAGCACCATTTCATATTCCTATCAGTTACGCGAACTATACATCTGTAGCGGTTCTGGCAGCGTTGGATGCAGTGTTTGGCGGTAGTCGAGCTGCATTGGAACGAACCTTTGATCTTAGTAATTTTGTGCTTGGGTTCTTTTCAAATGTTGTGTTAGCTGTTATTCTTGTATATGTAGGCGACCTAATAGGAATTAACCTATATTATGTAGCTCTCATTGGGTTTGGGTTGCGAGTATTTATTAATGTAGGCGCTATACGCAAGATTATTATGACTAAGCGGTTCTAATAAATCACATTCTATATAGTGGAAAGTTTTCAAATTTTAGTGTAAAATAAATGTAATTGTTATAAGATTGTCAGTATATAAATCGATACATTGGGACGTATATTGATACGATAGATAACGATAAGAGGAGGAAGTTCAATGTCTGATTTTGCAAATATTAAAGTTATCGGTGTTGGTGGCGGTGGTAACAACGCTGTTAATCGCATGGTAGATAACCAAATTAAAGGTGTTCAATTCTTAGCAGTTAATACGGAAAACCAAGTGCTTGAATTGTCTAAAGCAGATGTAACAATTCAAATTGGTGAAAAAGTAACTAAAGGTCTTGGCGCAGGTGCTAATCCACAAGTTGGTGAAGAAGCTGCTCAAGAAAGTCGCGAAGAAATCATCAAAGCTCTTGAAGGTGCTGACATGGTATTCGTAACTGCAGGTATGGGTGGTGGTACTGGTACAGGTGCTGCTCCTATCGTTGCAGAATGTGCTAAAGAAATCGGTGCATTGACAGTAGGCGTCGTAACTAAACCGTTCGCTTTCGAAGGTAAACGCCGTCGTGCTGCCGCAGAAAAAGGTATTGAGTTCTTGACTCAAAAAGTCGATACAATTATCGTTATCCCTAATGACAAACTACTACAAGTTGTTGATAAAAAATGTACTATTACTGATGCATTCAGTAAAGCCGATGATGTTCTTCGCCAAGGTATTAAAGGTATTTCCGACTTGATTCAAGTTCCTGGTTTGATTAACCTTGACTTTGCTGACGTTAAAACTATCATGACTGAACAAGGCGAAGCATTGATGGGGATTGGCGTTGGCGAAGGTGAAAACCGCGCTGCTGACGCAGCAAAAATGGCTATTAATAGCCCATTGTTGGAAACATCTATTGATGGTGCAAAAGGCATCTTACTCAACATTTCTGGTAGCTCCGATTTGAGCATCTTTGAAGTTAATGAAGCAGCTGAAATTATTTCTGAAGCAGCAGATCCTGATGCAAATATTATCTTCGGTTCCGTTATCGATGAAAGCTTGGGCGATACAGTACAAATTACAGTTGTTGCAACTGGCTTCAATTCTAGTGCAAAAAGTGTGCCAGAATTCGGTAAAACAACAACTACATCCCGTCCGGCATCCACTACAAATACTAACAGTGGTATCCCTGATATCCCTGTATTCATGAAACGCTAATTTATAGATTGTATAACTATAACATCTGTAAATAGTAACTTATTAAGACATACCGTTGGTATGTGTATAGGAGGTAAAAATGAAGAAATTAGTATTATTAACTTTAGCAGCTACAGTTGTAGCCGGTAGTGCATTTGCTGCAGCTCCTGTAACGAAAATTAGTGATGGATCCACTAAGGTACAAGCTGATTATGCTTTTAAACAACACGTATCTAACGGTGGCGGCAATAGCAATGATGGTTTCGGTGTTTCTTTACAACACGATCTTTCCGATAAAACGGCAGTACAATACTCTTACGATAAATTAAATGCAAAAAATGGTGATATTAAAGATCATCAATTAGCATTGGTTTATAAAGTACATCCAAATGTAAATTTATATGGTGCAGGTACTGCGATTCGTACAAATGATACTGAACTTGGTTTCCAAGCTGGTGTTATCGGTCATGTACCTTTGACTAATAAAGTAAACGGCTTTGCTAAGGCTGGCTGGGGTAATGATATTAAGCAAACTTATCAAGTAGGTGCTCAATACGAAGTACGTCCTGATGTAGATTTAAATCTATACTATGGCTATGATAAATATAGTGTAGATAGCAATGATAAAACTGCAAAAGGTTTACACGCTGGTGTAGGCTACTCCTTCTAAGGATGATGACTGACCACTCTTATGAGTGGTCCTTTTTGTCATAAATTTACTGTTTTTTGTATATTATTAATTTTGAATCCTTTGTATAGGATATTTGATATATTCTATACAAAGCTTATTTAATGATTAAATTGATTGTAATTAGTAAAATTTCTTATGTATACAATATATTTAATGAATATACGTTGTATAATTAAATAAGTTTAGGTATTATAAATATGTGTAATATTCATTTAAGATAGGATGGTGTAAGTTATGACAAGTGTTGCTGCAAAGCATGCAAAAGGGAAAAAATTAAAAGACGTGATCTTTGTTACTGCTGGACAAGCATTAGCTGATGCTAAAGAAAATGGCCGTGAGAATGTTGTAAATGGTACGTTGGGTGCTATTCATGATGAAGAGGGCAACTTAGTTTTTCTTAAGACCGTTAAAGAAGAATATTTGAGTCTTTCTGACACTGAACATGGTTATGCTATTGCTCCAGAAGGTCACATCCGTAGCAGGCTGGTTCGGTAGTTTTTAGCATGCTGCTGAAGAATGTTTTGTAAATTTACTCGTACGATGGCAAGATTAAATCGTGTGCAGCCATGTAGTAATCTTGTTTAACACACCTGGTAATAACCCAACTGGTTACTCTATTGAAGACAAAGATTGGGACTCCATTCAAAGAACTCGATTGGTCGTAATAATGATCATTGATTGATGTGAATTCTTGGTGAATCAAGCAAAATTGGTCACTCCATATCCTTATGGCATGGGTCTGTAGGTTTGATTGTCCCGCTGAAATTCTTAGCAATGGTGCAACATGGTCTAATATCCAATGCGTATTGTTTAAAGCCTATGAAGAGGAGCGTAATAGCTATTATCAATTAATTCGCGATCGTGCTGATATCTTTAAAGAAGAAGCCGCACAAGTAGGCCTTCTCATGTTACCTTACCGCGGTGGTTTCTTCATTACAATTCCTACAGATTCTGCTAACGCTATCTGCGAAGAATTGAAAGAAAGAACACGTTTATGTTATTGCTTTAGCTAAGGGTATTCGTGTGGCTGCTTGTGGTATTCCTAAATTCCAAATGACAGGACTAGCTGAAAAAATTTATAATGTTATGAAACGACTCGGCAAATTATAATAGATAATTAAATTATACAAAAATCCACTTGATACTCGTATCAAGTGGCTTTTTCTTATATTAGTGAATATCTTTATGTTCTTTTATGTCTTTGTCAGCTTGTTTAGCCAAGTTTTCGAGTGCTTGTTTAGGAGCTATTCGTTCACCTGTTTCAGGATCTACGAATTCAACACGGTCCAATGTATCTGTAATTTGGCCACGAATGAAGCCTAAGTAAATTTCATAAAGTTCTTTTTTTTCTGCTAATTCTTCTGGCGTTAATTCTTGACCGGATTTTTTCTTTGCAGCTAGTTCATTTATTCGTTTTAATGTATCGTTAATATTACTCATATGCGCCTCCTGTATTCTATATTAGAATAGTATCTTTTATTATAACATAGAACATAATGAATACGTATGGTAAGATATAAGTTGTACGCGTCTGTACTTTCACAGGTGAGAAAGGAGAACTGTATGCGTGTAACAAAAGCGATAAAGGCAGAGCAGTTGAAACTGTTACAAGAGCATTATTTTGATGCAAAACCTGCCCTTGAGTATACAAATGAATTTGAATTATTAGTAGCTGTAGTTTTGTCCGCACAATGTACGGATGAACGGGTTAATATTGTTACTAAACGACTGTTCCCAGAATTTAATCATCCAGCTAAGATGTTGGCTATTGGCGTCACTAAGCTAGAAACTCTTATTAAGGATTGTGGTCTTTATAAATCGAAGGCTAAAAACTTGATTGCTACTTGCCAAATTTTAGTTGACCGATATCATGGAGAGGTACCTCGTGAGTTTGATCAACTCGTTGAATTGCCTGGTGTGGGGCGCAAAACAGCGAATGTTGTGGTATCCGTTCTATTTGGTACACCAGCCATTGCGGTAGATACACATGTATTTCGCGTATCAAATCGACTAAAATTAGGTATTGCAAAGACGCCAGAAGAGATGGAGTTAAAATTGCAAAAGGCAATTCCAAAAAAGGATTGGGCTGCTGCACACCACTGGTTAATTTATCATGGTCGTAAAGTATGTAAGGCTCGCAAGCCTTTATGTGACGACTGTTTTCTTAAATCATCTATGTCCTTCTGCAGGAAAGGTTTAATATGAAAGCAAATAACGAAGAATTTATCACCCTTTGTGCATCTAATGGTATTGAAGGTATCGATATTGTAAATGAATTAATGCGTTTCAATGTATTAGATCAATTGATTTCTAGCAATGCTAGTTCCCGTGAGTGGGGCGTAACACCAGAGGATTTATATGCATTGGCAGAAAAATCTACAGTTGAGTCCTTTGGTTCTGTGCCATATGATTTGAATACATTCCAAAATCTATATGGTCCTTCTTTTAAGGTTGAACTCTTTGATTTCATCAGCGACACCGGTATTTTGGATGGTCTAGATGTAGGCACTATTTGGGAAACTCCTGTTCGTGAAAGTATTGAAGCTCATAGCAAAACAGGGGAGCTTGTTCTTTACGCCTATGTAGAAGAATATGCTGGTATGGTAGAAGAAATTCTTCAATCTTATGAAGATAAAAAGGTTGTTCTCTACACAGCATCTCCAGTATGCTATAGCATCTTATCTCGTCTATATTCAATGGCTCAAATCATTAATCATTGGCCACATCGCAGTTACTTTGACCATATCTTTACAGGTACTGTGGGGATGTTCCAATCTTCTGAAGATATTGTAGAAGAGGTGGCTAATGGTTTACATAACTTGGTGCCAGAAGGGACTGCGCAATTGTTCTTACCTGCTACAATGGCACAAAATCAATTGGGCTTAAACAATATGGCCTTGCAATTTTTCTTGAACCAAAAACGAGTGGAAGCTATACGAGAGTGGACTCCTTTAGGGGCCTATGAAATCGTATACGGTAAATACGATGTAAAAAAAATGCGTGTTGGTCTTCGTGAACGTGTAGGGAATGAGTGGAAGGCAATTAATTATATTCCATTACCTCATGGCGTATTTGCGCAATTACCGGTATTTACAGTGTTGAATTATGGCTTATCCTTGCGCTCTATTTTGTTGCCCGGCGGTCAAACGGACGTGGCCTTAGGTCAAGATGGTATTTATTGCATTGATAGCCGTGTATCTGAATTAGGTCGCAATGCTCTAATTGAAAGTGGAGCATACTTCCTTACTTTTCAAACGTCATACAGATCATGTAGACGTAGATATTACGACAGAAGCGCCTACAGATGATGTATACTGGATGTTCCCAGATGCAGAACTTGCATATATGTGGTATGCGTATTTCTGCAGCACTACGGGTCAAACATTGATTCAAGAAATCTCTATGCTTGTGCAAACAGCTGAATCCTTTGGCTATATGCTTAGTAGCGTACGTCGTCGCGTATTAGATGTAAAGGATGAAGCCCAACTAATTGAATCTGTTCAGGCTGCAGATGAAGCGTATATTAACGCTGTCACAGTAGCAACAGAGAACTGGAGAGAAGAAACAGTGGATACATTAGGGGCTCAAGTTATGCCACCTACAACATCTATTGATATTGAAGATTACAGCGACTATAAAAACTAATTGTAAAACTTAAGCTTTTAGTTTAAAATATATCGTATCCTAAAAAATATGAACTACTAAATATAGTAGATACGAAACATAGCATATGCATATGTAAGAAAGGAGGCACCTATGGCAGTTATCAATTTTGAAATCTTCAAGGTTATCGGCACTTTGTCTGAAGATAAAGATGGTTGGAAAAAACAATTAACATGTACTAGTTGGGGAAAATACAATCCTAAGTTTGATCTTCGCGCTTGGGATAGTGAATATACAAGCATGAAAAAAGGTATTACCTTGTCTTTAGAAGAGCTTATTGCGTTGCGCGACATCCTCAACGAAAGCGACTTGGAGGCTATTCTAGCTGAGGCTATTGAAGAAAAACAAGCATCCAAGGAATAGCATTGGTTACTTGCATTTGTACAAGTGTCATGCTATAATCTATAAGAATAATATTGATTGTCGGAAAGAGGTGTATAGAATGAAACAAGGTATTCATCCAGACTATAAAGAAGCTACAGTAACTTGCGGTTGTGGCAACACATTCAAAACTGGCTCTGTAAAAGAAGACCTTCGTGTAGACGTTTGCTCCAAATGCCATCCGTTCTTCACTGGTCAACAACGCGCAGCTCAAGCTCGTGGTCGTATTGAACAATTTAACAAACGTTACGGCAAATAATTTGTTTTGTAATGTAACATGTATTGGCAGGGCTGTTGGCTCTGCCTATATTTGTTTATGAGAGGAGATCTTGTGAACAGAGAACGTATTAAAAAGTTTGTCGGAGGACAGGCTGTGATCGAAGGTGTCATGATGAGAGGCCCTGGTTATACGGCAACTGCCGTACGTGAGCCAGCGGGCACTATTGTAGTTCAAAAAGAGGCTACAAAGTCCATTGCTGACACATATCCAATATTGAAAAAACCATTTCTTCGTGGCTGTGTAGCTCTCTATGAATCTCTAGTGATAGGCATGAAGGCTTTATCCTTCTCTGCTAAGGCTGCTGGTGATGAAGAGGAGGAAATGTCTAATAGTGAAATCGCCATTACCATGGTCATTTCCACAGTGTTTGCGATAGCTGTGTTTTTGGCTTTGCCAACATTTATCGTAAAATTCATTCCTGGTGTACAGGATAATCATATAGTATTAAATCTCATTGAAGGTGTCATTCGTTTAGTGCTATTCTTGCTTTATATTTGGGGGATTGGCCTTACGAAGGATATTCAACGAGTTTTCCAATATCATGGGGCAGAGCATAAGACGATTCATACTTATGAATTAGATTTGCCTCTAACCGTAGAAAACGTTCGTCAACAAAGTCGGTTACATCCACGATGTGGTACAAACTTCTTACTTATCGTTATGGTAGTTAGTATCTTTGTATTTGCTTTCTTGGGTTGGCCCAACTTGCTGGAACGTATCGTGAGCCGCGTACTCCTTATGCCCATAGTAGCTGGTATTGCGTACGAGGTCATTCGTCTTGCTGGACGCAGTGATCATTCTTTTGTGAAAGCCATCATTAAACCCGGTCTTGCGTTACAATATATGACAACGCGTGAACCAGAAGATGATCAAATTGAAGTTGCTATACGTGCTTTAGAAGAGGTCCGTCCGCCTGAGAGTGACGCATATGAAGAGGAATAAACATGTTAGTTGATAAATTACAAGTTATTGAAGATAAATTTATGGATCTTGAGCAGCGTATTAGTGACCCAGAGATCATTGCTCGCCAAGATGAATGGCGTAAATTGACCCGTCAACATGCCCAATTATCTGAAACCGTTGAAACGTTCCGTACTTACAAAAAAGTTTTATCTGGCCTTGATGAAGCTATGGAAGTTATTGAAGATAAATCTTTGGATGAAGAATTTCGTGAAATGGCTCAAGAGGAATTGAAAGAGTTAAAACCTCAAAAAGAGGAATTGGAAGAAAAGTTGCAAGTTCTCTTATTGCCTAAGGATCCTAATGACGATAAAAATATTATCATTGAGATTCGCGGGGGCGCTGGCGGTGATGAAGCTGCATTATTCGCAGGCGACTTATTCCGCATGTACACAAAATATGCGGAAAGCCAAGGCTGGCGCTGCGAGATTATCGATGCGAATGAACCAGAGCTTGGTGGCTTTAAAGAGGTTGTTTTCTCTGTAGAAGGCGAGAATGTATACTCTAAGATGAAGTTTGAATCTGGTGTACATCGCGTACAACGTGTACCTGCTACAGAAACACAAGGTCGTGTACATACGTCTACAGTTACAGTAGCCGTATTGCCAGAGATGGAAGATGTTGATATTGAAGTTAATGAAAAGATTTAAAAATCGACACTTACCGTGCGAGTGGTGCCGGTGGTCAGCACATCAATAAAACTGAGTCTGCTGTTCGTATTACCCACTTACCATCTGGTATCGTTGTAGCATGTCAAGATCAACGATCTCAATTACAAAACCGTGAAAAAGCTATGCGCGTATTGCGTGCAAAATTACAAGACCAAGCTGAGCAAGAGGCCATTTCTAGTATGGCTGCAGATCGTAAGAGTCAAGTCGGCACAGGTGATCGTAGTGAACGTATTCGCACTTATAACTACCCACAAGGACGCGTCACAGATCATCGTATTAATTTAACATTATATAAATTAGACGCTGTATTAAATGGCGATCTTGATGAAATTATTCAAGCCTTAAATGCTGCAGACCAAGCGGCAAAAATGCAGGAGGCTAATACAAATGCATAAGGAGATTTGGACAATCGGTCGTATTCTCCAGTGGACAGAGCAGTACTTTCAAAGCAAGGAGATGGATACACCTCGACTTGATGGGGAAGTACTGCTTTCTCACGTTTTAGGTAAAGATCGGATTTATCTATATACCCACTATGACCAACCTCTTATTCAAGACGAGCTCGATGCCTTTAGGCCTCTCGTTCAAGAACGGGCTAAGGGATATAGTGTAGCATCTATTACGGGGAAAAGGACTTTATGGGGTTGACCTTTAAGGTGAATGATAAGGTATTGATTCCACGACCTGATACGGAAACCTTGATTGAGCATGTACTAGGTACTTATCCAAAAGATAGTAATGTGCGTATTCTTGATGTATGCACAGGCCCAGGGACAATATTGCTAAGTTTATTACATTATCTGCCAAATGCTAGTGGTGTTGGTTTAGATATCTCTGATGCTTTGCCACTAGCTAGGAAATGCAGACTCCTTTAACTTAACTGATCGTGTTGAATTTAAAAGAATCTGATATGTTTTCAGCTTTAGTGGAACGGATGAAAGTTTGACCTCATCGTTTCTAATCCTCCATACATTCGAACTGGTGATTTAATGATGTTGTCTCCAGATGTATTGAATGAGCCTCATATTGCATTATTTGGTGGAGAGGATGGACTTGTATTCTATCGTATTCTCGCCAGAGAATGTGGTGCTATTTAGAAACTAATGGTCATATAGCCTTTGAAATAGGCTATGACCAAGCTGAAGCGTAAAAAACTATTAGAAGAAACAGGTCAATATTCGAATATTCAATTTATAGCTGACCTCGGTGGTTATAACCGGGTAGTGACAGCTGTATATGAGGGCTAATATGGATACTACAATCATTACAAATCCATCAGAACAAGATATAGATACTTTAGCCCGTGCTTTGCGCAATGGTGAATTGGTGTCTATTCCTACAGAAACTGTATATGGATTAGGTGCAAATGGTCTAGATCCAGAGGCGATGGATAAAATCTATGCTGCCAAAGGACGGCCTTCTGATAATCCACTTATTTTGCATGTTCCTAATAGTGAAAGCATAAAACCTTTGGTAACAGAAATTTCTGCTACGGCGCAAGCCTTAATGGATACATTCTGGCCAGGGCCATTAACGATTACATTGCCTAAATCTGATTTAGTGCCAGATCGTGCAACAGGTGGTTTATCTCGTGTGGCGCTTCGGTGTCCTGATCATGAGGCATGTCGAGTTTGTTACAGCGTGCTGGTGTACCTATAGCAGCAAGTGCTAATATTTCAGGACCGTCCCAGTCCCACAACGGCTCAAGATGTATATAATGATATGAATGGTCGCATTTCCTATATCTTAGATGCTGGTCCTTGCACAATCGGAGTAGAGTCTACTGTAGTAGAAGTGCATGATGATAAAGTTATTATTTTACGACCAGGTGGGATTACAAAGGCACAGCTAGAAACTGTTGTTTCCAATGTCGAATACGATACAGCCTTAGTAAGTGCTGAAACTAAACCTAAGGCGCCTGGTATGAAGTATACACATTATGCTCCTGATGCACCTATGACTGTTGTCGTTGGTACTCCAGAATCTGTAGCTAATACTTTTAATGAACTTTCTTAAGGGTATAGAAGGGCCTATTGGCTGTTTAGTAAGTCATGAGACCTATGAGCTTATTAAAGATGATTCGCGTTTCATGTGCCATTGTTTTGGCCATCATGGAGATGCACTAGCATTAGGCCATGACTTTTATAAAAGCCTATTACATTTTAACGAAAATCGTGTTACCCTAATCTTAGCAGCGGAAGGTGTGAATGATGACGGTTTTGGCGTTGCCATCATGAATCGAATGGAAAAAGCATCTGGTCATCATATCATTTATAAGTAAATTTTCTAACATTATAAATGTCCACTGATAATAGAAATATGTCTTTACATATTGGATATTTTTGCTATAATGTATAAAGTAATCACAAAATGTGATTAAGTAAGGATGTTATTATGAATATTTTATTTGTATGTACCGGTAATACTTGCCGTAGTCCTATGGCAGAAGGAATTACACGGGCCCTTGCAGCGGAGCAACTTAAGGATGTAACGACTGTATCAGCTGGCCTATTTGCCGCTTATGGAGCAAAGCCGACTGAACAAGCCGTTGTAGCTGTCCGTTCCATTGCTGATATTTCTGACCATGAATCGAGACCTTTAACTATGGAGCTCGTCAATGCAGCAGATCTGATCATCGGTATGACGAAAGATCATAAATCCGTACTACTTCGCCAATTCCCTTTTGAGGAAGGTAAAATCAAAACGATTTCCGAGTGGGGTGGTCAAGATGGTGATGTTACTGACCCCTATGGCGCTGATCAAATCATATATAATCAATGTGCGGAGCAAATTTATCATTTAGTTGAGGAAGGCCTTAAAACAGCCCCTCAGAAAGCATAGGAGATGATATTATGAAGGTTGCAATCGGTTGTGATCATGGCGGATTGAATTTAAAAGCATCCGTTAAAGAAGTATTAAGTGCATTGGGACATGAAGTAGAAGATTTTGGCTGTCATACAGCGGAGTCTTGCGACTATCCTGATATTGCAGTACCTGTAGCAAATGCAGTTGTGTCTGGTCAAGCAGATCGCGGTATTCTAATTTGTGGTACTGGCATTGGTATCGGTATTGCAGCAAATAAGATAGCGGGCATTCGAGCGGCTCTTTGTCATGATACATTCTCTGCACACGCATGTCGTGAACATAATAATGCAAATATCCTTACAATGGGGGAACGCGTTATTGGACCAGGCCTTGCTAACGATATTGTAACTATTTTGGATGGAAACTGAATTTGAAGGTGGACGTCATGCACGTCGTGTAGAGAAAATAAAAGCATTAGAGAAATAATACATCATTACTCTATAGATATTCGTTTTGTACGAGGAGGATACTCATGAGTTTCTTAGAAAAACAAGACCCTAATATTCAAGCTGTTATTAATCAAGAATTGGCACGTCAACGCGATAAATTAGAAATGATTGCTTCTGAAAACTTTGTTTCTCAAGCTGTTATGGAAGCTCAAGGCAGCGTATTGACTAATAAATATGCGGAAGGGTATCCTGGCAAACGCTATTATGGCGGTTGTGAAAATGTTGACGTTATTGAAACATTGGCTATCGAACGTGCAAAACGCCTGTTCGGTGCTGAACATGCTAATGTACAACCTCATTCTGGCTCCCAAGCTAACTTTGGTGTGTACTTTGCATTATTGCAACCTGGCGACACTATCGTGGGTATGAACTTGTCCCACGGCGGTCATTTGACTCATGGTTCTCCAGTTAACGTATCTGGTACATATTTCAATGTAGTACCTTATGGTGTAGATGCTGAAACACAACAAATCGACTACGATGAGTTCCGTAAAATTGTATTAGAAGCAAAACCTAAGTTGATTATCGCTGGTGGTAGTGCTTATAGCCGTCAAATTGACTTTAAGAAAATGGCTGAAGTGGCACACGAAGTAGATGCTATTTTCATGGTAGATATGGCTCACTTTGCTGGACTTGTAGCAGCTGGTTTACATCCAAACCCTGTGGAATATGCAGATATCGTTACTACTACAACTCATAAAACATTGCGTGGCCCTCGTGGTGGTATGATTCTTTGCAAAGAAAAGTATGCTAAAGCAATCGATAAAGCTATCTTCCCTGGCATCCAAGGTGGTCCTTTGATGCATGTTATCGCTGCTAAAGCTGTTGCCTTAGGCGAAGCATTACAACCAGAATTCAAAGTATATGCACAACAAATTATCGACAATGCAAAAGCGTTGGCTGCAGCATTACAAGAAAAGGGCTTAACAATTGTTTCTGGCGGTACAGATACTCATGTTATGCTTGTAGATGTTCGTAATACTGGTTTAACTGGTAAAGAAGCTGAACACTTACTCGATGAAGTAGGTATTACATGTAATAAAAATACAATTCCATTTGATCCCGCTAGCCCATTTGTAACAAGTGGTATTCGCCTTGGTACGCCAGCGCTTACAACGCGTGGTTTGCAAGTGAAAGATATGGAAGAAATTGCCGATATTATTGCAGTGGTTCTTAAAAATCCTGAGGATAAATCGGTCCATGAAGAAGCTAGTAAACGTGTTGCTGCACTTTGTGAAGCGTATCCATTGTACTAATCTAATAGATTAATTATAGTCATTACATATTCATAGTCCTATAAACCTATAAGTAGCATAAAGGGATGTGCCTAGGCACATCCCTTTCAATATTTTTATGGCATGATTTTCTAATCTGTGATAGAGTAAATATGATAGTTAATCGCTAGAATGGGATATGTATATTGTTTTATAGGAGGACAGTCATGAAAGTTAATGTTATGACACATCCATTGATTCAACACAAAGTTACATTGATGCGTGACGTACAAACAGGCTCTAAAGATTTCAGAGAACTACTTGATGAAATTACTATGTTGATGGGGTATGAAATTACACGCAACTTACCACTTGAGGATGTGGAGGTAGAAACACCACTAACTAAAATGACTGGCAAACGAATTGCAGGTAAAAAACTGGGTATTATCCCAATTCTTCGCGCTGGTCTAGGTATGGTAAATGGTATGCTTAGTTTAATTCCAACTGCAAAAGTTGGTCATATTGGTTTGTACCGTGACCCTGAAACTTTGAAACCAGTAGAATACTACTGTAAACTACCATCCGACGTAGGGGAACGCGACTTCATCGTAACTGATCCAATGCTTGCTACTGGTGGTAGTGCAGCCGCAGCGATTACATTGCTAAAAAAAAGGTGCTAAACATCAAATTGATGTGCCTCGTAGCGGCTCCAGAAGGCGTTGAAGTTGTAAATAAGGAACATCCTGATGTACCTGTTTATGTAGCACTTTGATGAAAACTCAATGATCATGGTTACATCTTACCTGGCTTAGGGGATGCAGGTGACCGTATCTTCGGTACAAAATAATATTAAAATAAACGACATAATTTAGGTACAAAGTTGTATTAAATATCTAAATTATGTCGTTTTCTCTTTAGGGTTGAATAAAAATTACATAAGGTATACAATACAAGTGTAAAAGTATTTTTTTTTTTTGACGGATTTTGTTCACATGGGACGAAAAACGATTCATGTAATCCCAACGGGTAAAGGAGGGACCCGATGAACGAATTTCTAATGATATGTGAACGTATTGTTCCTGAAATTGTTAGCGTATTGAAGGAGCGATACAAAATACTAAACCACCTTGTTTATGAAGAGCCTATAGGCCGTAGAACATTAGCTACCGCAACGGATCTTCCAGAGCGAACCGTAAGAAGTCATATTGAGTTAATGCGTGCTAATGGTCTTGTAGACATTTATAAACCAGGGATTTTTCTCACTGATGAGGGACATCAATTGTTCCAAAGTTGCGAAATTTTAAACGAATTAGATCGTATCAACGAGCTAGAACATCGATTGACGGAAGCACTTCTATCGATAGAGTTGTTATTACACCTACAGAAGGAACCTTGATGGTTAAAAAGTTAGGCTTCGCTGCAGCAAAACTATTACAGGAGTTATTAGAGCCTGATTCAGTAGTGGCTATTAGTGGTGGCAGCACCATGGCAGCAATAGCTGAAGAAATGCCTATCTTACCTTTCAATCCTACTGTGGTACCAGCCCGTGGTGGCGTTGGTGAAGTAGTGGAATACCAAGCTAATGTAATTGCTTCGGTGCTTGCTGAACGACTAAGTGGTTCCTATAAGATGCTCCATTTACCTGATGGACTTTCACAAGACTCATTACATATGCTCATGACTTGTGAACCACAAATTAAAGAAATTAGGAGACCTCATTAGTAGGACTGACGTATTGTTGTTTGGCATTGGTACTGCAATGCGCATGGCGGATCAGCATATTGCCGATGATGTGCGTAAGCAGTTGGTAGATAATCATGCTGTTGGCGAGGCGCTGGGACAATATTGCGATATGGATGGTAAGTTAATTTATTCTACCAATAATATTGGTTTATCCTTCCAGATGTTGCAAAATTCCAAATGTAATTGCTGTGGCTGGTGGTCAAGATAAATCGAGCGCCATTATAGGTGTTATGAGAGCTTGTCAAAAGGTATACTCATCATTGATGAGCAAGCCGCAGAAGGTATGCGTCAATTGTTACAAATTTCAGCGTTATAAGTGAATGAGTAGTTATAAATTTTAGTTTGAATATGGTTAGAATTTTTGTTATTAGGAGGATTTAACAATGGCAGTAAAAGTTGGTATTAACGGTTTTGGTCGTATCGGTAAATGTGTAGTTCGCGCAGCGATTAATAATCCTGATGTGGATGTAGTGGCAATTAATGCAACTGGTGATAATGAAGGTACTGCATTATTGTTAAAATACGATTCCGTACATGGTACAATTCCTAACGAAGTAACATTCGACGAAGAAAATATCTACGTTGATGGTAAAAAAATCCGTGTATTCCACGACCGCGACGCTTCTAAATTACCTTGGTCTGAAGAAGGCGTAGAAATCGTAATTGAATGTACAGGTAAATATCGCGATGCAGAGAAGCAAAAGTTCATTTGAACAACCTACAGTTAAAAAGGTATTGATTTCTGCACCTGGTAAAAATGAAGACTTGACTATGGTTATGGGTGTTAACCAAGATATGTACGATCCTGTAAAACACCATATCATCTCCAATGCATCTTGCACAACAAACTGTTTGGCTCCATTCGCTAAAGTATTATGCGATGAATTCGGTATCAAACGCGGCATGATGACAACTATTCATTCCTATACAAATGACCAAAAAATTCTTGATGCACGTCACAAAGACCCTCGTCGTGCTCGTGCAGCTGCTATGTCCATCATCCCTACAACAACTGGTGCAGCAAAAGCTGTAGCTTTGGTATTGCCACAATTAAAAGGTAAACTTGATGGTTTCGCATTGCGCGTTCCTACTCCAGACGTATCTGCTACAGATCTTGTTTGCGAACTTGAAAAACCTGCTACTAAAGAAGAAATCAACGAAGCATTCCGTAAAGCAGCAGCTGGCGAATTAAAAGGTATTCTTGGTGTATCTGATGTACCATTGGTATCCTGCGATTTCAGCTCTGACCCACGTAGCTCCATTGTTGATGCTGATTTGACAATGGTTATGGATGGTAACATGGTAAAAGTTGTTTCTTGGTATGACAACGAATGGGGTTACTCCGAACGTCTTATCGATATGGCCGCGTTTGTAGCAAGCAAAGGCTTATAATCAGGAGGCTTTGATGAAACAAACAATTGAAGGTTTACAAGTAGATAATAAAACAGTATTTGTTCGTGTTGATTTTAATGTTCCTATGAAAGACGGTGTCATAACTGATGACACTCGTATTCGTAGTGCATTACCTACTATCAATTACTTAATTGAAAAAGGGGCAAAGGTTATTCTTGCTTCTCACTTTGGTCGTCCAAAGGGAGAACGCAAACCAGAAATGTCTTTAGCCCCATGTGCTAAGCATTTATCTGCCCTTATCAACAAGCCTGTAGCATTCGTAGATGACTGCATTGGTCCTAAAGTTGAAGAAGCTGTAAAAGCATTACAATCTGGTGATGTATTGATGCTTGAAAATTTGCGTTACCACAATGAAGAAACTAAAAATGAACCTGAGTTTGCTAAGCAATTGGCATCTCTTGCAGATGTTGCTATCAATGATGCATTTGGTGTATCTCACCGAAATGCGGCATCCGTAGTCGGTATTGCTGACTATATCCCTATGGCAGCAGGTTTCTTGCTCAAAAAAGAAATTGAAGCATTAAGTGCAGCAATAGTACATCCCAAAACACCTATGGCAGCTATCATTGGCGGCGCTAAAGTTACAGATAAAATCTCCGTTATTTCTAACTTATTGCCTAAAGTTGATGTAATGATCATCGGTGGCGGTATGGCTAATGCGTTCATTAAAGCGCAAGGTTGTAATATTGGTAGCTCTTTATTTGAAGAAGGTCAAGAAGTTATTGCTACAGATCTTGTTATGGAAGCTCGCGTAGCAGGTGCTAAATTACTGACACCTATCGATGCTGTAGTAGCTGATGCTTTCAGCAACGACGCTAATACTAAAATCGTTGACGTTGATCAATATCGAAGATGGCTGGATGGTGTTAGATATTGGCCCTAAAACTCGCGAGCTTTATGTAGAAGCATTGGCGCCAATGAAGACTATTATTTGGAATGGTCCTATGGGCGTATTTGAAATGGAAAACTTTGCAGCTGGTACGAATGCAGTAGCGAAAGCTGTAGCTGAATCCGATGCGATGACTATCGTTGGCGGTGGCGACTCTGTAGCAGCCATTGAAAAAAGTGGTTTAGCAGATAAAATTAGCCACATCTCCACAGGTGGCGGTGCATCTTTAGAATTCTTAGAAGGCAAAATCCTACCAGGTATTGCTGCATTGTCCGAGGCATAATATGAGAAAACCTCTATTATTGCAGGGAATTGGAAAATGAATGGCACCATTGCATCTGGATCAATTCTGATCGAAGCGTTTAACAGCGTGTTACAAGATATGGAATTATCCTGTGATGTAGTTGTATGTCCGCCTTTTACAGCCATCGAACATGCGGTAGCATTGACGAAAAATACAGCTATTGAAGTAGGCGCACAAACTATGGATTATCATGATGCTGGTGCGTTTACTGGTGAAATTTCACCACTTATGCTTACAGAGGTAGGCGTTAATTATGTAATCATCGGTCACTCTGAGCGCCGTGAATATTATGGTGAAACAGATGAGACCGTTAATGCAAAAATTAAAAGTGCATTTCATCATAATTTGAATCCTATTGTCTGTGTTGGTGAAAGTTTAGAACACCGTGAAACAGGTCATACACTTGACTGGATTACATCACAACTTGAAGGGGCGTTGTCTGATATTCCTAAAGAGCAAGTCAGCCAATTGATCATTGCGTATGAACCAATTTGGGCTATCGGTACGGGCAAGACAGCAACGGCTGATCAAGCTGAAGAGGTATGTAAAGAAATCCGCAATTATATTCGATCTCTATATGATAATGAAACTGCTGATGCAGTACGCATCCAGTATGGCGGTAGCGTTAAATCAGAAAATGCATTAGAAATCCTTGGAGAGCCTAATATAGACGGAGCTCTCGTAGGTGGTGCATCCCTAGTGGTTGATGAATTTATTGATATTATTAAAGCGGCGAATGAAGTAAGCGCTTAATATGAGGTTAACAAATGGCTAAATTAGAGGCTCCCGTAATGCTAGTCATCCTAGATGGCTTTGGCTTGGGGGATAAATCAGACACAACCAATGCTGTAGTACAGGCGAAGCCGCTCTGTTTTAATCGATTATGGGATATGTATCCACATACAAAATTGGAAGCATCAGGGCTTGCGGTAGGTCTTCAGAAGGTCAAATGGGAATTCTGAAGTTGGCCATTTAAATCTTGGTTCTGGTCGCATTGTGTACCAAGATTTAACTCGTATTACTAAAGATGTTGAGTCCGGTGAGTTTTATAATCGCCCTGTTATGCAGGAACTATACAAAGTAGCTAAAAGAACAAAGCTTACATCTTATTGGTCTAGTTTCAGATGGTAATGTACATTGCTCCTTAGATCACATTAAGGCAGTCATCAAAGGGGCTCATGATCATGGTATTGAGCACGTTTATGTACATGCTTGCTCGATGGTCGTGACGTAGCTCCTCAATGTGCGCAAGGCTATTTAAAAGACTTAGAAACGTATATGGCTGAGCTAAACTGTGGCAAAATCGCTACTGTGAGCGGTCGTATTATGCGATGGACCGTGATAATCGTTGGGACCGTGTTGAATTGGCATACAATGCGATTGTAAATGGTCAAGGTGAAAGAGCCGCATCAGCCTGTGAAGCGGTGCAACAATCTTATGACAAAGATGCGGCAGATGAGTTTGTTCTTCCTACGGTAATTGATGCTGAAGGAACGATCAAAGAATGGCGATGCGGTAATATTCTGTAACTTCCGCCCAGATCGTGGTCGTGAACTTACAAAAGCCTTAGTGTTGCCTGACTTTGATGGTTTAAACGAGAACCATTATCCTTATATATGGCGACTATGACTAAATATGAAGATGGTTTACCAGTTCATATCGTATACGAAAAGATACATTATCTGAAACATTAGGTGAAGTTCTAAGTGCAGGTGGTTATCGCCAATTGCGTATTGCGGAAACAGAAAAGTATGCTCATGTTACATATTTCTTTAATGGCGGTGAAGAGGAACCCTTTGAAGGTGAAGACCGCATTCTCGTAAAATCCCCTCAAGTGGCAACCTATGATTTACAGCCAGAAATGAGCGCTTATGAAGTGACCGATAAGGTTGTAGAAGCAATTCAAGATGAAACGTATGACATGATTATTTTGAACTTTGCTAACCCAGATATGGTGGGTCATACGGGTAGTTTTGAAGCCGCCGTTAAAGCGGTTCAGGCCGTAGATACTTGCTTAGGTCGTATTGTAAAGGCTATACGCAGTAAGAATGGTCACTTGTTAATTACGGCAGACCATGGTAATGCGGAGCTTATGGTAAATCATGAAACAGGTAAGGTACATACGGCACATACTACGAACTTAGTTCCTTTAATTTTAATGAGCGACAGTTTAAAAACAGCTACATTAGAAGCTGGTAAACTATGTGACATTGCTCCTACATTATTAGACTTGGCTGGCATAGAACAACCAAAAGCTATGACAGGCCACAGCTTGGTACATAAAGCATAATTTAGAACTCTAACTATATTACAGTTAACAATCGATAACCTAACGGTGGAATATTTTCTAATAACTCCACATTAGATTTATGAGGTGATAAAATGGCAGTAATTGAACAAGTCATTGCAAGAGAGATTTTAGATTCCCGCGGTAATCCAACAGTTGAAGTTGAAGTATGTTTAGAAGATGGCACTATTGCTACAGCAGCTGTTCCATCTGGTGCATCCACAGGTATGTTTGAAGCCGTAGAATTACGGGATGGAGATAAATCCCGTTACCTTGGTAAAGGTGTTTTAAAAGCTATCGATAATGTAAATGCTAAAATTGGTACTGCTCTTATCGGTTATGATGCTACAGAACAAGTGGCAATCGATAACTTGATGTTGCAACTTGACGGCACAGATAATAAATCTAACCTCGGTGCAAATGCAATCCTTGGTGTATCCATGGCAGTTGCTCGTGCTGCGGCAGAATCTTTGGACTTGCCATTATTTGTATACCTTGGCGGCTTCAATGCAAAAGAGTTACCAGTTCCTATGATGAACATCTTGAATGGTGGCGCACATGCTGATAATAACGTAGATATTCAAGAATTCATGATCATGCCTGTAGGCGCTACTTCCTTCGCTGAAGCTCTTCGCAGCTGTGCAGAAGTATACCATACTTTAAAATCTGTACTTCATGATAAAGGTCTTAGCACTGCTGTAGGTGATGAAGGTGGTTTTGCTCCAAACTTGGCATCTAATGAAGAAGCATTAGAAGTAATTTGTGAAGCTATTAAAGCTGCTGGTTATGAACCAGGAAAAGATTTCAAATTGGCACTTGATTCTGCATCTTCCGAATTCTATGAAGATGGTAAATACAATCTAGCTGGTGAAGGTAAAGTTAAAACAGTTGCTGAAATGGTAGATTTCTACGAGTACTTAGTAGGTAAATATCCAATCATATCCATCGAAGATGGCCTGGCAGAAGAAGATTGGGAAGGTTGGAAATTGTTGACAGACCGCCTTGGTGATCGCGTACAACTTGTTGGTGATGATTTATTTGTGACTAACACAAAACGTTTTGCTCGTGGTATTGAGCTTGGTGTAGGTAATTCTATTCTTGTAAAGTTAACCAAATCGGTACTTTAACAGAAGCTTTTGATGCTATGGAACTTGCTAAACGTGCTGGTTACACTTGCGTAGTATCTCACCTCTCTGGTGAAACTGCAGATACATTTATTGCTGATATTGCAGTAGCTGTAAATGCTGGTCAAATCAAGACTGGCGCACCGGCTCGTTCTGAACGTGTAGCAAAATATAATCAATTACTTCGCATTGAAGAAATGTTATACGAAACAGCTCAATATAAAGGTAATGACGTATTCTACAACTTAAAATAAAATACGTTATATCTAATAGTCAATAAGGGCGCCCTTTGGGGCGCTTTTGTATGTCTAAAAATAGAAAAGTTTTCGCTTCGTGGATTTTAAAAATAAAAGGGATTTAGAGGCTGATGTCGAAACCTATAACGCCATACGCTAGTGTGAGGTAAAACATACCGCAAGGTATTGGAGGTGACCATGTATGTAGACGTGACATTAGACGATATTATTTTGTATGCCTTAGAACATCATGTAGCGATATTCACTTTGATCCACAAAAGTGGTGTGCATGTTCGACTACGACAAGATGGACTGTTACAAAATTATGACAGTATCTAATGAAGATGCGGAGCTTATTATTAATCGCATCAAGGTTTGTAGTTCATTAGATATTAGTGAGAAAGATTGCCTCAAGACGGTCGTTGGTCTTGGAGTCATAAAAATAAGTCTGTAACGATGCGTGTATCCACATTGCCTAGCCTATATGGTGAGACTTTGGTCTGCCGACTTATGGGAAATGAGGGAGTCATAAAGACCTTAAAGCTTTAGGCATGCGTACAGATATTTTTGAACACATCGGGCAATTACTAAAACGTCCTTATGGTTTATTGCTTATCTGTGGGCCGACTGGCAGTGGTAAGACAGCTACTTTATATGCCATGCTTCGCATGTTAAATTTAAAGGAAACAAAGCTCATATGTCTAGAGGACCCGTAGAGGCTGAAATTAAAGGCCATCAAATTGGTATTAATGAAAAGATTGGATTTACCTTTGCCAAAGGTCTTCGCTCTGTGTTACGGCAAGATCCAGATACGATTATGATTGGTGAAATTAGGGATAAGGAGACCGCAGAGTTAGCCGTTAAGTCTGCTTTAACGGGGCATCGCGTATTATCTACTATACATAACAATACAGCTATAGGCGTTGTAACACGACTCATGGATATGGGGTAGAACCATATTTAATACGAGCTACCTTAATGGGGCAATTGCACAACGTTTAGTTCGAAAATTGATGGCACACGTATCAGGGACGGACTGCTCTATTTGAATACTTAGAAATACCAGCTAATTCAGCTCATTGGGACGAATTAGAAACACATTTATTATTGTCATTAGAAGAGTCTGCTCGTAAGGCCGTATCTCAGCATGTTACATCTATAGAGGAGGTGCATCGTTGTGGACTTATGTTGTAAGAGTGAAAGTTTAGAAACTATTGTAGAAAATGCAATACAACTATCATCAACAGATATTCATCTACAATGTGGTCAGCCTATCTATTTGCGACATGGTGATGGATTAAGGGCTACTTCCTTTATGTGTACTACTATCTTAATTGAAGATATTTTACGGCGTTGTGGTATAGCATCCTATGAGTGGCAGTCTCTTGATGAGGCTTGTTCCTGTTGTGGTGTGCGTATCCGTGTTCATCTATATCGAGCTAATCAGACCATATGTGGTACACTTGCGCTTATTGTGCCATCAGCAACTTAAGTTAGATGATAATAGTGAAGGTCAGTTATTACAAAAAGCTATGTGAAGCACATGATGGTCTATTGCTTGTTTGTGGCCCTACAGGCAGTGGGAAAAGTTTTACCTTAGCCTGTTGTATTGACTATATAAATCAGACTATGGAGCGCCATATTATTACCTTAGAAGACCCTATCGAATTTGAGTTTGTATCTAAAAAGTCTTTAATACATCAACGACAATTAGGTGCTGATATTAATACTATGTCTAATGGTATTCGCGATGCATTGCGAGAAGACCCAGATGTCATTATGGTTGGAGCTTCGAGATCGTGAAACATTAGAGGCCGCTCTTCATGCGGCCGAAACGGGTCATCTTGTGATGGCCACTATGCATACGCAAAGGGCCGTGATGGCAGTTCACCGCATGATTTCTATTTCCTGGTGAACAACAAGAGGAGATTCGCAGTCAAATATCTCAAGTGTTACGTGCTGTTATATGTCAACGACTCCTTAGGTGGAATAAAAGTTTATTACCATTCGTGATATTTTGTTAAACACTCATGCAGTGGCAAATTTAATACGCACTCGTAAGGAACCGCAAATTATCTCTATTCAAGAAACACAACTGCCTATGAAAACACTAGAAATGGCCGTACGAGATGTAAAAGCACAATATTGAACGCAGCATCAACTACATATGCTATTAGATCAACAATTATCGTAGGTGCAGATATGGAGGCTTATGAATATGTCGTAAAAAATGAGAATAATGAAACAGTAAAAGGTTTGATGTGGGCAGATTCAGAACAGGAGGTCGGTACACGGTTAAAGCGCGATGGATACAAGATTTATAAAATCACTTTACAAGTAAAAAGAAAAACATAAGTGGAATCATACCATGGTGGTAGATGTAACTTATCAATTAGGACTACTCATCGAGTCTGGTGTACCTTTACGGAGGGCATTACAGTTACTATGTAATGGGAAACGAGGGCTTTATATACAGCCCTCTATGAATCGATTGAGAGAGGCCAAACCCTATCGCAAGCATTGCGTAGTGAAGGCTGCCCTGCGATAGCCTTAGCACTACTAGAAAGTGGAGAGGCAGCAGGCACTTTAGGTGAAAGCTTACAATACATTTCACGTCACTATGACTGGGAGCGACAATTGCGGCAAAAGGTTATGAGTGCTATTTCTTATCCTATATTTCTTCTTATCATGATGAACGTATTCTTTCTCGTTACCATCCTGTTTATCATTCCATCCTTTGAGAAGGTTTTTACTACCATGCATATTACATTACCATTGATGACACGAGCCCTCTTTGCATTAGGACAAGGGCTAAAGAATCATCCTATATTAGTCTTTATTATGCAGTGTGTAGGAATAGGTGCTTTAGTCTTTGCATACCATCAACATAGTATAAAACGCAAAGTACATCGTTGGCTTTGGCTGTTGGCTCACCGATACCAATGGATGACCTGCATTTACTATACGAGTATGCTAAAGGTTTGGGCCCTTTTGTTAGATTCTGGAATTTCTATTATTCATACTATGAATATCACAAGACCTTTATGGGGCAATATGTATGGTGCCGAATGTAGTGAGAAAGTAGAGGCAAAGTTATTAACTGGCCATTCTTTTGAAGAGAGCCTTAGATCTGAGAATATTGGAAATACCTTTATATGGCAAATGATTTCTATTGGCGAGGAAAGTGGAGAGCTCGTTAAGATGCTACATCATTGTGGACATTACTATGAATCTATACTTTCAAAATATATCGCTCGACTAGAGAGGCTTTTAGAACCAATTTTGCTAACTGTAATGGGAATTGGTGTAGCTGTTTTAGTTGTATCTGTTATGTATCCATTATTTACGTCTATTGCTAAGTTGGGAGGACAATAGCTATTTATAGTTGCACAATAGCTTTTTATAGTTAGAACAATATAAATGGATAGCTGTTATTTAATCATTATAAGGAGGATATTATGAGTTCTGTTAAACATATTGTTCATGGTTTAAATTCTCGATTAGAACTATGTGGTCAATGGGTTTTAGACCACTTACATATTTCTCGTGTTCGGGAAAATCTCAAGAAGTCGAGAAAAGGGGGCTTTACCCTTGTTGAGTTAATGGTTGTGGTAGCCGTTATTGCCATATTGGCAGCTATTGCGATGCCACAATTCTTATCTGCTGCTGATAGAGCACGAAATGCGAAGGAAACGGCAGATATTCAAATAATTAAAAAATGCAACGCAGCTCTATATGATCGACAAGAATGTAGATACACCACCAACTGTAGAAAATCTATATAAAGAAGGTTATCTGACAGAACATGTTAAGACTGCAAAGGATAAGGAATATACCATTACTTATGAAGTGGTTAATGGCGGTACTGCAAAAGCAGTTGTAGTTAAAGCACCTGATGCACCTTAACGTAACTTATATCTAGAATTTAACATCTAGCATCTAATATTAGTATCAAGTAACTAGTATTTAGTATTTAGTATTTAATGTGCATGTATTAATGATAGGATGTAGTTTTAGGTTTCATATATATTTTTAGGTTTTCATGTATATGTAGTTATATCAAGCGTTAGATTTACATATCTATAGTTGATTATATGGAAGGACAAGGTATGAAAGGGACTCATTATGTTATAGCACTGATCGTGTATATAGCATCCATAGTACTACCTATTATAGTTTCATCCCAGGTAATATCCTTTATTCACGTTGCTTTGTATGCTGTGTTTTCACTCATCATCATAGCAGGTGCTACCATCGATATGCATTACTATATATTACCTGATGAAGGGGCCTTAGTGCTTGTTATAGGTGGCATTTTGTATAGCTTTCTAAATGATAAGTCTATGCTTATAACAATCATAAGTGTTATGACTGTAGGTACTATTACATATGGACTTCGTCTTATTAGTCATAAAGGTTTTGGACTAGGCGATGTGAAATGGTTTTCTGCTATTTCCATGTGGCTTACGCCCTGGGAGATTATATGCTTTTTTTACGTAGCCTTTTGCGTTGGTTCTCTCTATCTCTTACTAACAAGCTATCGTAATCGATATATTCCATTTGGTCCCTTTCTATGCTTTGGTGGTTGGTGTGCCTTACATGGCGGATCCTACATGGAGGTGTTATATCAATGGTTAAGGCACAACCTATACATCATCAGTTTGGCTCTTTGTTAGCCGAGTGGATTATTGCTATTAGTTTATTTTTACTTTTGATTTCTCTGTCTTTGCCCATTGTTACGACGCCCAGTCGTTATACCTTAAATGGAAGTACTCAAGAAGTGGTATATATGTTAAAAAAGGTTCAACTTTGGTCCATGCTTGGTCATAAGTCGAATGGGAAAGGGCGCATGTTATTCATATTAAATAAAGATAGCTATACCTTAGAGGAGGATGCGCATCATCATACAGTCGATATATCGTTACCTACAGGGATTGAAAACGTACAACCTTTAACGATTATTTCTTTTTCTTCTCTAGGATTACCTTATGATGGAACGGAACTTATTTTACGGGATCGAGAAAGTGGTGAGAGAAATCGTATATGGATATCTGTGCAGACGGGACGTATTCGATGGGAAGAAGTACACTAAGGGATTTATGTATGGAGATGCCTTAGTATCAACAGCCATTATTATGTTTATATTGCCTGTTATACTATCTGTATTTTGGATGGCTACCTTGACAATTTATAAGGCTTATTATTGGGATCATATAGTACAAGATACTGTAACATATTTAGAGGAAAGTAAGTCCCAGTATTACAAAACAGGTCACATTCAAGAAGGGATTCATAACTCTCAATTTATTATGAGCCCTAGGAATCTATTACTTATAAAACACACATAAAACCTACCGTAGAAAATGGCATTGCCCTACAACGATTAACTGTACAGGCCATAGATAATGAAACTATTGTGTATAGCTTATCGCTCTTTTTGGAGGAAATACGTTGATTACTCATGATAAACAAAGTGGTTTTATTTTGTATTCCACACTTATGAGTATAACTATTTCTACTATCGTTCTAACCTTATTATTAGGGATAGTTTTTTACGGAGTTATGTGGAATGCAAAATTAATAGATAGTGTTGCGATGATGGAGGATGGCAGGTATACAAGGCGTATGGTTGTGGCTCAAATTATATGGAATCCTGTACAGGTAACTGTAGAGGATAGAAATAAGACTTTATATGTTCACGATACTAAACGGACTACATTAACTGTACAACGCCATGCGCTGTATAGAAAACTTACGGATGGCAGCTTGCAGCCGGTTAGTGGTAGCCGCATTATAGGTACAAAAGATAAGCGAAATGTGGGGTATACACAAGAGCATCCATTTAGTATAGATGAAAGTGAAACTATCCACATGCGTTGGTATATTACAAATCGATTTACTGGTGATAAGCAATATACTGCTGGATATGGAGGATTAGCCATATATGAAGTTTCTATAGGTCAAAGTAGTATATATGATTGGTATAAATATCATGAGGAACCGAGTCATGAACATGGGAGCCCATAATGCTGGATTCATTACATATGTAGCGATACTTACAATGTCTTTTTTATTATTGTTAGCCTTTATGGGGCTGCGTATTGGTCAAATTTGTAGAAGGTAATGCAATAGATGAATTGCATTTAGAAGAGGCACACTATGCAGCTCAAAGTGGAGCACATTGGTTTGTAGGCTATTGTAGAGCGGGTAATACATGGGACTTTCAGCAAAAGTTAATAGTAGCTGATGATGCGGACGTGGAAATAACGATTGAAGCTGACTCAGTATCAGAAAACCCTCGTCATGTTATGAGTTATGGGAAATTGAAGCGTCACAAAATTGTCAGTCGAGTACATATGTATGTGACGGTAGATAAGGATAATAATATGCATGTTATAAAGGTGAAACCATATTGAGGTGAATCTATGAAACGAAAAAAGAAAATACATTCTGGAGTATGTATAACTGATGAACATATTGTATGTGTTACCGCTCATATAGAAAATAAAACTATGGTCATTACCGATGCACTAGAAATGAAACGCAGTGCACCTATTGATGAGGATATTCGAAAATTTATTGAAATGTATGATTTAGATGATGGTGCCTACAGCATTGTTGCAAATATTGATACACAAATGCATGTGGCACCTTATGATCCTCATGATTTTGATATGAAGGAGTTCATCAAGTGGAATGTAGAGGACTACTTTAGCTTTGATGGAGATAGCTTCCAAATGGATGCGTGTCGCCGAGAATATCCAAGACATAATTATCATATGTTTATGGTAGCTGTAGAGCGTCATTCATTAGAACTGTTAAAACAAGGTATAAGAGATACTTATGCACCCGTTGATGTAATCGATTTTTGGCCTATCCCTATTTGTTACAGTTTGATGCGGCGTAGTGGGACTGTAACTGGCGTTGTTGAAAAGGGTAATTTACACTTATGGCTATGGTGGAACGATATATGTATTCAAGAATGTAGAATTCCAATTACTAGTACCGATGTATCAGAAGGGATAGAACAGCTTGAGGCTAGATTGCAGGAGTTTGGCGTAGATGAAATACAAGGCATTAAGCTGTATGGTTTAGAACAGTTAACTGAAGAGGAACGAAAGGATATGGAAGCTATTATCTCCATATATGGAGAGACGGAGTATATTCCTCTACTATTTTTAGGTCGTGGTCGTAATCGTTGCAAGCAAGGACAATTAGATTGGGACATGGCTATCGGTATGGCAGCAAGGGGGCTTAAATGGATTGGCTTGGGCTGGTAAGGATAGACACGTTAATTTAATGCCTCGTTCGTTATATTGGCATAGTATATGGCACAGATATCGATATTATCTATATGGAATGAGTATTATATACGGAATAGTAGGATTATTATCTCTAGGTTATTGCTGGTCTAGTTACGAACATTATAAAGCTGAAAAATCAGAACTATTGAGTCTATTACAAAATCCACAGTATCAGTCTATAGGGAAACAGTATGCAGATATAATAGCCGTTAAAGATCAAATTCTCAAGAATAGTTCAAAAAATAATACATCATCTATGATTCAAAATACTATAGTCCTATATGTCATTGATATAGCTATGGAGCAAGGTATTAGTTTACAGCACCTCCATATAAAAGATGGACAGATTAGTGTGGATGGTGTAGGTGTTACTGATGATGCGTGTCGTAAGTTTATAGCTAGTCTTCAACACAGACTAATAGGAATGGAGTGTCATGGAACAGTTAAAGCAGATAAAGGTATATATACATTCCATGTGGAAGGATCTAAAGGAGAGCACAACATATCCAGTAGAGAAGATACTAATGATCGTAATAGTGTGGAGCATCATCATTAGTAGTTCACTATATGGGGTTATTAGTTTAAATAAGAAAGTTACTCAATTGAAAGAGCGACAAGAAAACTATGTTATTAAAATGCATGCTGAGTCAGATTATATTGTATCTAAGGAAGCCAAATTGTTAGAGTCATTTACGCAAAATAAGGTATCTAACACGAGTTCTAATACAAGTAGTTTTTGATTCTTTGCAAGGAGAACCATTAATGATTGTTAGTACTGATGAGCATGAAGGTGTATTAGAGTTAACTGTATTAGGGAGTACAGAACGACTTATAAACTGGATTAATACTGTTGATGAGAAAGAACCTTCACGCCGTATAGAAATAGAGGACATAGAACGGAAAGGCAATGTCGTATATGTACATTGTGCAGTGAAACCAACTATGAGGTCTTAACATATAAATTGTTTTTAGTAATACTAATAGAGACAGATTATAGAGAGTTAATCTATAGTCTGTCTTTGTTTTTGTAGCATTTTATAGTACAATGAAGGATATGAAATAATAAGGGGCACATAAATAGATGATAATAAAACGCAATATTATGCTCATCGGTTCTATGGGAAGTGGCAAAAGTCATTTCGGTCGTAATCTTGCAGAACGCAAGGGTTGGCAATTTGTAGATACTGATCGCGTATTAGAAGGTCGTTTTGGGTTGCCTATTGCTGAAATATTCAAGAAAATTGGAGAAAAAGCATTCCGTCGTGCTGAAATGGATGTACTAAAAAAGGTTTGCTTATACCATGAAGCAGTGATTTCTGTGGGTGGTAATTTTCCGATTGAACATCGTACGTTAAAAGTATTAAAAAAATACTCATATATTATTGGTATTCGCGCTGCACAATTTCGTATTGTGAGCCGTGTAAATCGCCGAATCGGGAAACGGCCAACTATGGATTACAATAATGTACATGCTTTTGTACACGCTATGATACAATCCTGGAAACCAGTATATAAGCAGTGTGATTTTGTACTAGATACAACAAATGGTCGGACCTATGATTTTATGCAACGTATTGAGGATGAATTAGATGCTTCAGGTGTGCAATTTAAAGCAAGACGTCAACCCAATGATATGAACAATGGAGATGATAAAGAATCATCTCAAGAACTAAAACTAAATAATTCTGTTACTAGAAATACAAATGATAGTAGAATACCTAAGAAAATAGAAGCTCATAAACGAACTTCTCAAATATTAGGTTCTAATAAGGTAGGATCTAATACATCTTGCTGTGATAAACGTCGTAAACAGAAGACGTCTAATCAGGCAGGTAAAGGACGTAAGTCAGAAGCTATATCCAAACAACGTACACCACAAGGGGGTAATGGATATGAGAAGAATCGCAATACTAACAAGCGGCGGAGACGCACCTGGAATGAACGCCGCCATAAGAGCGCTAACTAGAAAAGCCATTCATGAAGGCTTTGAAGTTTTCGGTATTGAACGTGGCTATTTAGGTATTATGGAAGAACAATTTGTTCCTTTAGCAAACCGTTCTGTAGGTGGTATTATTACTCAAGGCGGTACCATGCTAAAAACAGCTCGTTTTCCTGAGTTTCAAAATGAAGATGTTCAAAAAAGCTTACGATATTTTGAAAGGCTCATAATATTGATCACCTTATTGTTATCGGTGGCGATGGTTCTATGCGAGGCGCTATGAGTTTAGCTAAGCTTGGCATGTCTACTATGACAATTCCATGCACGATAGATAATGACATGGGTGGTACACAATATACGATAGGCTATGATACGGCTCTTAATACGGTAGTTGATGCGGTTGGAAGAATTCGTGATACGTCTAATTCCCATGAACGGGTAGCCATTGTAGAGGTAATGGGTCGTAAAGCAGTCATATTGCATTAAAGCTGGCCTTGCCTGTGGTGCTGAAATTGTACTCGTTCCTGAAAATCCCATGCCCTTACATGAGGTCTGTCGTCATTTAAAGGAAACACAGATTCGTGGTAAAGAATATAGTGTGATACTTGTTGCTGAAGGTGCATATAATAGTGGGAGAAGTTAAATCCTATATTAAGGATCATACGGAATTTGATCCGAGCTTGACCGTATTGGGTTATTTACAACGCGGTGGCGGTCCATCTGCATTTGATGCTATTTTAGCGGCTCGTATGAGTGAAACCTGTATTGAGTTATTGATGAATGATACAGATAATCGATTAGTAGGTTATATAGATGGTCACATTCGTGCTATTTCCTATCAAGAGGCAGAAAGTCTTAATTTCCCTATCAATGATAAGGACTATACACTTTTATCAATCTTAAGCAGTTGATATTATCTAATGACCCGAAAGGGTCATTTTCTTTTTATCATCATTTATTCATTAATGAAATTATATTGCATAAAAGTAATTGGTACTGTATAATTTAAAAATACTAATAGTATCATCATAAATAGATACTTTATTGGCAATATCTTCATCTTTTATAAGGAGATCATAATGAAAGAGTTTTACAAAAGCATCGTAAACGTATAGTAACAGGTGCTGTTGTTCTTTGTGTTCTTGGTGGTGGTACATACTACTACATGCATACCGAAGGTTCTAAGCAAACACAAAACTTATATACTACTGGTAAGGTAGAAAAGGGTGATGTAAAAACTAGTATTAGTGCAACTGGTACTATTAACCCTGTCAATTATGTAGACGTTTCTACGAATGTGGCTGGTAAGCTTGAAAAAGTTTTAGTTAAAGAGAATGATCAAGTTACAGCGGGTCAAGTGATTGCTTATATTGATACACGTCAATTGCAAGCCTCTGCAGATGATGCACGAGCAGCGTTAGCTAAAGCAGAACTTGATATGAATCGTTATAAATCCTTGGCGGCTCAAGATGCTATTGCACAACAAACATATGATGATTCTGTAACATCTTATGAACGTGCTAAATCTACGTATGACCGTGCAGCATTTAAATGATGCTACAATTACAGCACCAATGTCTGGCACTGTTATAGGCACACCATTGAAAGCTGGTCAAACTATCAGTACTGGTATTTCTACACAAATGATTATCGCTACTATTGCAGATTTAAGTGATTTAGAAATTTACCTTAACTGTAGACGAAACCGATATTGGCAATATTAAACAAGGTGCAAAGGTAGAGTTTACTGTAGATTCTAAGCCAGGTGAAACTTTCACAGGTTACGTTTCTGAAATTGCAAAAGGTACAAAAGGGTAATATGGGCACTACAAGCAATAGCGTTGTGTACTATACCGTAAAGGTTCAAATTCTGAAAATATTTCCAACAATTTCTTACCATCTATGACAGCTCGTGCCACAATCTTTGGTGAAGATATTAAAATACATTGGTAGTTCCTCTTACTGCAGTGCGTACAGATAAGCAAGGGTGAATATGTATATGTTATTAAAGATGGTCAACCAGTACGTACAGCTGTTTCTACAGGTGTAACTGGGGATACTAATGTACAAATCTTAAAAGGTTTATCTGAAGGTGATGAAATCATCGTAAGCGGTGATGTAACGGCACCTAAGAATAATAACCGTGGACCATTCTAATAGTAGGTGAATATGAATCAAGCAGTAATCGATATACAAGGGATTACGAAGACCTATGTAAATGGTAAATTATCGGTGCCTGTTCTGTATGGGATTGATTTACAGGTCAATAAAGGCGAATTCGTATCTATTATGGGTCCTTCCGGTTCTGGTAAGTCTACCTTTATGAACATTCTTGGCTGTTTAGACAGACCAACGACAGGTTCATACCGCCTTAATGGCGATGAGGTAGCTACTTTATCCGATGATGAATTGGCCTTTGTACGAAACAAACAAATAGGCTTTGTATTCCAAAGTTTTAACTTATTAACAAAATTGACAGCTTTAGAGAATGTGGCGCTCCCTATGATTTATGCAGGGATGGATAAAAGTCACGTAATGAACGTGCTGCATTGTTATCCTCTGTTGGCCTTGGGATCGTATGGATCACTTGCCATCTGAGTTATCTGGTGGTCAGCGTCAACGTGTTGCCATTGCTCGCGCGTTAGCGAATAATCCTGCTATCATCATGGCCGATGAACCGACAGGCAACCTTGACTCCAAGTCGACTATTGATGTTATGAATATCTTTAGAGGTCTCTATGATGAAGGGCGTACAATTATCCTCGTTACTCATTAACCTGAAATTGCAACCTATGCAAGTCGTAATGTAGTATTGCGTGATGGTTTGATTGTAGAGGATTCTCAAAATCTAAATATGACGCCTGTACAGGAGGTGCCACATGTATAAAGAGAGTTTCTTAATGGCATGGGCATCCCTCATTGCTAATAAAATGCGTTCCATCTTAACCATGTTAGGCATTATCATTGGTGTAGCTGCCGTAATTGCCTTAGTATCTATTGGTAATGGTGTAAAGCAAGATATTCAAAACTCCATCTCTAGCTTAGGATCTAATCTATTGATGGTTATGCCTGGGGCACCGCGCACACCAGGGGTTCGACCTTCTGCAGGTTCTATGAAGTCTTTAAAGGTTTCTGATTACGAAGCGATTTCAAAATTGGATGGTGTGAAAGCTGCCAGTCCGATGACAAATGGTTCGTATGTAGTAATTTATCAAAATAAAACTGGACCACTTCTGTATCTGGTGTTAGTTATAACTATTTAGATGTAAACAATTGGTCTATGAAATCTGGTCGCTTCTTATCTGAAAAGAATGTACAGAATCGTGAACGCGTTGCAGTAGTAGGTAAAACAGTTGTTAAAAATCTATTTGGTGATGAAGATCCAGTAGGTGCAGAAATTCGTGTTAAAAACATTCCGTTCCGTATCATTGGTGTCCTTAATAGTAAGGGCAGTGGTGCTATGGGTAATGACCAAGATGATATGGTTGTTATCGCGTATACTACAGCCATGGAACGGGTAGAAGGTGTTGATTATCTTCGAATGATCTACGTAGTAGGTAAGGATGAAAACGGTATCGATCGATTACAATCCGATATTGAAAACCTATTGCGCGTACGTCATGGGATCAAGGATACTAATCTAGATGATTTCAATATTCAGAACATGAACTCCATCATGGAAACTATGGAGGAAACTACAGGAACATTAACATTATTCCTTGGCGCTGTAGCTGCTATCTCTCGTTGTTGGTGGTATTGGCATTATGAATATTATGCTCGTATCAGTAACAGAACGGACAAGAGAAATTGGGTGCGTAAGGCTTTAGGTGCAACTTATAGTGTTATCGTTACACAGTTCCTTATCGAGGCTGTTGTTATCAGTCTGATGGGGGGCATTATAGGGATTATACTCGGCATAGGCTCATCTAAGCTGATTGGCATGGCTTCGGGTATGAGTACGGTTATATCTGTACCAACTATTGTAATGTCTTTGCCTTTCTATGGCAATCGGTTTGATCTTTGGTATTTATCCAGCTCGCAAGGCGGCAAAACTTAATCCAATTGATGCATTACATTATGAATAGTCTTAAACTGTAAGTTTGTATTTTTAAGAACATACTAATAAATAGATAGAGTTATTCGCATATGGTGCGTTGCATGATACAATATGTATGATGTAACGCACCATTTTTATATGCTTGTATGTAATTTGTGCTATATACTTATGAAACTTTCATAGCAATTTGTAATAAACGGGTATGTAGATTACCTAATCTACGGGTAAGTATATTGAATGGAGAAACTTATGGCTACAACATTGTTAGAATATTTCAACGAATTACGAAATCAGAATCCATTTTCTTGGGTAAAAGATTCTGAAATTACAGCAGTTGAACCAGGTCATGCGGAAATGACATTACAAACAAATGAAACAGAGTATTGTAATTTCCGAGGGATTTACATGGTGCTGTTTGTATTGGATTAGCAGATAGTGTAATGGGGACCGCTTGTTTCACATTGGGCAAATCTGTTAGCACTATTGATCTTAATGGTAACTATGTGAAAGCTGTTAAGGGTGGTACTGTATTGCGTGGTGTAGCCAATGTAGAGCATAATGGTAAAACAACTATGGTTGCTACAGCACGTATCTATAATGAATTAGGTGAACTTGTTCACTTGGCACGTGGTACATTTTTTGTACTAGAAGAGAAGTCATTACCTGAATTACCATGGCGTTTTATTGAAGAAGACAACCCTGATTTGGTATAATATAGTTTAGACTTTTAAATATAGGAGGATGCTTTAATGGAACAAGAATTACAACGTCTTAAGGCAGAAGCCCTTAAGGCTATCAAAGGCGCTGCTGATCAACAAGCGTTGCAAGATATACGTGTAAAAAATCTAGGTAAAAAGGTGAGGTAACAGCATTACTAAAAGGTCTTGGTAAATTATCTCCTGAAGAACGCCCTAAGGCTGGTGCTCTTGTTAATGCGGTTCGTGAAGCATTAGAGGCTGAAATTGATGCTGTTAAAACTCGTATGGAAACAGAAGAGTTAAATGCTCGCTTAGAACAAGAACGCATCGATATTACATTGCCAGGTCGTGCACAAAAAGCTGGTCATATCCATCCATTAACTAAGGTTAATGAAATGATTGAGGACTTCTTCATGAAAATGGGGTATACCGTTGAAGAGGGGCCAGAAATTGAACAGGATTACTTTAACTTCGAATGCTTAAACTTGCCTAAAGACCATCCTGCACGTGATATGCAAGATTCCTTCTATATTACAGAAAACTTCTTATTGCGTACGCATACATCTCCAGTACAAGCTCGTACAATGCAACGTCATGAGCCTAACAGCCCAATCCGTATGATTGCACCTGGTAAGGTTTATCGTTGGGATTATGATGCAACACATTCCCCAGTATTCCATCAAGTGGAAGGTCTCATCATCGATGAGCATATTACATTTGCTGATTTGAAAGGTACATTAGAGTCCTTCTTGCGTCACATGTATGGGAATGAAACAAAAGGTACGTTTCCGTACAAGCTTCTTCCCGTTCACAGAACCATCTGCAGAAGTAGATATTTCCTGTGTAATGTGTGGTGGTGAAGGTTGCCGTGTATGTTCTCATACAGGTTGGCTTGAAATCTTAGGATGCGGTATGGTTCATCCTGATGTATTGCGTATTAATGGGTACGATCCTGAAAAGGTTAAAGGCTTTGCCTTTGGCATGGGCGTAGAACGTATTGCAATGCTTTTATATGGCATTAATGATTTACGTCTATTCTTTGAAGATGATGTACGATTCTTGGAACAATTTTAGGAGGAACTCATGAAAGCAAGTTTACAGTGGATGAACGAATACGTGCCTGTGGATATGAATCGTCCTGCTCAAGAATTGGCCGATGAATTAACACAAGCTGGTATTCCTGTAGAAGATGTCATTGCTATGGATAATGGCATTAAGAAAATTTATACTGGTAAAATCGTTGAAATCACGAAACATCCAGATGCAGATAAATTACAAGTATGTCAAGTTGAATGCCTTACTGAAGAAGGTGAGCCTGTTACAAAACAAATCGTAACAGCAGCAACAAATGTAGCGGTAGGTCAAATCGTACCTGTAGCGTACCATAAATCTCGCTTAGCAGATGGTACAGAAATTAAAAAAGGTAAATTGCGTGGCGTTGTTTCTGAAGGCATGTTCTGTTCCGTTGCAGAATTTGGTATCTCTAGCGACTTAGTATTGCCAGAAGAAGCACAAGGTATTTATATCTTTCCTGAAGGAACACCAATCGGCCTTGATGTAAAAGATGTATTAGGCTTAAACGATACAGTATATGAATTTGAATTGACTGCAAACCGTGCGGACTGTTTCTCCATGGTTGGTTTATCCCGTGAATTCGGCATAATGACAAATCAAAAAGCTTTATTCCCTGTTATCATGGTTAACGAGAATGGCGAATCCATTGAAGGCAAAGCATCTGTATCTATCGAAGCTGATGACCTTTGCACACGATTCATGTCTCGTATCGTTACAGATGTAAAGGTTGAACCATCCCCATTGTGGATGCAAAATCGTTTGCGTAACAGCGGCATTCGTCCTATTAATAATGTAGTAGACGTAACAAACTATGTTATGTTAGAACTTGGTCAACCTATGCATGCCTATGACTATGACCATGTAAAAGGTCATCAACTAGTGGCAAGACGTGCTAAAAATGGTGAAGTGCTTGTTACACTTGATGGTTCTGAACGCGAATTGAATGATTCCATGCTTATCATTGCTGATGCAGAAAGCCCTGTAGGTGTAGCAGGTATCATGGGTGGCTTTGATAGTGAAGTGACAAACGAAACGACCACAGTTATGTTTGAAGCTGCTGTATTTAATGGTCCATCTATTCGCCGCACTGCAAAAGCGCTTGGTATGCGTTCTGAAGCATCTGGACGTTTTGAACGTGGTGTAAACCATAAATACACTGCTTATGCTATCGACAGAGCAGCACAGTTGTTGCAGCAAATTTGCCCATCCTGTAAAGTTGATGTAGGCATCATCGATGTATATAAAATCCTGTAGAACAACATACAGTTACTTTCACAACAGCAAAAATCAATGATTACTTGGGTACAAACATTGAAAAAGACGAAATGGTTCGCATTTTGACAGCCCTTGAGTTCGTTGTAACCGAAGACGGAGACAAATTGTCTGCCCTCGTTCCAACATGGCGTGGTGACGTAACAGTGATGCCTGATATCGCCGAAGAAGTGGCTCGTATCTACAATTATGATAATATTGCGCCTACAATCCCTGTTGCGGTATTATCCTCTGGTGGTATGACTCCTAAAGAAAGCGCTTACTAAACAGGTAACTCATGCATTAGCTAAATTGGGTATGACTCAAATCATTACATTTAGCTTCATGCATAAAGATGGCCTTTCATATGATGCTTCCTGAAGGGGATAGCCGTTATACAGCCATTCCAATCTTGAACCCTATTTCCGAAGAATTCCCTTATATGCGTACTACATTGGTACCAGCTGTTATTGAAGCTGCGAAACGCAATATTGCGCAACAAAATAAGGATCTTTGGTTATTTGAAACAGCGAATGTATATGAACCAAAAGCATTGCCTTTGACAGAGGTACCTCATGAACGACCTATGGCTTGTGGTATCTTGATGGGCAAAGCAAACCAAGCTGGCTGGAATCAAGCAGAACGCACTACAGATTTCTATGATGTAAAAGTATTGTAGATGCGTTATTAGCGGAGCTTGGCGTTACAAGCTATGAAATCAATCGTGGCGCTGAGCCATATTTCCATCCAGTTGTAAGTGCTCAATACGTAGTTGATGGTAAAATGATTGCTCAATATGGTGAATTACACCCACAAGTGAGCAAAAACTTTGATTTACCAGGAAAAGTATACATGTTTGAAATCGATTTGGAAGCAGTATTATCCTTAACGATTCCACCATTCCGCTATACATCTTTCAGTAAATTCCCAGGTACTAGCCGTGACCTTGCTATTGTAGCACCTGTGTCCGTATCTAGTGGCGAAATTTTATCTATCATTAAAGAACATGGTGGAGAATATTTAGAAAGTGCATCTATCTTTGATGTTTATGAAGGTGAACATATCGAAGCTGGTTATCGCAGTCTTGCATACAACTTGCAATTCCGCTCTATGGAAGGTACGTTGAATGATGAGGATATTGATGGTAATATTCAAGCTATTATCGATGCATTAGCAGAAATTAACTGCAGATTACGTTAATCTTAAGCAGTATATTGAAAGGGTTTACCGTATGGTAAACCCTTTTAGTACTATAGTTATACCTTTAGTTAGGTAGAAAGGATTGTCCATGGAATTATTGGCTCCTGCCGGTACGATGGAAAACTTTATGGCCGCCTTGGAATCTGGGGCAGATGCCATTTATCTTGGTGGCAAAGGTTTTAATGCCCGAGCTCATGCAGCAAACTTTGGCATTGAAGAACTGGCTGAGGCTATTCGATTGGCCCACATTTTAGATGTGTCCGTATATGTAACTGTAAATATCCTCATAGGTGACTCCGAATTAACGGCTCTCGAGTCGTATTTAAAGGACTTAGAGCGAATCGGAGTGGATGCTATTATTGTTCAAGATTTAGCAGTTGCTAAATTGGCACAACGAGTGGCTCCTAAACTTCACTTGCATGGCAGTACGCAGATGACGGCTGCTACATTAGATGCTGTTCGTTTTTATGAAATCCTCGGCTTTACCCGCGTTGTATTGGCTCGTGAATTGAGTCTCGCTGAAATTGAACATATTTGTAAAAACTGTACAGCTGAAATCGAAGTCTTTGTACATGGTGCCTTATGTGTGTGCTATTCTGGTCAATGCTTGATGAGTTCCTTTATCGGTGGTCGCAGTGGTAACCGTGGTGCTTGCGCACAACCTTGCCGTTTGCCTTATGAACTATTGAATTCTTCTGGTACTAGTTTGCTACCTAAACACGAAGCCTATTTACTAAGTCCAAAGGATCTTAACTATAGTGAGCATATGAATGAGCTCGTAGCTGCCGGTGTTACGTCCTTTAAGGTAGAAGGGCGTATGAAAAAGGTTTCCTATGTGCGTCAAGTCATTGGGACCTATCGTCATATTTTAGATACGGCTCATATGGATGCTGCTGATGCCGATGCATTGGCGTCTGGGTTTAATCGTGGCTTCTCTACAGATTACTTAACAGACCATGTAGGGAAATCTATGATGACTGTTGTAGCTCCAAATAATCAAGGCAAATTAATTGGTAAAGCAGAGGTCAAAAAGGGAGAAGTTCATTTATTCCTAACAGAACCGATTGAAAAAGGATCACTTTTAAAGGTAATGCAAGATTCTGGTAGTATTACGTATTATCAAATTGATCAGAATTGGTCCTTAATGGATGAAAAGCATTTTGTAGGCAAACCTGATGAAGGGTTTGCAGCGGGACAAGTATTTTTAGCATCTACGCCAAAATCTCAAAAGCAACGAGGCTTACAAGATTTTAGTGCTAAATTAGAGGTACATGGTTATCTATCTATTAATACAGACCGAGAACAACCTTGCACAGACCTTACCTTTGTATTGAATGATGGGCGTACTGTGACTGTATCTAATGAGTTTGAACCGGTTTATGCTAACAATAAACCGACTACATTAGAGAAGGTTACTGACCAAGTAGGTAGATTAGGTAATACATTGTTTACGCTTGGCTCTATGTCTATCCCTGATGGACCGTATATGTGGCCAGCTAGTGTGTTAAATGCATTGCGTCGAGATGCTGTTGAAGCGTTAGAAAACTTATTAATTACAGACCATGAAACGGCTTGGGCTGAGCTGGCTGTAGAGCTTCAAGATATGTCATCTATGGTTGCTAAGGGTAAGGTTCAATATTCTGAGCCTATGGTGAGTGCTCGCGTTGATGAACTAGAGGCTGTGAAAGCAGCTATTGAAGGGGGCGCTAAGAAGATTATCTTCGGTGGTGACCGTTTACAACGTAAGCCTTATGAACTTAGCATCTACGAACAGGTAGCTAAGCTTTGCAAAGACTATAATGTGCTCTGTGTATTTGCTACCGCCTCGGGTTGTGAAAGATGATGAAGTAAAGGCGTATATGAATACCCTTGAGGCTATAGTTAAGGCGAAACCAGATAGCATTTCTATTCACGTCCCTCAAGCCTTATTGTGGCTTCGTGACTTAGGTTATACCGGTGCTGTTGAAGCCGATACAGGCCTTAATATATTTAATGGTTCTGCATTACAAGTATGGGAAGACTTACATATGAGTAGCATAGCACCATCATTAGAGTTAACCTTGACACAACTTGTTAACTTGCAAAAATCTACTAATTTGCCATTAGAAATTATGGTTCATGGTTATACGGAAATGATGATTTCTGAATACTGTGCCATCGCAAGCTTTGTGGGCACTGGTAAAAAAGAAAATTGCCCTATGCCGTGTGTAAAGGAAGATTACGCATTGAAGGACCGTAAAGGGGAAGTATTCCCACTTGCGTACGGATCCGTATTGCCGTATGCATATTATGAATAGTCATGAAATGGACATGCGCGCGTATGTGCCAGAGTTACACCGAAAAGGGCTACATATTTTGCGCATCGATGGACGTCATATGGATCCACATCGGTTGCGTATTATCGTAGCAGATTATGTATCCATTCAAAATGGAACAAAAGAGGCTCCTCCTAAAAGTGTAGGCAAGGATGATACACCTATTACAAGGGGCCACTATTTTAGAGGTATTTTATAAAAGAGGTAGTACATTGTTTAACGAAGATGTATTAGACTTTCACCATATAAAAGAACAATTACAACAACACTGTAGTTCTACCATTGCTAAAGAATTAGCCATGCACATCGAACCAATGACGGATGCTAAAAGCTATTCAAGAGAACCTTGATGAAACAGCAGAAGCCATGCGGTCTTTGCAAACTGAGGTAGAACAACCGCTAGGCGGTACGCGAGATATTCGCGAATCCTGTAAAGAAGAGTCGTAAAGACTTTGTCCTTACGCGTGAAGCACTATGGGATATTTATTTAACCATTGGTGCTTATAAGCGAATGACAAAGTTCTTTAGAACAAAATATATGGAATATCCATTGCTATCCTTATGGGTACAAGATATGCCAAATACAAATCGCATTGAAAATCGCTTTAAACGCGTCTTTGATGAAAAAGGGGAATTGCTAGATACAGCATCTCCTAAGTTGGCGAACCTAAGAAATACGATTATCAAAACTCGGGATAAGATTAAAAATGATATTCAAGCTATCTTACACGACAAGGATAATCAAAAGTATTTCCAAGAAGCAATCATTACGCAACGTAATAATCGTTACGTAATCCCTGTTAAACAGGAATATCGCCAATATTTTGATGGTCTTATTCACGATCGTTCTGCAACGGGTCAAACACTCTATATTGAACCGATGCGCTTGGTGAATCTAAATAATGAATTACAAGAGGCTTTGATTGGTGAAGAGCAAGAGGTATTGCGTATTTACCGTGAATTATCAGCCCTTGTAAAACAACATAGTAATGATTTGATGGATGCTTGTGAAAAGGTATCCCACATCGAATTTGTATATGGTAAGGCGAGCCTTGCTATTTCTTATAAGGGTGTACCGGCCATCTTGAGTACTGATAGAACTGTCAATCTCATGAGAGCTCGGCACCCATTAATCCCACCGAATGTGGTAGTGCCTACAAATATTCAATTAGGTACATCGTACCGTATTTTATTGATTACTGGTTCTAATACAGGCGGTAAAACAGTCTCCCTTAAAACATTAGGGTTATTGAGTTTAATGAACCAATGTGGTCTATTTATTCCTGCAGACCACGGCTCCATGTTGCCTATATTCCAAAATATCTTTGCCGATATTGGGGATGAACAAAGTATTGAGGCTAGTCTTAAGTACGTTCTCTGCTCATATGACACAAGTGATTTCTATCATTAAACATTGTGGTCCAAATGACTTGGTATTGCTGGATGAACTTGGCTCCGGTACAGATCCAGAAGAAGGTAGTGCACTTGCTGTATCTATCCTTGAGTTCTTCCGTAAAAAAGGTGCCCTTATGATGGTAAGTACCCATTATAATGAGCTTAAAAACTATGCATACCATACAGAAGGAATCGAAAACGGCCATGTAGAGTTTGATGAGCGTACCTTAAAGCCAACATATCGACTTCATATCGGTGTAGCAGGTAGTAGCCATGCATTGAGTATTGCGGCCCGTTTAGGTTTGCCAAAAGATATCGTAACGCGCGCTGCAGAGTATAAATCTCAATTTGGTAGCCATGAAATGGAAGAAGTTCTTTCAGATTTGAATGAGCAACTTCGTAAGGCATCTGAACGGGAAAGAGCCTTAAAGAAAGAGCTTGATGAAACACGTCGTATGCGTGGTCAATTAGAGAAGGAAAAGAAACAGTTTAACGAAAAGCGTAAACAAATTTTAGCCAAAGCACAAGCTGATGCAGAATCTATGAAACGTAGCTTACGCGTCGAAGGGGAAGCGATTATCAAGCAATTGAAAGCACAATTCTCTGAAACAAATAAGGATAAGCGTCAGTCTGCTATTAATGCTGCACGTAAAGGTATCTCTAGTGTACATGTGCCAGAAGCTCCAGTCGATGATGATCGTAAGACCTTAACTGCGGATGAAGTTAAGGTTGGTCAAGTTGTATTCGTAACGACCTTGCGTTCTTTAGGTACTGTATTGTCTATCAATGGCAATCGAGTGAATGTAGATATTAATGGACTAACAGCTACTGTAAAGGTTAGCGAATTACAATCTACTACACGTGAAGAAGGAAATAAGCTGGCTCGTGAACAAAAGGCGGCTATGCCTAAGACTAGAAAACGTATGGGTGGCTCTGCTGTACAACGCCAAAAAGAGGTTCGTACTGAAATCAATATTCTTGGACAAACGGTAGATGAAGCGACAGTTTCTGTTGGTAGATTTATTGACCAAGCTTTACTTGGTGGTGTTAATCAAGTGCGCATTATTCACGGTAAGGGGACTGGCGCATTACGAGAAGGTGTACATCAATATTTGCGTACCTTACCTCATGTAGCTCATTTTGAAACGGCAGGCTATGACGAAGGTGGTGCAGGAGCTACCAATGTAGTTCTGAAATAAAGCTACTCAATAGTGATATAGTTATAGATAATACAGTAAATTATTATCGTCTATCAAATTGATTATGGGTATTACATATATAGAAATAGAAAAGGTAGTAAGTTCTTTGAACTTACTACCTTTTACGTATTTTAGTCCCAAAGATTGAAATAGCGATCCTTTTATGCAAATGCATTCGGAGATCTTCTATTTGTTCTTTTGGTTGTACCAAAATAACCTTGTTGCTGATTGAGCACTTAGAGTGGTTTGGTGAATATAGCACCACCAGAACACCGGTTATTCGTCTTTCAATAGTCATTCCAATCTATTTACTAAATAGGCGTAACCAAGTGCACCTATACGTTGTTAGTAGCTGGCAGGACGACCGATTGCGGCATTACCAGTAGTAAACGGATCTTTTTGTAATCAATTTAACTAAGGTTTTCTGCTTTTATAAGTCGTTCATGTTTAGGTCGTATCTACATTTTCATCGATAGGAGAACGCCGTAAGTTGTACTTTCCATGACATAACGTTTTGTACCCACTTCAAGCATGATCTTGCGTGTGTATTGTTAATAATTCCCTTGCAATTCCATATAACGTCGTTTTAGGACGTATTGTTGTATAGCGTTTACTTGTTGAAATGCATGAAATTTTCTTTCGGCCAAACTTTTTTTAATGCCTTTTGAAAGCCGGTACCACCATCGGATATAACTACTATAGGTGATGAAATACGTCGTAATAAAGCCTCCCAAGCCTTAGAATGCTCTATCTACAAACATACCAGCCTAAGACATGCGTCTCATTACAACAGATTAAAATACAAGCATTTCTAGCTAAATAAATACCATCAACAAATACCACACTACTTGATGATTCAACTTTTGGTGGTAATGGCCAAAGCTCCCAAAACTGTGATGTTTTTCTACGAAATGAACGTCCATCGCCAGCCATATCTAACTGTGTGTGTTTACCAAATAACCAATCCAAAAATATCTGTAAATTATTGTTAGTTTTATTCACTTTATTTGTGAATGAGCAAGAACATTGATTACAATACCAACGTTGAGAACCCGCATTTGTTTTACCATTTCTCTTACAGACGAAACCACAATTAGGGCATCTGACTAGTTTCATAATTATACTCCTTCTAAAAAATATATCTCTTTAGAAAGATAAAACCTTTTTTGAGTCAGTAAAATCAAGGGGTTTCCGACTTTTTAGCAACACTTTTTGTCCTATATGTTACTCAAAGATAAAATGCCGATAGAGCTAGTATTTAACTAGTTCCATCGGCATTAACAGCAACACTTTTTGTCCTATAACCCTTTTTTTACGTAAAAGAAAGGAGCGGAACACATGTTCCGCTCCTTTAGCGTATGAGATTAACGATCTTTTTTACTAGACTTTTTACTTTTCGATGAATTAGATTTTTGTTCAGTTGCATCATCTTTTGAGCCACTGTCATCTTTTACAGCTTCATCTTTTGACTTGTCTTTATCGTCTTTTTTGTCTGCTTTTTCGTCCTTAGCAGCTTCTTTTTTAGGCTGTGCTTTTACAGGATTATAATAACCTTCAGAAACAGCTGATTGAGCGCTAGCAGGAACGGAGAAGTCAGAAGCAGGGGTATTGGCAAGCGCATTTGCCATGAATTGGCCCCACATAATAGCAGGTGTGTCACCACCGGTGATGCCTCGTAATGTTTCCGAGCCATAGTCATCACCAATCCAAACGGCAGCTACTAAATCAGGCGTGTAACCAACGAACCAAGCATCCTTGGAATCATCTGTTGTACCAGTTTTACCAGCTGCAGGGCGACCGATTGCTGCATTACCACCAGTACCGCCACTGATAACAGATTCTAGCATGCTAGTAATGATTGCTGCATCTTTTTCATCTACAACACGTTTTTCTTGAATGGAGTTTTCTTCCACAACTTGACCATTGCGGTCTACAATTTTAACGATTGCCGTAGGTTGAACCTTGATACCACCATTAGCGAGAACGCCATAAGCTTGTACCATTTCAAGAGGGGTTACACCATGTGTTAAACCACCAAGTGCTGTAGACAAGTTGTAATCTTGATCTGTTAAGAGTTGTGATACCCATTTCTTTAGCAAGTTTAATAACCTTAGTCATGCCCACTTCGTCAGCAATTTTTACTGCTGCTACGTTACGAGAATGTTGTAATGCATAGCGATATGTAATATTACCTACGAAGTCATTTTCATAGTTTTTAGGGCTCCAGTTACCAAATGTAACAGGGCTGTCATCTACAATAGAACCAGGAGTTTTACCAGATTGAATAGCCGCTAAATAAACAAATGGTTTCATAGCGGAACCTGGTTGACGTTCTGCTTGTGTAGCACGGTTAAATGCATCATCACCGCGGCCACCAACCATAGCCATAATGTAACCATTATGAGGGTTCATAGCTACGATAGCACCTTGTGGTTGATGTAAACCATTGCTATCAGTGTAGTAATTAGGCAAGTTTTGCATTGCTGCTACAGCTGCATTTTGTGCATCCATATCAAGAGTTGTATAGATTTTTAAACCATCTTTATAGATTGCATCGTCGCCATATTTCTCAGAAACTTGAGCAATTACGTAATTAATGAAGTAAGATGCATTAGATTTTTCGTGGGTTTGTTCTTGTTTTAGCCACTAAGCCTAAATCTGCTTGACGTGCTTGATCAGCTTGTTCTTGTGTAATGTAACCGTATTTTACCATTTGGCCTAACACGACTGATTGACGTTTTTTACTAGCTTCCAAATCATTGAATGGAGAGTAGTAGTTAGGACTTTGTGGTAAGCCTGCAATGAGTGCTGCTTGAGCTAGCGTTAATTGGCTAGCATCCTTACCAAAGTATACATGAGCTGCAGATTGTACACCGTATGCACCTTGGCCAAAGTAAATTTGGTTCATGTACATTTCAAGGATTTCATCCTTAGTGTAATGTTGTTCAATTTTAAGTGCTAGCAATGCTTCAGAAATTTTACGTTTAAATGTTCTGTCTTGAGATAAGAATGCATTACGCGCTAACTGTTGAGTGATTGTAGAACCACCTTCAGATACGCCACTATGAACAATGTTAACCCATACAGCACGCAAGATACCAACAGGGTCGATACCATGATGGGAATAGAAGCGAGAGTCCTCAGTAGCAACAAAGGCATTTTGTAAATCCTTTGGTACATCTTTTAAAGGTACTGGTAATCTGTTCTCTGTGGAATGAACAGTTGTGATGAGATTACCATGGACATCGTAAATTTGAGACGATGCAGAAGGACGTACATTGGATACATCTGGTAGGTTAGATAACGTGGCACTTATGAATCCACAGCCACCACCGGTTACGATGAGTATAAGGAGAAGGGCACAAATCCAAAATAGACGCTTCGGACTTGTTTTCTTCGGTGTAGAGCCGCTACTATTAGAACGGCGGCTGCTTCTCGCATTTGAGTTATTACTCATAGAGTCACCTCTTTTTTCTTTTGTTAGTAAATATAACGTAAATTCTATTACGCAGTTATAAATATTATATCATAAAAGGCTTAAAACCAATACTATATATATAATTGTGAAAGTTTTTAGATAATGGTATACTAAAACAATAGTATTTCGAGGAGGATTATCATGGTTAGTGCTCAAGAACAAGTGCGCCAAATTAAACACGGCGTAGCAGATTTAATTAACGAACAAGATCTTGTAAAAAAAATAGAGAAATCCATTAAGGAAAATAAACCGTTAGTTATAAAGTTAGGTTTGGACCCAACAGCGCCAGATATTCATTTAGGTCATACAGTACCACTTCGTAAGCTACGCTTATTCCAAGAATTCGGCCATCAAGTAGTGATCGTTATCGGCGGTTTTACAGCACGTATTGGTGATCCGACTGGTAAAAGTGTAACTCGTCCACCACTTACAAAAGAAGAAGTATTGAAGAATGCTGAAACGTATAAAACACAAATTTTCAAAGTGTTAGATCCTGAAAAAACAATCGTCCGCGACAATAGTGAATGGCTAGAATCTATGAACTTTGCTGATGTACTACGTTTAGCAAGTTCTTACACTGTAGCACGTATGATGGAACGTGATGATTTCAGTAAACGTTTCAAAGAAGGCCGAGCTATCGGTGTTCATGAATTTATGTATCCATTGATGCAAGGTCATGATTCCGTTGCTTTACATGCTGATGTTGAATTTGGTGGTACAGACCAAACTTTCAACTTGTTAATGGGACGTCATTTACAAGAATTAGAAGGTCAAGAACCACAAGTAGTTATTACAATGCCATTATTGGAAGGCCTTGATGGCGTTCAAAAAATGAGTAAGTCTTTAGGTAACTACATCGGTATCGATGAAGAACCTAAAGAAATGTACGGTAAAGCAATGTCCATTCCAGACGAATTGATGATGCGTTACTTCATGCTCGTTACAGACATGCCAATCGAAGAGCAAGAGGACATGGAAAAACGTCTTGAAAGTGGTGAATTACATCCACGTGATGCTAAAATGCAATTAGCTCGTACCATCGTTCGTTTGTACCATGGTGAAGAAGCTGCTCTCGAAGCGGAAGAAGAATTCAAGCGCGTATTCCAACAACGTGCGTTGCCTACAGATATTCCTGAATACGCTATGGATGCGCCAACTGAACCAATCTTTGTTCCACAATTTTGTACAGATGCTGGTTTAACTGCATCCAATGGTGAAGCACGTCGCTCTATTAAAGCAGGTGCTTTCAAAGTAAATGGTGAAAAATATACAGAAGAAAACCTTACCCTAGAAGAGGGCATGATTGTTCAAGTAGGTAAACGTAAATTTGTAAAAATTAAATTTAACTAATATAAAACTGTGATGAGGGGTGCAGAACCTCGTCACAGTTTTTTTTCTGTCTATTTTCTTTATAAGATTTTTCTCTATTGTATCTATTAATAGTAACTCCAAAATTGACAAACAAGTTAATGTATAATGAATATAAAAGATAAATATAAAATACAAATTTGATACATAAAACATTTATACAGATATCGTATAAATTTAACTATAAAGTAAGAGGACCATATATGGACAAGAAACTATCTAATCTCCTAGAAAAACGAGAATATACTGTTCTTACAGATATCGATGTTATAACTGCTGCCGTAGCAGTTCCGTTATTAGAAATCGATGGGGAAGATCACATAGTCTTTACTGTGCGCAGCAATAAACTACGTCGTCAACCCGGTGAAATTAGCTTTCCTGGTGGACACTGTGAACCTAATGATAAAAGCAGTGCTCATGCTGCCATGCGTGAATGCTCTGAAGAACTTGGTATAGATTTAAACAAAATAGAATTACTTGGTAATTTAGATTGTCTCGTATCTGCGATAGGTGTCAAACTATATGCCGTCGCAGTGCGATTACATACAAGTGATTTAAAACCAAATCCTGATGAAGTAGGAGAAGTGTTTACCGTACCTTTACAATATCTGCTAAGAGATGGAGCCAACTGTAGGTCATCTAGATATAGCTACAAGACCATTAAAGGACTTTCCATTCCATTTATTAGAAGGCTACAACATAGACTGGAAAATTAGACAAAACTACTCAGTCTATTTCTATCCCTATAAACAATACACCATATGGGGACTAACGGGGCGAGTGCTGAAAAACTTTTTAGATATCTATAGGGGAAGATTTATTTGCATATTAATCCTTATATAAATTGACAGATTTTAAATTAAGGTATACTATTTATGTGTAAAAGGTTTAATGTGTTGCACTAATTAATCTAGGAGGTTCTCACATGAATCGCGAAACAGCATACGTACTTTGGTTTGATGAATTACAACGTGAAGATGTTAATTTAGTAGGTGGTAAGTCTTCTTCCTTAGGGGAATTGACATCCTCCACTAATGTACCTGTACCTTATGGCTTTGCAACAACTGCTCATGGTTATCGTGAGTTTATGAAAGCTACAGGTTTGGAAGATAAAATCCGTGCTGAACTTGATGCATTAGATGATGTAGAAAATTCTGCATTATTGCGTGAAGTATGTGCTAAAATTCGCCGCATGATTTGCGAAGAAGAAATGCCTACAAGAATTGGCAGATGCTATCCGTCATGCTTATGAAGAACTTGGTAAAAAAGTAAACGAAGAAAATCCATTCGTAGCAGTTCGTTCTAGTGCAACAGCAGAAGATTTGCCAGATGCAAGTTTTGCAGGCCAACAAGATACATATTTAAATGTACGCGGTGCTGACGTTATCATCGAAAAAGTAAAAGAATGTTACGCATCTACTTTCACAGATCGTGCAACATACTACCGTGTAAAACAAGGCTTCGATCATATGACAGTAGCATTGAGTGCAGCCGTTCAAATGATGGTATTCTCTAAAGCCGCTGGCGTAATGTTCACTGTTGACCTTGTAACAGGTAACGATAACAATATCCTTATCGAAGGCTCTTGGGGTCTTGGTGAGTACGTTGTACAAGGTACAGTTACACCAGATAATTTCCATGTAGATAAAGATAAGATGGAAATTACAGACCGCATGATTAATGACAAAAATATCCGCTTAGTTCGTAAAGCTGACGGCGACTGTGTTGAAGAAGTTGTTCCAGCAGATGAAGCTAAAACAACAAGTTATTACAGATGCTCAAGTATTGGAGCTTGCTAAATATGCAAAAGCAATCGAAAAACACTATGGTTGCTACATGGATATGGAGTGGGGCGTGGATGAACGAGACGGTAAGATTTGGATCTTACAAGCTCGCCCAGAAACAGTTTGGTCCCGTAAAGAAAAACCAAAAACAACTGAAAAACCTAGCACATTAGATGCAGGTAATCGTGAAATTATTGTAAAAGGTTTGCCAGCTTCCCCTGGTAATGCAGCCGGTAAAGCTCATGTTATCATCAATCCTGAGGATATTGATGAGTTCAAAGAAGGTGAAATCCTTGTCACAGCTATGACGGCTCCTGACTGGGTACCAGCAATGAAAAAGGCAAAAGCAATTGTTACTGATGCTGGTGGCGGTATGACTTGTCACGCGTCTATCGTTAGCCGTGAGCTTGGTATTCCTTGTATCGTAGGTACTAAGAGCCGTAGCCATGAAGCAACAACATCCATTAAAGATGGTCAAATGATTACCGTTGATGCCACAAATGGTATCGTATATGATGGCGTATTAGAAGATATCGTTAAAAAGCCAGAAGCACAAGCTACTGCAAGTGTTGCAACTGAATATGTTCCTGTAACAGGCACTAAAATTTACATGAATTTAGGCAATCCTGATTTAGCTGAAAAACATGGTGTATTACCATGTGATGGTATTGGTCTAATGCGTGAAGAGTTCATTTGGACAACTTTCATTCATGAACATCCATTACACCTTATTGAAACAGGGCGCAGTGACTTTGCTGTTAATACATTAGCGGAAGGTATGCGTAAAGTATGTCAAGCATTAGCCCCTCGCCAAGTAGTAGTTCGCTTGAGCGACTTCAAATCTAGTGAATACCGTGATCTTAACGGTGGCGACAAATATGAACCGCATGAATCCAGTGCATTACTTGGCTGGCGTGGTGCATCCCGTTACTATGATCCTAAATACACACCTGCTTTCAAATTAGAATTAGAAGCAATCAAAAAAGTACGTAACGAATTTGGTTTTCAAAAACTTACAAGTTATGATTCCATTCTGTCGTACTGTGGAAGAAGCTGAATTAGTGACTAATTTGATGGCTCAAGAAGGTCTTGCTCGCAGTAAAGACTTCAAAGTATGGCTCATGGCTGAGATTCCATCCAACATCATCTTAGCTGATCAATTCAATAAATATGTAGATGGTTATTCTATCGGTTCTAACGACTTGACTATGCTCGTTCTCGGTTGTGACCGCGATAACGAAACAGTTCAACATATCTATGATGAACGTAATCTAGCAGTTCGCAGAGCAATTCGTCACCTCATTGAGGTGGCTCATAAAGATGGTAAAACTGTATCTATCTGTGGTCAAGCGCCAAGCGTGTATCCTGAACTTTGCGAATTCCTCGTGAAGAGCGGTATCGACTCCATTTCTGTTAACCCAGATGCAGTAGTTAATACTAAGAAAATGGTGGCTCAAATCGAACAACGAATTATGCTCGATGCTATGACTGGTCGTGGTCGTCAAGAATCTGACGAACTAATTTGGTAATAATATAGTTATGGTGAAAGAGGAGGCCTGTGGGTCTCCTCTTTTTCTGAATGGTAACTTACGATATAATACAAACAGAGATGAAAGGGGGTTACCGTGTGAAACTGTCGAAACGACAAGAACAAATTGCTCAAATCGTTCGCGAAGAAGGTCCTGTAACAGGTAGTGCCATTGCTGAACATTTAGAGGTCACAAGATCTGCATTGCGCTCAGATTTATCTGTATTAACTATGTTAGGTGTGTTAGATGCACGTCCAAACGTAGGCTATTACTATGTAGGACTTTCAAAAGAAACACAAACGGCTGAGCGATTAAAGTCATTTCTGGTAAGTGATGTATTATCTCAAGCAGTTGTGGTTAGTGGGGAAACTAGTTTATATGACACGATTGTTACTATATTTACTGAAGATGTAGGTACTATTCTAGTGTGTGATGATTCCTATTTAGTAGGTGTCGTATCCCGTAAGGACTTGTTGCGTGCCTCTATGGGGCAAACAGATTCGCACGCAATGCCTATATCTATGATTATGACCCCTGTTAGCAAGGTTATAACAGTGGAGCCTACCGATACGTTGGTAGAGGCGGCTCAGAAAATGATAGATTATGAAGTAGATTGTTTACCTGTTGTCGTTCGTGAGGACGTAGGAGAACAAGAAACGTCTTAAAGGTCGTAGGCCGCGTGTCGAAAACGACGGTAGCGAAAGTATTTTTAGAATGTAGCATACATTGAGGTTGATAGAATGGCAGAAAAAATTATTTATGCAATATCGGATTCCCTCGGGGAAACCGCAGAGGCTGTAGCGAGAGCTACGGCGAGTCAATATGATAAGGAACAAATTGAAATTGTCCGCATTCCCTATATTGATAGTGAAAGCCAAATTGATGAGGTCATAGACGACGCAAAACGTGGGAATCATGTTATTTGCCATACCATTGTATCTGAGACTTTGCGCAAATATCTTCATGGAAAAAGTAGCGGAATACAATATTCCTGCTGTAGATATTATGGGCCCAGTTCTCAATGCTGTAGGTACTGTTGCATCCACAAAGCCTCGTATGACAGCAGGTATGGTTCATAAGCTTGACCAAGAAGAGTATTTCAAAAAGGTGGAAGCCATTGAATTTGCCGTAAAATATGACGATGGTAAAAATCCATCTGGTTTTGAAAAGGCCGATGTAGTTATTATTGGTGTATCTAGAACTAGTAAGACACCATTGTCTATGTTCTTGGCGTACAAAAAGATTAAAGCTGCAAATTTGCCATTAGTACCTGAAGTACCATTACCAGAGGAGTTATTCAAAATTCCAGCAAAAAAAATTGTAGGCCTTATTATTGACCCATTCAAATTAAATAATATTCGTAGTGAACGTTTACGCGCTATCGGTCTTGAAGACGAAGCAAATTATGCATCTATTGAGCGTATTCAGGCCGAACTGGATTATGCAAAAGGCTATTATGCGCCGTTTGCACTGCCAAGTATTAGATGTTTCTAATAAATCCATTGAAGAAACAGCTTCTCTTGTCATGCAGTTAATCGATAAAAACCGCGCATCGGAGGGTAGATGAATATACGAGAACAAATAGAGGAGCGGGAGGCTTTGCTCCTCTCTCCCTTATGCAGCTAAAAGCCGCGATGCCATCCGTGATGTAGAGGAAGCCTCCCGATCCACTTAGAACAGCGTTTCAACGCGATCGGGATCGCATCATTCATAGTAAATGTTTTAGGCGGTTAAAGCATAAGACACAGGTATATATTGCGCCAGGTGACCATTATCGGACACGCATGACTCATACCCTTGAGGTAGGTCAAATAGGTCGTACAGTGGCTCGTGCGTTGCGACTAAATGAAGATTTAGTAGAAGCTATCGCCATGGGTCATGATGTGGGACATACCCCATTTGGTCATGTAGGTGAATATGCATTACGAGATATGGTGGGGCACTTTAATCATAATGAGCAAAGCTTGCGTATGGTTGAAGTTTTAGAAAATGCATGGAGACCATCAAGGTCTAAATTTAACCACTGCTGTACGCGATGGCATCGTAGGTCATACAGGGGCACATATCCCTGTCACTTTGGAAGGTCAAATCATTCGTATTGTGGACCGCATTGCCTATTTGTGCCATGATTTTGATGATGCACAGCGAGCAGGTATGTTGACGGCTGAGGAGTTACCTTTTGAAGTGCGCGTGAACATTTTGGGATGACTCCATCTAGCATGATTACCGCTATGGTAGAGGATATGGTGCGAGAGTCTTTAGATAAACCTGTTATTTCTATGTCTAATGATATAGAGATGACCATGAATCTATTCCGTCAATTTATGTTTAAGCATGTATATTTGGCGCCGGCTTTAATTCCAGACCGAAATAAGGCATCTCATGTGGTGAAAAACTTATTTACTCATTTTATGGAACACCCTAATGATATGGAGGGCTGTGAAAGTACAAGAGAGTTTTATTCTACCCGTGATGTGGTGGATTATGTAGCAGGCTTAACAGATCAATATGCTATTAAGTTATTTAAGCAATATTATATTCCAAATATTACTTTGTAACTTTTGGGTTATAGGACAAAAAGTGTTGCTATTTTAGTCCCAAAGATTGGTAAATAGGCGATCATAATTATGCAAATCACTCCAAACAATAGCATCACCCCAAGTCGGAATAGAAGCTTCTAACCTAGATTGTTCATGTATGGTATGATATATATCAGAAATACTCTTATTGGTCGGCATAACCTTAAGTATTTCTGCATTAGAAAGCGGGTTTGGTGAGTGCATATAGCACCACCAGAACACCGCTTTTATTCGTCTTTCAATAGACATTCCTCTATGATTACGTAACATAGTGCGTAACTGAGCATTTACACCACCTTCTATACGATTATTAGTAGCTGGGTACATGTTAACGATGCATCTAAGTAAGTAAATAAACATCTTTTGTTAATCAATTTAACTAAGGAATTTTCTGCTTTTATAAGTCGTTCATGTTTAGGTCGTATCGTACCATTTTCATCAACTGTTATTTCTGATAGGAATACCCTATGTCGTACTTTCCATGACATAACATTTTGTACCCACTTCATAGCATGATCTTGCGTGTGTATTGTTAATAATTCCCTTGCAATTCCATATAACTCTCACAACCAGCAATCGTTTTAGGACGTATTGTTGTATAACGTTTTACTTGTTGAAATGCATGAAATAAGCACCTTTGTAGTTTGGCTTTCGGCCAAACTTTTTTTAATGCCTTTTGAAAGCCGGTACCACCATCGGATATAACTACTATAGGTGATGAAATACGTCGTAATAAAGCCTCCCAAGCCTTAGAATGCTCATATCTACAAACATACCAGCCTAAGACATGCGTCTCATTACAACAGATTAAAATACAAGCATTTCTAGCTAAATAAATACCATCAACAAATACCACACTACTTGATGATTCAACTTTTGGTGGTAATGGCCAAAGCTCCCAAAACTGTGATGTTTATCTCGAAATGAACGTCCTTCGCCAGCCATATCTAACTGTGTGTGTTTACCAAATAACCAATCCAAAATATCTGTAAAATTATTGTTAGTTTTATTCACTTTATTTGTGAATGAGTAAGAACATTGATTACAATACCAACGTTGAGAACCCGCATTTGTTTTACCATTTTTCTTACAGACGAAACCACAATTAGGGCATCTGACTAGTCTCATAATTATACTCCTTCTAAAAAATATATCTCTTTAGAAAGATAAAACCTTATTTTAGTCAGTAAAATCAAGGGGTTTCAGACTTTTTAGCAACACTTTTTGTCCTATATGTAAAGTCACTCAAAGATAAAATGCCGATGGAGCTAGTATTTAACTAGTTCCATCGGCATTAACAACACTTTTGTCCTATAACCCTAACTTTTAGTAATAGGTACATAGATAACAAAAAAAGCAGTTAGTTCAAAATTGAACTAACTGCTTTTTTTGGGGCTCTAGAACCCCAAAGAGTACATGTACTTTTTATTTTACGCGCGTGTAACTTTATTAGAACGAAGGCAGCGAGTGCATACGTTTACTTTTTTTGTAGCACCGTCTACAACCGCCCGTACTCTTTGAATGTTCGGTTTCCAAGTTTTTCTTGTGCGAATGTGAGAATGACTCACGTTCATACCGCTAGATGTGGATTTACATACTTCGCAAAAGGTTTGCCATAGTTTCCACCTCCAAGCTTAATCTATAACATAACAAAAGTATATTATCATAAAGAGTAGCTTAAAGCAAGTATTTTTATCGTACATATTGCTCTTTTTATGAAATATACTACAATATAAGGTATACTATATATCATATTCTATGATATGAGTGGGCTTTTACACAAGGGTATACAGAAATTGGATATATCTCATGTGTTTATCGTATATTTAAAGGAGTTTTTATGGATGAACGATTGACGACTATAAAAGGGAATTGGTCCTGGTCGAGAGAAACAATTACATAAGTTGGGAATTACCAATATAACATCCTTGTTAACGTATTTCCCAAGAAGCTATGAAGACCGCCGTACGATTTATAGAATTGGTGATTTAAAATCTGGTATGACAGGTGGTGTAGTAGGTACTGTTATTGCTGTACAAGAAAAACGTCCTCGCCCTCGATTGTCTATTTTAGAAGTAGTCATTGCAGATGGTACAGGTCCTTTAAAGATTGTCCTATTTAACCAAGGGTATAAGAAGAACTTTTATAAAAAAGGGCAGCGTTTATATGCATATGGCAAAGCAGAGTTCCAATATGGGTCTATGCAAATGAATACGCCACAAATAGAAAACTTAGGAGATGGTGGAGAACCTGACGAGGTATCGTTCCCATTTATGCTCTTGCTGATGGGGTATCTCAATTTGTAGTGCGTTCATCGGTACGAAATTGGTTTGCAGCTAATCATGAGTTGCCAGAGATTTTGCCTGCTGAAGTTCGTGAAGCTCATCATTATATGAGTCGTTATGATGCTTTTAAGATGATGCATTTCCCCGACTCCTCTGAGCGTTACGAAGAGGCTCGTCATCAACTCGCTTATGAAGAGTTATTTGTCATGCAAGCGGGCTTAGCCTTATTGCCAATAAAGAGCAGTGCCATAGGAGGTCCGAAGATGGGACCTAATGGAGAGTTAATGGCTAAATGTATTGAAAATCTACCATTCTCGTTGACCGGTGATCAACAGCGTGCATTAGAGGACATTCGTATCGATATGGAAGATGAACGGCCTATGCAACGTTGTTGCAAGGTGATGTAGGTTCTGGTAAAACTGTTGTAGCTACGTTGAGTTTGTTGAAAGCCATTGAAAATGGGTACCAAGGGGCGTTAATGGCTCCTACTGAGATATTGGCTGCCCAGCACTATGAAGGTATAACAGAGGTGTGTTGTAATTTGGGGATTACCATAGAGCTATTAACGGGCTCTACTACAAAAAAAGAAAAAGAACGTATCTATGAAGGGTTAGCTGATGGATCGATTCATATGATTATTGGCACCCATGCTCTTATTCAAGAAGGTGTTAACTTTCCACAACTTAGGCCTTGTTATCATTAGATGAACAACATCGCTTTGGTGTGGAGCAACGGGCACGATTGCAACAAAAGGGGACATATCCTCATGTGCTAATCATGACGGCTACACCAATTCCACGAACCATGACATTATCTGTGTATGGTGATTTAGCAGTATCCTTAATCAAAGAAATGCCACCAGGACGCAAACCTGTTCAAAACCTATGCTGTAGATAGTTCGTATAAGGAACGATTAAGAACATTCTTTGGCAAGGAGATGGCAGAAGGTCGTCAAGTTTATGTAGTATGCCCACTTGTTGAAGAATCTGAGAAATTAGATTTACAAGCTGCTGAGGAATTGTATCTAGAATTAAAAGAGTACTTTTACAAGGCTTATGAAGTTGGTCTTGTACACGGGCGCATGAAACCAAGTGAAAAGGATGAAGTGATGAATGCTGCCTTCCATAGGGGTGAGATTTCATTGCTCGTTTCTACTACCGTTATCGAGGTTGGTGTTAATGTGCCTAATGCGACCATTATGTGCGTTGAAGGGGCAGAGCGTTTTGGCCTATCTCAATTGCATCAGTTACGTGGCCGTGTGGGTCGTGGATCTCATCAATCTTATTGCATTCTTGTGAGTGATTCTAAAAATGATGTGAGCCAAGAGCGATTAAAATTGATGGAACAGACTCAGGATGGCTTTGAACTAGCAGAGCAAGATTTACTGCTTCGTGGTTCTGGTCAATTATTTGGCTTAGCTCAATCAGGATTACCTGATTTACGGGTTGCTAATATAATTAAAGATATTGAAATATTGGTACAGGCTCGCAAGGATGTACTAGTTTTGCAAATCAATACGGAATAGAAAAATTAGAATCTGTCATGAAAGAAGAATTAGAAAAAAGATTTGGTGAAAAATTCCTAAGAATATTGTATAATTAAGAGGTAGGAATAATAAGTACATAAGGTAGCGATAATATTAGATTTTATCTGGGTTTTTCCCTTGTGTATATGTTCCTCATACCGTATAATAGAACAAACAATTTATTTCATTTTCATCTATGGAATTAATATACCCTTATTCATGTAGATATTTTGAAGTTGGCGCACAAAGTCATAATAACAATGGTGATAGTTATACTAAAGCTGTTGGTTGAATCGTGAATGTACCTGCTGAATAAGTAAAAATATTATCTTAGGAGACTATGCAAAAGATGAATATATGGTATTTTAGCATTTTACGGTCTGCATCGTACTAAGTCATACGAATGACCTAGTCCATATGGACTAGTGCGGGTGTAGTTTGTTTTATTATACGGAAAGGAATTAAATATGAGAGACGATAAATTCGGTATGCGTGGATTAACTTTTGATGATGTTTGTTAGTTACCAGCGGCTTCTGATGTACTACCAATCAAGTAGAGTTAAAAACTCAATTAACTCGATGACATTACATTAAATATCCTATGATTGTTCTGGGATGGATTACGGTTTAACTGAATCTCCGTATGGCTATTGCTGCCTTTATCCATGAATTGAAGAATTCTCCTTGGTTTTGATCCTTATTAAATATGAACTATTGAAGTGGCGTATGTGATGGCGTATTTTATCAATGGTTAGTCAAGGTTTACAAACTTATAGCAATATTATTGATGCTCGCATTAACTCAAGAGGGCAGGATTACTATTGGTTAGCAGGCGAGCTAGATTATGGTGCTGAAAGTGTTCCTACTGATGTAGAATATGCTCGTAAAGGCTATATTACAGGGGTAGCACTTACGTGGAAACAACAATGTGATTCCGATATGGAAGCTGTTAAAAATATTTTAGATAAAATATAAAAAATATGTTGACATTGTTTAGGGATATCTGTATAATAACAAATGTTCCGAGACGCCGGAGTGGCGGAATGGCAGACGCACTTGACTCAAAATCAAGCGGGTAACACCGTGTGGGTTCAAGTCCCACCTCCGGCACCAACTTTAGGCGGTAAGACTTTTGTCTTACCGCCTATTTTTTATATATTTATATTTATGAATTAATATACGATTATATACATTTTTGTTCGATTGAGGTGACATTATGGATCAAGGTGTAATTGACTATATTGCTAATGTCTTTGATATTCCAAAGCTAACACAACATGTAAGCGCGGTTCAAATGCCTTTGCCGTTAACACGATTGGCGGAGATACCATTAGATATTTCTGTTAATCAGTGCCAAGGCTTTTGTTATAACTCAAAAAAAGATGTATTTGTCCTCGCATGTATAAATGCTGATAATACAAAGCAAATTATTTATGAAATTAATCCCACAACGTTGCAAGTGGTTGCTAAGTATGAATATAGTCAAAAACGTTTATTAGGTCATATGAATACGTTAACCTATAATCCGAATAACAATCGCTACTATACTACTAATGCTGTTGTAGATGGATTTATTGTTACGCCTATAGAGGCGGATAGTATGATTGTTGAAGCACCTATTAGATTAAAAGAAAAGGTATTTAACTTTGCCTTTGATAAAGAGCGTAATGAATACGTATCTATTGTGCCGTTAACAAATTCTCATCGTACTATTAATTACTATGATTCAAATTTTAATAAGGTAAAAACGTATAAGATTGACGCAGAGCATACCGACTTAAATAATAATGGTGCTTATGCTGCTAATGGTAACACTATTTTTACAACCTTAACGACCTTCGTTTTCGTCGATAATGAAGGCGTAGTAAAGAATATAAGTCCTTATACTTCAGGAATGGAAGTAGAGGATATGGATTACCGTAATGGTCAGATGTACGTAGCGGTTAACCGCAAAGGTAAGGTAGAAATTTACAGTCTAGCCACATTGCCATTCTCTGTAAATGCCTAGATATTATCTATGTTTTTAATCCCTTTTATGAGTGTATAATAATAGTATTAGGGTATTTTAGGAGCTATTATGAAATTAGGGAATGATATTATAGAGATTGACCGCATACGTCAAGCTTTAGAGAAATCTCAATCATTTCGCGACCGTGTATATACACCTCATGAGATTGATTATTGTGAAAGTCGAAATAAGGGGCGTTACGAGTCTTATGCCGGTATATATGCCGCAAAAGAGGCATTTATTAAAGCGCTAGGGACGGGGATGCGCCATGGATCGTGGCAAGATATAGAAATATATCACGATGAATGGGGCCCTTTGATCCGTTTACAAGATACTTTCAAAAATATCTACGAAACCTCAGGTTATACTGATATTCATGTGTCAATTAGTCATTGCAAGGAATACGCAATGAGTACGGTTATACTTGAAGGAGCATAAGATGAATATTTTAACAACTGAAGATGCTCGATTTATAGATCGAGAGGTTCCTAAGCAATTAGGTGTCTCTTTAGAAATTCTTATGGAAAATGCAGGACGAGGCATTGTTGATGCTTTATGGGGACAATATGATTTGTTTTCCTTAGATAACGCCCGTTCTATCAATAGTTTTGTTCTATTTATCTGTGGTACAGGTAATAATGGGGCAGATGGCCTTGTAGCAGCTCGTCATCTTTTAGAGCAAGGTGTACCTGTACAAATTGTACTAGTAGGTGATACTAGCAAATGTAGCGACCTTTTTGCAGTTCAACTCAAGAGATGTGAAGCAATGGGCTGTATCATTGATATGTTTGATGATTTTAATGATTGGTCAAATGTAGCTATAGTTGTAGAAGGCATTATGGGAACAGGGTTAGCTGGACGTCTTCGAGATACCACAATAGATATATTGCACGTTATTGATACTATGCGTAGTCAATATAATTTTGATTTGTGGGCTATTGATGTACCTGCAGGTGTTGATGCAACTTCTGGTCAAATCTCAGAGGGCACATTGTCTTATGATTATACGGTAACCTTTGGTGCTATAAAACAAGGTCTATTGTTGTATCCTGGCAAGGCTATAGGAGGAACCGTTATTGTTGCCCCTTTAGGAGCTCCTTGGCAGCAAGTATTAATTAATCGTGATAGCACTATAACTATTGATTCGGATTTAGCAAAAACACTAATTAATTATCGAGTTCCAATGGCTCATAAAGGAGTAAATGGAAATACCCTAATTATTGGTGGCTCTAGTGATATGGTGGGAGCCCCTATGTTAAGTGCAGAAGCTGCTGTTCATAGTGGTGCTGGTAAAGTTACATTATGTGTTCCAGAGATAATTAAACGGGCAGTACAAGGACGTGTCATACCAGAAGTGATGGTTACCTCTATCAATGAAAACCACTCCATTTATGAAGGCCGTCAAGTAGTTGCTATTGGACCCGGTTTGGGTCGTACAATAGATATTCCGGATTTAGTAAATCATGTTATTGATTGCTATGAAGGTGCTCTAGTCATTGATGCTGATGCGTTATATGCATTAGGTCATGTGGGATCTGTAGATAAAGATGCATTGCGAGATGGTAAGGTTGAGTCTATATATAAGATGGAACGACAGTTACCATATTGCGTGATGACACCGCATTTAGGTGAATTTAGTAGACTAATTGATTTACCTATTAAATGGATTGAGCGTCATTATATCACGTTGGCACGAGCATTTGCTAAGGCTCATCAGGTAGTACTTGTTCTAAAAGGAATTCCTTCTGTTGTGGCGCTACCTGATGGTACAGTATATGTTAATACTATCGGAAACGCTGGTATGGGAACTGGCGGTATGGGGGATGTATTAACCGGAGTCATTGCAGGCTTTATCAGCCAAGGCTATTCCTTACAGGATAGTGCCATTTTAGGGGTTTATGTACATAGCCGCAGTGCAGATATACTAAGTGATACGAAAACTTGGGGATATACACCTAGTGATGTAAGTACTTCTATAGGCTGTGTCATTAGTGAATTATTGGGAGAATAAGAATGACAAATAAAATACAACGCTTTATAGCTTTTTTTTGCTAGTCTTATGTATTCCTATCTTTGCCATTGCAGGTTGTACAAATAAAGATGTAGCTAATGCAGCATCTCAGACTAGTTCTACTACAAATGAAGGCTATTCTATCGATACTAAGCAAACGAATCCTGAGGGTCATTTAGACGTATATATGCTAGATATCGGTCAAGGGGATGCTATACTGCTTAAGGTGGGCGATGAATATAGCATGATCGATACTGGTGATATAGAACATCGAGAAAATATTGTAGCTCAGCTAAAAGCTATGGGTGTTACAAAGCTTAAAAAATATTATAATTACGCATCCTCATGCTGATCATATGGGTGGTTTCTATGCTATTGCCAAAGCAATGCCTATTGAACATGTATATGATGATGGTATTTCTGTTGATAATAATATGTTCAAAACCTATGAAAAGTGGATTGAGAAAAATAAAATTCAACGTACTACTTTGAGAAGTGGAGATGTAGTTGATTTTGGACATGGTGCTGTATTTGTAGTATATGCACCATGGGCGGAACCTTTAACAGATAAAAAAGGGGCGAACCAGATCTTAATAATAACTCTATTGTAGGTAAGTTAATCTTTGGTAAATTCTCTATGCTCTTTACGGGAGATGCAGAATTACAAGAAGAGAAAAAACTGGTAAAAGAGCAGAACTCTAAATTGTTTTCTCGCATTCTTAAGGTAGGTCATCACGGTTCTCGTACAAGTAGCTCTGAAGATTTTTTGAAATCTATTAGGCCTGAAAGTGCATTAATTTCAAATGGCATGTATAATAAGTATGGTCATCCTCACGATGTGACATTACGTCGCTTACAGGAAAATAATATTGCTATTTACCGTACGGATACGATGGGACGTATTCACATTAGTACGGATGGGAATGAATGGCAGATTACAACTGAACGATAGTGTCGATTGTATAGCATAAAAAATAATTTTAAGCAACTGATTTTTGTGTTTACTGTATAAAGACTTTATATAGTAATATGTATAATCGGCATACTAATCTTCATGTTTGTATGAAATAATCTATTTATAATCTAACATTAGTTTATGGATAGATTGGAACGATGAGATTTTGATAGACAAAGATATCATCGACTCATCTCTATGGTTTGGACACTATGTATGTCAGTTAGATTGGAGTGAATGTATTGCGTAAACTATTTTTTAATGTGCCTTGCAGTCTTGATGGCGATACCTTTATTATTGACTCAAGCGAAGGCAGCTAATTTGGAAGATGCTCGATGGGTGACTAGAACAGATGCACCTGTACCATATGTTCGTATTGTTATGGATTTATCAGCACCTGTGAAAGCATCTGCATCGATTAGCAAAGATGGGAAAACGACGACTGTTACCTTAAATAACACAAAGCTAAAAACTGCTAAAGAGAACATTACAATGGACTCAAGTATAGCTAGTTCTGCCAAACTCTCAGAAGACGGCAGAGATGTTAAGGTTACAATCAAGACACCTTCATCTATCGATACGAGTGATGTAAAGGTATTTTCCCTAAAGAAAGATACGGTTAATAAGAAACCGTATCGCATCGTTGTAGATGTTCAGAAAAAAGGTGTAGTAGCTAAACCTGCTTACTATGGTAAACGCCCATCTCCTTCTGCACATCCTGCGAAAAATATGCCCACAGGATCTGGTAAGTATTCTATTAGCGGTGGTTTATCTGGCAAGACAATTACTATTGACCCAGGTCATGGTGGTAGTGACTCTGGTGCCATTGGACCACATGGTGTACAAGAGAAAAATATTACACTACCGATTTCTATGTACTTGAAAAAAGCCTTAGAAAATCGTGGCGCTAAAGTGCTTATGACTCGTACTACAGACGTAGACGTATATGGCCCTAATGCAAGTGGTGTTGAAGAATTAGGTGCTCGTGTTAATATTGCGAACCGTAGCAATTCTGATGCGCTCATCAGCGTGCATATTAACGCATTTAACAATCCAAGCGTTGGTGGTATTGCAACATACTACTACAGTAAATCAGGTAATGATGCTAGATTGGCACAAAAGGTTCAAACTCAAATTGCTAATACACCTGGTTTCAATGGTGACCGTGGCATTCAAGAAGGTAACTTATACGTGTTGAGACATTCTAATATGCCTGCAATTCTTGTAGAGCTCGGTTTTATTTCCAACCCTAATGAGGAACGTGTATTACAATCTCCTCAAACACAAGAAGACTTTGCTAATCGCATTGCAAATGGTATTGCTAATTACTTTGGAGGTTAATCGATGAAATTACGTAAACAAGTTCTTTCGATCCTCTGTGTAGGCATGCTGGCATTTGTAGTGGGTTGTACACATGAACAAGCTCCTACAACAGGTAAAAGTGAGCCTGTGCAAGAGGCGAAAGTCAATAAGGATGCAGAAACTACAAAAGTATCTCAAGAAAAGGTTAAGATGGTATTCTTTGTTCCTACAGAGGATGGTTCTGGGGTAAAACAACAGACCGTTGAGATGGAGGCGAATAAAGTAACGCCGAAAGCAGCTCTTCTAGCGATGTTAAAAGCTGACAGAGCACAAAAATATCCAGTATTCTCTAAGGATATTGAAATTACATCTGTTACTGTAAAGGATGGTATTGCTTCTGTTGAAGTAAACAATGCATTCGTAAAGGGTAATGGCGGAGACTTAACTGTTAAATTACAAATGGCTGCTATTGTAAATACATTGACATCCTTTGATAACATTAATGGTGTTCTCTTCGTCAGCAATGGTAAAAAGGTTCCTACTGTAGGTTCCTTTGATACTAAAGAACCTGTTAAACGGATGACAAACCTAAAAAATAATTAATTAATTATATTAGTTGATATATCAACTATCTGCTATAGTAGATGAGATAGATATCTGAATGTTGATTTTGTTATCATTTATATACAATACTCACTATGTCTAGCCAGGAACATGCCGTATCAAAAGCGCAATACATGAAGCCGAGGGACATGATTCCGAACAGTATGGAAACAGATCATAAGCCATCCGAGCACTGTAATTACAGGGATTGGTGATGATTGTGCGCAGTGTATCGTGCTACAGATGAAACAGATCAACTAATTAGTACAGATACGATGGTGGAAGGTGTTCATTTTAGCTTTCGCTATATGATGCCTTATGATGTCGGCTATCGTCTCATGACAGCTAATTTAAGTGATATTGCTGCTATGGGGGGGAATCCTCGACAAATAGTGTTATCTGTGGCGGCACCTGAATATGTTGATACTGCTATTTTAGATGAAATTTATAGAGGTATTAAAAATCAATGTGCTAGATATCATATCAATATACTTGGTGGAGATACGGTGCGTACGGAAGGACCTATGGTGTGGACTGTTACCATCATAGGCGAGGTTCCTACTGGTACTGCTATTATGCGTAGTGGTGCGCAAGTTGGCGATATTGTGGGCGTTACAAATTATGTAGGTTATGCTGCCACAGGTTTAGGTGCGTTATCCTATAATTTAGATGGCTATACAATGACGAAGGTTGGTCATCAACGACCTGATCCACAAATTGAATTAGGTCAACAATTGAGACAACTGGGAATTCATAGTATGAATGATATTAGTGATGGCCTTGGTAGTGAATTAAACGAAATTGCATCGGCTAGTAACGTATCCATTGTTATAGAGGAAAAAGCAATTCCACTTCATGAAGAAACTTATGAATTAGCTAAGTATTTACAGACTAATCCAGTGGATTATGCATTATACGGTGGTGAGGATTTTCAACTAGTATTTACGGCGCCTAAAGCATTGATTCCTAAATTAGAGAATTTATCTGGCATTACTATAATCGGTGAAGTTATATCTGGACCATGTCATGTTCAGATGGTAACATAGGATAGAACGATTAAGACCATAGAAGCGAAAGGATATAATCATTTTCATGAATCATAAATCACAGGTCCAATTAGAGACACATACAGTAGAAGATACACAACAATTTGGACAGTTATTAGGCAGATGGGTCAAACAAAGCGGAGAACCTTTATGTATTGCCTTAATTGGTGATTTGGGGACAGGAAAAACGCACCTATCCCAAGGCATTGCGAAAGGCTTTGGCGTAACAGAGGAGATTACAAGTCCTACCTTTGCCATTATGAATACCTATGATGTGAATCGAACGCATTTATATCATTTTGATGTGTATCGCTTGGATGATATTAGTGAACTGGAAAATATTGGCTTTTACGAATATACAGAAGATTGCGTATCCATTGTGGAATGGGCTGATAAATTCCCAGATGAATTACCAGATGAAACATTATGGATTTATTTAATGCGCATTGATGATACAAGCCGATCCATTACATTAGTTAGTGATTACCTTTACAGCGGATGATTTAGTAGAAATAGGAGGCCCATATGTGGTTAGGAATTGAGACAAGCTCACTCGTTTCGAGTGTGGCTTTAATGGATGAACATAACCTTATTGGTGAGTTGACTATCCAAGCTGGATTAACTCATTCTGAGCAACTAATACCTCACATTGATATGTTATTGCGTGCCTCTCAAGTAAAAAAGAATGAGTTAAAAGGTATTATCGTTAGTATCGGGCCTGGTTCTTTCACGGGATTGCGTATTGGCATGGGGAACTGCTAAAGCAATGGCTTACGCCTTACAAATTCCTTTATATGGTGTAATGACCATGGACAGCTTAGCTCGTAATGTTTCATATACAAATCGTACAATTTGTACTGTTATCGATGCACAGAAAAAGCATGTATATACTGGTTTATATAGATATGAAAATAACAAACTAGTATGTAAAGAGGAGCCATTTGTTATTGCTGCTAGTGATTTATTAGATAAATTTAGAGAAACAAAGGAAGAGGTCCTATTCTTAGGGGATGGTATCAAGCGAATTGAAAAGCTTTTAGATGAAAGCGATACTAATTTGACTGTCCTAGATATTTCACAACGTATTCCAAAGGCAAGCTCTTTACTATTAGCAGGTCGTGAATTGGTAGAACGTGAAGAGATATGCGATCCAATGGATATGGTTCCTTACTATATTCGTCGCTCTGAGGCAGAGGTGTTGTGGGAGGAGCGACATAAGGATAATCCTGAAATGTTAAACCAAAATCCTACTGTGATAGTGACTGAAGCGGCAGGAGCAGAGTAATGGAGATTCGATTAGCGACTATCGATGATGCTCAAGCTATTTATGATATAGAACAGCAGTCCTTTTCAGTTCCATGGAGTTTAGAATCTGTACTTGCTGAACTTGAAGGGGCAGATAATAAATTATATATGGTTATTTGCGAAGACAATCATATTGTTGGTTATGCTGGTGCTTGGCTTGTATACGATGAAGGTCAAATTACGAATATTGCCATTATTCCTTCTGCTCGTGGTAAGGGATATGGCTCAGAACTTACTAAACAATTAATAGATGAATGTTTCAAGAGAGGTATGCACGAAATCTTCTTGGAGGTACGCATATCTAATTTGCCTGCCTTAGCAATGTATAGAAATCTTGGGATTTTCTGTAAAAGGGAATTCGTAAGGATTATTATTCAGAGCCTACGGAAGATGCGTACATTATGTCTCTCGTTTCAGAGGAAATAGAATGAGTATATACACATTAGCCTTGGAAAGTAGCTGTGATGAAACATCTGCTTCTGTCCTTAAGGACGGGCGAATCGTTTTGTCTAATGTTATTTCAAGCCAAGTGCCGATTCATAGAAAATTTGGTGGTGTTGTACCTGAAATCGCATCGCGTCACCATATAGAACAAGTTATACCTGTTATAGATCAAGCGCTACGAGATGCGAATGTGACCTTACAAGATATCGACCACATTGGTGTTACCTATGGTCCTGGTCTTCGTAGGAGCATTATTGGTTGGTGTAGCTGCAGCAAAGGGTTTATCCTTTGCTACAGGCATTCCTTTGGTGCCAGTTCACCATATGGAAGGTCATATTTTTGCTAATTTCTTAGCTAATCCAGAATTAGAGCCTCCATTTTTGAGCCTCGTCGTATCTGGTGGTCATACAATGCTAGTACATGTAAAAGGGTACGAAGAATTTGATATTCTTGGTCAGACTCGTGATGATGCAGCGGGTGAAGCTTTTGATAAAATTGCTCGTGTCATGGGGCTTCCCATACCCAGGTGGCCCTCATATTGATGCACTTGCCCTTGAAGGTAATCCAGATGCTATTGAATTTCCAAAGGCTTTAAGTGAGCCTGGTAATTTTGAATTCAGTTTTAGTGGCTTGAAATCAGCAGTATTAAACTATTTAAATAGCAAACAACAAAAGAATGAGCCCATCAATCAAGCCGATGTGGCAGCGTCCTTCCAAAAGGCTATTGTTGATGTACTAGTTGAGAAAACGCGAGATGCTGCACACACATTAGGTGAAACTCGTATTACTATTGCGGGTGGCGTATCTGCTAATAAGGGGTTACAACAAGCATTAGAAGTTATGTGTAAGAGAAGAAGGATTTACTTATTACAAGCCTCATAAAATTTTGTCTACTGACAATGCGGCCATGATTGGTTGTCGAGCTTATTATATGGCGCAAGCTGGTAAATTCGCCGATTTAACATTGAATGCAAAACCAAGTGTTGAAATTGGTCATGTATCTTGGAAAGAGGATTAATTGTGGATATTGGTCAAGATATTTTAAATACAACACCATTAGGTCCCTTACAAACCTCATTACTTGAGCATATTAGTAAACTTATATCCTTTGGCGAGTCATTGACCCGTCAAAGGATACAGATTTTTACGCCTCTTCTAGAAAAGTTACAAGGTGATATGCAGCAACGTGCAGATATGTTATGCATTGAACGAAGCGAGCAAGGTGTTATTACTCGACAATTAAAAGGAAATAATACGTGGCATTCTATGATGGGAAATGGTCAACCTCTTATTGGGGATAGAGCATGATCAACGACAACATGTTTTTCCTGTTGTCGACAATGGAGGTCGTATTATTGGGGGGATAGCTTTTACAGTATCTCCGTCTATTAAAAAAAATCAATATGAACAAGAATATATCTTATCTGATACGATGCAACGTCTCATGCTGACAGCTACAGATGAGCAAATACAATCGTATGAGCCAATTTCTTATTTCGATGGTTTAATCATCTTCGATGATTCTCACAGAATTCTCTATGGTAATGAGTCGGCTATACAATTAGTAGATTTGCTTGGATTTGATCGACGACTAGTAGGGTCATCAATTTATAGCAGTACCTTAAAAATTTCCGCCATACAACAAGTGTTGGATGATAGAACGATATACACTAGTGAAGAAATCTATCAAGATATGGTAATTCGTCAGCATATAATTCCGATTGCTATGGGACGCAATGAAACACGTTGTTTCCTCGTGCTTCACGATTGTACCCGTGAAAGTAAGCAGCAACAAGAATTGTTGGTAAAGAATTCTATTATCAAAGAGGTTCATCACCGTGTAAAAAACAATTTACAAACCGTAGCGGGATTACTACGGATGGAAGCAAGACGTTCTAGCCTGCCAGAAGTTAAACAAGCCTTACAAGAGGGAATCAATCGTATTGAAAGTATGGCTTTAGTTCACGATATTGTGTCTCATTATGATGAGGATTATATTGGTATCCGATCAATCTATGACGAGTTATGTCGTTTGTTGCGCATGAGTATGGTCAGACAAGACCAAGAGGTTACCTTTACTTATAGTGGAGAAGATATATTGATTTCTTCTTATATGGCAAGTTATGTATCCCTCATAACTAATGAATTAATTACTAATAGCCTTGAACATGGTTTAGATGGTAAAGCAGGGGAGATTCGTCTAGCTGTTTCGGAATTAGAGGAATATATTGTATTAGATTTTTCTGATACGGGAAAAGGATTGCCTCAAGATTTCTCAATTAACTCGAATAAGCGATTAGGATTAACTATCATTAATAATTTAGTTACCCATGAGTTAAAAGGGCGTCTATCTGTTAAAAATACTGATGCCGGTGTTCTAGTGACAATACATATGAAGAAGGAGAAGTAAATGCGCGTTTTAATCGTCGATGATGAATCCCTTATACGTATGGATTTACGAGATATTATTGAATCCTGTGGTCATGAAGTTGTGGCAGAAGGGACTAATGGTGTTGAAGCCATCAAGCTTTGCAAAGAATATAAACCTGATATTGTTCTAATGGATGTAAAAATGCCAGAATTAGATGGCATTGAAGCTGCGCGGCAAATTGGCTTTCACCATGAAGCACCTGTTGTGTTGTTAACTAGTTATAGTCAGCAAGATTTAATAAATAAGGCTAGAGAATCTGGCGTATATGGATATTTAATTAAGCCTGTTCGTGAAGAACAATTGGTTCCAACCTTAGAAATGGCATTAGGTCGTTATAAAAGTGATGCTCAGCTACGTGAAGAAAATGGCTGAATTAGAACAGTCATTAGAAGATCGTAAAATCATTCAAAAAGGGGACCGGTATATTAATGGAACTATATTCTATATCTGAAGAGGAAGCCTATAATCGCATTCGTGCTTTAAGTATGAAGAAACGTGATAGTATTGTTAATATCTGCAAAGCCTTGATTCATCAAGTTTCAAAATAGTAGACAAAGACTAGTATAAGAATCAAAACTTATACTAGTTTTTTTGTGTCTAATATCAAATAAAAACTAAAAAGTCAAAAAATCAAAATTTCTGCTTGCATTTATTTTGACATAGGTTATAATAATACATGTGATTAGCACTCGGTAACTTAGAGTGCTAATGAATTGTAAATAATAACTAGTAAATAAGGAGTGACATCATATGTTAAAACCATTAGCTGACCGCGTTCTTATCCGTTTAGAAGCAAAAGAAGAAAAAACTAAAAGTGGTATTTTCCTTCCTGATACAGCAAAAGAAAAACCTCAAGAAGGCGTAGTAGTAGCTGTAGGTGCTGGTAAAGTTTATGACAATGGTCAACGTGTAGCTCCAGAAGTTAAAGTTGGCGATACTGTTATGTTCGCAAAATATGCTGGTAGCGAATTAGAAATCGATGGCGCTACTCATTTGATCATTAGCGAACGCGATATCTTAGCAGTACTATAATAGCTAATTTATAGCTGTATAGAGCTAAATATACTATTGATACATTCTATATTGCCTGCGGGCATATACATTCCCTTACATTAGATACTGATATTATCTAGGAGGTAATACATATGGCAAAAGAAATCTTGTTTAATGAAGAAGCTCGTCGCGCTTTAGGTCGTGGCGTTGATCAATTGGCAAACGCTGTAAAAGTTACATTGGGACCAAAAGGTCGTAATGTTGTATTGGATAAAAAATTCGGTTCCCCAACGATTACAAATGATGGTGTAACTATTGCTCGTGATATTGAACTTCCAGATCCATTTGAAAACATGGGTGCTCAATTAGTTAAAGAAGTTGCTACTAAAACTAATGACGTAGCAGGTGACGGTACTACTACTGCAACAGTATTGGCTCAAGCTATGATTCAAGAAGGTATGCGCAACGTAGCAGCTGGTGCAAACCCAATGATCTTGAAAAAAGGTATTGAAACAGCAGTAAAAACTTTGGTTGAAGAAATTAAAAAACGTTCCATCAAAGTTTCTGGTAAAGCTGAAATCGCTCAAGTTGCTAGCGTTTCCGCAGCGGACGAAGAAATCGGTGGCTTAATTGCTGAAGCTATGGAAAAAGTTGGTAATGATGGTGTTATCACTGTAGAAGAATCCTAAAGGCTTGCAAACTGCATTAAATGTAGTAGAAGGTATGCAATTTGACCGTGGTTACATTTCCCCATACATGGTAACTGATCCTGACCGTATGGAAGCTGTAATGGATAATCCATACATCTTGATTACTGACCGTAAAATCAGTGCCATCGCAGATATGTTGCCAACACTTGAAAAAGTGGTAAAAGTAGGCAAAGAACTTCTTATCATCGCTGAAGATGTAGAAGGTGAAGCATTGGCTACTTTAGTAGTTAACCGTTTGCGTGGTACATTTAAAGCTGTAGCAGTTAAAGCTCCTGGCTTCGGTGACCGTCGTAAAGCTATGCTTGAAGATATCGCTATTTTGACTGGTGGTACTGTAATTACTGAAGATATGGGCCGTAAACTTGATTCTGTAGAACTTACTGATCTTGGTACAGCTCGTCAAGTACGCATCACTAAAGATGAAACTACAATCATCGACGGTGTAGGCGATAAAGAAGTAATCGCTAAACGTGTAAATCAAATCCGTGCACAAGTTGAAGAAACATCTTCTGAATTCGACCGCGAAAAATTACAAGAACGTCTAGCTAAATTGTCCGGTGGTGTTGCAGTTATTGAAGTAGGTGCTGCTACAGAAGTTGAAATGAAAGATAAAAAACTTCGTATCGAAGATGCATTGAACGCAACACGCGCAGCTGTTGAAGAAGGTATCGTAGCTGGTGGTGGTACTACATTCATTGATATCATCCCTGCATTAAATACATTGGAAGCTACTGGTGACGTTCAAACTGGTATCAACCTTGTAAAACGCGCTGTAGAAGAACCACTTCGTCAAATCGCTTACAATGCTGGTCTTGAAGGTTCTGTTGTAGTAGAAAAAGTTAAAAATACTGACTCTGGTATCGGTTTCAATGCTTTGACTGAAGAATATATCGACATGGTTAAAGCTGGTATCGTGGACCCTGCTAAAGTTACTCGTTCTGCACTTCAAAATGCTGCATCTATCGCATCTCTTGTATTGACTACTGAAACAATCGTAGCTGATAAAGTAGAAGAAAATGCTGCAGTACCTGCAATGCCTCCAATGGGTGGTATGGGCGGTATGATGTAATCAACTACTTAGCGCATAATCTATAAAAGATTTAGAATAATCCTAATGAATTAGGAACTATATGTTCACTTTTTCATTAGGATTATTTTTATATATCTGAAAAATAAATGGTTTTTTGTATTAAATAGGTACAGAATATTTCTTGACTTTTTAGGTATTAAATTAGAAGATTATATGTGGCATATCAAATCGATAAAATTGATTTTGTATACCACATATGTTATAATTCTATAGAATTTAATATTGAGTCTAGTTTGACATGGTATTTTTTCTCCTCTATAATAACGATATCGAATTATTTCGATTTTTATTTTGATTTGAAAGAAGGATTACTATGTTAAGAACTTTATTTTTAAAAGTAAACCTAATTATGTTAATTTTGGCCTCTTAATTTACCGTTTGGCACTTGGTATTTCCATGTTTTATCATGGTTATTTAAAGTACTTGAGCGGTGCTGAAGGCGTTTATAAAGTTGGAGCTATGTTGGCACCATTAGGTGTACCTGGTGGTTATGAAATTTTAGGTACTATGGCATCTTGTGCTGAGATGATTGGTGGTATCCTTATTGTTTTAGGTCTATTCACTAGAATTGGATCTCTTATGCTCATCGGTACATTAGCTATGGCAACAACATTGAGTATTAACGGTAGTTTCTTTAGTTGGGATTACCCATCTCAAATGGGCTTCGGTGCTCTTATGTTGTTCTTCGCTGGCGCAGGTCGCTATAGCCTTGATAAAGCTTTATTTAAATAATAATTAGGATAATAGACTCATCGTTTGATGAGTCTTTTATTTATATAGCGAGGTTATTATGAACACAAAAACAGTTCCGTTTACAGCTGAACAATTGGAAAATATTATTGCCCAATACCCAACACCATTCCATATTTATGATGAAGAAGGTATCATTGAGAATATGAAATCTTTCATTAATGCATTCTCTTGGAATAAAGGCTTTAAGCAATATTTTGCTGTAAAAGCAACTCCTAATCCATATATTATGCGTGTATTACAAAAGCTTGGTGTAGGTGCCGATTGCTCTTCTTTAGCAGAGTTAATGCTATGTGAAAAAGTGGGCATTACAGGTCATGATATTATGTTCACATCTAATGACACACCATATGTGGAGTATAAAAAAAGGCACTTGAATTAGGTGCTATCATCAATCTTGATGATATTACTCATATTGAATATTTGGAAAAAAATCATGGTTCTTTGCCAGATACATTCTGCGTGCGTTATAACCCAGGCTCCTTAAAAGAAGGGGCGGCAATACAATTATCGGTCTTCCTGAAGAAGCTAAATACGGTATGACACGTGAACAAATTTTTGAAGCTTACAAACAGTTACAAGCTAAAGGTGTAAAACACTTTGGTATTCATACAATGGTTGTATCTAACGAGCTTGATATTGATGGCTTAGTAGGCACTGCTGAACTTTGCTTCAATCTAGCAGTAGATATTAAAAATGAACTTGGTATCACTGTTGAGTTTATCGATCTTGGCGGTGGTGTAGGTGTTGCTTATAAACCAGAACAAACACCAGTAGATTTCAATGCACTTAGTAAGGGTGTAGAAGAGGCCTATAATAGAATTCTTGTAGCTAATGGTCTCAGTGATGTAGCATTGGCTTATGAATGTGGGCGTATGGTAACAGGTCCATTTGGTTACCTTAGTTTCTACTGCTATTCATAAAAAAGATATTTATCGTCATTACATCGGTTTAGATGCCTGTATGGCAAACCTTATGCGTCCAGCTTTATATGGTTCTTACCACCATATTACTGTAATGGGTAAAGAAAATGCCCCTAAGGATCACGTGTACGATGTAACTGGTTCTTTATGTGAAAACAATGATAAATTTGCTATTCAACGAGAGTTGCCAAAAATTGATATTGGCGATCGTGTCATCATTCATGATGCTGGTGCGCATGGTCATTCTATGGGCTTCAACTATAATGGTAAATTACGCTCTGCAGAGTTGTTGCTACATAAAGACGGCTCTGTTACACAAATTCGTCGTGCTGAAACATATGATGATTTATTTGGAACTCTCGATTTTTCTCAAATCTATAATTTAATATTGAGAATCGAATAGGATGAGAATTAATATTAATAAAAACCTATCAATATATGTAATACTTGATATTCTTTTAATTCCTGTATATTTTAGTAGGAATATCTTGCTATCATTTAGATAAGAATGTATAATGATTGTAGATTGTTATGCACATACTTGCTAAGTTGGCGAGAATTACGGCGGTATTCACGTTAGTGCGTACCGCCTTTTTATATGTGTCAGTATATACGTTTTACATATAATGCTTGTATGTTTCTTATTAATACATACATTATGAGAAGGAGTGAACATTTTGGCTGAATTACTTCAGATAAAAGATTTAAAGGTATCTGTTGAAGAGAAACAAATCTTGAAAGGTATTGATTTAACAATTAATAAAGGTGAAATTCATGTTGTGATGGGGACAAATGGTGCAGGTAAATCTACACTTGCCAATGCAATCATGGGTAACTCTACATATACTGTAGATAGCGGCTCTATCAGTTTTTGATGGTAAGGATATTACGGAAGATGCAGTAAACGATCGTGCGAAAGCGGGTATTTTTATGTCCTTCCAAAATCCAATTTCTATTCCTGGTATTACAGTAGAAAACTTCATTCGTACTGCGAAATCCACAATTACTGGTAAAAACGTTCGCGCATTATCTTTCAAAAAAGAATTGAAAGAAAAAGATGGATGAATTGTCCTTCGACACATCTTATGCACAACGTTATGTTAATGAAGGCTTCTCTGGTGGTGAACGCAAGAAAAATGAAATTCTTCAAATGTCCATTTTGAATCCTAAATTGGCTATTCTTGACGAAACTGACTCCGGTCTTGACGTAGATGCGGTTCGTATCGTGTCTGAAGGTGTACAACGTTTCCACAACGAAGAAAACGCTGTATTAATCATCACTCACCACAATCAAATCTTACAAAAATTGAACCCTGACTATGTTCATGTATTGATCAACGGTAAGATTGTTAAAACTGGTGATGCTTCTCTTGTACGTGAAATCGAAGAAAAAGGTTATGACGCATACAAAGCATTAGCATAGGAGGCATAATGGAAGAAAGAAAGAAAACCCAAGTCGCGGATATGGACCGTGGTGTCTACGATATTAAGAATGACTTTGAATATTCTTATATCTCTGATGCTGGTTTAACAGAAGATATTATCCGTGAGATTTGGTCTAATAAAAATGAACCAGAATGGATGCTAGAGTTTCGTTTGAAATCTCTAGAAATCTATAATCGCATGGGGCATTCCAAACTGGATCCCTGATATTTCTGGCTTAGATATGGCTAATATCCATACTTATGTTAAGCCTAAAGTAGATATGAAAGAAAACTGGGACGAAGTTCCAGAAGAAATTAAAAGCACTTTTGACCGCTTAGGTATTCCAGAAGCGGAAAAAACATCTTTAGCTGGTGTTGGTGCTCAGTATGACTCTGAAGTTGTTTACCACAGTATTCAAGAAGATCTTGTAAAGCAAGGTGTTATCTATACTGATATCGAAACAGCTTTACATGAACATGAAGAAATCGTAAAAAAATACTGGATGACATTAATTCCTCCTACTGATCATAAATGGGCAGCTCTTCATGGTGCTGTTTGGTCTGGTGGTTCCTTCGTATACGTTCCAGCAGGCGTACAAGTAGAGATTCCATTGCAATCCTACTTCCGCTTGAATGCACCAGGTGCTGGTCAGTTTGAACATACTATGATTATCGTAGAAGAAGGGGCTAAATTGCACTTCATCGAAGGTTGTTCTGCTCCTAAGTATGACGTGTCTAACCTTCATGCCGGCGCTGTTGAACTGTTTGTTAAAAGATAATGCTACATTGCGTTATTCTACAATTGAAAACTGGTCTAAAAATATGTACAACCTTAACACAAAACGTTGTGTTGTAGGTAAAGGTGGTACAATTGAGTGGGTATCTGGTTCCTTCGGTTCTAAAGTATCTTGCTTGTATCCAATGAGTATCCTTAATGGTGAAGGTGCACATGCTGAATTTACAGGTGTAACATTCGCTGGCGAAGGCCAATTCCTTGATACAGGTTGTAAAGTAGTTCATAACGCTCCTTACACAACTAGTAATGTAAACTCTAAATCTATTTCTAAATCCGGTGGTGCAGCTATCTACCGTGGTCTTTTGAAAATTGGCCCTAAAGCTGAACATTCCAAAGCAACAGTTTCTTGTGAATCCTTGATGCTTGATGCTGAGTCTCAATCTGATACAATTCCAGCGATTATCGTAGAAAATGACAATGTGGACTTAGGTCATGAAGCTAAAATCGGTCGTATTTCTGACGAAGCGATTTTCTATCTCATGACACGTGGTATTAGCGAAGAAGAAGCTCGTGCAATGCTAGTTCGTGGCTTCGTTGAGCCAATCTCTAAAGAATTGCCACTTGAGTATGCTGTAGAAATGAACAACCTAATCAATCTTGAATTAGAAGGTTCTATCGGTTAAGGAGGAATTATGAGCGAATTACTATTTAATGAACTCCCTAGACCGACGTTCAGATGGTTACGTGTTAACCATACTGTAGGCTCTCTAGCTGGAGAAGATACATCAGTACAATCTATCGCTGTGGAAGCTAATGAAGATATACTTTCACCATTACCTGTTAGGCACAGCATTACTAGAAGGCAATTATGAAGGCGCTAATAAAGATGCTGTTCAAGTATTGGTGGAATAAAGCAGAAGGTTATGCTATCAATGTGCCTCCTAATGGCGAAAGGAAGTTGTAGGTATCCGCATTGATGCTACAGCTCGCGTGGCAAATCGATTCCAATTCATCGTTGGTGAAGGGTGCTGAACTAGAAGTTCAATTCTATGTAACTGGCACTGGCGATGCATTGACAAATGTTAGCTATTTAAACGAATACGATGTGAAAGAAGCTGGTAAGGTTGTAGTAAAAAAGGTAAATCTTTTACCTGAACATGTACAACATATCGAGCATCGATACACTAAATTGGAAGATAACGCTGATGTTGAATATATTAACATTGAAATCGGTGGTAGCGAAAATATCTTGAACTACTATCATGATTTAGTAGGTCAAGAATCTCATATTATTCATGACATTGCTTATCTTGGTAATAAAGAGCAAAAATTCGATATTTCTATGGTTATGAGTCATGGCGGTAAAAAATCTGTCAGTGATATTCATAACTTAGGTGCTCTTAGTGGCAATGCTAAAAAATCCTTTCAGAGGGACTCTTGATTTCCTTAATGGAGCAACTGCATCTGAAGGCGCGGAAGAAGATACTTGCTTATTGTTAGATCCTACTGTAAAATCTGTTTCTTTACCACTCTTATTGTGTAAAGAAGATAATGTAGTTGGGCAATCATGCAGCAAGTGCAGGCCAAATTGATCATAATAAATTGTTCTATCTCATGAGCCGTGGCTTTAGTGAGGTAGAGGCAAAACATATTATCGTTGAATCTATGATTCGTCCTATTATTGATCGCATTGGTGATGAAACGATTGAAGAAGCAGCATTAGCAGCTGTACGTAATAAGATTTAAAGAGGCGTTTTTATGAGACCTATTGCAGAAGCATATAAAGATTTTCCTATATTACATAAAGAGCATAATGGGCATCGTGTTATCTATTTAGATAGCGGTGCTACTGCTCAAATTCCACAGTCCGTAATTGACCGTGTTGTGGAACATATGACACAACGTAATGGTAACCCACATCGTGCTCTCATATTTTAGCCATTGAAGCATCTGAAGACTATGAAAATGCACGGGATCGCGTAGTTGAATTTATCAATGCTCGTGAGCGTGAAGAGGTTGTATTTACACGTAATAGTACAGAATCTATGAACTTGATTGCCCATAGCTATGGTCTTCATAATGTGAAAAAAGGTAACAAGATTGTCATTACTGTTGCGGAACATCATGCGAATCTTGTAACATGGCAATATGTGGCAGAACAGACAGGGGCAACCTTAGAATACATGTATCTTGATGAACATGGGCACTTAAAAGATGGTGAAATCAATAAAATTGATGAAAAGACTAAAATTGTTGCTTTCGCTCATGTTAGTAACGTGCTTGGTATGGAATTCCCAGTAAAAGAATTAACTGAAGAAAGCGCATTCTGTAGGTGCTGTTGTTGTTCTTGATGGTGCTCAATCTACACCTCATAAAAAAATTGACGTTCAAGAATTAGACTGCGATTTCTTCGTATTCTCTGGCCATAAAATGTGTGCATCTCAAGGGATTGGTGTGCTATACGGTAAACGTGATTTATTAGAAGCTATGCCACCTTTCCTATTGGGTGGCGATATGATTGAATATGTAAAAGAGCAAACTACTACATTCAATGAGCTTCCATATAAGTTTGAGGCAGGTACTCCAAATGCTGATGGTGCCGTTTCCTTGCATGCGCAGCTATTGATTATTTGGAATCCTTTGGTATGGATGCTATTGAAGCGTATGAAGAGGAACTAGTAGCTTATATTCTTCCTAAGATTGTTGAATTGCCACATGTCCATGTTATTGGTTCTCAAAATCCTAAGGAAAAACATGGCGTTATTGCGTTCACTGTAGATGATGTACATCCTCATGATGTAGCTACAATTTTGGATTCTAAGGGAATCTGCGTTCGCTCCGGTCACCACTGTGCGCAACCATTAGGGGCATTCTACAATGTATCTGCATCTACGCGTTTAAGTATGTACTTGTACACTCGTAAGGAAGATCTAGATGCATTCTTTGAAGTATTGAAGACTGTTCGTTCAGTCATGGGCTTTAAAGATTAGGAGATTACCATCAATGGAAATGGATCAACTATATACGGAACTTATTTTGGAACATAACCAAGATAAACGTAATAAACATGAGTTAACTGAATTCACAACTTCTGAACATGGCCATAACCCTAGTTGTGGTGATGATTTAACATTACAACTTAATGTAGTAGATGGCATTGTAAAAGATGCAGCATATACTGGTTCTGGTTGTGCTATTAGCCAAGCATCTGCATCTATGATGATTGATATCATTAAGGGAAAATCTGTTGAGGAAGCGCTTCGCTTAGTAGAAATTTTCTTAGGTATGATCAAAAAAGAGATTACCGATGAAAATGAGTTAGAAGAATTAGAAGATGCTATGGCATTACAAAATATTTCTAACATGCCAGCTCGTGTTAAATGTGCAGTTCTTGCATGGCATACATTGAAAGAGGCTTTAAAGAAGTAATATGAAGAAAACGATATTATTTGATTTAGATGGAACCTTGACTGACTCTCAAGAAGGTATTCTAAAAAGTATTAAGTTTGCCTTAGAATATTTCGGTTATACCGTACCTGATGAAGAAACATTACAATTGTTCTTAGGGCCGCCATTGGTAGATGCTTTCCAAGAACATTGTGGCATGACTCTTTGAGCAAGCGGAAGAAACGTACTTTAAATTCCGTGAACGTTATGGTACCATCGGCAAATTTGAAAATAAAGTATATCCGAATATTGTAGACTTATTGGCTAAATGTAAAACTGAACAATATACGATTGCTTTGGCTACGGCAAAGCCAGAACATTATGCTAAAGATATTTTAGATCACTTTGAATTAACACCTTATTTTGATGTAATTGTTGGTGCTAATTATGAAAGTGGTTTATTGCATAAGAAAGAGATTCTTGAAAAAGCTCTTAAACTTTGTGGCAATCCTTTAACTGATGAAAATGGTCGTCGTTTGGCATTCATGGTTGGAGATCGTAAGTATGATGTAGAAGCGGCTAATGAACTTGGTTGTATCTCCATCGGTGTTACCTATGGTTACGGTACAGAAGCTGAACTAAAAGAAGCGGATGCCGAATATATCTGTGATGACGTTGATGAAATTGCTGATGTTCTCGATCTTGAAGAAATGATGGTTCGTAGATAAGCTATTATAAATAAAATATTAACCTTAAAAAGGCTAGAGGGAATTTCCTCTAGCCTTTTTGTATCTATCTAATAAAAGGACTAACCAATAAGGTTAGTCCTTTGTATTATTTTTTTAGACCGCTTTTTTTAGCTAATGTTTTAATAACCTTAGCACTTTGTTTTTTCAATTTGCCGCCTGTTTGTTTGAGTTGAATACGTGTACGAGAAACACGACCAAGTGTAGTAATCTTAGTTTTGCGACGTGGCTTCATGTCTCGCGCTCGTTGCCAAAGTCACCGCGTTGCACACTCGTTGCCTTTACTCTTTTCTGCTCTAAAAGATTTACGCAACGCTTTCATAATTAATGTGAGCGGTAAGGATTGCTCAAAAGAATACAAATCAACAGCCACATAACCTAGTGCAGGATATGTGTGCAATGTAAAGTGAAAGCCTGGTGCAACAGAAAGGAGGGCGATTTCCTCGTCCATAACTTGACAACTGATTTCATCAACATCAAGTTCAGCTAAATCAAATGCGGTTGCTACACTTTCTTGTACAGCTGTAGCGGATGAAATTGCGTCTTCATCGCAGGAATATAAATCAATTAACAGTTCTTGTCCTAATGCTTCTGCCATAACAACACCTTCTTTCAGAAAATAATATCTCATTTATTATACATATAATTTAAGATTAAGTCCAATTATAGGGAGGATGTATTAAAAGGTCAAATGTATAGTATAGAAATTTGACCTTTATATTGACTAAAGTCAAAAAGTCAAATATAATAGATATATGTAAAAAGACAAATAGTCAAAATATATATTAAATAAAATGTTAAAGAGGTGTTTTTTATGAGTATGATAGCTGATAAAATAGAAAAATTTATATTAGACCGTATGCGTGAAGAACAAGAAAAGCTAATTTTAAAGCGTAACGAATTAGCTGATGAATTAGATTGTGCACCTTCGCAAATTAGTTATGTTTTAAGTACGCGATTTTCCAATGAGCGTGGGTTTGATGTTGAATCAAGACGTGGCTTGGGTGGATATATTCGAATCAAAAAAATTAACCCAGAAAGTTCAGATTCTTTACCTGCTGTTACAACTTATCGGATTTATGAAGGTCAAAATACAGTAGATCGTTTAATTGATATAAAAGATGTAGACCAATCATTGTTCCAATTGCTACAAGCAGAAAAGATTACTCGTCGCGAGGCTCAATTAATGCATAATTCTTTTGCTACATTGATTGAAAATGTGGATATTGAACATCGTAATAATGCAATTCGTGAGCTATACGCAACAATGGTGGATACACTACGGAAGGAGTGATGATTTGTGTTATGTGATCATTGCCATAAAAATGAAGCTACTATCCATATGACTAATATTGTCAATAATCAGAAAACGGAACAACATTTGTGCAATACTTGTGCTACAGCATTACAACAAGAGGGCAAATTATCTCCCTATAGTTCTTTTATGAATGATATGTGGGATAATAGCTTTTTTACCAATGATTTTTTTAAAAATATGGTTTATCCAGATAACTTATTAAAATCTCATCAATCTAAGAGATGTCCTCAGTGTGGTATTACTTATGATGAATTTAATCGGGTAGGCAAGTTTGGTTGTGATAGATGCTATGAAACCTTTGCTAGTGAAATAAAACCGTTATTACAACGTTTGCAAGGTAGTTCTGAATATGAAGGGACTGTACCTAGTCATGGTCATAATGTATTTAAGGCAAAATATGAACTAAAGAGCTTGCGTCATCAACTGGATTCAGCAATTCAAGCTGAGAATTTTGAGGATGCAGCTATCTTAAGAGATAAAATAAAAGAATTAGAAGCCATTATTGGTGGCAATAAAGAGTAGGAGGTTCTTATGTTAGATACTATATTGGACTCTCCTTTAAGTTCATGGCTACAACTCGATACGGACGCAACGGATCATATTGTGATTTCTAGTCGGATTCGATTAGCAAGAAACTTTGATGGTGTGCTTTTTACAAATCGAAATGATATGTCGTCATTAGAAAAAGTAAATTCTTTTTCTAGAAGTTTGCTTAAACCCCTAAAAGACGTAGATGGACATCAATACTCCAATATCAATCTTGAGCAATTAAGTGAGCGTGAACGGGCCATATTGGTTGAAAAACATTTGATGAGCCCTGCTTTAGAGGAAAAACTACCGTACCGCAACTTAGTGGTTTCTGACGATGCATCAATTGTGATTATGGTAAATGAAGAAGATCATTTGCGAATTCAATCTATGGTTTCTGGATTGAGATTAGAAGTAGCTTATGAACGTGTATTAAAAATCGATAAGGCTATTGAAGGAAAATATCCATATGCCTTTGATGAACGATTTGGTTATTTAACGGCTTGTCCAACTAATGTCGGTACAGGTTTACGAGCATCTGTAATGTTACATTTACCAGCCTTGACTATATCTGGAAAAATTACACGCCTTATTCGTAGTATCATTCAGTTGGGCTACTCTGTGCGTGGATTATATGGTGAAGGTTCAGAAGCATTAGGAAATATATATCAAATTTCTAACCAACGTACCATGGGTACTAGTGAAGAAGATACAATAGAACAATTAACAAAGATTGTAGAAGGCATAATTGCAGAAGAGCGTAAATCTCGTCAATCTTTATTACATAATGATAAAGAAGGCTTAGAAGATGTGTTATGGCGCTCCTATGGAGTCCTACAGAATGCACGCCGTGTAAATGGTAAAGAGGCCTTAACAAAGCTTAGTGATATCCAGTTAGGCGTTGACTTAAATATTTTACCTCAATGGGGTAAGGATTCCTTTAATGAGTTGATTGCTATAACTAGACCTAATTTCCTTTCAAAGTATGCAGGAAATGATAATCTAACAGATATCGAGCGTGATAGCTATCGGGCAAAGGTAATCCGTCAAAAGCTTTCACATTAATAGCTATTCCAATGGTATAGCCTACCATTGTTTACATATATTTGAAGAGAAATAATTACAATTTACATAGATAGATGAGGTGATAGTATGATGCAACGATTTACAGATGATGCACAGCGTGTTCTTTCCTTTGCTCAAGAAGCCGCATTGGAGTTGGGACATGACTATGTAGGCACTGAACATGTACTCATCGGCCTGACAAAGGTTAAAAATGGTGTTGCTGCTAAGGCCTTAGAAGAGCTTGGTATTGTTACAGAAGATATTTTTGAAGCTGTAGAAGAGCAAGTGGGCCGCGGTAATAAAAAAGCAACATCTATATATATGACGCCACGTGTTAAGAATGTACTTGAGTTAGCTGTTCAAGTAGCTAATCGCATGAATCATAATTACGTTGGTACTGAGCATATTCTACTTGGTTTACTCAGCGACGGCGGTGGTGTTGCAGTTGGGATTTTACGGGCTATGAATATTCGTACCGACGATATAGTTGAAGCGATTCGTCATATTCTTGGCTCTAGTACTAATGGTGATCATAGTGGTCAAGAAGGAGCGAATAACAATGGCGACTTAGGTGAATTAACTGATTTCGCTACGGACTTAAATGAGTCCGCAAAACAAGGTAAAATTGATCCTGTTATTGGTCGTGATACAGAAATTCAACGAGTTATTCAAATTCTAAGCCGTAGAACTAAAAATAATCCCGTTCTCATTGGTGAACCTGGTGTAGGTAAGACGGCCATTGCTGAAGGCTTGGCGCAACGTATCGTCAACGGGTAGTGTGCCAGAAATTTTGCGTAATAAACGCATTATTTCCCTTAGTATTAGCTCTATGTTAGCTGGTGCAAAATACCGTGGCGAATTTGAAGAGCGTTTAAAAAAAGCGATTGATGAAGTTCAACAACATGACGATATGATTATCTTCATTGATGAAATTCACACATTAGTTGGAGCAGGTGCCACTGAAGGCGCTATGGATGCGGCAAATATCTTGAAACCAGTTTTGGCACGCGGTGAATTCCAAGTTATTGGCGCTACGACTCTTGATGAATATAAAAAGCATATTGAAAAAGATGCTGCCTTAGAGCGTCGTTTCCAACCTGTTCAAGTAGGGGAACCTAATGAAGAGGATGCTCTTGAAATCTTAAGAGGCTTACGAGATCGTTATGAGGCTTTCCATAAGGCTAAAATAACAGATGAAGCATTAAAAGCTGCTGTTACTTTATCTAGTAGATATATTACAGATCGATTTTTGCCGGATAAAGCTATTGATGTGGTTGATGAGGCTGCATCTAAGGTCCGTATGAAGGTATTTTCGGCGGCACCAGATGTTAAAGCTTTAGAGGACAGACTCAATACGGTTAAGAAGGAAAAAGAAGCGGCTGTCACATCACAAGATTTTGAAAAGGCTGCTAAACTACGTGATGAAGAGAAAATTCTAGTAAAAGACATTGATGATAAAAAAAATCTGCAGCAAAAGAAGAAAGTGATCAAAAATTAATAGTTACAGAAGATGATATTGCTGCCGTTGTAGCTCAATGGACTGGTATTCCAGTTGCAAAAATCGCAGAAGAAGAATCAGAAACCTTGCTTCATTTAGAAGATGAGTTACATAAACGTGTAATCGGTCAAGATGATGCTGTTACTGCTGTAGCTAAAGCTGTGCGCCGTGCAAGGGCTGGATTAAAAGATCCTAAACGTCCTATTGGGTCCTTCTTATTCCTTGGACCAACAGGGGTAGGTAAAACTGAGCTAGCAAGAGCACTTGCATCCTCCTTGTTCGGCGATGAATCTGCTATGATTCGACTTGATATGTCTGAATATATGGAAAAAGCATACTGTATCACGCTTAGTTGGTGCCCCTCCAGGATATGTGGGCTATGAAGAGGGAGGCCAATTGACTGATGCAGTTCGACGTAAACCATATAGCGTTATTCTTCTTGATGAAGTAGAGAAAGCACATGCAGATTTCTTTAATATCCTATTACAAGTTCTTGATGATGGCCGACTTACAGATAGTCAAGGGAGAACCGTAGACTTTAGAAATACGGTTATCATCATGACTAGTAACTTAGGTGCTAAAGCATTACATAAGAACTCTACAGAATTAGGTTTCTTAGCACCGAAAAAAGCAGAATCTCATACTAATGATTCTAAAAACCAAAGATTTTAAAGAAGCTAAGAAATCTGTTATGGATGCTGTAAAACGTCATTTCAGGCCAGAGTTCTTAAATCGTATTGATGAGATGATTGTGTTCCATCCATTAACTGAAGAGGACTTAACAAAAATTGTAACAATTTTAATGAGTGATGTAACAAAGCGTCTTGAAGAACGTGATTTACATTTAGAAATTACACCTGAGGCTATGAAATTGCTCGTTAAAGAAGGTTCCGATTTTACTATGGGTGCTCGGCCTTTGAAACGCGCTATTCAACGTTTAATTGAGGACCCTGTATCCGATCTTATTTTGAAAGGAGAGGCGATAGCAGGAAAAACTATTAAAGCTAGATGCAAAGGATAATGATATTGTTGTAACGATTTAATATAAATACAAAATTAATAGTTAATGACTACCTTTCATATAAATTATATGGCTTAAATGGTATACTATAAAATAGTGATAGTTAACCATGTAGTAAAATTATGCATAAAAGGTCATGAATGGTTATCATTCATGGCCTTTTTTATCTTTTATAAAAGTTTTGAGGTATTATGGCAAAAGCAAAATCAGTATTCTTCTGTCAGAATTGTGGAGCGGAGTCTTCTAAGTGGATGGGGCGTTGTCCACAATGTGGCGAATGGAATACATTAGTTGAAGAAATTATTAAAGAAACTAAACATAGCCGCACACCTTCACGAGGTGTAGGAAACCAAACAACAAAACCAACTGCTTTACCAGATATTGAAATTTCATCTATCGCACGTGTATCTACTACCTTTGGTGAAATTGACCGCGTATTAGGTGGTGGGATTGTTCCTGGGGCTCTTATGCTCTTAGGTGGTGATCCTGGTATAGGCAAGTCTACACTACTTCTTCAAGTATCTCAAAAGGTGGCTGATACGGTAGGTACTGTACTATATGCATCTGGTGAAGAATCTCAGTTACAACTTAAGCTTCGGGCAGAACGACTACATATCAATAGTGAACGTTTACAAGTTATTGCAGATACAGATTTAGATCATATACTTGAGCAAGCTGATGCAATGACGCCATCCTTACTTGTCATTGATTCTATTCAAACCATGTATACCGGTGATATCGATGCTGCTCCAGGCAGTGTTAGTCAAGTTCGAGAATGTACATCTCGCCTTCTTCGCTTCTGTAAAGAACGAAATATTCCAACGGTAATCATTGGACATGTTACCAAGGAAGGCAATATTGCAGGGTCCTCGTATGTTAGAGCATATGGTAGACGTAGTGCTTTACTTTGAAGGCGAACGGTCTTACCAATTCCGTATTTTGCGCTCTATTAAGAATCGTTTTGGATCTACATCTGAAACAGGTATTTTTCGCCATGGTTGAAGAAGGCTTGCAAGAGTTATCCAATCCTTCAGCTTCCTTTATTGGCAGAACGGTCTGATGAGGAAAGTGGCAGCGCCGTTATGATTTATCTTGAAGGGGTTCGTCCTATTCTTGTAGAGGTACAAAGCCTTGTTGTTACGACTGCTTTTGGTATGCCTAGAAGAACTGCAATTGCGGTTTAATCGTCTAATTGTACTTGTTAGCAGTATTAGAAAAACGCTGTGGCTTTACGTTAGGTAATAAAGACGTGTACGTTAACGTTATGGTGGACTTAAAGTAAACGAGCCAGCTTGTGACTTATCTATGGCAGTAGCAATAGTATCTAATCTTAAAAAATCGCATTGTTCCTACAGATATGGTCATTTTAGGTGAAGTAGGACTCACTGGTAATGTTCGTAGTATTCCACGTATTGAGCAGCGTATTAATGAAGCAAAAAAACTAGGCTTTAAAAAGTTTATTATTCCTGAAGGCAATTATAAGCAAATCAAGGATAATGATAGTTCTATCAAGATTAGAGGCGTCAAATCTATTCAAGAGGCGATGCAACTCGTGTTTTTTTAATTAGGAGGTGATGTGATGATTTATCGGATTTTGCGCTATGTAATAGCCATTCTTGTAGGCACAGCGGCCTATGTAGGAATGGATAGCTTAGCACCTATTATTGACCCATATTTGGTCTCTCAATTTGAGTCTCTTTGGGGATATGTCATTGACAATTGCACGTATTTCAGTATTAATTTCTTGGTACTTTAATAGGCGTTATTATTGGGTATTTAATTTCTTCATTTATTTTGAAACAAGGTTTAGTAATTGCAAAACGATTAGAGCGTATTCTCACTCATATTCCAAATCAAGAATTGATTGCAGGCACCATCGGTTTATTATTCGGTCTTATTATTGCAAATCTAATTGGTGTTGCATTCCATCAAGTACCTATTATAGGACCTTATATTCCTATAATTTTGAGTGCTATCTTTGGATATAGTGGCTTAAGATCATGGCTCGTAAAGGACCTGAAATGTACAATAATTACGTACAACAATGGGGAGGAGATGGCACTAAAAAAACAAGTCGTTTTAAAATGTTCTCTACTCATAAATCTGATAAAGCTTCTAGTACGCCAAAATTATTAGATACATCTGTTATTATTGATGGACGTATTAAGGAACTATGTAATACAGATTTATTGAAGGACCTCTCATGGTTCCACCTCTTTGTATTGAATGAGTTACAAATTATTTCGGACTCTGCAGATTCTACAAAACGCAACCGTGGTCGCCGAGGTCTAGATATTTTGAAAGATATGCAAGATGCCAATAAGGTAGCTATAGAAGTTGTTGAAGACGATTATGATGATCTTACAGAAGTTGATTCAAAACTTATGCGACTTGCTTTAGATAAGCAATGGAAATTGATGACTAACGATTTTAACTTGAATAAGGTTGCTCGGTGTACAAGGCATTGAAGTGCTTAATCTTAATGAGCTAGCTAATGTACTTAAACCAGCCCTCATTGCAGGCGAATGGATTCGCGTGCAAATTATGAAAGAAGGCAAGGAAATTCACCAAGGTGTTGCTTATCTCGATGATGGCACGATGATTGTCGTAGAGGATGGTAAGCCTTATGTTGGCCAAAATGTAGAGGTTATGGTTACATCCATATTACAAACGAGTGCAGGACGCATGATCTTTGCTCGTGTAGATGGAGGACAAAATGGACAAGGTAATTAGTTGTATTGTTCTCGCCGCAGGTGCAGGGCGTCGCATGGGGTACAAAGAAAATAAGATATTTATCCCTATTGGGTCGATTCTCTATCATTCAGCGTACATTGCAAAATGTAGCAAATGTTGAAGGTTTGAAAGAGATTATTCTTGTTGTAGCTGAAGGCGAACAAGAATATATGACAAAACATTTACAAGAGTTGGATTTGATTGTTCCAGTTCAGATAGTACTTGGTGGAAAAGAGCGTCAAGACTCTGTAGCATGTGGCTTACAGGCTGTATCAGAGAATACCAATATTGTCCTTGTTCATGATGGAGCGCGACCATTAGCTTCTACAGAACTATTTAATAATGTTGTTGACGCGGCTAATACCTATGGAGCGGCTACTGTAGGTGTTCCGGCTACAGATACCATTAAACGAGTTGATACGGAGCATACTGTAATAGAAACATTACAGCGCAGTGAACTATACCAAATTCAAACGCCACAAGGCTTTCAAAAAGAATTATTTGTAGAGGCTCATCAAGCGGCATATGAAACAAAATATCTTGGTACTGATGATGTATCACTAGTTGAGTATGTAGGTAAGCCTGTACATATAGTTGAAGGGGATTATTGTAATATTAAGGTGACAACGCCTAATGATATTGCAGTAGCAAAACGATATTTAGGAATTGAGGATAAGCGTATGCGCGTTGGATTTGGTTATGATATTCATCAATTAAAAGCAGGTCGTCCTTGTATCTTAGGTGGTGTTCATATCGAATCTGACCTTGGCCCTGATGGTCACTCCGATGCAGATGTTATCATTCACGCATTGATGGATGCCATGTTAGGTGCTGCTGGTTTACGGGATATTGGATACTATTTTCCCACCTGAAGATGACCAGTATAAAGGGATTTCTAGCATGCTTTTACTAGAAAAAGTAAATTTCTTATTGAAAGAACGTGGGTTACAAGCCTATAATATTGATATTATGGTTATTTCTGAGACACCTAAATTAAAGCCTCACATCGATATGATGAAGGCTAATTTACAGTCTGTATTAGAGATACCATTAGATCGCATTAGTATTAAAGCGACAACGAATGAAATGCTTGGGGCTATTGGGCGCCGCGAAGGCATTGCTGCACAAGCTGTCGTTTCTGTATATGAAGGAGAGATTTAATCATGAGTTCCATGAAAGTTCGTTTTGCTCCAAGCCCTACGGGTCCATTCCATATTGGTGGCGCTCGTTCTGCTTTATTTAACTGGTTATTAGCACGTAAGGAAAAAGGCACATTTGTATTGCGCATTGAAGATACAGATTTAGCTCGTTCTACACGTGAAAGTGAAGAGAATATTAAGGCTTCCTTACAATGGCTTGGCATGAACTGGGATGAAGGCATTGATGTAGGTGGTAATAATGGTCCTTACCGTCAAACAGAACGTCTTGACTTATATAAAGAAGTAACACAACGTTTGTTGGACGAAGGCAAAGCTTATGAGTGCTATTGCACACCTGAAGAGTTAGATGCTGTACGCCAAGATCAAATGGATCGTGGTGAAACACCTAAATATAATGGTCATTGCCAACACTTAGATGAAGAAACAAAGGCTAAATATATTGCAGAAGGTCGTAAACCAACCATTCGCTTGCGCGTTCCCTTTGAATAAAACATATGCTTTCGATGATATGGTACGTGGTCGTGTATCCTTTGAATCCAATGGTGTAGGTGACTTTGTAATCGTAAAGTCTGATGGTATTCCTGTATATAACTTTGCCGTAGTAATGGATGACCATATGATGGGTATTACTCACGTTATTCGTGCAGAAGAACATTTATCTAATACTCCACGTCAAATGGCTATTTATGAAGCACTAGGCTGGGAAATACCTAAGTTTGGTCACATTTCCTTGATTCTTGGTAAAGATTACAAAAGAAAATGTCCAAACGTCATGGTGCAACATCTGTTGAACAATACAAACAATTGGGGTACTTGCCAGAAGCTCTTGTAAACTTCTTAGCACTTCTTGGTTGGGCTCCAGAAGGGGAAGAAGAATTTTTCACACAAGATGAATTGATTAAAGCCTTCTCTATGGATCGCGTAGCTAAAGAATCCTGCTGTATTTGATATTGATAAATTGAACCATATAAACTTCCACTACATGAAAAATTTAAGCGATGAAGATTTATTCCATCTTTGCTTGCCACATTTGAAAGAGGTTGGTTTGGCTTCAGATAGCTTGAATCAAGCTGATATCGATTGGTTGATATTGTTGTGTTCTACATTCCGCGACCATATTAGCTATGGTGCTCAAATTAAAGATCACGTAGGCATGTTCATGGGTGAAACTGTATTCCTTGAAGAAGGTCACGAAGAGGAATTGCGTGCTGTATTGAATGAAGAAACAGCTCCAACAGTTCTCGGCGCTTTCCGTAGAGCATTGGCTGAACTTGATGAAATTACGCCTGAAGTTGTAAAAGCAACAATTAAAGCTGTAATGAAAGAAACTGCTTTGAAAGGTAAGTTCGTATTTATGCCAATTCGCGTAGCCTTAACAGGTCAAATGCATGGTCCGGATTTAAATAATATTGTTACATTGCTTGGCAAAGAAAAATGCTTACATCGCTTAGATAATGTAAGTGCTTTAACAAAATAGTAACATAGAAGCTAATTTAAAAGCTCTCATAGCTGATGGTTATGAGAGCTTTTTTATGTATATTGAGATTATTCAATAGAAATGCTATAATAATCGGCGTCTTTTATTTTTATTTATTATGAAAGTGAGTGTTTTTATGAGTGTTATTCGTTCTATTAACCACTTATTCAATAGCTATCTTATCTTGGATAGTACTATTGATGGCAGTGTTAGCGTATTTATTACCAACTGTATTTTCTTGGATGACACCGTACATTGCGTACATGCTACAATTTGTAATGTTTGCCATGGGGTTTAACATTAACAGCTCAAGTTTTCCTTGATGTATTTAAGCAACCGATGAAAGTTATTCTTGTATCTGTTATCCAATTCTTATGGATGCCATTGGCAGGTTTCTTGGTGGCCTTATCTTCAATTTCCCTCCAGAAATTGGTATTGGCTTTATCTTGTTAGGTGCATGCCCTGGTGGTACAGCTTCTAATGTTATGACATTCCTTGCCAATGGTAATGTTCCATTATCTGTATCTGCAACGACTGTTTCTACATTATTGGCTCCAGTATTAACACCTTTATTCGTTGTATTGTATGCAGGTGCCACATCTTCTATTGAAATTCAATTCATGCCGATGTTTATTTCTATCGTAAAAATCGTATTGGTACCAATCATCTTAGGTATCGTATTGAATTACTTCATTGGCTCTAAGATCGAACCTGTTAAATATGTATGTCCAACAATTGCGGCTATTGCAGTATTGTTAATCTTGGCTGCTGTAACTGCGGTAAACCAAAAACAAATTGCTGAAACTGGTTTCATCATTTTCGTAGCTTGCTTAGTACAAAATGTGAGTGGTTACGTAGTAACGTACTTTGTATGTAAAGCGTTAAGCATCGATGTTTCTTCTCGTCGTGCCATGCAAATTGAAGTAGCAATGCAAAACTCTGCATTATCCGTATCCTTAGCACTTAAACACTTTACACCTCAAGCGGCTGTAGCAGGTGCAGTGTTCTCTATTATTCATAACTTTACAGGATCTATCTTTGCAGGTATTTGCCGTAAACATGATGATCAAGATAAATTGGAAAATGCTTAATCGTTAATTCTCTCATCCTCATCTTTCAAATTTATATCCGAAATCTGCATGTTTAATACATTATTTGGATATATTGAAAGATGAGGATGAGGGTTTTCTTGTTCTCATTGACATTCTATAGGATAATTGATACAATATTTATATATCTGAATATAGATTTAATAGTGTAGCTAAGACTGAAAGAAGTACTCTACAACTAACTTTTTAGCGAGAACCGATGGTGGGAGGGTTCATGGATAGGTAGACGAAATGCATTCACGAGCTGACATTCCGATTATAGGTAGGTTTGTCCGGTGACGCGCCGTTATGCGATGAGTGGGTACTACATTGGTGCCTAACAGAGTGGAACCGCGGACCATCGTCTCTGTATGAGATGAGAGGTCTTTTTTATATTTACAAATATGGAGGCATCGGTAACGATGAGAGAAATTACAGTTTATAATACTATGACACGCCAAAAAGAGGTATTCAACCCTGTTACACCAGGTGAAGCAAAAATGTATGTATGTGGTGTTACACCATATAACCATCCTCATATTGGCAATGCACGTCCTTTTGTAACATGGGACGTAATTCGTCGCTACATGAAACATGTAGGTTATAAAGTAACTTATGTACAAAACTTTACTGATGTGGATGATAAGATCATCAACACATCCAATGGTGAAGGTGTATCTTGGGATACTATTGCAAATCGTTATATCGACAGCTATTTCGAAGTAATGGATGCACTTGGTGTACAACGTGCTGATATTTATCCTCGTGTTTCCACACATATCGAAGACATTATTGCTATGATCTCTACATTGATTGAAAAAGGCTATGCCTATGAACTCGATGGTGATGTATATTATAGCGTTGATAAATTTGAACATTATGGAGAGTTATCTGGCCGTTCCTTAGACGATATGGAAGCTGGTGCTCGTATCGAAGTTGATGGTCGTAAGAAAAATCCTATGGACTTTGCGTTGTGGAAAGCAGCAAAACCAGGCGAACCATATTGGGAAAGCCCATGGGGTAATGGCCGTCCAGGCTGGCATATTGAATGTTCTGCGATGAGCCAAAAATATTTAGGTACAGAATTTGACTTCCATGGTGGTGGTAGTGACTTGATCTTCCCACATCATGAAAATGAAATCGCTCAATCTGAAGGCTGCTCTGGACAACATCCATCTGTACGCTATTGGTTGCACAATGGCTTTATCACTATTAACTCTGAAAAAATGTCTAAATCCTTGAATAACTTCTTCTTGGTAAAAGATATTTTAGAACAATATAGCCCTGATGCTTTGCGTTACTTCTTGTTGAGCACGCATTATCGTAGTCCATTAGATTTCTCTGATGAACGTTTAGAAGAAGCAAATAAATCCTTAGAACGTTTAAGCACTGCTATTGAAAATCTATTGTATCTTGAAAAATGTGAACCAGGTCCATGTGATGAAGCTCAACGTTTATTAGAAAAAGCTAAAGAGTATGAAGAAGAATTCGAAGTAGCAATGAGTGATGATTTCAATACTGCTTTAGCTACATCTAGCATGTTTGGTCTTGCTAAAGAAATCAACATCTATTACCAAGCTGTGACAGGCCGTGAAGGCGTTGTTTGCCAAGAAGCAATTGCTGAAGTTAAACGTATCTTCAAGTTCATGACAGAAGTTATTGGTATTCTTGAAAAAGCATGGGAAGGCAACACAGGTGCTAACGCTGCTGAATATGAAGATTTAATGCAGGTTATCTTGTCTGTACGTCAAGCGTGTCGTGATCAAAAACAATGGGCATTAGCTGATTGTATCCGCGATCGCTTGGCTGAAATCGGTATTACTATTGAGGATTCTCCTCAAGGTGCACGGTGGAAAAAACGTGAAGTTTAAACAATTTCAATTCTTAAAGAATGAAGCGATAAAAAAGTTGACGGCTCTTGAACAAGAGCCGCTTCGTTTGCGCAAACGAACTATAGAGGAGTGTCTCAGTACTGATGCAGTTATGCTTGCCTATATTGGCGATGCCGTATACTCCATGTATGTGCGTGAGCGAGTAGTACAAATGAATATTTCTAAGGTACAAGTGTTGCATACAATTGTTACTGAGTTTATTTGTGCTAAGTCACAAGCGAAAGCGTTGCTAGAGATAGAAGATGCTTTTACAGAACAAGAACAAGCCATTGCTCGCCGAGCTAGAAATAGTAATGTAAATGTGCCGAAAAGCAGTTCTGTTCAAGAGTATCGCAGTAGTACGGCATTTGAAGCAGTACTGGGATTTCTTTATGAAACGCGTCAAGATGAGCGATTACAACATATTATGGGGCAAGCCTTTTCTATAACTCTTCGAGGTATGTAGTATGGATAATTATATTGTAGGCCGCAATGCAGTTAAAGAAGCCCTTAGAAGCGGCCGCTCTATTCAACGTATTCTGGTCAGTGAAGATAAGGTAAAAACTGGTTTAGCTGATATTGTTGGCCTTGCTAAATCTCAAGGTATTGAAGTGCGTCCAACGCCTATCAAACAAATGAATAAATATGATTTAGAGGTACCACATCAAGGTGTTATAGCTCTTGTTTCTGCCGTTCAATTTAAAGAACTAGGTGAAGTGCTACAAGAGACGAATCATGATGTACCTTTGCTTATCTTTGACAGATGGCGTTGAGGATCCTCCACATAACATGGGGCGCTATCATTCGTACTGCAGAATGTGTGCGTAGGGGCTACGGCTGTTCTCATTCCTAAGCGTCACAATGCCCCTATTAATGCTACTGTAGCTAAAACATCTGCCGGTGCTATTGAACAAATTCCACTAGTGCAGGTTGGAAATGTAGCTCAAACCATCAAACAACTCCAAAAACAAGGCTTTTGGGTTATGGGCGCTCATATGGAAGGGGATCGCACTTTATATACGAGGCAGATATGACAATCCCTACGGTTATCGTCATTGGTAACGAAGGAAAGGGGATTAGCCGCGTTGTAAAAGAGGCTTGTGACTTCCTTGTAACAATTCCTATGTATGGAAATTTGAATTCTTTGAATGCATCTGTTGCAGCTGCTGTTCTTATGTATGAGGCGGTACGTCAACGCCAAGCGAAATAACTATGTTAAAAGATATCTTAATTGTAGACGGCTATAATGTGATATTCGCCTGGACTCATCTAAAGAAACTCGCTCATGAATCATTAGAACATGCCCGTATGGAGCTTCGAGATAGATTGTTGAACTACGGAAAATTCAAGGGTTACGAAGTAATCCTTGTGTTTGATGGTAAATATACAAAGTCTGGCGGTTCTGTAGAGGCTATTATGAGTGGATTTCTTGAAGTCTATACTGAAGATGGAGAAACGGCGGATTCCTTTATTGAGCGAGAGGTGTTTTTGCGAAAAGGCAAATATACCAATGTATATGTTGTGACCTCTGATGGGGCAGAACAGAATCAAATTCTTGGATCTGGAGGCTTGCGCATTCCAGCTCGAGAATTGCAAAATATGATTCGTATAGCTAAGGAAGAGGAACGATTACAATATGCTCATGAACATAGACGAGATCAATTTAGCTTGCGACGTAATGAAGTAGGAGGGTTATTATCTCCTGAAGTAGCTGAAAAGCTAGAGAAATTACGGCGTGGCCATTGATAGTTGAAAATCACATACAGTTCCAGTATAATAAATATATTGGTTTTTCTCGCTCAATTGTAAGGAGGAGCTTATGAAATTAATTCATACACGCAAGTCCGATTACAATTTCAAGGAAATGACCGATGAGCAAGTTGTGGTCATAGCTCAAGAAGAGCAAAATGAGTTTGCAATCGATTATATTGTTAATAAATATAAAAACTTTGTTCGTGCAAAGGCGCGTTCTTACTTTTTAGTAGGCGCAGATCGTGAAGACATCATTCAAGAAGGGATGATTGGACTCTATAAGGCGACGCGGGATTTTAAACATGATAAATTAGCGTCCTTTAGAGCTTTTGCGGAGCTTTGTATAACTAGACAGATTATTACGGCTATTAAATCGGCGACAAGACAAAAACATGCGCCTTTAAATTCCTATATATCTCTTAATAAACCGGTATATACAGAGGAATCAGAGCGTACATTGATCGAGATGCTATCCTCCGCAAAGGTTACCAATCCTGAGGACCTTATTATCAGTCAAGAGGAATTGGATGATATTGAGCGCAATATTGGTCATATTTTAAGTGATCTCGAATGGGAGGTCTTGGAAGGATATCTAGATGGACGTTCTTATCAAGAAATGGCTGAGGTCACAGATCGCAGTGTTAAATCTATCGACAATGCACTACAAAGGGTTAAACGTAAATTAGAGAAGTATTTAGAACATCGGTGATTTTGGATTCTCCAAGAGCCTCACAGGAAGGATGACAGTCGTGACAAATTTTTCTTAATGATTGTAGAAGTAATCGTATCTATTTTATTAATTGTAGTAGTTGTTGCACAAAATAGCAAAAATGCAGGCATGGGCGGTGCTGTATCTGGTGCGGCAGACTCTTCTTTTGGTGGTAAGCAACGCGGTTTAGACGCTTTCTTATCTAAATGTACGATTATATTGGGGATTATCTTTGCTGTGTTGAGCTTAGTGTTAGGGGCAATGATTAATCAATTCTAATGATGAAAGCCTGCTTTGCAGGCTTTTTCTTTTTATCAAATAAGGAGGTGAAAATTTGAAGAAAAAAGTATTGGACTTTTATAAATCTATCCAACCACATGCATATCATATTGAAGATGCAGCAATGGATAATCACATTCGAGGTGGTAAGGATCTAGAAATGTTTATTCGGTCAGCTAAAATGCTTGCTCGCGAAGGGGTGTATTAACTTGTACTCGACCTGATGTATATCAATATGAAGAGCAGCAGCATGAAGAATATGAAGGTATTTACAAAGGATATCGTAAATCGTTTGGATTTGTTATTATGCTGGATGATGAAGATATTTATGTAGCAGAACAAAATAAAGGAACTGCCATGCATAATGATAAGGTTCGAGTTCGTGTTGTACCGTCTAACTATACAAAGCATAAACGAGAAGGTGTCATTGTTGATGTTATTGAGCGTGCTAATGAAACTGTAGTGGGCACTTATGATAGACAACAACACTTTGGCTTTGTTGTCCCTGATGATGAGCGTATAGGGACAGATATATTTGTAGATTTAAAAAATACCTTAGATGCTCGTAGTGGCGCTAAGGTACTAGTTCAAAATTACAAAATGGCCGGAAGGTGATAAAAAGCCAGAAGGTATTATAACGGAAGTTCTAGGCTATAAAGGTGATGTGGGCCTTGATATTAACTGCATCATGGCGAATCATAAGATTCCATTTAATTTCCCCGATGATGTTATCAAAGCGAGCAAGAAAATTGATACCCTTATTCATGAAGACCCTGCCCGTTGGGAGCTTCGTGACTTGCAAATGGTTACTATCGATGGAGAAGATGCAAAAGATCTTGATGATGCTGTGAGTGGTCGTAAATTACCAAATGGTAATTATGAATTAGGCGTACATATTGCAGATGTAAGTCATTATGTAACATCTGGGCAAGCCATTGACAACGAGGCCTATAAACGGGGGACATCTGTATATTTAGTTGATAGAGTAGTACCGATGTTACCAGAGGTATTATCAAACGGTATTTGTAGCTTAAATGCTCATGAAGACCGTTATGCTATGACCTGTATGATGGAAATTAATAAAGATGGTAAGGTTGTACATTATCGCATTCGACCATCTATTATCCATGTAGGCCGTCGTTGTAGCTATAAAGAAGTGTATAAGGCGCTGGAAGAAAATATTATTCCTGACGATTTACAAGACTTTATGCCTATGCTTCGCGATTTAGCAGAAATCTCTAAAATTCTTAATGCAATGCGTCGCCGTAGAGGTGCATTGGACTTTGATTTTCCTGAGTACAAGGTATTACTTGATCATGATGGTACACCGTTGCGCATCGTAAAACGAGATCGTACTATGGCAGAACGACTTATCGAAGAATGCATGCTCATTGCCAATGAAACAGTGGCTACACATTTAGAGCATACACACCGTACATCGGTATATCGTATTCATGAGAACCCATCCTAGTGAGGAAAAACTGGATTTATTCCAAAAGGTATTAAATTACTTGGGACAAAATCTCGTTCTTAGTGCCGATGGCGTGACACCACGAGATTTCCAAAAAATCTTAGATGTAGTAAAAGGGTCAAGATATTGAGCAAGTAGCTCAAATTATGACCTTGCGTTCCATGCAGCAAGCTAAATATAGTACCAACAATGTGGGTCACTTTGGCTTGGCATCTACATGTTATACGCATTTTACATCTCCTATTAGACGATATCCTGACTTGATGGTTCACCGTCTTTTAAAAGCAGATATGCATTGGAAAAATGGATATTCCAAGCGAGATGTAGAGGAGGCTTTTTTAGCTGGAGCTGTTGAACATTCTTCTATACAGGAGCAAGTAGCTACTGAGGCTGAACGAGATACAGTAGATCTTAAAAAGACTCAATACATGGTTCCATTTGTAGGGGAAGTCTTTGAAGGAACTATTTCTAGTATTACATCCTTTGGGATGTTTGTAGAATTAGAAAACGGTATCGATGGCCTTGTGCATATGAGCATGATGAACGATGATTACTATTTCTTTGATGAAGAACATTTTGTGCTTGTAGGCAAAAGAACAGGTAAAATCTATCATCTAGGTGATAAGGTTACTGTTACCCTTGTAAAAGCCGATGTAGAAAAGAAACAAATTGACTTTGTTCTAGGCGAAGTAGATAATTTGATGGCTATCCAAGAACAATTGCGCAATGGTTCTGACTATGCAACTAGTCGAGATAGCTTTGGTAGTCGTAAAGATCGTAAATCTTCAGGCAAATCCAGTAAAAAATCTTCACGACGCGATAGTAATAAATCTAGTCATTCTAAGTACGATGCTTTCAGTAAAAAATCTGGAAAAGGCAAATCAAGCCGTAAGAAGTCGAATAAATCTACAAAACGTAGTCAATCTAAGAAATCTAAAAGTAAACGTAAACGATAGAGGTAAATATGGCAAAGAAATCAAGTCCATCCCTTATTGCTGACAATCGTAAAGCGCGTCATGATTTTCATATTCATGAAACCTATGAAGCAGGTATTGCTTTAACAGGTACTGAAATTAAATCGATACGCCAAGGTAAACTGAACTTAAAGGATAGCTTTTGTCGCATTGATAAAGGCGAGCTTTTGTTGTATGGTGTTCATATCAGCCCATATGAACAGGGCAATCGCTTTAATCATGAACCCGAACGGACCCGCAAATTGTTGATGCATAAATCTGAAATTAATAAATTGCATGCACAAGTTAAGGAGAAAGGGTTCTCTTTAGTGCCGCTTAACTTTCATTTTAGCCATGGTTATGTAAAGGTAACTGTGGGCCTTGTAACTGGTAAAAAGTTATACGATAAGCGTCAAGATATGGCGGAACGCGATGCTAAGCGAGATATTGCAAAGCGTCTCAAAGAGCAACAAAAATATTAAGATAAAAAGATCGAGTCATGATGGCTCGATTTTTTTTGTGATATTTGTTAACTTATATTGTGTTTTTGGTTGATAAATATGCATATTGAAATTATAATGTAAACAAGAGTAGTGTTTGTGGTTGACATTTTCTAAGTAGAGGAGAAACATCATGAATCAGAATATTCGGTACATTACAGAGGTTGCTATTTTAACGGCTATGATTACTGTATTAGGTGCTATTAAAATACCTAATGTCATTCCAGGTATAGAGTTTCAACTGTCAGCTCCATTGGCGGTAGCCATATGTGCCGTATTCGGATTTAAGAAATATATTATTAGCGGATGTCTATCTAGTTTAATCGGTTTAGCACTAGGTACACAAACTATTTTGAATGTTATGATTGCTATGCAATTTAGACTTATCGTAGGGCTAATTCTTTGGATGTGCCACAATCATATGATAGGTATTATGATTTCTGGCCCGATTGCATCTGCATTAGCGCGATTGACCTTGTCTGTATATATCGGTAAGGCCGCATTACCTATGGTTGCATTGGCAGTGCCTGGCATGATTTTTACTGTCATTATGGCTCCTGTATTTGTAAAAGTATTCCGTAAAATCCACAGTCAAGTACATAAAAATCATGTAATTAAAGGTAAGGTGTCATAATGAGTGAATTATATAGTGTACGCATGCGTGCTGCAGCACAAGGTGGTCCCCATGAAAAAGGGGGCCACCATATTTCTGGTGCAGAGCGGATTGTGAAGTTAGAAGAAGTAGGGGACTATAGCTCAATCGTTAGCTGATCGCGCACTGCATCACAGTAAAGGAAGAGCTGATTTTATCAATATTACTGTAGATTTAATCCCACCGGAGAAGATTACATATATTGACTGTCTTAAGGTAGAGGAACATAAAACTAGTAGTATTTCTGAATCCCATCAATTGGTGACTGACCTTTTACCAGGTCCTAATATTAGTGAGGCAGCTGTTCTTAAAGCTATATCTTTGTTAAAAAGTTTAGATAAATCTATGCGCGGCGCTATGTTAGTGGATGCCATTACTGGCGAGCGCTTAGATACAGGTGACCGCGGAGTACGTGTGAGTCATATGGACTCCTTTGACTCTCATGCATTAGGTGATAATGAACATATGAGAGAGGCCTTAGTATTAGCGTCTAAGGTACAATCAGCAGATGGTATTGTTGGCGAATTATGTTGGTCTGATGATCCCGACTATACAGTAGGTTATGTTGCTTGTAATGGTGTATACCATCGAATTACTAATATGAAAGAATTTGGCTCAGATATAGGGGGCCGCGTTTTCTTTGTACGGTCTAATATAGATAGTGAAAGTGTAATTGAGTATTTGGAGCGTGCTCCAGTACTTGTTAAGCGGTGATAAAATGTACGAATTTTTTAAAGAACAATTAGACTCTAAGATAGAGAACCATAATTTACGAACCTTAAGAGAATACTGTCCTCTAGATGCAGTGCGAGTAAAACGAGATGATAAAGAATATTTAATGATGGCTTCAAATAATTATTTGGGCTTAACTTTTGATACTCGTGTAATAGAAGGGGCCCTGAAAGGGGCTCAACAATATGGAACAGGATCTGGTGGATCGCGCCTTGTATCTGGTACGTTTCCATTATTTACAGAGCTCGAAAAAGGTCATTAGCAGAATTTAAAAATACTGAAAAAGCCCTTGTATTTAATACCGGTTATATGGTCAATATAGGAACTATTTCTGCCGTAGCTGATAAGAATACTATTATTTTTAGTGATGCTCTTAATCATGCTAGTATTATTGATGGTTGTAGATTAAGTCGAGGTACTGTAAAAACATATAGCCACTGTGATATAGATGAGTTAAAGTATCTGTTAAAACAGGTAGATCGAAATACTCGAAAGCTTATAGTTACAGATGGCGTATTTAGTATGGATGGGGATATTGCACCACTAGATAAACTGTATGAATTAAGCCGTGATTACAATGCATTGCTCATGGTTGACGATGCCCATGCAACGGGAACTATTGGTAATGGTCATGGTACAGCGGCCTATTTTGGACTTGAAAAAGAAGTAGACATACAACTTGGTACATTGAGTAAGTCATTAGGCTCTGTTGGTGGTTATGTAGCCGGTAATAGCACTATCATAGATTATCTCGTTAATACGAGCCGCAGTTTTATATTCTCTACAGCATTATCTCCTGCTGATATAGGGGCGGCCTTAGCTGCACTACATATTCTTGAATCAGATGTATCCGTTTTACGGCGTTTACATGAAAATGTAAATTATATGGCAGACCAATTGATTTCCATGGGAATTAATGCTACTAATGAAACACCAATTTTCCCAATACTAATAGGGCGTAATGAAGATACACTTGCCGTATCTGATTATCTATATGAGGATGGCATTATAGGCACCGCTATTCGACCACCTACAGTACCTATTGGTGAAAGTAGAATTAGACTAACGGTGACTGCTGCGCATAATAAAGAACAAATAGATTATGTGTGCCAATCACTGCATAATGCTATGAAACAATTAGAATCATGATAATAGATAATATATTCACTAAAGACAGTGATAAAAGAATCCTTGGATTGGTAAAGTTGTCAAATTTATAAGTTGAGAAGGCTAAGAGTAGTGAATATACCGAATTGGTGAAGGTTTCATATAATTGACAGTAATACTAAATAGGCTTATAATTATGAGACCGACGCACGGGGATGTAAAGGTTTCGACAGGGGTGCGTGTGGTATAGATAGCGAGTCGGCGTTCCATGAGGCCGTTAAACGGTGGGAAAACATTTAAACGCAGAAGAAAATTTTGCATTAGCTGCATAAGATACGTCCCTCATACTTGTGCCTACCAAGTGTGAATGGACGTCAAACCGTAGGCTGGCTTAATTCAGTTGTTCATATGAATTAGGCGAGACAACATGAACTGGGGTTGTGTAGCTTGTCTGTGAGCAGTAGCAACCTGAGATCTTAATCATAGACTGTGCTCGGAGAAGTCTATATGGCAACACTCTTGGACAGGGGTTCGACTCCCCTCATCTCCACCATATTGAATATATATGCTAGTAGTATAGAATGCTTAATAATGGTTCTATGCTTCTAGCATTTTTTGTACACAAAAAAATATAAAAGTCAATAATTTTTATCGCTTTGATTGTGCACAATGAATATGAATTTATATAGATTTTATCTATGTTTTATAAAGGTGGAGGGGTATCGAAAAAATTGACTTTGTCTATAGAATCCTGTAAAATATATAAAGATATTTATGTAATTATGACACATAGATGCTTAGTTTTGTGTAAAGGAGTACAGATAATGAAGTTCCGTTATTCCCGTATGTTAGCGGCTCTCGTTGTATCCGCTGTAATGGTTGCTGGTTGTGGCAGTAATCAACAGAAAGCAGGCGATGTGAGTGTCAATGCATACAAAATTACTGCAAGTGATGCACAGGTAAACCAAACCTATGCTGGTACAGTAGTTGCAGAAAATTCTGTAGCTGTACATGCTCGTGTAACTGGTTACGTAGTTGAAAAATATGTTAAAGGTGGGGAGCAAGTTGTAGCTGGCCAGCCATTATATCGTATCGATTCTCGTCAATACGAAGCTAGTCTTGCTAATGCAGAAGCGCAAGCTGCTCAAGCTAATGCAGACTTACAAAAATGCTGAAGTAGATCTTAATCGTTATGAAACATTGGCTCAACAAGATGCGATTGCGCAACAACGTGTAGATACACAACGCAGTACTACAGAACAAGCTAAGGCAGCTTATGAAGCATACGAAGCATCCGTAAAAATTGCTCAAGATAACTTAGGCGATACAATGGTATATGCACCGTATTCTGGTACATTACGTATGGATGATATCGATATGGGCACATTTGTACAAGCAGGTTCTACAACTTTAGTTACAATTGACTCCATTGATCCTATTCTTTGTTGAATTTAGTATGACAGAACAAGAATATCTTGACTTCATGAAAAATCCAACTGGCGATGATTCTAATGGTCCAAATATTCAATTAAAACTCGCTGATGGTGATACTTATAACCAATTTGGTACTATTGTTCAAGCAGCAAAAAGTCTTGACCAATCAACAGGTAAGCTTGTGTTGAAAGCTTCTTTCCCAAATCCTGATCACTTGTTATTGCCAAATATGTTTGCCACAGTAATTTCTCCTGGTCAAAAACTTAAAAATGCTATTCTTGTTCCTAGTCGCGCTATTCTTCAAATCATGGATAAAAACTTTATCTTTGTTGTAAATGCTGATGGTGTAGTAGAACAAAAAAGTGTTGAAGTTGGCGGTACAAGTGGTAGCGATACAATTATTAAAGCAGGTTTAGCGCCTGGAGACACAATCATCGTTGATGGCTTAACTAAGGTTAAAAACGGTGTGAAGGTTAATGCTAAATTGCTTTCCAAAAGAACAATTAAAAGCTACAAAATAGAAGGGGGCTAGATCGTGTCGAAATTCTTTATTAATCGACCTATCTTTGCCATTGTAATAGCCATTGTTATTACCTTGGTAGGTCTCATTTCTATGATGAACCTTCCGATAGCTCGATATCCACAAATTTCTCCTCCTACAGTAAGTGTAAACACTGCCTATACAGGTGCAACGGCTCAAGTTGTTAATGATACGGTAGCCAGTGTTATTGAAACACAAATCGTAGGCGTACAAGATATGGACTATATGACATCTAGTAGCTCTAGTAATGGTAGTTACTCTTTGACTGTTCAGTTCAATCAAGGCACAGATGCGGATATGGATACGGTTAATACACAAAACCGTGTACAAGCAGCACTTGCTCAATTACCTGCAGAGGTACAAGCAGTTGGTGTTACAACTATTAAATCTTCTGGTGATATGGCTATGGTATTCTCCTTGAACTCACCTGATGGTACTTATGATTCTACATTCTTAAAGAACTATGCTACCAACTATATGATGGATGCTATTAAATCTATTAAGGGTGTCGGTTCTGTACAAGAGTTCGGTTCTGATTATGCTATGCGCATTTGGTTAGATCCAGCGAAGATGCAAAATCTTGGTGTTACCATTTCTGAAGTAACAGCAGCTATTAAGGGACAAAACTTACAGGCTGCAGCAGGTACAGTAGGGAAAAACCCTACAAATGGTGAACAAGCATTTCAATATCCTATCAAAATTGAAGGTCGTCTTGTGACACCTGAACAATTTGGTAACATTGCTATTAAAAGCTCTAATGGTAAGGTATTGCATCTAAAAGATGTCTCCCGTATTCAAATTGGTGCTAAAGGATATGACCTTATTGCTAAGTCCGCGCATAAAGAGGTAGCAGGCTTCGCTATTTCCTTGCAAAATGATGCGAATGCATTAGAAACTATTGCGAATGTTAAGAAGGTACTAGATGAACAATCTAAATCTTTCCCACCAGATATGCAATATAACGTGGTTGTAGATAATACTAAATTCGTAAGTGCTTCCATTAATGAGGTAGAGCATACATTTGTAGAAGCATTGTTACTCGTTCTTATCGTAGTATATGTGTTCCTACAATCTTGGAGATCTACGATCATTCCTATGATTGCCGTACCAGTATCCTTGCTTGGTACATTTGGGGCTTCGTATTACTTGATTTCTCTATCAATACGTTAACATTATTCGCCATGGTATTGGCTATCGGCCTCGTTGTTGACGATGCTATCGTTGTAGTAGAAGCGGTAGAGTATGAATTAAAATATAATGGCTTACCTCCAAAGAGGCTATTAAAGCGATGGAAAATGTACAAGGCCCTGTAATTGGTATCGCCTTTGTATTGGTAGCTGTATTCGTACCGGTTGCCTTCATGGGTGGTATGACAGGTATCCTTTACAAACAGTTTGCTTTAACAATCGCTGTATCTGTTGTTATTTCTGCGATTGTCGCTCTTGTTTTAACACCAGCCCTATGTGCTACGATGTTAAAACCTCACACGTCAAAAGAACGTGAAGACTGGGTACATCGTCAGTTAAACAAATTCAATGCAGGCCTAGAACGTTTCAGCAATTGGTATGGTATCCAATTGGCTCGTTTAAGCCATCGTTTGAGCTTAACTGTTATTGCATTATTAATTCTTTGCTGGTGGTACAGGTTTAGTATTCCACTTCTTACCAACATCCTTTGTACCTGCAGAGGATAGTGGTTACTACATGATTGCCGTTAATGAGCCACCTGGTGCTACATCTGAACGTACTATGGCAACCCTTGAAAAAATTGCATCTTTCTTAGAAGGTAAAAATGATCCTGAAAAGCCTAAGGATGAACAATTATTCCAAGAAGTATTTACTGTAGCAGGCTTTGACCTTTTAGGGTGGCGGTCAAAAATCTAGTGCTGGTGTAATTTTTGCTACTATGTCTGACTGGAAGTATCGTACAACACAAGCTACATCTATCAACGCCATGGTTGGTCAAACATTTGGCTTTGCTGCACAAGGCGTACCTGAAGCTACAGTTATTGCATTGAATCCACCATCTATTCCTGGTCTTGGTACTACTGGTGGTTTTAGTATGTACATCATCAATAAAGCTGGTGACAGCCCTCAAGTTATGGCGGAACGTGCTAATGAATTCTTAGCAGAAGCTCGTAAGAGTCCAGCAATTCAATCTATTTACACTACCTTTGATACATCTACACCATCCTTACAATTTGATGTGAATCGTGAAAAAGCGGCTCAAGATGGTGTGGCATTAGCTGATATCTTTACTACATTGCAAGGTTTCTATGGTAGTATTCAAGTCAATGACTTCACTACATATGGTAAAAACTATAAAGTAGTAGTTCAAGCTGAAGACGCTTACCGTCAAAATGCAGAACAGCTTAATATGCTGGCTGTTCGTAATAGCAAGGGCCTTATGGTTCCAGTATCTAACTATATTACGAAGGAACAAACTGGCACACCATCTAGTATTACTCGTTTTGATAATGCGATGGCTGTACAAATCGGTGGCTCTCAAGCGAATGGTTATTCCTCTGGTGATGCTATTAATGCATTGAAAGAGGCGGCAGCTAAAACATTACCAGCCGGTTATACATATGACTGGGCAGGTCAATCTCGTGAAGAGTTGAAAGCTGGTTCTCAAACCATCATGATTCTTGGTTTAGGTCTAGTATTTGTATTCTTAATCTTGGCCGCCTTGTATGAATCTTGGAAGGTACCATTTGCCGTATTGTTCTCCGTACCATCTGGTATGATTGGTGCTTCTTTAGTTCCATTCTTGTTGAACTTCACAGGCAGATATTCCTTAGCTAATGATATTTACATGCAGATTGGTCTCTTAACCTTAGTAGGTTTGGCTGCAAAAAATGCGATTTTAATTATCGAGTACGCTAAGATCCGTGTTGACGAACGTGGCATGAACGTTGTTGATGCTGCTATCGAAGCTGCAAAAATTCGTTTACGTCCAATCTTGATGACATCCTTTGCGTTCATCCTTGGTGTATTGCCATTGGCAGTATCTACTGGCGCTGGTTCTGGTGCTCGTACATCCATGGGTATTACTGTAGTAGCAGGGATGACAACAGCAACATTGTTTGGTATCTTTATCATTCCAATGCTGTTCATCATCATTGAAACACTTGGACCTGGTTTGTTTACAAACCGCAAAAAAAATCACGACTAATCATTTACATTAGATAATTTTGTAGAATGACAAAAACACGTCACTACTTAGTAGTGGCGTGTTTTTTTATATAATTTATGATATAATAATATAGTTAAAAATCAGATTGACGTAAGTCGATATTAAGTATGAAATTAATATAAAAGAGGTATATTATGAGTGATGTAAAAACATATGTAGCAGGTCATAAAAGCCCTGATACTGATTCAATTTGTTCTGCTATTTCCTTTGCTAATTTCCTAACACAAATGGGCACACCAGCTACTCCAGTATGTGCAGGTGAAGCAAATAAAGAAACAACATACGTATTGAATCATTTTGGTTTTGAACACCCTCAAATTGTTAAGAATTGGGAAGAATTCGCTCCAGAAGGCGGTAACTTGTATTTAACAGACCACAACGAATCTAAACAAATTATTGACGGTTACAAGTCTATGAATATGTGCGGCGTTGTGGATCATCACCGCATTGGTGATTTCGAAACTGATGGTCCTGTATTTATGCGTTTAGAACCAGTAGGTTGCTCTAATACAATCATTACTAAATTGTACATGGAAAACAATCAAGAAATTCCTAAAGCTATTGCAGGCTTGATGTTGTCCGCTATCATTTCTGATACTGTTTTATTCCGTTCTCCAACATGTACTGAAACAGATAAAGAAATGGCTCATAAATTGGCTGAAATCGCTGGTGTAGATATCGAGTCCTATGGCCTTAATATGTTAAAGGCTGGTGCAGATATTTCTGATTTGACTAATGACGATATCGTTCGTACAGACATGAAGGAATTCTCCGAAGCAGGTAAAACAATTTCTATCGGTCAAATTTCTGTTATGGATACTACAGACGTATTGGCTAAACAAGGTGAATTAGTAAAAGCGTTAGAAGCTCTTCGCAGTGCTAATAACTACGATGCATCTTACATCATGATTACAAATATTCTTGATGAAAGCACTACATTATTATTCAGTGGTGATGTGGAAGCAGTAGTAACAAAAGCATTTGAAAAAGAAGTTAAAGACAATGGCGTATTCTTGCCAAATACTATGTCTCGTAAAAAACAAATCGTACCACCAATTCTTGGTGCTATGAAATAGTATAGTAGTATACAAAGGGAAAAGAACGTTGCTTGCAACGTTCTTCTTCTCTATTTATATGATTATCAAATTATAGTATATGTAAGGGCGATAGGGGTGTTCCGATGAATTCATTACTAACAGGTTTAAATAAAGAGCAGCAACAAGCCGTTCAACATACGGAAGGCCCTTTATTGATTTTAGCTGGTGCTGGATCTGGTAAAACAAAGGTGTTAACCGTTCGCATTGCACATTTATTAGCTCAAGGTGTTAATCCATATGAAATCTTGGCGATTACATTTACCAACAAAGCGGCTAAGGAGATGAAAAGCCGTGTAGAAGGTCTTGTTGGTGATGTAGCCAATCGCATTTGGCTCAGCACATTTCATAGCTTCTGTGCGAAATTCTTGCGTTTTGAATTAGATAACTTTTTAGGTTATAACAGTAACTTTACAATCTACGATACATCTGACTCGCAAGCTGTTATTAAGGCTGCTTTAAAAGCATTAAACCTCGACGATAAATACTATCCTGTAGGTGCTATGATTGGTGCCATATCTGATGCAAAAAATAAATTGTTATTTGCCTCAGATTTTAGAAAGCAAGCGAGAGACTTTTACCAACAAAAGGTTGCTGATGTATATGAGTATTATGAACGGGAATTGCGTAAGAATAATGCTCTAGATTTTGATGATCTTTTATTGGTAGCTGTTAAATTATTGCAGTCAAATGAGGCTGTGTTAGATAAATATAGCAAGCGTTTTCGTTATGTTATGATCGACGAATATCAAGATACGAACCATGCTCAATATTTATTGGCTAAATTATTAGCCTCTCATTGGAAAAATATTGCCGTTGTAGGTGATGCTGATCAAAGTATCTATGCATGGCGTGGCGCAGATATTCAAAATATTTTGGACTTTGAAAAGGATTATCCAAACTGTACATCCATCAAGTTGGAACAAAACTACCGTTCTACAAAGATTATTCTTGATGCAGCGAATGCGGTAATTGAAAATAATGAAGGTCGTCCTAAGAAAAATTTATGGACCGATAAGACAGAAGGGGCTAAAATTCAGCATTTTACGGCTCAGTCTGAACATGAAGAAGCTGCTTTTATTGGCGATACAATTGCTAAAAAGCACGATATTCATGGTGTGCCTTATGGTGATATGGCTATTTTGTACCGTACAAATGCTCAATCTCGTGTACTTGAAGAAGCACTGATTAAACGGGCTCTGCCATATACGATGGTAGGGGGCACGAAGTTCTATGATCGTAAAGAAATTAAGGACGTTTTAGCTTACTTACGCGTGTTATATAATCCATTCGATGATTTGAGCTTATTACGTATCATCAATGTACCTAAGCGTAGTATTGGTGCTACTACAGTGGCAAAACTACAAGATTATGCTCGTGCAAATGGCACGTCCTTGTTTATGACATTAACACAGCTGCATCTAGTAGATACGATTAAAGGTAAGACAAAGGAAAAGTTAGAGGAATTTGGTATCCTTATCTTTACTCTCGTAGCTGAAATGGAAGATAAAACTGTACTTGATATCTTAGAATCTATTCTTGATAGAACCGGATACTTGGCACAATTAGAAGAGAGTACAGATCCACAAGATCAGGCTCGCGCTGAGAATATCGGTGAACTTTTATCTGTAGCTAAAGACTTCCAAGATACAAATCCAAATGGTACAGTGGAAGACTTCTTGGAACAAGTAGCACTCGTAAATGATGTTGATTCTTTCGAGCAAGAAGAGTCTAAAGTGACATTAATGACATTACATGCTGCGAAAGGTCTGGAGTTCCCAATCGTATTCTTAGGAGGCTTGGAGGAAGGCTTATTCCCACATAGCCGCACCTTGATGAACCCTGAGGAAATTGAAGAGGAACGCCGCCTTGCTTATGTAGGTATTACTCGTGCTGAAAAGGAATTATATATTTCTAATGCCACTACGCGTACCGTATTTGGACGCACTAGTAGCTATTTACCATCTCGTTTTATCGATGAAATTCCAGAAGAGTTGGTAGATGGTTTGCGTGCTAAGCGTAAAGTACCTGATGATATTAAGCGCCATGTACCGCAACATATGAGTGTTACCAGTCGCCCTGTAACAAAACCAATTGTTCGCAATGAAGTGATTGCCGATTGGAAAGTAGGTGACACAGCCATTCATAGTAAATGGGGCAATGGTAAGGTTATCAACGTTGCCGGTGAAGGGGCTGGTATGAAGCTAACTATTGAATTCCCCACACAAGGTGTACGTGTGGTCATGGCTAAATTTGCACCGGTTAAAAAGGGATAAAACTTATGTATAGCAGTTAACCTCTTTACCTTACTTGTAAGGAATAGTATAGAGTGTCACTGCACTGTAAAAGGGATGTAATATGAATCCGAAAGATAGAATTAAAGAGTTACAACAAGAGCTGACTCATGCACAGTATTTATACTACGTAAAAGATGCTCCTACAATGAGTGACTTTGAATACGATAAAAAATACCGAGAGCTCGTTGATTTAGAAACAGCTCATCCTGAATATATTGTGCCATCATCTCCAACACAACGGGTAGGCATGAAGGTGGAAGGCTCCTTTGAAAAGGTCGTTCATGGTCGCCCTATGTTGAGCTTATCTAATGTCTTCAGTGCTGATGAAGTACGTGCATTTGCTATTCGCGTAGAAAAGGAATTAGGTCATAAGCCCTCTGCTTATGTGGTAGAACTTAAAATCGATGGCTTAGCTGTTAATTTGCACTATGAAAATGGTATGTTTGTCCGTGCTGTGACACGTGGTGATGGCCGCGTTGGCGAAGATGTTACAGCCAATGTACGAACAATTAAATCCATTCCTTTATACCTCGAAAATGCACCTGAATTTATTGAGGTTCGCGGTGAAGCCTATATGCCTCACAGCGAATTTAAACGCATTAATGAAGAACGCGATGAAGAGGGTTTACCAACCTTTGTGAATCCTCGTAATGCAGCAGCAGGTTCTTTGCGTCAACAAGATCCTGCCATTACGGCTAGTCGTAATTTAGCATTCTTTGCCTATGCAATCGGTTCTGAAGTGGGAGCTAATATTCATAGCCAAGAGGAATTGTTACAAAGCCTGGAAACGTTTAAGTTTTCTGTAAATCCTCATTATCGCGTTTGTAAAACGATTGATGAGGTAATCAAGGCTATTGAATATTGGGGTGAAAAGCGCCATGAGTTGCCATACGATACTGACGGTATGGTAATTAAGGTCAATAGTTTTGATGATCAAGAGGTACTTGGTAGTACTGCAAAGGATCCTAAATGGGCAACAGCGTACAAATATCCTCCAGAAGAGGTAGAAACCGTTCTTAAGGATATTACTATCAATGTAGGACGTACAGGTGTTCTTACGCCAACAGGCGAGCTTGAATCCGTATTCGTATCTGGTACGAATGTAAGTCGTGTAACATTACACAATCAAGACTTTATCAATGAAAAGGATATTCGCATTGGTGACCACGTTATCATTCACAAGGCGGCTGAAATTATTCCAGAAGTCATCCGGGTAGTTCCAGAAAAACGTAATGGTTCTGAGGTGCCTTTCACTATTCCAAATCGCTGTCCAGTATGTGACTCTCCGGCAGTTCGTCGTGAAGGTGAAGCCGCTGTTCGTTGTACTAATAAACACTGTCCTGCCATTGAAAAAGGAACAAATTATCCATTTTGCATCTCGCGATGCTATGAATATAGATGGCCTTGGTCCTAGCATTGTAGAAAACTTGATTAATAATAAGTTAATTATTAATGTGGTTGATTTATATCATTTAACGGTAGATCAACTAGTTACCATGGATCGGATGGGTAAGAAATCTGCAGAGAATTTGGTGAAAGCCATCGCAGACTCTAAAACTCGTGGATTAGACCGCGTATTGTATGGCCTCGGTATTCGCCTAATTGGATCTAAAGCAGCCGGCACAATTGCTAACGTTGTGAAATCTATGGAACGATTCATGACAATTACTAAAGAAGAATTGGTGGCGGTAGAAGAAATCGGTCCTACTATGGCTGATAGTATTGTTGAATACCGTCAAGATCCTGCTCATGTAGCAATCATTGAAGGTTTAACAGCGGCAGGACTTAAGATGACTGTAGATGTTGTTGAAGCAGCAGGCAACCAAATGGAAGGTGAAATCGTCGTTCTCACAGGTAAACTTGAAGTTATGGGCCGCAGTGAAGCTGGTAAGATTCTTGAAGCTCATGGGGCTAAGGTTACAGGTTCCGTATCTAAGAAAACAACCCTTGTTATTGCTGGCGAAGACAGTGGTAGTAAGCTTACTAAAGCAAATGAATTGGGTATTCGTGTTATGAATGAAGAAGAGTTTGTAGAACTTTTACGCAATCTGGGAGAAGATATTTAATTTTTTGATGGGGCCCTGTTATATTAGTGTTAATTAGTAAAAAAAAAATTACTATACCTGCTTGCTCCGTCCTAGTCGCGCATTTGGAGTATAATTTCTTTTTATTACATTTGGTATAAAGTAGTCCCATCAAAAAATTAATTTTCTTATAAAAAGAAAACCCAATAATCATGGTATTTTGATCACGATTATTGGGAATAATAATTAGAACTTTTGATGTTTATCTGGTGGATTAAAGTATTCTTTATATGAATTATAAAATGAAAACATAGCAGCTGTATATGCTGGAGATAAAAGCGCTGGAGTTGTTATATTTCCAGAATAAGGTGTTGTGGATAATACGTTACCAGAAAAATCATATGTTGGCATAGAATTAATTTTATGTTTTACACCTGCATATTTTAAGATACTATTAGTAAACTCTTCTTTGTTCTTACTTTTTTCTAAAGTTGAAGTTACATTCTGGCTGTAGTCGTAGAAATAAGTACTGTTTATTTGTGCTATTGCACTTTTGCTATAATCAACTAAATATAGAGATGAGTTTATGACATAATATGGAGGTGCATATCTGATAACATTGATACTACTAATATCTACATATCCATCTCCTCGATTATCTGCATAGATGTATTTGAATCTTGTTGGGTTATCCCTTAATTCTTGAAGTGAAATGGCATTAGTAGTGATAGGAAAAAGCATTAATAATATATAAAAAAAGATTTTAATCATAGGCTTCATAAACTCCTTATAAGTTATTAGAATTTTTGAATTTTTGATGGTATATTGAAATAAGTATTATAAGATTTATAAAACGAATACATAGCAGATTCATATGCGGGTGATAATATTTTGGGAATATTTGCCGATTCATTTCTTGAATTTGGACCTTGATATATCTCCCCGTTATAATTAAATATAGTTATTTTATTGGTTTTATATTTGATTCCAGCGTATTGTGTGACTTGATTATCAAACTCTAGCTCTGAGTTCGTTTTTTCAAGTAAAGTTGATATGTTATTGCTATAATCATAAAAATATGTATTATGCAATTCGGATAGAACATTATATTCATAAGATACTAAATATGATGTAGAGCTTATAACATAGTACGGTGGCGCATATCTAATGACATTAATAGTATCATTATCAACATATTGATCACCTGAACTATCTGAGTATACAAGTTTATATTTTGTAGGATTATTTCTTAATTCGTTTAATGATATAGCATTTGACGTAAGTGGTATTAGAATAAATAGTACTAATAATAAAAGTTTAGTCATGTATATTACCTCTTAAGCAAAGTTGTATTATATATTATTACTTTAATGATATATATCCTAATGTAAAAACACAAGCAAAAGAGCTCAAACTTTTGTTTATAATGTTTATAGTTTAACATTAATCATAGATATGTTAATTTCTTTGAAAATAAGACATCTATGCTTTATAATAATTAATTATGAAAGGATGTGTTCTCGATGAAAATCAGCCAAGAGGAAATAAAAAAAATCGCCTTGCTTTCACGCTTGGAAGTTAAAGAAGAACATATGGCACATGTAGAAAAAGAGTTGTCCGACATCTTGACTTATGTTGCTGAACTAGATGCATTAGAACTTGATGGTGTGGAGCCTATGGCTCATGCAGTACCATTGCACAATGTATTTAGAGAGGATGAAAAGAAACCATCCCTTGATCATGATTTAGCTTTATCCAATGCTCCAGAAGCAGAGGATGGGTACTTTAAAGTACCTCGCGTTGTACAAGAATAGGAGGTTTCGCTGTGGCAACAATTCATGAATTACACAAGAAACTAGTGAATAAAGAAATCAGCGCTGTTGAACTGACGAATGCTGTTATTGCACATAAAGCGAAAGTGGAACCGACTGTACATGCGTACTTATCCGATTCTCATGATCGTGCTTTGGCTACAGCTAAGCTTGTAGATGAAGCAATTGCTAAAGGTGAAGCTATTTCCCCATTGGCAGGTATTCCTGGTGCAATTAAAGATAATATTTGTATTAAAGATGAACCTGCAACTTGTGCATCTAAAATGTTGGAAAACTTTGTGCCTCCATACAATGCATCAGTTATTGAACGTTTACAAGACAATCATTATATTAGTCTTGGTAAACTTAATATGGATGAATTTGCTATGGGTGGCTCTACAGAGAACTCTGCATTAGCTAAAACATCTAATCCTTGGAATGCTGATTGCGTACCAGGCGGTTCTTCTGGCGGTAGTGCCGCAGCTGTATCCAGCGGGATCTGCTATTTGGGCTCTTGGTTCTGATACAGGTGGGTCTATTCGCCAACCAGCATCCTTCTGTGGCGTTGTAGGTTTAAAACCAACCTATGGTAATGTATCTCGTTATGCTTAATTGCTTTCGCATCTTCTTTAGATCAAATCGGACCTGTTACTCGACGTGATGTAACAGATGCAGCGTTAGTATTAAATGCAATCTCTGGCCACGATACTAAAGATTCAACGTCCATTCCAGGCACTCGTGTAGACTACACTACCCTTGTAAATGATGTAAAAAATCTAAAAATTGGTGTGCCAAAAGAATTCTTTGGTGAAGGTCTCAATAGTGAAGTTCGTAAAGCTGTTGAAGAGGCTATCGAAACATATAAAAAATTAGGTGCTGAAATCGTTGAGATTTCCTTGCCTAACTCTAAATATGCGTTGTCTGCTTACTATATCATTGCATTGGCAGAGGCAAGCTCCAATTTGGCTCGTTATGACGGTGTAAGTTATGGTATGCGGGTACCTGCAGATAACTTAGTAGATATGTCTACTAAAACTCGCACAGAGGGCTTTGGTCCTGAAGTACAACGCCGTATTTTGTTAGGAACTTATGTATTGAGTGCTGGTTACTATGATGCTTATTATTTGAAAGCATTGAAAGTTCGTCGCCTTATTAAAAACGAATTTGACGAAGCATTCTCCAAGGTGGATTTGATTTTGACACCAACTGCACCTAATACATCCTACAAATTTGGTGAAAAAGCTAATGATCCATTGGCAATGTACTTAGAAGATATCTGTACAGTACCAGCAAATCTTGCAGGTATTCCAGGCATTAGCATCCCAGCAGGTATGAGTAGCAATAATTTGCCAATTGGCTTACAATTACTTGGCCCTGCTATGGGTGAAGAAACATTATTACGTGCTGCTTTCACATTTGAACAAGCACGTCCAGACTGTCAATTAGTAGCACCAACTGGGGAGGTTTCTCTATGAGTAGTAAATACGAAACAGTCGTTGGTTTAGAGGTTCATACAGAGCTTAAGACTAAGTCTAAAATCTTCTGTGGTTGTACCACTGAATTCGGCGGCGATCAAAATACACATGTATGCCCAGTATGCCTTGGCTTACCTGGTGCTATGCCTGTATTAAATAAACAAGTAGTAGAATTTGCTATCAAAGTTGGTTTAGCATTAAATTGTGAAATTCTAAACTTTAATAAATTTGACCGTAAAAACTACTACTATCCGGATTTGCCTAAAAACTATCAAACATCTCAATATGATTTGCCAATTTGCTTAAATGGTCATTTGGACATTGAAGTAAATGGTGAAACTAAACGCATTGGTATTACGCGTATTCACATGGAAGAAGATGCAGGTAAACTCGTTCACAGTGGTAACACTATTTCCGATTCTAAATCTTCTAACGTTGACTACAACCGTACAGGTGTTCCTCTTCTTGAAATCGTATCTGAACCAGATATTCGTTCTGGTGCAGAAGCAAGAGCATATGTTGAAAAACTACGTTCCATCTTGCAATACTTAGAAGTATCTGACGGTCGTATGGAAGAAGGCTCCTTACGTGGTGATTGTAACGTATCCGTACGTTTGCGCGGTACTAAAGAGTTTGGTACACGTACAGAAACAAAGAATGTTAACTCCTTAACAGCTATTCAAAAGGTTGTTGAATACGAAGCCTTGCGTCAAGCTAAGTTGATCGAAGCTGGCGGCAAAGTAGATCAAGAAACACGTACTTGGGATGATGCTCAAGGCATTACTATTGGTATGCGTAAGAAAGACGAAGAAAACGACTACCGTTACTTCCCTGAACCAGACTTGGTACCAATTGTGATTACGGACGAAAAAATCGAAGAAGTACGTCGTGCGCTGCCTGAATTGCAAGATGCTAAGATTGAACGCTTTGTATCTGAATATGGTTTGTCTCGTGAAGATGCAACAATCCTTACTGTATCTCGTAAAACTGCAGATTTCTTAGATGCTACTGTAAAAGCAGGTGCAGATGCTAAGACTGTGGCTAATTGGATGCTTGGTGACTTGTCCAAGATGATTAATGAAAGTGGTTTAACATTCGCTGAATCTAAAGTAAGCCCAGAAAACTTGGCTGGTATGATTGCCCTTATCGATAAAGGTACAATCTCTGGTAAAATTGCGAAAAAAGTTATCGTATCTATGTGGGAATCCGGCAAGGATGCTGATACTATCGTAAAAGAAGAAGGTCTTGTTCAAATCACAGATACTGGTGCTATCGAAGAAATCGTTAAGCAAGTTATTGCTAATAATCCACAACCAGTGGCAGATTTCAAAGGTGGCAATGGTAAAGCTATTGGTTTCTTAGTAGGTCAAGTTATGAAAGAATCTAAAGGCCGTGCTAATCCAGGTATGGTAAATCAATTGCTTCAAAAATACTTGAAAGACTAATTTGCGCGTTAGCCTAAAGTAGTATAAGCAATACAAACAAAAATATCCCCTATAGATATATGAATTCATATCTATAGGGGATATTTATTTGCATTTTTTTATCAGAAAAGTATGGTATAATAAGTTGTATAAAATTAATTATTCTTTTGGTCATATAAAGGACGTAACGATGAATGATCAACACAATACAAATAACAATCAAAATACATATAGAAATAATGAACGTAGCGATAGCTTTGGTAGTAATGCTCACTTCGGAGAGCCAAATACACGGGTATTATCTGATGATGAACGCCGTGATTTTGATGGTGTAACCATCGAAGAGGTAGGCGACTCTGTTCATGTGGACTCTACACCTAGTAATATGAACGAAGAGTATCAACGCGGTGAAGAGTACAATCAATATGGGCCACATGTTAAGGTGTATAGCTTTAATAGTACGAGTTGGCTTAGTCGCATCATTTTGATTATCATATTAGCTATTGTTTTAGCAGCTGTTGTATTTTTTCGGTGGCATTATCCTCTCTGTAGTAGGGGTTGTCATTTTAGTGGGGCGCTATTGTTTCCTTTATCTTTGGGCTCTTTTAATGATATAATATATATATTATGACTAGACGGTGGCTGAGCCATTCGATGATATAAAGGGGACCTATGAACGTAGTTTTATCCACATTAAACTCAAAATTTATACATTCCTCCCTGGCTTTGCGGTATCTCAAAGCCTACGGGCAGGCTCACGGACAGGCATACGATATAGTAGAATATACTATTAATATGCCTGTTTTACATATTCTTAGTGATATTACAGAGCGCAATCTAGATGTATTGGGCTTCGCTTGCTATATCTGGAACATCGAAATGACCTTACATGTGGTGGACATGGTGAAAGCCGTTCGACCAGATATTAAAATCATTTTAGGTGGACCAGAAGTATCGTTTACGGCCGATGAAACCTTACATCGATGTCATGCTGTTGACTATGTTGTACAAGGTGAAGGGGAAGAAGCTTTCTACCAACTTATTAGTGCATTACAAAATGGTAAGGATGGATTAGAAGAAGAAATCCCTGGGATACGAGGACGTCATATTTCGGGTGAACTTATGGGCTCTACAGAGGCTGTAGAAGTTAAAGATCTTAGCACAATTCCATTCCCATATGTAGAAGAGGATATGGTTGATTTAGAACATAAAATTATCTACTATGAGTCCTCTCGTGGTTGTCCGTTCTCTTGTCAGTATTGCTTATCTGGTAATAAGAATACAGTGCGGTTCTTCCCACACGAGAGAACCTTTTAAAGAATTACAATGGTTTATCGACCATAAGGTAAAGCAAGTTAAGTTTGTGGATAGAACATTTAACTGTGCACCACATCATCATCGTCCATTGATGGAATTTATGCGAGATGCCGATACAGAGACGAACTTCCATTTAGAAATGGAACCTGAGCTTATGACAGAATGGGAAACAAATATTCTCTGTGAAACACCACCAGGGCGTATTCAAATCGAAGTGGGCGTACAAAGTACACATAAAAAGACCTTAGATGCTATTAACCGATATAATGATTGGCCGTACATTCAAAAGGCAATTCGCCCTATTATTGAGGCTGGACGTACCCATGTACATATGGATTTAATTGTAGGTTTGCCTTACGAAAATAAAGCGCGATTTGGATTATCCTTTAACGATTTATTTAGCTTACAACCTCATGCGCTACAAATAGGATTCTTAAAACTATTAAAAGGTTCTGGTGTACGCCGCATGGAGGAATACCAATATATTAGTGATCCTTTAGCGCCATATGAGGTTACTGAGCACTCATGTATTACCATATAATGATGTACGCTTTTTAAAACACTTTGAAGATGTATTTGAACGCTTTTATAATAGTGAACGTTTTAGAACTGTCTTTGGCTATATTGGTACCAAGCTCATAAAGGAACATACTGATACATCTATAACTGGTGAAGATACAGTAACAAATCATGTACCACCAATGAAAAAGTATGATCCTAACAAGGTAGAACCTAAAAAAGGATGCCTTTTCTTATTTCTGTGAAATGACACAGGCTTGGCTTGATGCTGGACATCATAAGGTTAATTTGAAAGATATCGACCAAATCGAGTTTTTATATAATTTCTTCTTGGCCAAAGGAGATAAAGTAGCAGCCGAATTATTACAGTACGATACACTTGTTAGCTATCGAGGTAAGGTTCGCAGCGAAGCCGTTGGCTTGCTTACCAAAACAAACAAAAGAGCTTTTACAAGAAGGGGAAGCATTCTGGCGCAACGAAGAAATTGCATCTCAGTATATTCCAAACTATACATTTAAAGAATGGCGTAAAATTCGCCAACAATATGTAGAAATGCCTATGTCTGAAGGATACAGCATATGTATTAGGTATAGAAAATGTACCAAGTACACCATTTACAGTAGTGATAGACGTTAATAAAGAGGTAAAACCCTTTATACGTCCTGAAATAGAGGCTTGTTAAATTTAACAAGCGATGATTGGTTAGTTAAATAGGAGTGTTATGACCGATACAACGAGACCAAAACGATACCGCATGGTATCTAAATATTATAAAGAAACCTATGGGGAAAAGGTTTATAAATTGCCTGTTGCCTTACCGCTGACGTGTCCAAATCGAGATGGTTCGGCCGGCGTAGGGGGATGTACCTTCTGTGGTGAAATCGGTGCGGGCTATGAAAATCGTCCTGCTTGGATGACAGTGCGCATGCAATTAGAGGAAAATATTGCTCACATAGGTCCCAAATATAAGGCAAAAAAATTTATACCTTATTATCAAAACTTTAGTAATACCTATTTGGGGCTTGATGATTTTAAAAGCTATATGGAGCAAGGTTGCATCGACGAAGCGGTAGGTATTGCTATTGCGACACGACCAGATTGTATAGCCGATGAATACTTAGACATATTGGCTGACATTAGAGATCGCTTTCAAAAGGATATCTATATTGAATTAGGATTGCAAACGGTCAATTATGATACATTAGAGAAAATTAACCGGGGCCATGATTTAGCACAGTTTATTGATGCTGTATTGCGGATTAAGAGATATGGATTTAATGTAACCACCCATATGATAGTAAATCTTCCATGGGATACTATGAAAGATACCATCGAAGGGGCCCGTATCTTATCAGCCCTCGGTGTGGATCAAGTTAAATTACATGCCTTATATATCGTTAAAAATACATTGATAGCTAAGTGGTACCAAGAAGGTCAGTTCACCTTAATCAGTGCAGAAGAATATGCTGATCCGGGTTGTTAATTTTGTTCGTCACTTACATCCTGACATTGTTTTACAACGTCTTGTAGGGCGAGCACCTGAAGATAATACGCTATTTACAAATTGGTCTATGGGATGGTGGCGAGTTCAAGACTTAATTGATGATAAATTAGACGAACTTGATGCCCATCAAGGTGATTTATGTGATTATTTAAACGGCAAAGCCGTTCGTAAGTTTATAGATTAGGAGGTTGTATGAGCGAACAAGTATTTACATTTCCTACATATGACCTAGCACAATCCATACTAGGTCAACATAATCGATATTTACATATGATGCTTGAAGTCATCTCTGTAGATGTAGTGGCACGCGGGGATACTGTGGTTATCAAGGGCGATGAAAAGCAAGTAGAGGCTCTGTATCGTACGTTAGAGGAACTTGTGTTCTTATATCGTGAGGGTAGTACCATCACTGAGTCTCAAGTGCGTATTGCAGCCAAACTTGTGGCGAATGGTAAAGCTGATGCCGTACATACTATGTTTGAGGATACCTTATCCGTTAACATGCGCGGTAAAAATATTACGCCTAAAACGGAAGGTCAGAAATACTATGTTGATAGCATCCGTAAAAATACCATTACCTTTGGCATCGGCCCTGCCGGTACAGGTAAAACATTCTTGGCCGTAGCTTTAGCCGCATTCTATTTAAAAAATCGCAATGTAGATAAAATTATTTTGACACGCCCTGCTGTAGAGGCAGGTGAACGGTTAGGCTTCCTACCTGGTGAATTACAAGACAAGGTTGATCCATATTTGAGACCTCTTTATGATGCATTACATGAAATGTTTGGTATCGAGCAAGTACAACGTTTTATGGAACGTGGTACTATCGAAGTAGCACCACTAGCGTATATGCGTGGCCGTACATTGGAAAATGCCTTCGTTATTCTAGACGAAGCTCAAAATACGACGGCTGAGCAGATGAAGATGTTCTTAACACGTTTAGGTAACAACTCTAAAATGGTAGTCAACGGTGATAAGACACAAATTGACTTGCCACCACGTGTTGTGTCAGGCCTTGGCGAAGCTGAAAAGGTATTGCGTCATGTACCGGGGATTAATATGGTTTACTTTAGCGATCAAGACGTTGTTCGTCACGATTTAGTTGGTCGTATTGTAAAAGCTTACGATCAGTATCATGAACGCAAATTAGCTGGTGAGACTGCGGAAACTAACGCAGCATCCAAAGAGCATGTAGCGAAAGGATAAGCATGTATATACATATTAGCTATGATGAAGGAATTCGAGAGGATTCCAATATTGAGGCTGTTATACGCAAGGTCTGTGATGAAGTGAGTCGCGTATATGGTCTTGAAGAGGATGAAATGAGTATTTTACTCTGCGATAATGCTAAGATTCACGAGCTTAACAAAGAATATCGCGGCATCGATAGACCTACCGATGTATTGTCCTTTGCCCTTAATGAAGGGGATGACTACGAAGGCAGTGAAGAGGAACATCACTTACTTGGAGATATGATTATTTCCTTAGAGCGCACTCGTGAACAAGCTATTGAATATGGACATAGCTTTGAACGGGAATTAGCGTATTTAACGACTCACAGTTGCTTACATATCTTAGGCTATGACCATATGAACGACGAAGATAAAAAAGAGATGCGTACTGAAGAGGAATTTATCTTAGGTAATCTCGGTTATGTGCGGGAGGATGCACCATATAATGAATAAGAACGAACATTTTAAATCTGGCTTTGTTGCCGTTGTAGGACGCCCTAATGTTGGTAAATCTACATTAATTAATGCTCTTATTGGCGATAAAATCGCTATTGTATCCGATAAGGCTCAAACAACGCGTAACCGTATTATCTGTGTATATACAGATGAGGCAAAACAAATCGTTTTCATGGATACACCAGGTGTACATAAGCCAAAACATAAATTAGGTGAATTTATGGTAGATGCTGCTATTGAGTCCTTGAAAGAAACGGAAGCTGTTTTATTTGTAGTAGCAGGCAATGAAAAACGAGGGCCTGGGGATAACTTTATTATAGAGCAATTAAAACGTGTAAAGGTTCCTGTTTTCTTAGTTGTTAACAAGATTGACACTCTAAAAAAAGAGGAGCTTTTAGAAGCTATCGTGTCTTATCAAGATGCTTATCCATTTGCAGGGGTTATTCCTATTTCTGCAAAGGATAAAGAGAACCTAAATGAAGTTCTAAATGTATTAGAAGAAACATTACCGGAAGGCCCACAATACTTCCCAGAGGATATGATTACGGACCAACCAGAACGTCTTATCATTTCTGATATTGTTCGTGAAAAAATCTTATTGGCTACACGAGATGAGATTCCTCATGCTATCGCTGTAGACGTAGATGAAATGAAAACACGTGATGATGGTACAACCTATATCCGTGCTACTATTTACTGTGAAAGAGACTCTCAAAAGGGCATTATCATCGGTAAAGAAAGGTGCCTTGTTGAAACAACTTGGTGCTGAAGCCCGTGTAGATATTCAAAAACTATTGGCTACAAAGGTGTACTTAGACCTTTGGGTTAAGGTTAAAAAGGATTGGCGCAATAAATCCGGCATGTTATCTGAACTTGGTTATAGAAAATAATTTTTGCTATAATAAAAACTAACTCGTTTTCCCCTATTGTATGAAAGGAATTAAGATGGATAGTGTAGATGGCCTGTTACCCATAGGGTTTGGTCTTGTATGTATATTTTTAATTAACTTTTTTGTGGTCGCAAAGTTCTCCTTTGCTCGTCTTCGTAAAGAGCATGTTGAGGATATGGATATCCTTTTAGAGAAGGATCGAGAGTTTTTATTAAAACTCTATCAAAACCCTGAGTATTTTTTAAATACGACGCAGTTTTTGATTTTATTCTTTATTTTGGCTCTTGCTGGTACAGGCACCTATGTATTTGATAATATCGTAGATCAACTTGTAGCGGTATTTAATGTGCATAGTACATGGATGCACTTCGTACTAGATATACTTTTATTGTTATTAATTAGCTTAATTGTTTTAATCTTTGGTGAAATCGTACCTAAAGCATTGGGCTTATCGTTCCCAACAAAGTATGTAAATACCTATAGCCGTATCGTAGTAGCGGCTGGTCGTTTGGTATATCCGTTCATTTGGATTGCCAGCAAAATATCCACCGTTATTTTGGGCTTTTACAAAACTAAATATTTAACAGAACTAGACCTTGTGTACTCTGAAGAAGAAATTCGTATGATGATTTCTCGAAGCCATGAAGAAGGTCAACTAGACCAAGTGGAATCAGAGTTGATTGACAATGTTTTTAACTTTGTAGACCGTAGAGCTAAAGAGGTTATGGTACCGCGTCAAGATGTGGACTGTATTTTTGTTGAAGACGGTTACGATGAAGCGATGAAATTTATTCGCTCTAAGGCTCATACCCGTTACCCTCTATGTGTGGAGGATAAGGATCATATCATTGGTCTAGTTCATATTAAGGACCTCATGGAGCGTCCTAATCAAGCACGTAAGGATTTGCGTAATGTAAAACGAGATATCTTAACTGTGCCAGAGGTAATGAAGTTATCCACACTGCTACAATACATGAGAACTCGTCGTATCTATCAAGCTATTGTTGTAGATGAATACGGTGGTATGGTTGGTCTCGTAGGCCTTGAAGATATTATCGAAGAGCTCGTTGGGGATATTCAAGACGAACATGAACCACACTTACCAGCTAAAATTGCTTATGCAGATGGTTCCTTCGAATTTGACGGCAAAGTCCTCGTAGACGAAGTAGAGGAAATGATGGACGTTGAAATCGACGATTCTGACTCTGATACAATTGGGGGCTATGTATTTGGTCTCTTAGAACGGACACCAATCGTTGGTGATACTGTGGATGCATTGGGATATACCTTTGAAGTAACACAAATGCAAGGCTATCGCGTATCCCGTATTAAAGTAACACCTTTACCTGAAGAGGAAACAACGGAAGAAGAACATGAAGAAGCTTAATGGTGGTTTTAACACACCTGCCATCGTCATTAGTCGAAAAAAACATAAGCTATACTCTGTATTTACTTTTATCACACCTAGCTTAGGACTCATTCGTGCATCCATCCCGCATAAGCGTATGATGACCATGCGTAACAGTTCCTATTTACGTCCTTTTAGTGCCATGTATATCACAGTGGTACCTGATGGTGAATATGTAAATGTTACACAAATTGATGGTTCCTATGTGGTAGAATCATTAGATGTGAATTTAGATAACATTGCTTATGCTGCAGTGGCCAGTGAGCTCATTCAAGAACTTTTTGCAATGTATGATGTAGATCGCAAGGTGTTTGATACCGTTGTAAACTATTCCAAGCAAATACGGCGCCGCAATGTACAGCTAGGAACGATAATGTTAGGATGGCAATTACTATCCCTCGCAGGGGTTGTGCCTAGTGCTAATGCTTTTTCACATCAAGATGGTATTGAACCATTCTGGATACAGGTGAAAGAAACGACAAATCTTAGTATTTCTCGCGTTCTGTGAAAGCTGGATTACCTCACATTCTCGCTTACCAGTGGGGCGAAGATACGCCTATAGAACTTCCCAAAACAATATGGAAGGAACTAGAAAAACTTCTATTTGCATACTGTGAGCAAGAAATTGGTAAACCATTACAAAGCGTTAAGTTTTTAAATTCCATAATTTAATGATAGTAAAAGGCAGTTTGAGACATCAAACTGCTTTTTTATATGTTATGAGATGTTGAATGGATATATCATTTTCTAGTAAGCATAACTAGTATATATTTTCTGTATCTCAAGATACGTATGAAAAAATATAATACTAATAGACAATTGTGCATCTGTAGTTGACACTTTTAATAACAATTATTTATAATATAACAATGTTATATTATAAGTTTTTATAGGAGGTCATTATGCAGCTTTTGGGAAATCTCAAAATACATTTTCTAGCGCTCGTACTAACTGTAGTCGCTGAATTTATAGGCATAAAAAAACTAGGTCCTGTTGTATTATTGCCATTATTGTACACATTGATTCTAGGTTTATTAATTTCTATTCCTAAGTTTAAAATTCTAACCATTAAACAGATGGAAAAATCTGCCGATTATATCGGTATTGCCGTTATGATCTTGATGGTAAAAGTAGGTTTAGGTATCGGTCCAAATCTTGGTATTCTTACAAGTGCAGGCTGGGCATTGTTATTACAAGAGCTTGGTCATTTCTTTGGTACTATTGTATTCGGTTTACCTGTGGCATTATTAGTTGGTATGCGACGAGAAGCAGTAGGTGCTTGTTACTCTGTAGACCGTGAGCCGAATGTAGCGATTATTATCGACAAATTTGGCTTTAGCTCTCCTGAGGGCCGTGGTGTTATGGGCATGTACATCTGTGGCGTTCTTATTGGTGCTATGTGGTCCTCAGTATTGGCGGGGATGTTGGCACAATCTGGATGGTTCCATCCATTGGCATTGGCTATGGGCGCTGGCGTAGGTAGTGCTAGTATGATGGCTGCCGCTACAGCTCCGATCATTGCAGTATATCCAGATTATGAACAACAAATTATGGCTCTTGCAGGGGCTGCAAACTTGTTAACTACCGTTCTAGGCGTATACTTTGGTCTATTTGTTTCTTTACCTGTTATGGAAAAAACATACAACTTCTTTACAGGTCGTACCCGTGAACAGGATTTAGCAGAGGAGGCAGCAAATCATGAGTAAAAGCGAAAAATTAACACAATTTGTCATCGTTATTTGTATTGCTGCTATCATCACTGCAGTAGGTAATGTAATGGATGGTAAACATCTATTTAGCGATAGTTTAGTTGGCGTAGCTATCTTAGCAGTCCTTGCTACGATTGGCGCATTGCTCTCTAACTTGCCATATGCTAATAAATTACCTATGGTATTCTGGGTTTCTTTAGTTGGTGTTGTTGCATCCTTACCAGGTATGCCTGGCCAAGAATGGATTATTGCTAAAACTAGCCAAGTTACATTCCTTGCAACTACAACACCTGTACTTGCTTATGCAGGTTTATCCTTAGGGAAAGACCTTGGTACATTCCGTCGCTTATCGTGGCGTATTATTCCTGTTGCACTAGCTGTAACAGCAGGTACTTTCACCTGTGCAACAGCATTAGCCCAATTAGTACTTCATTTAGAAGGTTTAATTTAATACTAAATCATAATGTTAGATGTCTAAATTATGTTAAGATATACTTATAGATTTATATTTTATAAGATATCTATACATTATGATTCCATGATCGACCGTATTTTATACGGTCGATTTTATAAAGGAGATATTATGTGCCGTATGACAAAGGAAGAAGTTAAACAACGTGTTTGTAAAGCTATTGTTGATGCACAACCGCGTTTACGAGAATTGGCTGAATCTATTATGGCTGAACCTGAACTAGGTTTTAAAGAGGTAAAAACATCTAAAAAGGTTCAAACTATGTTTGATGAACTTGGCATCTCTTATACTACAGGGACATGCACTGACTGGTGTAAAAGGTAGAATGAATGGCCGAGATAGTAAATATACGGTTGCAATGGTTGGGAGAATTAGATGCCATTCTCTGTCCTCGCCATCCTCGCGCTGATGATTTAACAGGGGCTGCTCATTGCTGTGGTCATAATGTGCAAATTACTAATATGTTTGCTGTCGCTATGGGCTTACAAGCGGTGATGAATGAGCTAGCTGGCGATGTTGTATTATTCGCTGTTCCAGCAGAGGAAATGATTGAAATTGATTACCGCAATAAATTGTGTGAGCAAGGCAAGCTGAAGTATATGGGTGGTAAGCAACAACTCATCTATGAAGGTGCTTTTGACGATATCGATATGGCTATGCAAATGCATGTGGAGACTGCCAAAACTCCAGCTGGTGAAATGGGGCTTGGTAGTACCTCTAATGGTTTTGTATCTAAATTGATTGAGTATCATGGCAAGGTAGCTCATGCGGCTCAAGCACCTCATGAAGGGATTAATGCTCTTAATGCTGCTTTAATGGGTGTTATGGGGAGTTAACTCCATTCGTGAAACTTTCAAAGAAAGCGATTATTTCAGATTTCACCCAATTATTAATCAAGGTGGTACATTGGTAAACTGTGTGCCGGATTATGTTCAAGTTGAAAGCTATGTACGTGCTTCTAATATTCAATGCTATTGTAGATGGTAATCATCGTGTTAACAGAGCCTTAAAAGCCGGTGGGGATGCAGTAGGAGCAACATGTGTTATCAAAGACCTACCTGGCTATTTACCAATGCGTAATGATGAACGTATGAATGCATTATTACGTGAAAATTCCAATCCTATCTTTGGTGAAGCCAATGTATATCAAGGCCCACATATTACAGCTAGTACAGATATGGGGGACGTATCTCACTTGATGCCGGTTATCCATCCATGGGTTGGCTGTATCAGTGGTGTACTGCACAGCGCAGAATACGAAATCTCTGTACCTGATGTAGCATACATTAAAACGGCACAAGCATTAGCTATGACAATTGTAGACTTACTATATGATGACGCAGCAGGCGCTAAAGATGTATTAGACCACTTTACACCAGCCTTAAATAAACAAAGCTATATTGAACTCTTAGATCGCATTGCTAAGGGTGAATAAAATAAACCACCTATCGAAGATGAATTGATTATCTTTGGTAGGTGTTTTTAATTTAAACTCTCTATTGACTTCCGAAAAAAAAACATAATAAAATATAACAAATGAGTTTATTATTTATTTTTAGAGGATGTATATGAAAAAGAGAGATTTGTTTTTCTGTCTTAGTTTAGCTTGTATTCTACCAATACATATTTATGGTGCTAAACCAATTGATACACAAGCACAACTAGATAGAGCAAGAGAACAGCAATTAGCGAGAGAGGCGCGGCTTGGAGAGGGACGAATTACAGTACAAACAGGTGGATTAGATAGTACATCTGGATCTTTATCATCACAAGGTGGTTATACAGTACCGGCACAACAGCCAGCACATGTAGGACCATCTTTTTTTGTATCTCAAATACGTATTGTTGAAGAACCTATTAGTCAATCTGCACAATTAACATATAATGATATGACAAATTCAACTATGGATCAGACTACGTTTGTAGATAATAGCTCTGCAGCAAGTGCAAGATTGATTAAAGGTCCTTTGTATTATGAGGCACAAAAAAAGAAACTTCAATTAGACGTACCTAAAGAATTTGGCTTTCTACAAAAAACAATTAAACCATTTATGAATCGTAGACTTACCCTTGAAGATATAAATATTTTATCTAATAGATTAAATAATGCACTTATTGAGTACGGTTATGTCACCTCTAGGATTGGGATTCCATCTCAATCCTTAGCTTCAGGTAATTTACAATTCAATTTACAACTAGGTCGAGTAGAAGCTATATTATATAAACCTTACGTACAGCCATTGCCATGGGAAAATGCATTTCCGATTCGTAAAGGAGATATCTTAAATATTCGGAATATAGAACAAGGTATAGAACAAATGAAGCGTATAGGCTCTCAAACTGTGTCTGTTGAGCTTGAACCTGGTTCAAAACCATTGGCTACTAATATTGTGCTTGAAACGACTAAAAAGCCGCCTATCCATGGAATGGTGTCCATAGATGATTCTGGATTAAAAGAAACTGGAAAACTTCAGTGGACTGCGGCTATATTGATCGTGTCTTTAATGCTAACGATTCTTTGAATTTAAGTGTTAATCGAGATGCAGCTCAAGATGGTGAACATAAAGGTACCAGAAATCATAGTATTTCTTATTCCATACCTAGAGGAAAGGATACCTTTAGTATTCCTATAGTGATATGAAATATCCCAAACGATTAATTCTATGGCTACGCCATTTATTAGTTCTAGCCATGCCAAGACAGTTAGAGGTTCATGGAATCATGTATTTCATCGAGATCGAACAACTAAACGTAGTTGGGATATCATTATTAGCAAGCGTAATGCAAAAAATTACATCAATGATGTGGAGGTTGCTGTACAACGCGCCAATACAGCTTCTGTAGAATTCGGTATATCAGAACGAAGATATATTAAACAAAACACGTTATATTCAAGAGCGGCTATTAAACAAGGTGTTGGTTGGTTTGGTTCACAACCTGAATATGGTAATGGAGCACCAAGTACTCGGTTTACACAACTTTTAGTAGATGTGGATTATCAAATGCCTCGTACATGGGGGCATAGGCCAGCAAGTATTACTACATCATTCCATGGACAATGGACATTAGGGGATAAACGTTTATTCTCTAGAGATATGATTAGCCTTGGCAATCGATATACGGTACAAGGGTTTGATGGTGAGAATACATTAATGGCTGAAAGCGGTTGGTATATGCGTAATGAAGTTGCTAGCTATATCCCTAAATGGCGCTCAAGTATTATGCTAATGTAGATTTTGGCGCTGTATATGGTCCAAGTACAGATGTATTAACAGGTAAATTTATCGCTGGTACTAGTTTAGGGATGAAAGGGCAGTTCAAATCTGGATTATTCTATGATGTATTTGTTGGTGTCCCATTATATAAACCGAGTGGTTATAGAACAGACTCTGTAACTACAGGTTTCCAAGCTGGTATACGATTCTAATTAGTTTGAGTATATGTATTAATAGAGAGTAATTATGAAAGAAAAACGATTACAATATAAAATTGCCGTATGGCTTACTATGGGTTTAATGATTGTAGACCCATTAGTAGTTCCATTTGCCTATGCTGCAAATCCTATTGAGGTTGACAAAAATGCACCACATGAAAGACAAGCTACGGTTGGACAAGCTGCTAATGGTATTACATTAGTGAATGTTGCAGGTCCTTCTGCTGGTGGAGTATCTAGAAATGATTATACTAACTTTAAACCGCAAAATGGTGTAATACTTAATAACTCCTACCAAATGGCTAATACAAAATTAGGTGGATATGTACCTGGTAATGCTAATATGATGCGCGGTTCTGCTAATGTTATTGTTAACGAGGTTACATCACATAACCCAACTGAGATGAAAGGGTTTATTGAGGTAGCAGGTCGTAAAGCTTCAGTAGTTGTGGCTAATCCAAATGGTATTACTGTAGATGGTGGTGGCTTTATCAATACAGATCGAGCCGTATTAACTACAGGTAAAACAGAATATGATTCAAAGGGAAATCTAAACTCCTATCGCGTAGAGCAAGGTCGTGTTTCTATTAACGGAAACGGTCTTAATGCTAAAGATGCTAACTCACTACAAATTTTAACAGAAGCTACAAATGTAAATGCCGGAGTGTGGGCTAATACAATTGAAACCCGTACTGGCAAAAATACAATAGAGGCTAATACATTAGACACTCAAAAGATTGGTGATTCTAGTAATGTTGGTTTAGATGTCGCTGCTATTGGTGGTATGTATGCTAATTCTATTACCATGAAAGGTACCAATACTGGTCTGGGTGTAAATGTTAAAGGTGTAGTCAGCTCTACACAAGCATCTAGTATTACTAGTGATGGCAAAATCATAGTTGATGGTGGTGTTACGAGTAATGGCAACACTACGTTAGCTGGTCAAAGTATTGCCATTCACAATAGTGGTGTGGTTCAAGGTGATGTATCTACGACGGTAAATAGTCAAGATACACTAAATAATAGTGGTCTTATTAACTCTGGAAACACTACGGCCATAAAAGCAAAATCTGTAGATAATCATGAAGGTGGACGCATTTATGGTGATACTGTAGCTATTGATGCAAAGACAGTTATAAACCATACAAATTCTGAAATAGAACAGCGCTACCACAAAGCTGGTAAGGATTTAGAAAAGGCTAAAAATGATCTTGATGCTGAATGGAATGCTGATATCACTAAATATAAAACTAAAACAGAGTTAGAAGCACATCGTCAACGTATTAAAGAGTTAACAAAGACTTATGATGAAGCACAAGAGAACGTTACTGCCACAAAAAAAGAATTAGATACGCATAAGGCTGGTGTCATTGCAGGTCGTAATCACGTTGATATAAATACAGATACAATAAATAATACGGGTAAAGGTTTCATCTATAGTGGTGGCACTATGGACCTTACTGCTAAACAAGGTATAAGTAATACGGGAGCAACTATTAAAGCCGTAAAGTCTATTGAACTAGATACACCTGTAGTAAATAATGAAAATGTTGCATTAGGTGTTAAGCGTATTTCAGATGGTATTACTAAAAATCCTGATAAATTAAAAGTTACTCATCCACATCATAAATTAGAAGGCCAAGTATTTGATAAATCTGAATTCCCTTATGCTGATTATAAAAGTGGCTATGGTACACCTCATGTAAAACCTGTTAAGACTGCTGAAGATGAAGCTTATAATAAAGAAATGGATAAGCGTGAAAACCGTGTTAATGAATTTACTATTATCCGTACCGAAACAGAGCATACTCATAAAGAGGTTACTAATGATGATCCGGGTGTTATTAGTAGTGGCGGTGACGTTGTAACAACAGGTATCTCCATAATGATAATAGTAAGTTATTTCTGGGGGCACTGTTCATGCTAAAGGGTCCATACAAAATATATCAGATTCAATAAGTGATAAGACATTCATAACGGGTACTACTACAAGAAAGTTATACAACAAAAGTTGATAAAAGCCATCACATAGGGCGTAAAAAGAAACGTAGAAAGTGGAGATCTGAAGTCTATATGACTCCAACAATTACTGAAACCAATGTAAAGCCAATTGGTACAGTTCAAGAGCATGCGGAAGATACATTGTCTAAAGCTACTATTGCAAAGGTTAATGATAGTTTAGATCCTTATGGTCTAGGTGGTGGTAAGGGTAAAGAAAGTCATGCTATAGATGGTTTATCTTTACCAACAGAGGCGCTATACCAAATTCATCCAGATATTACAGCTAATGCTCTGATAGAAACTGATTCTGCTTTTATAAATCGTAAGAATTTTTTATCTTCTCAATATATGATTGATGCCTTAGCGAATGATCCGGAAAGACGATTAAAACGTTTAGGTGATGGATTCTATGAGCAACAACTTATTAATGATCAAATAGTATCCGCTACAGGTAAACAATATTTAGAAGGGTATACAGATAATGAGGCTGAATATAAAGCGTTGTTAGAGGCCGGTATAGCCTTTGGTAAAGCTTTTAAATTAGCTCCAGGAATTGCTTTATCTAAAGAACAAATGGAAAGTATAACGACTGATATGGTGTGGTTAGAAACTAAAACAGTTGTAGTAGACGGAAAAGCTCAACAAGTTCTATATCCTAAAGTATATTTAGCGAAACAACCTGCAAAATCTGTTGATGCAATGGGTGGAATTATAAGTGGGCAAGCCATTGTTAGCAATACTAATGCAGATATTTTAAATCAAGGCATTATGACTGCAGATACAATTGTATTAGGAGCTCATGATGTAGAAAATACGGGCCGTATAGATGGACGTAATGTTACTATTAAAACATCTCAGGATGTAATTAATACAGGTAATATTCATGGTAATAAACAGGTTACTATTAATGCCGGTCGTGATATTAATGTAGGTGTTCATGTCGATAGATTGCAACATCATGATATTGTTGGTCGCCAAGGTACTATAGGTGTAGGAGAAAAAGGTGATTTAGTTTTATCTGCTAAACGAGATGTTAACCTTAAAGGTGCTATTGTTCATACTGGAGATAATTCTAAAGCAACGATTGAGGCTGGGCATAATATTAATTTAACAACAGAATCATTATCCTCCAAAAAGGATATGACTGTTAATAGTGATAACTATAATCGTACTGATCGTCGTACAGAATTAGGTACAGCTATTTTAAGTGATGGTCATGTTAATTTGCATGCAGAAAATGATGTAAATATCCGTAATGGTATTGTTAATAGTGAACATGGTGTCACATCTGTTGAAGCAGGAAATGATATTACTATCACTAATGGAAAAAGCTATAGCCGTGATGAATATGGTCTAAAGTATACAAAGAAAAAAGTTTACTATCTCGCACCACCAATATCATACGTACAGATCACGAGCACACAGGTGTTTTATCTTCTACGATTGGTGGCGATACAATTAATGTGAAAGCTAATCATAATGTTTCGGTAACAGGCTCTAATATTTTAGGAACAAAAGATGTCCGTATCTGCAGGTAATGACGTGCGTACAGATTCTGGTGAAGAAACTCAACGTGATGATGTATATCAATATAGTAAAAAGTCTGGTCTGATGGGGGCAGGTATAGGCTTTACTATTGGTAGTAAAGAAAGTGACTGATACATTAGAAGGAAATTCTAAAACTAATGTAAATACATTAATTGGTTCTGCAAGAATGGAAAAATTAGTATTGATGCTAATAATAAAGCACATCTCAGTACTGATATAATTGGTAAAGATGATATTGAAGTTAGTGCTTCTGATATTACTCTTGATGGTAAACATGATACTATAGCTTCGAAACAGGTGCATGAAGAAAAACAATCCGGTTTAACTGTTAGCTTAGGTGGATCTATCGCATCAGCACTGACTACTGCACGTGGATTACAACGTAAGGCTAATAGCCGAGATGATAAACGCTTAGGAACTTTAGAATCTCTTGAAGCTGGTAAGGAACTTAAAAAAGGGTACAGTAAGATTCAAGAGTATAAAAACTTTACCCCTGATTTTGTACGAGATGAAGCACAAAAATCAATAGCATCTGGAATACTTAAAGAACAAAAAGTAAAAGAAATTGATAGTCTTCTACAAAATAATAAATTAACCGATAAAACTAGAAAAGCATTAGAAAAAGAGAGAAAAAGATTAGCTGAAGAAGCAAGTTATGAAAAAGCAAAAGGCTATAATGACTTAAAGGACATAAATGGAAAATGCAATACAAAGAAAATAAACGAGCCAAAAAAGATGGATTAGCTAATATTCATGTAAGTGTTGGCTCTAGTAAAAGTAGAAGTGAACGTAAGATTAGATAGTGAAAGTAGCAGGAGGGCATATAGTATCTGATAATGGAATTAAACTAATTACAAAACCAACTAGGACTGATTCAGGAGATATACTAGCTATTGGGAAACCATTCGAGGAGAATCTGTTGAATTGGATGCAAGTAGAAATCTTTCCTTGCAAGCTGGAACAAATACAACTAGTATAACTGATAAATATGATAGTAAGGGCTGGTCAGTCGGGGCTAACCTTAGTGTTAATGGTGGTGGCTTACTAGGTATTGACGCTAATTATAATAAAGCAAATGAAAATGGTACCACAGTTAAAACAACTATCACAGTAATGGTTGTTCAAGGCGCAATAAAGTGACAAACCTGTGCCTGATACCAATATTGTAATCAAAAGTATGCGAGTGACTCATTCAATCTCAAATAGGTGGTAATTTAACTATTAAAAGCTTGCAAGAGTGAAACCTATAGGAAAAGAAAAATGTAGGGTTTAGTATATCTACTAATGGTACACAATTAGGTGGGGTATCTGGTAGCAGAATATTCAAAAGGTAAATCGACAGCGGATTATGCAAGCGCTTCATGGAGCGTTTCTGGACTATATGCAGGTGCTGAAGGATTTGATATCACAACTAAAGGAAATACTACATTAGAGGTGCTGTTATTAGTAAGGCAAAGCAGAAAAATAAATTATCAACGAATTCCTTAACAGTTAAAGATATTAAAAATAAAGCTGAGTATAAATCTAGTAATACCGGTTTAAGTTATACATCCGCGGTCTGATTTAAAAAGGAAGCTTAGCTGGATGCTGTATAATTTCTCTTATTACTACAAAATTATTTGCCAGATTCCGAAAAATCAGTTGAAAGTAATAGACTAAAACTGCTACGCTTAATGGCAATAATAAATGTCAATCATCTAATATTGATATTAATAAGATTTCAAAATAAAAAACAGCTCAAACAAACGACAATATTTTTGATAAGAAAAGGCCGAAGAACGAAAAGAATCTGGCTCCATTATTTGCAAAAGATGCATTTGAACAACTTCACTACTGGCAGCCTAAAACTAAAGAAGAGAAAGTGGCTAAAGCGATTGCCCATGGTGTGGAGTGGCGGAAGTTCTGCTCGAGTTGCTGGTAATAAGCCGGGCAGCGGTTTCTATGCCGGAGTTACCAATGAGGCATTAATTGGTGATATTCAAAAGGTTGCTACCAATCCTGCTGTTGCGCACTCAGTGCCGGCGTAGGGGCAGTAGTAAATGCGGGATTAGGAAAAACCGCATTATTACCCGGCATTGATAAGCACAGTATGGGACTAGAGAAAATGCATATGGTAGGATGAAACAGCCTAATGAGTTATCTGTGGGTGAATCGTATTATATTATTGCTTTAAATGGTGGTGTGTATAAGCGAAGCAGCGCTGGCGATGAACCAGTCGATCATCGTATTGAGTACCGAACATTTTCTGGAGTTGAAGCCAAAATCAAAAAGCATCAATTGGAAGGACAGGAAGTCTTCATTAATTCGGATTTGAGTTGGACTAATATTGACGAACCTATGGGAAAAGTACATGTAGGGGCTGCAGGGTGGCTTGTAAATAACACATCTTCATGGGATAATCCTAGTGTAAATAATCCTGCAGTAGTTGAAGAAATACCAAGGGTTATAGATGAATGGCCAGAAGAATCCACCGGTAAAATTTATAGAGTTTATAGTAATAGTTCAGAAACCGGTATCGTACAGAACATCACAATCCATTTCTTAAAAGCCGATATAAACCCAATGTGGAGTCTGGTGTTATTGATGTTATTAATTATAGATTAATTTTGAATGAATCTAAGTTAATAAGTGAATCTTTAAGTGGTGGTGTTGGAGAAAATAATACGATTGCAATGAATACATTAAAGTGGACAACTAGTAAAGCAAACAGATTTAGGTATTTATCCTATTAAGAGAGCCTTTATTTTTTATTTACAAAGCCCTGAAAGGAAATAGTAGTAATAGTGTAATTTATACTAATGGTGTCGGTGTAGATGTTAACTTATCTAATCTTTTAAGTAAAATAGGAGTGAAAGCACCTAAGATAATTTGTGCAAATAATTCCAAATGAATAAGTTGGGTACTAGTGTGGGAGCTTATACTAGTAAAGTTATTCCTAATAATAGTGATATAGATTTAGAAAGAATGCATTTTAAAATTGAGCATAATGAATTTCATGGGAGTGCAAAACTTCAAAACTATAAATGATGTTGATTATGCTTTAGGTGAAGACAAGATTGATATAAATAGTAATACGTTACATGCACTAGCACCACGTATGACTCCGGGGAAGATTAAATCTAACATCGTAGTAAGACACATTCCATGCCTTTGTCCTTCTTGGTTTTCAAAATTGTAGCGAAGAGGCGTATTGCCACCAATCTGACCAGTTAGCTTTAGTTAAAAAAGTATATGGAGGACTACCTTATGAAAGTCAACGGCTGCTGCATTTGAAGATAGTCATCCTGATTTTAATGGAGAAAAGTGGATTAATTTAGGCAATAATTTAGAATATTATGTTGCAGTAGATAAAGATGGTCGATATAAAATTCTTCTTAATGAAGGCTGGCGTCCAATAACAAAAGAAGCAGTTTGGGGCATATAAGACGGAAGGAATGAGTTGTATGTGGTCAATAATTGTAAATGAATGGGAGTTATTTAAGTTTAACATATATAACTTATTATACAATTGGAGGCTTGATAGACAATCATATTTATTTTATATTATTCACGCCATATAGAATTATTAGATTACCTAGGTCTTATTATCGAATTCTATAATATATTTGATGAATTATTGATATTTTGGTTTGGGTGGATTCATTTTGCTTTTTTTATTATAGTTATAGCTATTATATCCTTTCAGAGATCTATTGATTTTGGAAAATTATGGGGTTTATTTCTTAGCTTGGAGGTGTTTGTTTCTTTTCTTTTTTATAATCCATCATTTTACTAATTTATTTAGGACACAAGAGATTTAAATTATATTAGTATTAAATCACAAATTAATTTATGGGTTCCGTTTTTGATATTTTTACTTCTTGGTATATTCCCTAGTGAGAATAAAAAAAGTAAATATGGGCTACCAAATGGCATTATTAAGACTAATTGGGGATATATAAATTACCCTTTTTTAGATAATTGGAATAAATTTTGGTCTGAATTTTCTTTATATAAAGTGGGACCTATAATTTCTGAGAGTTTATCTATACGAGTATTTAATATATCTAAACGGATTAGTCGTGGTGAATTAATTTATTATTATATAAGTTATCAAATAATTATATTAATTTTTGTATTAATTCATATGATATTGATAGAGGTACTCCCTGATAACTTCTATCGGATTATCTATTAGATTTGTTAATTTATTTGGTTTATATATGGATTTCTATATATATGATTCAAGTTTTCTCTATGCGATTATGACGGTAGTAGTGCACTTTGGTTGTTTGATTACAATACACCTTTAATACTACGCCGGGCTTGGCTGTATTAGCGGTCTTGGCATTTTGTTAGTGATGAGATTGAAGTTCCATTAGCTCATTAAGGTGTATGTTTTAGTATGATTTTAACTGTGAAATATACTGAGAGGATGACAAGCAACCGGTCAATAATTTTAAACATCTACAGAGAGTGTAATTTGCTGAGAACCCGTAGCAGCTTTTATTAATGGTCACCGAGGGTGGACTGGAACAGATTGGAAGGGCCGGTTTGTCATGGATTGTGGTAACGCCAAGTCTCAATTTGCGTTAACATGAGGGATATGGAGTATCCTGCGAAGTGGAAATTTTATTATCCCTAAATAAGGTGGTACCGCATTTATAGAGCGCTATAAAATATTGTAATGATAGAACTATAAACTCGTCCTTGACGTCAATTGTCATGGGCGAGTTTTTGGTTTGTTGTCTTTAGACTGGTTCGCGACGTAGTGCTCTGAGGACCTTGCTCAATGACTATATTGATAAATATGGACAAGAAAATGGCCGTGCATTATATGGATATGAAAATATCGTAGATTAAACTCAAAAAATGCATGGGATATGGATATAACAACTATAAATAGCAATACTGAAACACATGTTACTCAGAAAGAAAAAGAATCATATTTATTAACAAAAAATGAAGTGGCTCAAAGTATTGCAACTGATAGTATTGTTATGCTTGGAGAAGCAAATGGTGCAAATTATGCTTCAGGTGTAGGGGCGGTGGTAAAAACTATACCTAAAATTAAAGAGAATCATGAGCGTTTTAAAACTGATAGTGGAAAATTACAAGCCGATGTTGTAGATGTTGGAAGTGAGATAACAAATTTAGCTGTTGGAGTAGCAGTAGCGAATAAGATCACTACTCTTCCTGTTAAGGAACAAGTTGGTGTTACCTTAATATTAGGATTAGGTGTTTCCCAAATATTAAAACCGCTTAATATTGATCTTAAAAATAAAATTGAGGAGAATGAGCAAGGCATCCTTAAATTGGAGAATAAATTATGTTTGAGATATTATCAATTTTAAGTTTTATATATTTGTTATATCGTATTGTATATTATTATAAAAAGGTTGATTATAGTAAAGTTAAAGACTTTGTTTCTATATTAATTTTTATATTGGCAACTTTAATTTTAAAGCAATTATACGATTATAAATATATTAGTTTTGATACGTATTATTGTATTTCGATAGTAATCGGATTAATATTTTATTTATTATTAATGGGAAGTATTATATATAAATACAGAAATACGGATGATCAAAAAGAAAGAAAGCGTTTACTTAAGGCTTTTTTGTTTGGCAGTTTGCCAATTCTGATTTGGGGATTTATATTTTTTATGATTTTTACTTAACTTCTTTTGTTTGTTTCTCAATATTTTTTATTGGGCTGAAACTAGCTTTACGCGTATAAAATAATAGTTTGACATTCTTCCCCCTGTATTGCTACAATATTGTGTATAATATATGCGATGAAGCAGAGTAGTAAACCTCTCTAGCGAGTGAGGATGGTGTAAGCTCACATTTGGTTGAAGGCGCTGTAGAGCATTGGCAGGAACGCAGGTATCTGTTAGTAAAGGCCAACATAGAAAAAAGAGGGCGCAAGCCAAATAGGGTGGAACCGCGGGTATACTCGTCCCTGTAACGTTTTTCGTTACAGGGACTTTTTTGTTTGTAACGAAATGGTTGATTTTATGTCGGTTGTGTAAAGTGGAGGCAGCAATGACATTTCAAGAGATTATTTTAAATCTACAAAAATTCTGGAGCGATCAAGGTTGTATCGTTCAAAATCCATATGACATTGAAAAAGGCGCAGGCACAATGAACCCTGCAACATTCTTACATGCTATTGGTCCTGAACCATGGGCGGTATGTTATGTAGAGCCTTCTCGTCGTCCAGCAGACGGTCGTTATGGTGATAACCCTAACCGTTTGTTCCAACATCATCAATTCCAAGTTATCGTGAAACCATCTCCTGATAACATTCAAGAATTGTACTTACAATCCTTGGCAACTCTTGGTATTCATGCAGAAGATCATGATATTCGTTTCGTAGAGGATAACTGGGAATCCCCAACATTGGGCGCTTGGGGCCTTGGTTGGGAAGTATGGCTCGACGGCATGGAAGTAACTCAGTTCACATATTTCCAACAAGTTGGTTCCATCGACTGTAAACCAGTTTCCGTAGAAATTACATATGGTTTAGAACGTTTAGCTATGTACATTCAAGGCGTAGAAAATGTATATGATCTTAAATGGAATGAAAATGTTACATATGGTGATGTATGGCATGCTAACGAAGTGGAGCAATCCGTATATAACTTTGAATTAGCTGATACAGATATGCTTTTCAAATTATTTGATATGTATGAAGCAGAAGCAAAACGCGTTTGCGGAGCAGGTTATGTATTACCAGCTTACGACTATGTATTGAAATGTTCCCACACATTCAACTTGCTTGATTCCCGTGGCGCTATTTCCATCAGCGAACGTACTGCTTTCATCGGCCGTGTACGTGCATTAGCTCGTATTTGTGCACAACAATACCTTGCTAAACGCGAAGAATTAGGTTTCCCACTTTTGAAAGGAGATAAATAAGATGGCAAAGGATTTATTATTTGAAATCGGTGCAGAAGAAATTCCTGCCGGCTTTATGCCAAATATCTTAGGTCAATTGAAACAATTGGCTGAAACAAAATTAAATGATGCCCATCTTCCTTTTGAAAGCATCGAAACATACGGCACACCACGTCGTTTGGCTCTTATCGTGAAAGGTCTTGCTGATGCATCCGCTGAAATCAGCGAACGTCATAAAGGCCCATCTGCATCCATCGCATACGATGCTGACGGTAATGCTACAAAAGCGGCTATCGGCTTTGCTCGTGGTAAAGGTCTTGATGTAGCCGATCTCGTTGTAGAAGACGGTTATATCTATGCTGAAACTAAAACTGCCGGCGTACCTGCAAAAGATATTGTTACCGAAATGTTACCTCAATTGATTACAGGCCTTAACTTCCCTAAATCTATGCATTGGGGCAATCTAGATGCTAAGTTTGTACGTCCAGTACGTTGGCTTGTAGCATTACTTGATGAAGAAGTAATTCCTGTAGAATTTGCTACTGTTAAATCTGGTAATGTAACACGTGGTCATCGATTCTTAGGGGCTGATGAAATCACTATTAAAAATGCAGCATCCTATGTAGACACATTAAAAGAAAACTTTGTTATGGTTGATCAAGACGCACGTCGTGAGTTGATCTCCAAACAATTACATGATATTGCAGCTTCTAAAAATGCATCTATCGTTTGGGATGATGATTTGTTAGAAGAAATCAACTATCTTGTTGAATGGCCTACAGCATTGTGTGGTGGCTTTGAAGAGTCCTACTTGGCACTTCCAGATGCAGCTATCATTACACCTATGAAAGATCATCAACGCTACTTCCCATTGGTTGACCAAAACGGCAAATTGTTACCAATGTTCTTAACAGTTCGTAATGGCTCCGACCATTCTATCGAAGTAGTTCAAGCAGGTAATGAACGTGTATTGCGCGCACGTCTTGATGATGCTAAATTTTTCTTTAACGAAGACCGCAAGAAACCTCTTATCGATCGTCAAGATGGTTTGACTAAAATTGTATTCCAAGAAGGTCTCGGTAACTTAGCAGATAAAACTGAACCTTACTTAAATTGGGCCGTGTATTTGGTGAAGAATGTGGCTTGCATGAAGATGCAGCTGTTGTGTTAGAACGCGCTACAGAGCTTGCTAAAACTGACCTTACTACAGGTATGGTTACAGAGTTCACTGAATTACAAGGTGTGATGGGTAAAGAGTACGCTTTACTTGATGGTGAATCTCCTGAAGTAGCAGAAGCTATTTTCGAACAATATTTACCACGTTTTGCAGGTGATGTATTGCCTCAAACTGAAGCAGGTAAAGTATTGTCTATTATTGATAAAGTAGATAATATTGTTGCTACTTTCAGCCGTGGCTTAATCCCTACAGGTTCTCAAGATCCATATGCATTGCGTCGTCAAACAATTGGTATTTTGAACATTTTGCTTGGTAGTGAGTGGAATATCAGCTTGCGTCCAATCTTCAAATCTTCTATGGAATTGCTTGAATGTGCCAGCTGAAAAACAAGAAGAATTACTTAGTCAAGTTGAGGAATTCTTCACACTTCGTTTGAAAAACATCTTCCTTGATCGTGAAGTTCCTCATCATGTGATCGACTTGTTGTTGTCCAACAACGAATTGTCAGTTGCTGATGCAGAAGGTCTTGTAAACGCATTGTTAGCAAATCGTATCGATGAAAATGTTGAGCTTGTTCAAGCTTATACTCGTATGTACAATCTTGTAAAAGATGTAGAATATACAGGTGTTAATAGCGACTTGTTGAAAGAAGATGCTGAAAAAGCATTGTTCGAAGCTGCTTCTAAAGCATCCGAAGCTAGCCTTGCAGCATGGGAAGCTAGCGACTACACAGCTGTAGTAGCTGTTCCAGCAACTCTTGTGCCAGCCATTAACCAATTCTTTGAAGATGTAATGGTTATGGATAAAGATGAAGCTATTAAAGCTAACCGTTTGCAACTTGTTCGTTTGGCGTACAGTGTAATGGCTATTATTGGCGATATTAGCGCATTAAAATAATATATTTTGTATTAGATACATTAAATTTTTACAGTAATATATGAAAGAAGAGGTACCATTGGTACCTCTTTCTTGCTTTTACGAAGAATATACAAATTTTATGCAGGATTTTTTGAGACTATGGCGAATATCTTATAATATACAAAGTTGTATGAGGAGAATACCTGTCATGAATCATGATGAATTATATAAAGCCTTATGTAAGGTGCCAAGTGGCAAAGAAAAGTCTCGTGATAGAATTATTATTGAATTATATATGCGATCTCAAGGGAGCATCTCAAAAACAATTAGTAGATGCTCTTAATATGCGTCCTGCTACAGTATCAGAGCAGACGGATATTCTCATTGAATTAGGGTATGTCACAAAGCACATCGATTATATGGATAAACGAATTTCCGTAGTAGGGCTCACTGAAGAGGGGAAACGATTAGGTAAGTCATTGTTACATTCATATGACCAATTTCTTAATGTACTATTTTCTGATTTTTCTGATGATGAAAAAGATGATTTATACCGCTTGTTAGGTAAGTTAAAGCGCCCAATCTTAAGTAAATAATTAGTTTCTCAAAATTATATAGAAAATACTTGCGAACAGTACGTGATTTATGTTACTATATTTCTGTTAATTTGAGACAGTCCGCTGCCTATAAGGTGTAGGTATTGAATGTCTGCAAACAGGAGGAAACAATGAACATTATTAACGTACTTGAACAAGAACAACTTCGTACAGACATCCCTACTTTCCGCGCTGGTGACACAGTTCGCGTACACGTAAAAGTAGTGGAAGGTACTCGTGAACGTATCCAAGTATTCGAAGGTTTGGTAATTAAACGTCAAAACGGTGGCGTACGTGAAACTTTCACAGTTCGTCGTATTGCATCCGGTGTAGGTGTAGAACGTACATTCCCACTTCACAGCCCACGCTTAGCTAAAATCGAAGTTATGCGCCGTGGTGTTGTTCGTCGTGCTAAATTGTACTACTTACGTAACCTTACTGGTAAAGCTGCTCGTATTCGCGAAAAACGCTAATGTTCATAAAAGGCTGCCGTTGGCAGCCTTTTATTTTTGCTAAAATTTAGATATGAAAGGAAATACTATGGCAGATTCACCTATCGTACATTGGTTCCCTGGGCATATGGCAAAAGCCACACGTATGATTACGGAGTATATCAAAAAGGTAGACGTAGTTATCGAGTTACTAGATGCACGTATTCCTCGTTCTAGTGCGAACCCTGTAATCACTGAACTCGTTGGTCAAAAACCTCATATTGTACTGTTAAATAAAGTAGATTTAGCAGATCCTAAAGCTACAAAGGAATGGACTGAATTCTTTACTAAGCAAGGTATCAGGCATCACCGTATCACAGTGCTGGCTATCGATTCTAAGTCTGGCAAGGGTAACAAGAAGTTAATATCCACTGTAGAGCGTTTGAGCAAGCCTATCATTGACCGTTGGGTCGCTAAAGGCATTCGTAGTCGTTCTGTACGTACCATTATTTTAGGTATTCCTAACGTCGGTAAATCTACATTGATTAACTCCTTAGCTGGTTCTGCTGCAACGCGTACAGCTAATAAGGCAGGTCATACCACGTGGTCAACAGTGGGTTAAGATTGGTAAAAACCTTGAGTTGCTCGATACACCAGGTGTTTTATGGCCAAAATTAGAGGACCAACGTGCAGCTGATGATGCTGTATGATAGACTTAGAAACATTTAAATCATTTATTGACGAATACACCAAATATTTTGGTAGAACGTTATAAATTAAAAGAAGAAGAGATGACGGATGTAGATACTATTCTTGAAAGTATCGGCCGTCGTCGTGGTTGCCTCGTAAGTGGTGGCGTAGTAGACTTCGATAAAGCACGTCGCATTATCTTGCAAGACTACCGCAATACTAAACTAGGTACCATTACTCTCGATCAAGTGGATGAAGAATCATACTATCCTGAAAACGGTGAGGAAACACAAAATGGATAAGGATACATTTAGTAAATTGAAAGTTGCAGATATAAAAGCTCTTTTTGAAACTGAACAAGCCTTAGAGATTTTGTCATTGGCCCAACAGGACGATCGAAGTTCTGTTCAAAAATTGGCTGCTTCTTATATTAAGCGACAAGAAAAAGAGTTAAAAGAACAACAACGGCTCATGAGCATGTATGACTATGAAGGTATGTTCTATGATCAAGGTATGTATCACGTAGCTGGTGTCGATGAGGTAGGTCGTGGCCCTATTGCAGGGCCTGTAACGGTAGCTGCTGTTATATTGCCGCCTATGACATTGATTCCTTGTTTAAATGACTCTAAAAAGCTAACTGAAGAAAAGCGTGAAACCCTCTACGATATCATCATGAAAAGCAGCCGTAGCCGTGAGCTGTATTTCCTTACGGTCCAGAAAAGATCGATGAACTCAATATCTATGAAGCAACACGTCAGGCTATGTATGAGGCGATTCGCACGCTCACCGTACCCGCTGAAGCAGTAGTAGCGGATGCTATGAAACTGGCCTGACCTAACGATTCCCGTTGAATCTATAATTAAAGGTGACAGTAAAAGCGCTAATATTGCTGCAGCTGCATCTATTATTGCTAAGGTTACACGAGATCGTTATATGAAACGGCTTGATGAGGAATACCCTGGTTATGGATTTGGTATTCATAAAGGATACTATACGGAGCTTCATAAAGAAGCGGTAGAACAACAAGGGGTGTAACATCACTTCATCGTAAGAGCTTTGAACCTATTAAATCTATCGTTCGTTGGGTTAAACCTGAGTAATTCTTAATACATTTATTTTATGATTCGACTAGTAAATTAAGTTCTATATTTGTATTAGTTGTATTAGTTGTATCATTACAAGTTGCATATAGTTCATAACCGTAAAGAGGTTCCTATTGGTCACCTATGTGACTATTAGGAACCTCTTTTGTATTTACTTTTGTTTACACCATTCCATATTTTACGCTACAAGTAAGTGTTACCTGTTGAAAGTTTAGATGTAGATTGAGTGATAACTATTCTATAAGTTATTGTAGTTACTACACGTAAATAGGAGGAATATATGAAAACGATTAGTACGGGTAAAGCATTTAATGAACTAGACTCCAAGAGCTTGGTAAATGGGGAGAACGGATTGCTACCCAGTATATTGAAAAGTTAGGCCTTACTGTAGTAGATACAAATTATCGAACGCGATTAGGGGAAATCGATATCATTGCAAAACGTGATTTAGTGTATCACTTTATTGAAATTAAAGCTCGTCGTGGCATGCAACATGGATTAGCTCGTGAAGCGGTAATAAAAGAAACAAAAGCATATTAAACGGGCAGCCATGCTTATTTTTGTATGATCTACATCAAAAGAAACGGCACTGGAAAGAGATATCCTTTGATGTTATAGAGGTGTACTTGCATGAGGACTTTCAAAGTTCTATCCATTATTTGCCGCAGTGCTTTTAGAGAGGTTACCTATGTATGCAAAACTATATGGAGCCACCTTACATGGCATAGATGGATGCATTATAACGGTAGAGGTCGACATATCACAAGGTTTACCTGTATTTGATATCGTAGGACTGCCTAATCAGTCCGTAAAGGAAGCAAGAGAACGTGTGAGGGCGGCTATTAAAAATAGTGGCTATGACTTCCCTATGAGGCGTATCGTAGTCAATCTAGCACCTGCTACAATTCGTAAAAGTAGCGCAGGACTCGATTTAGCGATTGCTTTAGGGGTTCTCATTGCATCGGGGCAGATAAAGGGGCGTAAAGCTAATATTTCAGCTTTATTGAATACTTGTCTATTTATGGGTGAGCTAGCCTTAGATGGTTCACTGCTACCTACCTTTGGAACCTTAGCGATGTCGTTGGCAGGGTTAGAAGCTGATTACTCCACTATATATACAGGCGTAGAAAATGGACATACTCTAAAAGCTATTCCAAATCTTACTATATATGGCGAGTCTTCATTACAAGATATTATTACCGTCTTAGAAGACCAAGTTAAATCTAAATCTATTTCAACTTCCAAAAACGTAAAAATAGGGAACATATCAAGATGAGATATTAACAGATACGATGGATAATAAAACACCATAATACTATTTATGATGTAGATTTTGGTGATGTACAAGGTCAAGAACTTGGTAAAAGGGCCATGCTCATTAGTGCTGCAGGACATCATCATTGTATTATGATAGGCCCGCCCGGTGGTGGTAAAACGATGATGGCCGAACGATTACCGACCATATTGCCACCCATGACTTGGAATGAAATGGTTGAGGTAAGTCGCATCCAAGATGTGATCGGTTTACTCGGTGATAAGGGACTCGTCAAAACTAGGCCTTTTAGGCATCCACATCATACGGCGACTTTAGCGAGTATGGTGGGCGGAGGTATACAAGGACGCCCTGGGGAAGTCACACTTGCTCATGGAGGTGTTTTATTTATGGATGAAGCACCAGAGTTTCAGCGCCAAGTTATTGATGCGTTAAGGCAGCCCTTAGAGTCTCGCACAATTACTATCAATAGGTCTCAAGGTAATTATATGTATCCTGCTAATTTTATTTGTATATTGGCCGCAAATCCCTGTCCCTGTGGTTATTATCATGACCCACATAGAGAATGCATCTGTTCTGAAACGATGGTCAAAAATTATCAGCAACGATTGTCAGGGCCTATTATGGACCGCATTGATTTACATATTCCCGTTGAAAGGCCTACACTAGAACAACTATTACATAATTCGACGTCTACTATGACAAGTGAAATCATGAGGCAACAAGTTATGTTGGCAACTGCTTTGCAACAGAAACGGTATGAAAACTTAGAATTTAATTCTAATGGAGCCGTACCTCATAAGGCCATAGGTGAGCTGTGTAATATTACTGATAAGGCCTGGAGTGTATTAGGCAATATATTTGATCACTTTCATTTAAGTGGGCGTGCCTTTGATCGCATATTAAAGGTGGCTCGTACTATAGCGGACCTTGAGGGTAATCCACAAGTGGAGCCTCATCACATTTCTGAGGCTATGTTGTTTAGAACAGGTAAATAGGTGTAAAGATGACTAGATACGATGATACTATTTATATTGCAGGCTTGCAAAGTTTATATAATGTGGGAGCCACACATGTGCGGCGTTTCATAGAGGATTTTGGGTCGCCCTATGATGCTTGGGAAGCCGTTAAGAGGGTTGAAAATTTAAAGCCTTATATACATATTTCTAACGCTGATAAACGTGCTATAGCATCATCGGCTAAGGATGAAAAGTTAGATTATATAATTCATAAAATAGACGAATATAAGATGGATGTTACTACCTTTTTAGATAAAGATTTTCCATCTATTTTGAACCATATTTATAATCCACCGGCTATATTGTTTATGCGAGGTAATAGAGCTCTTTTAGATAAACGGCTAAATCGAATTGCCCTTGTAGGGGCACGGCGCTGTTCATTATACGGACGGAATGTGGCGAGAATGCTTGGTAAAGAGCTCGGTAAATACAGCACTATTATCGTTAGTGGAGGAGCACGAGGTATTGATACACATGGTCATGAAGGACTATTAGCTAGCCTAGGGTATGGTATTGTGGTCATGGGTTGTGGCTTAGACATAGTATATCCACGAGAAAATACAAAATTATTTGACCGAATCTTACAAAACAATGGTTTACTTGTATCTGAGTACCCACCTGGTACGCCACCATCTGCTAAACATTTCCCCGCTCGAAATCGTATCATTAGTGGCCTTAGTAGAGGTGTAATCGTAGTAGAGGCAAAAGGAAGTAGTGGTTCATTGATTACAGCAGATATGGCTGTTAGCGAAGGTCGAGATGTATTTGTAGTGCCTTGTAATTTATTAGACCATACAGCAGATGGCAATAAATTCCTCATGCGTAATGGAGCCTTTGTATTAACTGGTTATGAGGACATCGTCAAGGAATATCATTTAACCTTGCGAGATATGTTTAGTACTAAAGAAAAATTTTCACCACCGAATAAAAGAGATACAATGGGTGTAAAAGATAGTAATCAAATGGTGAATCATGGTCAGGGTGTTGATACACAAGGGCTCTCTATGTTAAGCTTTAATTTGGATAGGAGTTTAATATTGAGTGAAATACCTCATGATCGTTGTATCACCGTTAGTGATATTTTGAAAGCGACCTCTATTCCATTACAACAACTGCAGCCCTTATTACTAGAGTTAGAAATGGAAGGGGCTATAGAACATCAACCGCCGAGAGGCTATATTAATATGACTAGGAGTGATATACTTGTCCATTAAACGATCAATCGTTATTGGCGAGCCAAAAGCAGCTAGTACTAGTAAAGATACTAAAAAGAAAAGTACTAAGAAAGAGAGTACTACGATAAAGCGTAAGGTTACTAAAGAAGCCCTTACTCCAATGGGGATTGTACGGGATAAATCTGTACTACAAACTTCCGTGCCACCAGAGCAACGAGAACCTCGCGTTTATAATCCGGACGGCAAAGTATTGGTTATCGTAGAGTCTCCTGCTAAATCTAAAACAATTGAAAAATTCTTAGGCCCTAACTATGTTGTAAAGGCGAGTATGGGCCACTTACGAGATTTGCCAAAGTCTCAAATGGGCATCGATATCGAACATGATTTTACGCCTCGTTATAGCAATTTGGTAACTCGTAAAAAGGTTATTGATGAACTTGTTTCCTACGCTGATGAAAGCAGCGCCGTATTGCTTGCAACTGACCCTGACCGCGAAGGGGAAGCTATTTCTTGGCACTTAGCGTACATTTTAAATGTAGATCCTACGTCTACATGTCGTATTACGTTCAATGAGATTACTAAAAATGCGGTAGCAGAGGCCTTAGAGTCTCCACGTACAATCGATATGAATATGGTTGATGCCCAACAAGCACGCCGTGTGTTAGACCGTATCGTAGGCTATAAATTGAGCCCTTTGTTATGGAAAAAGGTTTGTAAAGGCCTCAGTGCAGGTCGTGTGCAATCCGTTGCAGTTCGACTTATCTGTGAACGAGAACGAGAAATTCAAGCTTTCGTGCCACAAGAATATTGGACCATTGAAGGCAATTTTGAAACGCCTAAAAAAGAGGCTTTCACAGCAGAATTGACTCATATTAAAGGTGAGAAAATCGATATTACTACTGAAAGTGAAGCGCAAGCCGTAGTAGATGCTATTGGCGGAGCCGATGCAGTAGTGACAAATATTGAAAAGCGCAAGCGTTCTCGTAAAGCGGCACCTCCGTTTACAACGTCTACGTTGCAACAAGATGGTGTTCGTAAATTGAACTTTGGTGCGAAGCGTACCATGATGATTGCACAACATCTTTACGAAGGTCTTGAAATCGGTTCCTATGGTCACGTAGGTTTGATTACGTACATGCGTACAGACTCTACGCGTATCTCTAAAGAGATGCAGGTCATGGCTAAGGACTATATTATTCATAACTATGGTGAAGATTATTATCCTTCTAAACCTAATATGTATGGTGCAAAAGGTTCTGCTCAAGATGCGCACGAAGCAATTCGCCCTACATCGTTAGAGTTAACACCTAAAATGGTAGAGCCATTCTTGAGTCGTGATGAGCTTAAATTATATACATTGATTTGGAATCGTTTTATGGCGAGCCAAATGGCACCACAACAAAATGAATCTACAACTATTGAATTGACGGTTCAAAATGATTACACATTTAAAGCTACAGGCTCCTCGCGTTATCTTCCCTGGCTTTAGCGCCGTTTATGAAGATGCGAAAAAAGAGGATGCGCCTCAATTGCCTGCGCTTAAAAAGAATGATGCAGCCCATACGGTAGAGGTATTGCCTGAACAACATTTCACGCAACCACCTCCTCGTTACTCTGAGGCAAGCCTTATTAAAACGCTTGAAGAACTCGGTATTGGTCGTCCTAGTACGTATGCGCCAATTTTAGATACTATCGTTAGCCGTAACTATGTAGAAAATACAAATAAACAATTTGTTCCTACTGAGCTAGGCTTTGTAGTGGTAGACTTCTTGATAGCGTACTTTGAAAAAATCATCAATACTGGCTTTACACGAGACCTTGAAGAAGAGCTTGACGCTATTGCATCCGGTAAGGATACATATCTAAAGGTATTGTCTGATTTCTATGAAGTATTCGCTAAAGAGCTAGAAGATGCGAGCGATGTAGATCGCATTGAAATTGCATCTATGGAAAGTGATGAAATGTGTGAACTCTGTCAATAGTCCTATGGTATATAAATTTGGTCGCTATGGTAAGTTCCTTGCATGTTCTAACTTCCCAGAATGTAAAAATACTAAACCTATTACTGTAGGGACAGGTGTAACTTGCTCTAAATGTAAGGAAGGGGAAATCGTAGAGCGTAAGTCTCGCCGTGGTCGTCTATTTTATGGCTGTAATCGATATCCACAATGTGACTTTACATTATGGGATAAACCAACCCATGATTTCTGTGAAACATGTGGCTCTATTATGGTTGAAAAGACATATAAAAATGGTACAACTAAAAAGTTCTGTTCCAATGAAACATGTCTAACTAGACCACCAAAGAAAACAAGAAAGAAAAAAAGCGAAGCTAGTGAAGAAACTGTAAATGAATCTAAAGAATCTAAAAAATCTAGCAAAGCAAAAAAAGAGGAAACAACTGTTGAATAATAAAAATGTTATTGTTATTGGTGCGGGCCTAGCCGGTTCTGAAGCGGCTTGGCAACTTGCTAACCGTGGCATTCATGTAGACTTATATGAAATGCGCCCCCGTGAAGAGTTCTCCTGCGCACCAAACAGATCAATTTGCAGAGCTCGTATGTAGTAACTCCTTGCGAGCTGGCAATATTGAAAATGCAGTAGGTCTTTTAAAAGAAGAAATGCGTCGTTTAGGTTCCCTGATTATGGAATGTGCTGATGCAACTGCTGTACCTGCCGGTGGTGCCTTGGCCGTTGATCGTCATTTGTTTAGTGAAATGGTGACGAATAAGGTAAAGGGACATCCTAATATTACAGTTCACAATGAAGAGGTAACTGAGATTCCTGCTGAAGGCACTGTTATCTTTGCTTCTGGTCCACTTACGTCTGAAGCATTAGGTGATAAGATTAAAGCCTTAACAGGTGAAACAGGTTTTTACTTCTACGATGCAGCAGCTCCTATTGTTACGGCAGAATCTTTAAATTACGACAAAGTATTTGCTGCTTCTCGTTACGACAAGGGCGATGCAGATTACCTTAACTGTCCTATGACAGAAGAGGAATATAAAGCATTCTGGCATGAGCTCACAACGGCTGAAGCTGTGCAACCGAAGGATTTTGAAAAGGAAATCTACTTTGAAGGTTGTATGCCTGTAGAAATTATGGCCAGCCGCGGGGAAGATACATTGCGCTATGGTCCACTTAAACCAGTTGGTTTAGTAGATAAACGGACTAATGAGGAATCTTATGCAGTAGTACAATTGCGTAAGGAGAATAAAGAAGGTACTATGTTTAACTTGGTAGGCTTCCAAACTCATTTAAAGTGGGGCGAACAAAAGCGTGTGTTTGGTATGATTCCAGGTCTAGAAAATGCCGAATTTATCCGTTATGGTGTCATGCACCGCAATACATATATTAACTCTCCTGAGTTATTGAATCATGCGTTCCAACTTAAAAAGGAACCACGTCTATTCTTTGCTGGTCAAATGACAGGCGTAGAAGGGTATTTAGAATCTGCTGCGAGTGGTCTCATGGTAGGTCTTCAAGTAGAACGCTATTTAGAGGAACGTTCATTTATTGATTTCCCTAAAACTACGGCGATCGGTTCTCTCAGCCACTATATTTCTAACTATGAAGGGTCTAACTTCCAACCAATGAATGTCAACTTTGGCATTATGGAGTCGTGGCCTCAAAAAGTGCGTAAGAAAAAAGAAAAAAATGCACTCATTGCTAATCGAGCATTAGAAGAACTTGATGCATTAAAAGCTAAAGAAAATTTATAAGATAAAGTTTTTTATGTATTAATCTAAGCTTGTTCAGTCAATCGTACTTGATAGGTCAATCGTAAATTATAACTTAGCTTACACATAAAAAATCCTTCATTCACATACCTAGGAATGAAGGATTTTTTATTATTTACTGTTTTATTTACGTTTTTTTGCTTTAACTGTTGGCTCTGTAGCAACAATTATTTTTTGATTTTTCTTTTCTAGATAGCCTAGATAGATGAATACACAGATACCTACAATGATTGCTATGAGGCTAGTCATTTGAGCAGATTTTAAACCTAGCGTGAAGTTAACGTAATCGCCACGTAAGAACTCTAAGAAGAAGCGAGCTGTAGAATAGAGAATGGCGTATAGTACGAATACTTGACCCTTAGCATGTTTAAAAGATCCAAATAATAGAAGGGCTACAAAGATGAGAATATCAATTTGACCTTCCCATACTTCGGCCCAAAGCGGCTGATTACCGTAGGTGCGATAGCAAGGGTACTTTCAGGATAGAGAATGCCAAAATTACCGCCCGTAGGATGACCGAAAGGCATCACCATTTAAAGAGGTTTGCCATACGGCCTACCGATTGAGCTAAAATCAATGCAGGGGCGAATAAATCGGCAAAAGCCCAAAAGTCGATCTTATTTTACGTAAGATACCAATAGCCTGCAATGGTGCCAAGAACGACACCACCTTGAATGATACCTTGCCAAACAGGGATTTCTAATAAATGATTACCGTAATAATCCCAATCAAAGAAAAAGACGTCCCATAGACGAGCACCGATGAGACCAGCTACGGCTACAGTAATGGAAAAGTCGATGATGTGTTCATGCCAACCGCGGCCATCCTTTTTCAAAAGTACATAGGCAACAGAGGCACCACAAATGATAGCCAAAGCTAACATGGTACCATAGGCTCTGATAGGGAAAGTCACCTATAAAAAATAGATATTGATGCATATAAAACTCCTTATGTGATAATTTTTATTATATAAATTAAATTATAAATTACATGTACCCTTCATGCAAGAACTGAGAGATGAACTCTATATAATATGGTATAATATAGAAATTGGTATTGTATCCCCTTATGGGCCTAGAATTAGGAGAGTACATGATTCGTAAATCTACTATTATAAAATCTTTAACCGCTTTGGTAATGTCTGCATTATCTAGTACAATCGTACAAGCAGAGGTATTGGTACCGTTACCAATTTCTAGCGAAACAACGCGTCATTACGAAGCAAATCAATATAAAACAGCCTATACGGTATATGTACCTCAAACAGTATTACAAGGAAATGCTATTGTTTTAAATCCTGCAGCCGTAGGTGAACCTGTTAAATTGCCATTACCAAAAAATGGTATATCCTATGTAGATATTGAGTCTGAGCCAGCTATGCTGGGTGTTAGTTATACAAAGGTTAATGGTCAATTAACATTAGGTCCTGCACCACAAGCTCTACGGTAAAAGCTCCTTATACAATGCAAACACCATTGTCTTGGGCTTTTGATCCATGGCCAACACAGGGGACCCATATCAGGCAAAACTCAATACGAGTGGTGATAATATTATTTCTCCAAGTTGGTTTAAATTGCATAGCTTAGGCTTAGAAGCAAGTTCTAATGTAAGTATTGATTATGTTAACGATTATAAGAGTAAAGGTTACCACGTATGGCCTTTGATTACGAATCGATTCGACCCTAGCTTTACTAGTGGCATCTTAGCAGATCAATCTGTATGGAAAAAATATGCTCATAATCTCGTGCAATATGCCTATATTTACGGATTTGATGGGTATAACTTTGACTTTGAAAATATTGATTATGCCGACCGTGATCGTTTAACAGCATTTGTGGCATATTTATCTAATCATTTACATCAATACAATATTAAAACATCCATCGATGTAACTGGTTATTCTGATAGCCCAGAATGGTCCTTAGTATATAACCGCAGTGCCTTTGCTAATTCCGTAGACTATGTAGTTCTCATGGCGTATGACGAAACTTGGGCTAAGAGTACAACAGCAGGTCCTGTAGCAAGTTATCCATGGGTTCGCAACCATACAGAAAAAATGCTTTCTGAAGTACCATCCCAAAAACTAGTACTAGGTGTACCATTCTATATGCGCTTATGGCATGATACTAATGGCTATGCAAAAGGTGAAACTTTAGCTATGAAAAACACAGGTAGCTATTTTGCAAATTACAAAGATAAAATGACTTGGGATGATCGATTAAAACTATATTATTTATCTATTCCAACAGCTTCTGGTTCAGATCGTATTTGGTTTGAAGATAATACATCGTTAGGCTTAAAACTTGATCTGGTAAAAGAATTACACCTTGGTGGGTTTGCAGCATGGCGTAAAGACTTTGAAGACGAAAGCACTATTGCTATGATTCAAGAAAAAGACTTAGGACGTGGTATCCCTAAATCTCCTACAGCAGTTGCTCCTGAACCTGTAGTTCAAGAAGCTAAACCATTAACAAAGCTTGAACAATACAAATTACGCTTAGAAGAAAAAGAAAAGGCAAAAGCCGCTAAGGCAGAAGCGAAACGCAAGGCCAAAGAAGAAAAAGAATTAGCTAAACGAAAAGCTAAAGAAGAAGCGCAGCAAGCTAAAGCTGAGAAAAAAAAGCCAAGGCAGAGAAAAACGTTTAGAAGAAGAAAAAAAACGCCAAGCTGAAGGAAGCTAAGAGTCATGGTTCTGTTCAAAACAATAAAAAACGAATTAACAAAATCTGTACAAGTAGTAAAACGCTAGAGTTTGACTGCTTTCATAGTACGTAGTAAAATAAAAATATTAATTATAAAATGGCAACCTATGAGGTTGACCATATGAGGAGGCCCTACATGAACGAAAATATGTAGCCCAAGATATTGAAAAAAAGTGGCAACAGTATTGGGAAGATAACCATACATTTAAAACAGAATATGATGAATCTAAAGAAAAATACTATGTATTAGAAATGTTCCGTACCCATCTGGTAATTTACACATGGGGCACGTGCGTAACTATTCCATCGGCGACGTAGTAGCTCGTTTCAAAAAAATGAAGGGCTTTAACGTACTACATCCAATGGGCTGGGACTCCTTTGGTATGCCTGCTGAAAATGCGGCTATCAAACATGGTATTGCACCTAAAACATGGACACTAGACAATATCGAGAACATGAAATTACAACAAAAAGCTCTTGGTTTGTCCTACGACTGGGACCGTGAAGTAGCGACTTGCAAAGAAGATTACTATAAATGGACTCAATGGTTCTTCCAACAATTTTATAAAAAAGGCTTAGCGTACAAAAAAGAAGCTAAAGTAAACTGGTGTGAAACGTGCCATACTGTATTGGCGAACGAACAAGTTATCGACGGTGCTTGCTGGCGCTGTGATAACCCAGTTGAGAAAAAAGACTTGTCTCAATGGTTCTTGCGCATCACTGAATATGCAGATCGCTTGTTAACTGATTTGGATACTCTTGATCACTGGCCACAACGCGTTAAATTGATGCAAAAGAATTGGATTGGCCGCTCAGAAGGTACGGAGTTTTCCTTTGAAGTACCGTCCATTAATGAACGTGTCTGTATATACAACACGTGGATACAATTTATGGCGTAAGCTATGTAGTACTGGCTCCTGAACATCCATATGTAGAACGCATTATTGAAAACGCTCCTAATAAAGCTGAATTGGAAGCTTTTATTACACGTATGCGGAATATGAGCGACATCGATCGTACATCTACAGAGGCACCTAAAGAAGGTATGTTCACAGGCTCTTATGCAGTAAACCCTATGTCTGGCGAACAAGTACCGGTTTGGATTGCTAACTATGTATTAGTAGACTACGGTACAGGCGCTGTAATGGGTTCTCCTGCACATGATGAACGTGACTGGGAATTTGCTCATAAATACGATTTGCCAATTAAACAGGTTGTTGCTCGTGAAGGCGAAGAATATAGTCTTGAAAAATGGCAAGAATGGTACCATGAAGATGGCATTCTAGTTAACTCTGGCGATTATAACGGCCAAACATCTGCAGAGGCTCGTAAAAATATTACAGCTGCTCTTAATGAACGCGGTATTGGTGAAGGTAAGGTAAACTTCCGCCTTCGTGACTGGTTGATTTCTCGTCAACGTTACTGGGGCGTGCCAATTCCTGTAGTATATTGTGAAAAATGTGGTGAACAACTCGTTCCTGAAGAAGAGTTGCCAGTACGCTTGCCAGAGGATGTTCAATTTGAATCTGGTGCCGTATCTCCATTGGCTACATCTGAAAGCTTCCTAAATACTACATGTCCTAAATGTGGTGGTCCTGCACGTCGTGAAACAGATACAATGGACACATTTATCGATTCCTCTTGGTACTTCTTGCGCTATGCAGATGCTAAAAACGATCAAGCTCCATTCGATAAAAAAATCGCTAACTACTGGATGAACGTTGACCAATATATCGGTGGTATTGAACATGCTATCTTGCACTTGTTGTACTCTCGATTCTTTGTGAAAGTTATTCATGATTTAGGCCTTATCGAAGCTAACGAACCATTCCGTGGCTTGTTGACACAAGGTATGGTTCTTAAAGAAGGCAGCAAGATGTCTAAATCCAAAGGTAATGTAGTTTCTCCTGAAGAAATTATCAACACCTATGGCGCTGACACTGCCCGTTTATTTATTCTCTTTGCGGCTCCTGTAGATCGTGACCTTGATTGGTCTGACCAAGGTGTTGAAGGTTCTTACCGTTTCTTAGGCCGTGTATGGCGTATTGTTGATTCATACAATGAAGAAGCTAAGAAACATGTAACTGGTGAACTTACAAAAGATGAATTTGCACTGCGTCGTGAATTACACCGCGTTATCAAAAAAGTTACAGAAGATCTAGATAACAACTTCAACTTCAATACAGCCATTTCTGCTATCATGGAACTTGTAAATGCTATGTACGCTCATAAGGACAAAGCTGAAACAATTAATAGCGCTTTGGCTAATGAATTGACTCATTCCTTATTGCTTCTATTAGCTCCATTCGTTCCTCATATGACAGAAGAGTTGTGGCATGAATTGGGTGAAGCTACATCCATTCACACTGAAAATTGGCCTGTATATGAAGAGGCAGCTCTTGTTGTAGATGAAGTAGAAGTAGTATTACAAGTAAATGGTAAAGTTCGTGATAAACTTACTGTTTCCGTAAATATTACAAAAGAAGAATTAGAAACATTGGCTAAAGAATCTAGCCGTGTTCAAGAGTTTACTGAAGGTAAAAATATCGTAAAAGTTATTTATGTACCTGGTAAACTTGTAAATATCGTTGTTAAATAACGATATTCTATTCGTTTAATAACTGTAAGCCCCCAACTACATAGGTAGAAGGGGGCTTATTTTATAGAGAGGTAATTATGGCAAAACGTAACGATTATATTTCCTGGGATGAATACTTCATGGGCGTTGCCATTTTAGCGGCACAGCGTTCTAAAGATCCCAACACACAAGTAGGTGCCTGTATCGTAAGCAATGATAATAAAATTTTATCCATTGGTTATAATGGTATGCCTTTAAATTGTAGTGATGATGATTTCACATGGGAACGCGATACAGCAGATGATAATAAATACTTTTATACTGTACATAGCGAACTCAATGCCATACTTAATTATCGGGGCGGTTCTTTAGAAGGTTCTAAAATATATGTAACACTATTCCCTTGTAATGAATGTGCTAAAGCCATCATTCAAAGTGGTATTAAAGCTGTTATCTACCGAGATGATCTTTACAAAGATACAAAAGAGGTTAAGGCATCTAAACGGATGCTAAAAACAGCAGGTGTAGAAATTATTGAATATAAACCTACGGGACGGACTTTACATATTACCGTATGATAAAGTATAAAACAATAATATTACAAGAAAAGCTCTTATCTATTAATTAATCGATAAGAGCTTTTTGCTATATTTTTACTATGTTAGTTTGTATATCTAAATTATACTTGTAAACGACCGTTAATCATGATATCAACAGCTTGACCATCACGAGTATAACCCTTAATATTCATGCGTTCATGACCAATCATAAAGTCCACATGTGTTAAAGAGTGGTTAAGGCCGCGTTCCTTTAATTCCTCTTCAGATAAACCATCACTATTTTTGAGGCATGTAGGATAGGATGCACCAATTGCTAAATGGCAGGACGCATTTTCATCAAATAATGTTTCGTAGAAGATTTGGTTGGATTGGCTAATTGGGCTGAAGTGATCCACTAATGCTACTTCGCCAAGGTAGTGGGAGCCTTCATCAGTTTCTACTAATTCTTTTAGAACTTCATAACCTTCTTTTGGCAGTGTATTCTACGATTTTACCGTCTTTAAAGGTGAAGGAGAAATCAGAAATCGTATTGCCATGATAAATTAATGGTTTTGTGCTGTGCACAACGCCATTTACACCATTATATTGAGGAGCAGAGAAAACTTCCTCTGTAGGAATATTAGCATTGAAAATAGTACCATCTTTAGAGGATTCTTCACCACCTAGCCAGATATGTTCTTCGGGCAATTCTAATAAAAGGTCGGTGCCGTTTTCACAAGTGTAACGCAATGATTTTAAGTCTAATTTATTTAATGCTTCACAGCGATGACGCAATTTTGCCATGTGATGACGATATGTATCTTTCGGTTCAATACCTTCAATGCGACAAAGTTTTAATAATGTAGCCCACAATTGGTCGATTTTTTCTTCATCACTACCTTCATAGCCAAGTAAATCTGCCCATAGAACCGTTGGTACAGATGCAACGCACCATGTAACAGAAGAGTTCATGATAGCTGTATGGTAGAAGGATAACGCTTTGTTCAAGTTACGAGATTGTAAGGAAATACGATCTGTTGGGATACCTTCTAAGGCTTTTGGGATTAGCACTAATTAAAGATAAGAAGGCTGCCTTATCATCGATATACTGTTTGTAAAATTCAGGAATCCAGTTAGCTGGTTTTTCTAAAACAGATTCGCTAGCATGTAATAAACGTTGACGTGCAATAGGGGAACATCTCCAGTTAAGAACAACCTCTTTTGCGCCTAGTTCATAGGCTTCTTCAGTAACGATTACTGCAAAATCTTTATTTTCTACATCAACAGAAATAACTAATGTTTGGTCTTGTTGTAAATTTACACCGTATTTTAGTAATGTATGGGCGTATTTTTTTAATGTATCTTGATTCATAAATTCTCCTTTTATTCGACATCAATTATAAAACTCCTGCTAGTGTGACTAATAGAGTCATCGATAGGATTTTACTATTTTTATAGGGAAATCCTTCAGTAGGAGGTGCACTATGAAATATAAATTGAAGCCGTATATGATAATTATATTAATCCTATGTATTTTAGTAGGAATTTATTTCCTATGGCCTATTATAACAGATGAAAGCGATTCTGTCCTTGTTGAAGAGGGAGTAGATGGGAATTCTTCTATATCAAATATAGCAGAAATATCTAATAAACCGATTGCTTATATTACAGGTGCCGTAGTTTCACCTGGTTTATATGAGCTTGAAAACTCTGCAACAGTAGGCGATGTTATCAAGCTAGCAGGAGGGCTGTTACCATATGCAGATGTAGAGTCTATTAATATGGCTAAACCTGTGACTGGAGGAGATCATATCCACGTAGTATTTAACTTTCACGGAAATCCTGAAGTGTTATTGCGTGGTAATAAGATAAATATCAATACCGCCACTACTAAAGAACTAGATGCGTTACCCGGCATTGGGCCTGCTATGGCAAAGAGAATTGAAGAATATCGTTCACAAAAAGGCCCCTTTACATCTGTTGAAGGCATCAAGGGGGTGAAGGGAATTGGTGATGGAGTATTTAAGAAAATTAAAGATAAAATTACAATTTAGTCAATACGTAGACATGAAAATGATTGTTCCATGTTTAAATTCTTTAATGGGAACAGTAACGGTTTTAACCCATAGCCAATGGGCGCATATTATATTGGGTTCTATAATTATGGGTACAATATTAGGCTATGGTCAGTATTATCCAGTACTTAATCAGATGCGATACATCTTTGCTATTGGATTAGCTATTATAGTTGTAGGTATTTTTAAAGCATTTAAATCGTCTAATAGATGGTATTCACTTACTAAGTTAATCGGTTTAGTCCTTGTTTTAGTTGGTTTATCTTATTATCAAACAGATTTACGGATTATACATTTCAATAGTTATACATCATATTATTTACAGCAAGAAGGCGAATATCTTTGTACGGTTGTAACTACGCCTGAAAGGATAAGTTTGAATGGACAGGAGTATTACAAATATACTATTGAAGTCCATGCCTTACACCCTTACAAAAATACTGCAAAAAATGACTATATTAAAGCACAGGGGCGTTTACAAGTATACTCAAAGGAATCTGCTACGAACTATCCCATACGACTAGGAGAATATGCAATTGTTGAAGGTACACCAAAGCCCTTATTTCTCATTGAAGAGGAAGGTCGTATTAATCTAAGAGGCCGATATATGAGCTCGAATACTAGAGGTCGTATCTATGATGGTGTATATCGCACTGCTAGCAACAAAGATTTACAAAGGTTTTACTATAAAGATACATTTTTATGACAAATTATTTAGGAAAGGCTTATTAATTTATGGTGTACTGCAGGAATCGATAGATAACAAATATTGGTCACAATCTAGAGGGACCCAAAAAGTATTAGCTCAAGCATTAGCTTTAGGTGGTCATTATAGTGAACTGGGAGAAGACCAAATGAAGGCTTTCTCTTATACAGGCCTTATCCATATTTTATCCATATCAGGATCACATATTGCTTTACTGTTAGCACTTGTGTACGGACTTGGACGACTTATTAAATTAAGAAAGCGTACATGTTTAATCCTTGGTATTATAGTTGCTTGTATATATTGTAGTATTGTAGGCGGTGATGCACCTGTTCTACGTGCTACGATGATGAGCATACTCATGTGTATCGCCTATGTAAAAGGGCGACTATATCAAGCTAAGCAGGCGTTATGTATATGTGCCATACTATGTCTAGTATATGATCCTTTTTCTATATTTGATGTGAGTTTTCAGCTATCCTTTGGGGCGACCTATGGATTGCTCATATGGGGAACGATATTATATGAACGAATACAATGGCTACCTAGATGGTTAAAAATGCCGCTCGTATTATGTGTGTCGGCCCAGTTGTTAATTTTACCGTTACAGCTCTATTACTTTCACTATATTAGCATTGCTAGTTTGTTAGCGGCCTGTATAGTAGCGCCCCTTATTAGATATATCCATAGTTTTAATATTTGTAAGTACTTTAGTCAGTTACGTACTTCTCTATATCATTAATGTGGTCTTTAGTAGATGTACTACTGCGAATATCGTTATATTTAAATCATGTATTAGGTCGTAGTGGCAGTCTACTATGGCTTGGTATGATGCATCCTTATTGTGCTTATATATATTATGTGCTATTAGGTTTATTTACGTACTTTTTGACGCATAGAAAAAGATATACTGTATATGTCGTAATATCATTATTTTTAATGATCTTAACCTTTGCCGCTTCCTCATTATGTTACGCATCATCATAAGGAAACATTAGTTCATTATATTCCAATGAAGCAATGCAATGTATTGCTTTGCATAGAACCTAATCATGAAGGGGCTCATCTATTAATTGATGCGCCAGACCATATTAAAACGACGCCTAATGAAAGGCTTATCAATCAAGCTATAAGGGCATATGGTGTGAATCCAAAAGTTGTAAAGGTAGACTATTTTCATAGTAACGGATCTGCAAAAACAATATATAAAAATAGTATGAAAGAAATCGATGTATATAATGGACAAAGAGGAGAAAAAAATCTAAAATTAAATGATAAGATTAATACATTATTTATTACGAGTCGATCTAGTTCAATGAATGAAATTGGCAGATTACTGCCGCATAATATAGTTCTATTTGGCAGTCCACATGGGGCTTTACGCGATGTGGACCCATCATCAGAATATATGTATATTATGGGGTACAGTTTTATTGAGGATATGTATCTGTGAAAGGAGGATGTATGGCTGAAATTAAACTCATCTATGGCGATGAGCCACAATTAATTGAAGAAGAAAAACGCAAGTTTCTTAGTGCCTATCCGGACCTTCCAGTGACCGTATTAGATGATGAAGCTGGGCCACAGAAGATAAGTGAAAAACTATGTGAAGATTCTCTCTTTGGCGATCAAAAGGTATTCTGCTTAGTTAATTTGCCTATCATTCGTAAAAGCGGTAAAAATAGTGATGCTTGGATTCCATTGTATGAACTCCTCATGGAATATAACGGGAGATAATCCTATCGTTTTGATTTATCATGATATGATTGATAAACGAATCAAACAGAATAAAGAAATTTTAGATAAAATACCAAATCATCAATGTAAGCGTCTTAAAGGGGCTGACCTAGTGATGTGGATTCGTCAATATTGTACATCTAATGGATTTAAAATGACCCCTGATGCACAAGAATATGTAGCTCATCTCATCGAATTGTGGCAAGATGTACCGGTTTCTTTTATGAGAACCGAATTTGATCGTTATTTTTTACAGATAACAGGCGATAAAGTCATTACGAAAGAATTCCTTGAAGAGAATGGTAGTGACTATGGTGCTAAAAATATTTTCACCTTTAAAGAGGCTTTGTTGAAACGAGATATTGATACATTGCTTGAATTATTTCCGTTTATGTTCGGCTATAAAGAATTAGATCGTGCTATGAGCTATATTGAGGGGCAGTTACGTTTGCAGCTACTGGTTAGCGAATGTCGCCAAGCGGGAATGTCTGTTCAAGCCATACAAAACTTATGTAAGGATCATGATTCGTCATTTAAACCATATCCGATTAAGTTGGCTTATGAAGCAAGTCCTAGAATTTCAGTTAAGGCTTTACGAGCTTTATTAAAAGGGCTCTATGAGATTATTTTAGATAGCCGTAGCAGCAAGGGCGATATTTGGCGATTTAGAGATTTATGTATTACCTATTGTGGGTATAAAGGATAAAAATGAAAGTACGTTATCGTGTTGTACCAAAACAGAATAAGAAATCATCCTTCTATGTGAACTGTCATAGCCAACATGTGACGATACAAGCTGCAGATTCTGCGTTTTCTACATTGCTTAGTTTGCGTGAAAGATTATCTGCATGGTATAAGGAAAAAAATATTTCTTTTGATAATATTCCAACGAATACAGATACAGCTTGTTGTTTCGCCTGGAAGGTAGATACTGAAACAGGGGAAGGCTTAGATACCTATTATTATGGTGGTGGCTGTGGTGCTGGTGAATGGATTGAAGCGGCAGAAGCGCAACGTGAAGCTGAAGAGGCTAAAAAATCAAGTACCTAGAGGCAAGTCTTTTGCAGGTTATGACCAAGAAGATGAATATGATGATGTCGATGAAGATGATTTCGCTCCATTTGTAGAGGCTGTTGAGCTGGGCTACTTTAATAATAGTCCTGTCGTTGTATCTCGTTCTAATCAAACGGCTGCAGCATCTAGCAATAGTGATACTGTCGCATCTGTGAGCAGTACACCTAAAGCAAGTAAAGGTTTTGCACCTAAAAGTACTATAAAATCTACGGCTAAAGGTAGTGAAGGGGATAGTAAATATCCTCGTCGTGCACCAAAGGATGCACCTACTGATGAAGGCATGATTTTAGGGCCTAAAATTGAGGGAGTTACCTCTAAAATTATGGGCACTTTGGATACGCCTAGTGTTATTTTTGAAGGTGTATTTGTTGGTCTAGATAAACGTGATACTAAGACTGGTAAAAGTATCGTTAACGGTAGCATCGTAGACGATACGAATAGTATTAAATTTATCAAGTTTGCGAATAGTCCTGAAGAAGGGGATGCGTTACTTAAACAACTAAAAGGCTTACAACGTGTACGCGTACAAGGTAGCGTCAGCTTTGATGATCGATTTGATAAGGATTATATCTTATCTATTCGAAGCATTGAAGCTATGGAAACTAATAGCGTGGAGCGCACTGAAAACCGTCCAGACTCCCGTGTAGAGCTGCACTTGCATACTAAGATGAGTGATAAGGATGCCCTTGTATCTGTTAAAGACCTATTTAAAACAGTAAAAAAATGGGGTCATCCTGCGGTAGCTATTACAGATCACGGTGTTGTACAAGCATTTCCAGAAGCTCAAGCTCTTGGTAAAGAGTTGGGCGTTAAGGTTATCTACGGTGTAGAAGGTTATCTCATTGATGATGAAATTGTTGCTCGTGATGAAGAGCCTGTAGTAGATAAGAAGAAGAAAAAAGAAAAAGATAAACGTTACCATATTATCTTATTAGCTAAAAATATGGTAGGTTTGCGCAATCTGTACAAGATGATATCTATTTCTCACCTTGAACACTATAAGGTACGTCCTCGTTTGCCTCGTTCTGTTATTGAAGAACATCGTGAAGGTATCATCATCGGTTCTGCTTGTGAAGCCGGGGAACTTATGCAGTCCATCGTCCGCGGTGCTACAAAGGAAGAATTACTAGAGGTAGCCTCCTTCTACGACTATCTTGAAATTCAGCCACATACAAACAATATGTTCTTGGTTCGTAAAGGCCTTATGCCGGATGAGCAAGCTCTTATCGATATGAATAAAACAGTTATTGAATTAGGGGATGCTTTAAATAAGCCAGTATGTGCTACTTGTGACGTTCACTATTTAACACCAGAAGAAAAAATCTACCGTGAAATCATGTTGACGGCATGTGGTTATCCAGATGCGGATGAACAACCAGATTTGCACTTACGTACTACAGATGAAATGTTGGCGTCTTTCCCTTACTTAAGTGAAGAAAAGGCCGCTAAGTAGTTGTTACTAATACTCGTGCAATTAATGATAGCATCGAAGATATTAAACCAGTTCCAGATGGCACATATTCACCAAAGATTGAAGGTGCTGATGAAGCTTTCACAGAAATGTGTTATAGAAATGCGAAAGCCATTTATGGTGATCCATTGCCTCGCGTAGTACAAGAGCGTCTTGATTATGAATTAGATTGTATTATCTCCAATGGCTATGGCGTATTGTATTACATCGCTCATAAGCTGGTAAAAAAATCACTTGATGATGGGTATCTCGTAGGTTCCTCGTGGTTCTGTAGGTTCTTCCTTTGCAGCAACCATGTCTGAAATTACAGAGGTAAATCCATTACCGCCACATTATGTATGCCCTAACTGTAAGCATTCTGAATTCTTTGAAAAGGGCGAATATGCAGGTGGTTTTGACTTGCCTCGTAAAGATTGTCCTGAGTGCGGTCATGCGCTACAAACTAATGGCCATGATATTCCGTTTGCCATCTTCCTTGGTTTCGAAGGTGATAAGGTTCCAGATATTGATCTTAACTTCTCCGGTGATTACCAAGCAAAGGCTCACAAGTATACAGAAGAACTATTTGGTCGCGATAATGTATTTAAAGCTGGTACCATCGGTACAATAGCTGATAAAACTGCTTTTGGTTATGTTAAAAAATATGCAGAAATTCGAGATATACAAGCTCGTAGTGGTTTCTTTGAACATTTAGCAAAAGGCTTTACCAATGTTAAGAATACTACTGGACAACACCCTGGTGGTATTATGGTATGTCCTCGCGATATGGATGTGCATCACTTTACGCCCATACAACATCCAGCGAATAAAAAGGAAAGTGGTGTATTAACGACACACTTTGACTATCACTCCATCGAAGGCCGTATGACTAAGCTTGATATCTTGGGGCATGATGATCCGACTATCATTCGTATGCTAGAGGATTTGACAGGTATAGATGCTAAGACAATCCCATTTGATGATCCTCGTACTCTGAGTCTATTCTCTTCCACAGAGGGGTATTGGTTTAACACCTGAGCAATTACAAGGTGACCAAGTAGCCAGTCTGGCTGTGCCAGAATGTGGTACGAAGTTCGTACGGGGCATGCTGGAAGACTCTCGTCCCCAAACCTTCTCCGACTTAGTACGTATCTCTGGTTTCTCTCATGGTACTAACGTATGGCTCGACAATGCGCAAGACCTCATTAAAAATGGTACTTGTAAATTGAATGAAGCCATTTCTACCCGTGACGATGTAATGAACTTCTTAATCCATCGCGGCATGGATAGAAAGCATAGCTTCTTCGTAATGGAAAACGTGCGTAAAGGGAAGGGCATTGAAAAACGGAATAAACAAGGTCAAGCTACTACGGAATTTGAAGCTGAAATGCGGGAAAATAATATTCCTGAATGGTTTATTGAATCTTGTAAAAAGATTTCCTATCTATTCCCACGGGCCCATGCGGTAGCTTATGTTATGATGGCATTCCGTATTGCATGGTTTAAGGTGTACCATCCATTGGCATTCTATGCAGCATACTTCTCCATTCGTGCCAAGGCCTTTGACTTACGGATCATGACAGGAGACCTCAAAACGCAAATGACTGAGTTCAATCGTATTAAAGCTCTTGATCGTGGTGCCAGTCCTAAAGATAAGGACCTCATGAGTGCCTTAGAAGTATCTATGGAAATGTATCAACGGGGTTATCGTTTTGTTAATGTAGATATTCAACACTCTGAAGCTAGACGCTTTAGCATTAAAGATGGTGCTCTATTACCACCATTCTTAGCTATTGACTCCTTAGGTGAAACAGTAGCTGATGCTATCGTAGCTGAACGAGAAGAACGTCCGTTTACATCTCTAAAAGACTTGCAACGTCGTTGTAAAGTATCTAACACCATCATTGATCTTATGAAAGAACTTAAATGCTGTGGTGAACTACCTGAAGACGAACAAATGTCACTCTTTGGGAGCATAATAAAACACTAGTTATACTTAAATACAAAATAAGCACTATATCCCAAAATAGGATATAGTGCTTATTTTTATATATTTTGATACAATACAATTGATATATCATTGGTACAAGGGAGTGTTGTGTAATGATAAGAAAATTATTGAAATTTCTAGGAATTAATTCATCAGATAGTAATATTACTAATAAATCAGAAGAAATGGATTTGGATCTAATATTTAAGGAACCAAATCTATAGAGATTGAATTTTGGGACATTGAAGGATGTTCCTGAGTTAGAAGAATGATATTCAGGTGTATACTTTAACGAATTGAATATGTTGATGAAGAAGGGAATGTGCTATCCCCATCAGAGGTGGATGCAATACGGTATAAAGACGATTACGAGGACGATTATTATAGATAGAAATTATTAGAGTGTCATATTTATATTGTTTTTATTTTGTAACGAGTTGGTTAATTATGAGAGTTCCGATATATGAAGCTGTAGCTCACTATAAAATAATGAGTTACCTTATACAGAGTATTTAGGCTTTCTAAATTATCATTAGAACATTATGAGTCAAATTGATAGTTTTCTGATTGGCTGATGATTCCTTTTCCATAAAAACTCATTATTTAAATGATTGTGTGCGCATATAGGTGATGATGTTAGTTATGAAATCATAAACAACAAAATTTATGGTGTTTGGTATGATTATGATATAGATGATTATTATACATGTTCTGGATACATAGGTTTATTTAGCACTTTAGAATATGCAGAGAAAGCAATAGATGGTATAAAACCTGGGATATATTTAAAGTACATGGCATAGAGTGTCTAGGAATAGATCCTATCACTCTCAATTTAAGGGGCTGGACTGAAGGTTTTATAACAGTATATGATTAAATTAAACATCTAGCTATAAGCCCGTAGTACGCGTCTAATGGCTTTTATTTTGAGCCATTGACTCGTAACGTTCCTTAAAGGATGTGTGTATTACTTACTATTAAAGTATTCTTTTACTTAATCTTTCATTTGGTCTAGGCTTGCTCTATATATTTCTTTACTGTATCATTTAAACCTAGTACTAACATAATAACTCGGACCAAAAATTTGAATTTATACTTTAAGTTTGCGTGTTTATCGAACATCATTAACTTTTCCTTTTAAATTATGATGATACTGATATTTTTAGGTGATTAATACTAGCATTGATCAATAAGCTTCTATAATCTTACGCCCTTATATTCATAAACGTCTCAGTATTTCACGTAAACTATTTCTGTATTGATTATATATACTTTACGATACTTAGGTGTAAATACTATGTGGTATTATAACCATTTTGTGCAAGGCTCTGTGTGTTGTATAAAATCACCTTTCTTTGATATAATTTGAACACCTACATTATAAGCAAGGTGATTTTTTGCTTTCGTTATAAGGAATGGTTTAATATTCGGACGTCTATAAAGACAATAATTAAGAAAAGAGGTATCATCATTTGATGACACCTCTTTTTGAAAGTTTTGCAGTTTATTTATTTTGGCAGGTTTTGTAAATTTGGCAGATTTTTAGTATAGAGGATTTATACTTCATCCAGTTTGTTTTGGCCATTTCTTTTAAGTTCTGTACCACGGCCATCAAGGATTGCATTGATTAAGTATTTACTGAAGCCTTTAGCTTGTTGATAAGCAATTTTTAGGAGGCATAGCAAGTTCTTGTTTGTCTACGCGAACATTGACGATAACAGGACCATTATGGTTAAGAGCCTCCATGATTTTTTCGTCTACTTCACTAGAATTTTGAATGCTTACACCTTTAATACCAGCCGCTTCTGCAAGTTTACCGAAGTCTGGATTTACAAAGTCCGTAGCATAGTCTAGGTAGCCAGAGGCTTTCATTTCCATGGCGATAAAGCTAAGTTCCTCGTTGTTGAATACAAAGATTTTGACAGGCAAGTTAAGTTGTTTTAATGTTAACATTTCGCCCATCATCATTGTGAAACCACCATCACCAGAGAGGGAGATGACTTGGCGATTTGGACATGCATTTTGTGCTCCAATAGCATGCATCATAGCATTAGCCATAGAGCCATGGTTATAGGAACCTAAGATGCGGCGTTTACCATTTGTTTTTAAGTGACGGGCAGTCCAAATAACTGGAGTACCTACGTCAAAAGTAAAGATAGCATCTTCACTTGCTAGCTTATTTCAAACGATTAACAAAATATTGTGGATGAATTGCTACACCATCTGGTTCAGCCGCAGCATAGCTATCCAAATTCTCTCTGAATTTTGTATATTCCTTACGTATTGTATCAATAAATTCAGTATTTTCACGTTGACCTACGAGAGGTAACAATTCTTTTAATGTATCTTTTACAGTACCAATAATACCTTGTGTAAGTGGAACACGGCGACCTAATGCACTAGGATCTCTGTCTACTTGAATTACCTTAGCATTTTCCGGATAGAAAGGACGATAAGGGAAATCTGTACCAAGCATTACGAGTGTGTCGCATTGTTCAATAGCACGATAACCAGATGTATAGCCTAATAGGCCAGTCATGCCTACATCATATGGGTTATCCCATTCAACCCATTCTTTACCTCTGAAAGGCATGTACTACAGGTGCTTGTAAGGCGTTTTGCTAATTCTACGACTTCATCATGTGCACCTTCACAGCCTGCACCACAGAAGAGGGTAATTCGTTTGCCTTTTTCTAAATGAGCAGCCATTTCTTCGATGTCATCACGTTGTGGAACGATATGAGGTAAACGAGGTTGGTTCCATACAGGTAACTCGTCAATTTCCATTTCCATAACTGCCACGTCCCCAGGAAGGACGATAACAGCAACATCTTGGTTGCCAATAGCAGCATTCATAGCACGGAAAAGAATTTCCGGCATTTGTTTTGGATTGGAAACAAGTTCGCAGAAACAAGAACATTCTTTGAATAAGTTTTCTGGATGTGTTTCTTGGAAGTAATTTAAGCCTACTTCAGATTGCGGAATATGAGACGCAATAGCCAATACTGGAACACGATTGCGATGACAATCGAAGAGACCGTTGATCAAATGTAAATTACCAGGACCAGAACTACCAGCACATACAGTTAAGTTTTACCAGTTAAAGAAGCTTCTGCACCTGCAGCAAAGGCTGCAGTTTCTTCATGTCTAACATGTTCAAAAGCAATCTTACCATTGCGACGTAAACTATCGTTTACAGAGTTTAAACTATCGCCAGTGATACCATAAATGCGTTCGATGCCCGCATTGGCTAAGACTTCTATAAGTACATCAGAAATTCGTTTTTTTGCCATATTATCACCTATATTTAATAACTAATATCAATTAAGTATAATTGTAAAAACCATATATTATTATATTAGACCTCTTTGTAGTGTAATTATGTGATAAAAGTTACTATTTAATGTATACATAGTTTATACATGTTTATATTGTTATTATAATATATTTTCAATCTAATAAAAATAGAAATATAATAATAGTTATTTTATTCCAGGTTATATATTTAATATCTTTTCTCAATAAAAGACTCTTATTGTTGCATAACCCTAATAAAAGTGTTACTATTAATTCATAAACAAAATAGATGAGTCTTTGGGGATAGGTGAAATTCCTTACCGGCGGTATAGTCCGCGAACCTTTATGGGTATGAATCGGTGCAATTCCGATACCGACAGTACAGTCTGGATGAGAAAAGACGAGGCGCATTTGTTGTGCGCAATTATGATTACCCAAGGACTATGTATATAGTCCTTTTTTTATTGAGGTGATATGGTGGATGACGTAGCTTATATGAAACGCGCCATTGCACTGGCAAAATTAGCCACAGGACATACCTCACCAAATCCTTTGGTGGGTGCTGTAGTGGTTAAAAGACAATACAATAATCGGTGAAGGCTATCATCATAAGGCTGGCACTGCTCATGCAGAGGTGCATGCCTTGAATCAGGCAGGTGAGAATGCTAAAGGTGCTACTTTATATGTAACCTTAGAGCCTTGTTCTCATTATGGTAAAACACCACCTTGTGCACTTCGAATTATAGAGGCTGGCATAGCTAAGGTCGTTGTATTGGCAGTACAGATCCTAATCCACTAGTATCGGGAAAGGGCATGGATTTACTCCGTGAAGCAGGCATAGAGGTTTTGCCCCGTATGTAGTGATGAATGTGCTGAGCTAAATGAGCATTTCTTTACATATATACAGACAGGTAAACCTTTTCGTAACTATAAAAAGTGCAATGTCCCTTGATGGCAAAATTGCCACATATACCGGCCAATCTCAATGGATTACGAATGATTCCTCCCGACGAGATGGACATGTACTACGTGCCACACATGATGCTATGCTCGTTGGCATTGGTACAATTTTGGCCGATAATCCTCAATTAAACTGTCGTTTAACCGACACTGAATTATCAGATGCTTTATTAGATACAAGTACTCTTGATGAAACGATTCATGTTCATCAGCCTGATGTAATCATCTTAGATAGTCTAGGTAGAACACCTACAACAAGTCGTGTATTTGAAGTAGATACTCGCAAGGTACATATATTTGTATCGAAAGGCTGTCCTAATGAACGGATACAGGCACTAGAACAAGCCGGTGCTCTTGTAACCGTTGTCGAATCAGTTGCTACTCGTAAAAGTAAAAGTACAGATATCGTAATAGATATTAAAAAACTATCTATTGATGATATTCTTACAAAGTTGGGTGATTTTGGTTATACTTCAGTGTTAGTTGAAGGTGGTTCTGCCATTATAAGTTCATTTGTAGAATCATTGAACTTTGATAAGGTAGTTACCTATATTGGTAATACAATAATCGGTGGAACAGAGGCTACACCTGCTGTAGGTGGTCGTGGCTTTGAAAGTTTAGAATCTTCTCCGCAGTTAACTTTTCACAAAAAACAGTATTAGATAATAACATTCGCATCGAAGCGTATCGTCAAGGAAGGAGGGGCACTTATGTTCACGGGAATCGTTGAAGAAATAGGCCGTGTAGAGAAAGCATTAAAAAGGGCCCTAAATCCTTGGCCATAACAATTCGGGGGAATAAAATATTTAGTGATTTAAAAATAGGTGACTCCGTTGCTGTTAATGGTGTGTGCTTAACGGCTACAACGATTGGGAATGGCGTATTTACAGCGGATGTGATGCCAGAATCTATTAAGATGACTACTTTTCACAAATTTAAAAGTCCATCAACCAGTCAACTTAGAACGGGCTATGCTCGCCAACGGTAGATTTGGCGGTCACATTGTGGCAGGTCACGTAGATGGAGGCCGCATCATTAATCGCGAACAAACGGATAATGCTATTATCTTTACCGTAGAGGCCCCAAATCCGTAATGGATTACGTCATCTATAAGGGTTCCATTACAATCGATGGTATTAGCCTCACCATTATGCGACGAACAGACAGCAGCTTTTCCGTATCTATCATTCCTCATACGTTGGGTGAAACAATTTTAGGCTTTGCCCATATTGGTACAGAGGTTAATTTAGAAACGGATATTGCTGGTCGATATATTCGTCATTTTATGAATCTTGTAGTGAACCTACCGAAGATAAGAAATCTATGCAATCCCTCTTAGTAGAGAATGGATTTATATAAGTAAGGAGCGTTCCTATGAGCGAACAATTACATTCAATTGAAGAGGTCTTACAAGACCTTAAAGCTGGTAAACCTGTTATTATTGTTGATGATGAAAGCCGTGAAAACGAAGGTGATCTTATCATCGCTGCAGAGTTTGCTACACAAGAAAATATTAACTTTATGGTTAAATACGCACGTGGTATCGTATGTACCCCTATGCGTCATGAAGCATTAGAAAAGCTTGGCATTCCTGCCATGGTTGCCAAAAATACAGATAACCATGAAACTGCTTTCACCGTTACTGTTGACCACGTAGATACTACAACAGGGGTTTCTCCCGCAGAACGTGCTTATACAATTCAAAAACTATTAGATCCTAATGCTAAGCCTGAAGACTTCCGTCGTCCTGGTCACGTATTCCCTCTAGTATATAAAGAGGGTGGCGTTTTAGTACGCCAAGGTCATACAGAAGCATCTATCGATCTTTGCCGCTTAGCAGGCTACAAGAGGCAGCTGTTATTTGTGAAATCACAAAAGACGATGGCGATATGGCTCGTTTGCCAGATCTATTACAATTTGCAAAAGAACATAATCTTAAAATTGCTTCTGTAGCAGAACTTATTGAGTATCGTAAACAACATGAAGACATGGTAGATCTTGGTGCTTGTTCTAAATTACCTACTAAATTTGGTGATTTCAGTATTCTTTGTATTTAAAAATGATTTAGATCATAAAGAACATTTAGCTATTGTTAAAGGTGATGTACAAAACTGTAGCGATGTTCTTGTACGTATTCACTCTGAATGTTTAACTGGTGATGTGTTCGGCTCTAAACGTTGTGACTGCGGTGAGCAATTAGATAACGCGTTACGTGCTATCGAAAAAGAAGGTAAAGGCGTTGTAGTATATATGCGTCAAGAAGGCCGTGGTATCGGTTTAACAAATAAAATTAAAGCCTATGCATTACAAGAGCAAGGCTTTGATACTGTAGAGGCAAACGAACAATTGGGCTTCCCTGCAGATATGCGCGAATACTCCTTGGCTGCTCAAATTATTCGTTTCTTAGGGATTAAGAGCATTCGCTTATTGACAAACAATCCAGAAAAACGTCATGGCTTAGAACATTGGGGGATCAATGTAACTAGTCGTGTACCGCTCATCATTGCAGCCAACAAATTTAATGCAGGGATACTTAAAGACAAAAGAAGAAAAAATGGGTCATATGTTAGAAGACTAATCATTTAGTTCTATTTAACAACTTGCTCGACACATAAGAATTTCCTTTATAGGAATATAGGAGGTCAACATAATGAAGGTTCAAGAAGGTAATTTATTAGGTAGTGGTAAAAAATTTGCTATTATCGGTTCTCGTTTTAACGAGTTCATTACATCCAAATTAATTGGTGGCGCTGAAGATTGCTTATTGCGTCACGATGTAAAAGAAGAGGATATTACTGTTATTTGGGTACCAGGTGCCTATGAAATTCCCATTGATCGCTAAAAAAGCTGCTTCATCTGGTCGCTTCGATGCGGTTATCTGCGTAGGTGCCGTTATTCGTGGTGCTACAACTCACTATGACTATGTATGTAATGAAGTCGCTAAAGGTATTGCTCATGTTTCCTTAGAAACTGGTGTTCCTGTTATGTTCGGTGTCGTAACTACTGAAAACATTGAACAAGCTATCGAACGTGCTGGTACTAAGGCTGGCAATAAGGGTTACGATTGTGCTATGGGCGCTATTGAAATGGTTAACCTTATCGATCAATTCTAATAATTAGATAGTAAACACTCAGTGTCTTATGATGCTGAGTGTTTTTATATTATCGAAAATATGTTCTTTTAACTTGGAAATAGACTAGACGAACATATATTCTCTATTATTGAAATGTAAATATATGACATGATATACTATATAAGCACTTATAAGTGCGTTTTAAACTTTAATTAATAATAAGGAATGATAGAATGGATTATATAAAACGTTTTACTACCCGAGAAGGGGTGCGTATGTCTTTAGCGGTAACAACAGATACTGTTGAAACAGCTCGTGTACGCCATGATTTATGGCCTGTAGCAACAGCTGCTTTAGGTCGCGTGCTATGACAGGTGCTATTTTATTAGCTGGTGATTTTAAAAACCATGAAAATGTAAGTCTTCGTATCAAAGGTGATGGCCCACTAGGTGTAGTTCATGTAGATGCTTTTGCAGATAATACGGTTCGTGGCTATGTGGATGAGCCACATGTAGATGTACCTTTAAAACGAGCTGGTAAGCTTGATGTAGGTGCTGCTGTTGGACATAATGGGGAAGTACAAGTTACTCGCTTTACTCAATTAGCACAAGATTATACCTCTACAAGTCCAATTCAAAGTGGTGAAGTAGCAGAGGATTTGGCTTATTATTTATATGCTTCTGAACAAGTACCGTCTACCATTAGCTTAGGTGTATTGGTAGATCCAGATTATCATACAGTTGTAGCAGGCGGCTTTATCGTACAAGCTTTACCAGATGCTACAGATGAAGCATTAGCACAAGTAGAAAAGAATATTAATGAACTTAGGCCCAATTACAGAATATTTAAAAGCAAATCCAGATGGTAAGGGACTTATGGAACACGTTCTTGATGGCTTAACTGTGAATGAAGTATATAATGAGCCGATTCATTTCCAATGTCGTTGCGGTCGGGATCGCTTTGGTGCCGTACTTATGACATTAAGAGAAGAAGATAAAGAGGCTATTTTGGAAGATGAAGTAACAGAGCTTGTTTGCCACTATTGTAATGAAAAATATCATTTCACACGTGAAGAGTTACAAGATATGTTCGAACCAAAAGGTCCCTTACAATAATTACTATTAAGAATTAAATAACCTTTATAAAAATTACAGGCTATATGGTTTTTCCTATAGCCTGTTTTCTCTATTCTATGAGAAAATAAAAGATAGAGTTATTAATAATAGGAGGTCACAATGAGTGCAATTGGCGTAATTGGTGGTACTGGTGTTTATGATCCGTCCATCTTTGAAAATATTCATGAAGAATCCTTAATGACACCATATGGTGAAATAGATTATGTACAAGGTACATACCATGGGAAAACTGTAATCTTTGTTGCTCGTCACGGCAAAGATCATACAATTCCTCCACACAAAATCAATTATCGTGCTAATATTTGGGGCCTCAAAAAATTAGGCGTTACATTTATTATCTCTACGACAGCAGTAGGTTCTTTAAATGAAAACTTTAAGCCAGGTCATTTTGTTTTGACAGATCAATTCTTAGATTTCACAAAGAACCGCATCACTACATTTTATGAAGGTGGTGACCGTCCTGTAGCACACTTGGATGTAACAAATCCGTACTGTCCAGAACTGCGTGATGTTCTTCAAAAGGTAGGTACAGAACAAGGTTTGTCTGTTCATAATGGTGGTACCTATGTATGTACTGAAGGTCCGCGCTTTGAAACACCAGCGGAAATTAAAATGTTCCACATGCTCGGTGGAGATACAGTAGGCATGACAAATGTACCAGAAGTAAATTTAGCTAATGAAGCTGAAATGGCATATGCTACGATTTCTATGATTACCAACTATGCAGCAGGTATCTCTGAATCTGCTCTAACACATAGCGAAGTTGTAGAAATGATGGGCGATATGGCAGCTCAGCTTAAAGCTCTCATTTTAGGTGCTATTGATGTAATCGATGTAGATGCTCGTTATGATGCTCATAATCGCATGCATGAATATGGTGGATTTAAACTATAATCAATTCATAATGATACACAATAGTTCATCGAAGGAGAAGTTATGATTAATATTGAATGGCGTAAAGATACGCTGGTACTATTAGATCAAACTAAATTACCTACTGAAATTACTTATGTTCACTGTACGGATTGGCGCCAAGTGGCTGAGGCTATTAAAATGCTTCGCGTTCGTGGCGCACCTGCTATTGGCGTAGCTGCTAGTTATGGTTTCATTTTAGCTGCTATGGAAGCAAGCCGTTTAGAGGCTCCATTTAGTGAACAACTTACAAGCTTATATGAATTTAGCGAGACTTTAAAAGAAACTCGGCCTACTGCAATCAACTTGGCTTGGGCTATAGATCGGGTGATTTCTTTAGTAAAAGATCAAGTTGAAAGCATGTCCTCTATGAGTGATGTGGTAGACCTCATTACGAAGGAAGCCATTATTATTCATGAAGAAGACGTATCTTTGAATCGTCGTATGGCAGAAGCAGGAGCAACTTTATTTGAAGGTCAAAAGAATATTCGTATTCTAACCCATTGTAATGCCGGTGCATTAGCTACCGGTGGTCTAGGTACAGCACTTGGTGTTGTCCGTAAGCTACATGAAAATGGTCAATTGGAACGAGTTTATGCAGATGAAACACGACCATTATTGCAAGGTGCTAGACTTACTGCATTTGAGCTACATGAAGATGGCATTCCTGTAACATTGGAAACAGATAATATGGCTGCTTATGCCATGCAGCATGGCCTTATTGATGCAGTTATCGTAGGCGCAGACCGCATCACTACTAAAGGTGATGTAGCTAATAAAATCGGTACTTATGGTGTGGCTGTGTTAGCTAAATTCCATAACATTCCATTCTATGTGGCGGCACCGTATAGTACATTTGACTTTACCCTAGAAAATGGTAGCGATATTCCTATTGAGATGCGCGATGATTATGAAGTAACATCGTTACATGGTGTTCAAACAGCACCTAATGGTATTGATGTACTAAATCCAGCTTTCGATGTTACACCACATGAGCTAGTGACTGCTATCATTACTGAAGAAGGTGTTTTAAAACCTAACTATGAAGAGTCTATTGATAAGCTACGTCAAATTGTAGAATCTAAATAACAAACAAATCCAATTGGGTTTATTATCAAATCTTTATTTTAACTATATCAACTCATATTAGTAAAAGGAGTTATTATGCAATCTTTAATTAGAGATATTAATTTAGCAGCAGAAGGCCGTAAAAAAATTGATTGGGTTTCTAACTTTATGCCTACATTGAATACCTTGGGCGATCGTTTTGAAGCAGAACAAACTTTCAAAGGTCAAACTATTGTTGTAAGTGTTCACTTGGAAGCAAAAACAGCATATTTAGCTACTGTATTAAAACGCGGTGGTGCTGATGTTATTGTAACTGGCTCCAATCCATTATCTACACAAGATGATGTTGCGGCGGGTCTCGTTGATATGGGACTAACTGTATATGCTTGGTATGATTGTACTGAAGAAGAATATTTCAACTTCCTTAACAAGGCTCTTGATCATAAACCACACATTATTATCGATGATGGTGGTGACTTGGTAAACTTGTTGCACACAACACGCCAAGATGCAAAAGAACGTTTGTTAGGTGGTAGTGAAGAAACTACAACAGGTGTACATCGTCTATATGCATTAGAGAACGCTAAACAATTGACATTCCCTATGATTGCTGTGAACGACTCCTACTGTAAATATCTCTTTGATAACCGTTATGGTACAGGCCAATCCGTTTGGGATGGTATCATGCGTACTACAAACTTAACCGTAACAGGTAAAAACGTAGTTGTTGCTGGTTATGGCTGGTGTGGTAAAGGCGTTGCTATGCGCGCAAAAGGCCTTGGTGCACATGTATATGTAACTGAAGTAGATCCAATTAAAGCTATTGAGGCTGTATTTGATGGCTTCAAAGTATTGCCTATGATTGAAGCTGCTAAAGTAGGGGATATTTTCTGTACTGTAACAGGTTGTAAAGATGTTATTGTAAAAGAACATTATGAAGTGATGAAAGATAAAGCTATTTTGTGTAATGCTGGTCACTTCGATTGTGAAGTTAATGTAGCTGACCTTACAGAACTTGCAGTAAGTCATGAACGTGTTCGTCAAAACATCGAAGGCTATACTATGGCAGATGGTCGCAAGCTCTATGTATTGGCTGAAGGCCGTCTAGTTAACCTTGCAGCTGGTGATGGTCACCCTGCAGAAATTATGGACTTATCCTTTGCTATGCAAGCACTTGCAGCAGAACATATTTTGCATAATGGTAAAGATATGGACCCTAAGGTATATGTATTGCCTCATGAATTAGATGTGGAAATTGCTAAACTTAAATTGAACTCCATGGGCTATGACTTAGATTCTTTAACACAAGAACAAATCGATTACCTAACAAAAGTAAATTAATTAACCAAATATAACCGAGCTATTATGGCTCGGTTATACCTATGAGGGAAGACTATGTCTGATTTATTGATTACTAATGTAGACGTCTTAACTAATGAGGGCGTTCTCAAGAATCATGCCATTGAAATTGAAAATGGCTTTATTACATCTATTGTAAAGGATAGTGAAGTAGAAAAGGCTAAAGAGTCTGCTAAGGATGTATTAGATGGGAAAGGCCAATTGGCTGCTCCAGGTCTTATTAATACACATACGCACATTGCAATGGGGTTATTTAGAAACTATGCAGATGATCTTGAGCTCATGGACTGGCTAGAAACTGCTATTTGGCCAACTGAGGCAAAGCTTAACGATGAATATGTACGGTATGGCACACAACTTGGCATCGCTGAAATGTTGCGTTCTGGTACAACAACCTTTAGCGATATGTATTTCTTTATGAATACTACGGCTGAGGTAGTAAAAGAAACTGGTATTCGCGCCGTACTATCTCGTGGCTTAGCAGGTGTATCCCCAACAGCAGATCAAGCATTAGTTGAAAATGCTGATTTATTCCGCACATGGAATGGCTTTGATAATGACCGTATCAAGGTATTACTTGGACCGCATGCACCATATACTTGTCCAGATGCTTACATGGAAAAGGTTATCGCCTTATCTCATGAACTAAACTGTGGCATTCATATGCACTTGTCTGAAACAAAAGGGGAAGTGGAGAATGTTATAAAAGCTACAGGTAAAACTCCAATCGCTCATATGCATGACTTAGGTTTATTCTGGAATACTACATTAGCTGCACACTGTGTTCATGTTACAGACGAAGATATGGCAATTATGGCTGAAAATAATGTAGCAGTAGCACATAATCCGCAATCTAACCTTAAATTAGCAAGTGGTATTGCACCTGTTCCTGAAATGATTGCTAAAGGTATTACTGTTGGTCTCGGTACGGACGGTTCCGCATCTAATAATAATGCGGACATGCTTGAAGAAGTACGCCTTGCTGCTACCTTACATAAAGCACGTCTCTACGATCCTAAAGCAATTCCTGCACAAGCAGCATGGCATATGGGCACTGTAGAAGGAGCGAAAGCACTTGGTTATACAGATCTTGGCGTATTAGCGAAAGGCTATCGTGCAGATATCGTATTATATGACGTATCTGGTATGCACTGGATGCCTCGTTACAATGATTTAGCGGCACTTGTATACTCTGCAAACAGTTCTGATGTAAATACTACAATTGTAGGCGGTAAAGTTCTTATGAAAGACAAAGTATTGCTTACTATTGATGAAGAAAAACTTCGTGCAGAAATCACTAAGGCTCAAGAGTATTTCAGTAACTAAACTTTTTAACTAACGTATTGATTAGTATATAAAGAAAACCCACTCATGAGATTTCATGGAGTGGGTTTTGTGTTGTATATAATAGTTTTACTAAGTTATTAGCAATTATTAAATGATTATTTAATTGCTTTCACTAAAGAACATAGGTACAGGAATATAGAATTCATCCTCTTCGCTGTAATATGCGAGGACCTACAGTAGGATCAATCGATACAGAGCTGGCACCCATTTTAATGAGTAGTTCTTTATCCCATTGAGGACGTGTGTAGGATGAAATCTCTAGCATATGGTAGATTGTATGACAACGTTCCTTTAGTTCATTACTCACATGTTCATGTGCATGATGAACAGATTGTGGTAAATTATGATGATTGCGTGCATGTTCCGCATCATAGTTTAGAATTAATCCGCCAGGACGGATGACACGCAACCATTCAGCATAGGCTTTATCTGGATGTGGTAAGTTCCATGTTACATTGCGGGCTACAACGATATCAAAGGTATTCGTATCAAAACTTAAATTTTCAGCATCCATAATAGAGAAGGTAGCATCAGAATTTAGTGATTCGGCTAGTTGATTAGCTTCATCAATCATATTTGGGGTAATATCAATACCATGTACTGTATGACCCATTTCAGAGAAAAATACTGCAACCAACCAATATCTAAAATACGTAAAGAACGGTCAGAATCAAAAATATGACGCATTAACTCATCACGCCAAAGCTTAAGTTTAGGGCTTTCTAATTCTTTAGCTCGCAAAGACCCAAAATCACGAGCTCGGTCACTCCAATAGGAGGTAATAAACTTCTTTATCATCCTTCATAGGATGATTTTTTTCAAATATATCATTCATTTTTTCAGTTCTCCTCATTTTTAATACACTTAATAGTACCATAAAATGAGAATGTACCATACTATAAATATCACACTTACTCCATAAATAATTAATATTGAGTATGATATAATACGACTATATTTTTGTTTGATGAAAGGGCAGGACAATGATTTTACAGACGGGACAGCGTACGGATATTCCTGCCTTTATGGGCAATGGTTAATTAATAGCGTCCGCCAAGGATTTGTAGATGTACGCAATCCCTATAATCCGATACAGATAACACGATATCCTATCAATCATGAGGTCGTAGATGGTATTGCGTTTTGTACAAAGAATCCGTTGCCTTTCATTCCGCTCTTACATGAAATAAATGATTATAGACAGTATTGGCATATGACTATAACTCCATATGGAGCAGATATAGAGACTAATGTACCACAAGTGGATTTAGTAATAGACGGATTTAAACACATATCTACAAAACGTAATCCTCAGTCCATGGTGTGGCGTTATGATCCTATTATTTTAACCTCAAACTATACAATTGATTTTCATTTTGAAAGCTTTTATAAAATGGCAAAGTCTTTAAAAGGCTATACCGATACCGTTATTGTAAGTTTTTTAGATATTCTTTGAGAAGGTAGCTCAAAATTTTCCCGAAGGTTATAGACCAAGTTTAGATATTCAAACAAAGATTATTAAAGAGTTAGTATCTATAGCGCATTCTCATCAGATGATACTTAAAACCTGTGGAGAAGGGGACGTTTTCAAAGAATTAGGTGCTAATACAGAGGGCTGTTTTACACTAGACTGTTATGAACGAGCTTGGAACGTAAAATTAAAAGCACCGAAACGTACACCAGCTAGACCAGAGTGTAATTGTTATTTACATGGTGATATAGGTGCCTATGACACTTGTAGTCATTTTCTGTGGTTATTGTTATGCCAATACGAATCAAACAGCAGTTCGCCAAAATTGCTTATTACATGATCCGAACTCTAGCTTACTTATTGGAAAACTTTCAAAAACAGCAATTATTAAGGAGAGCATGCGGAAAAAGAGCTGGATTGTAGATACAAATTACACACAAGATTCTTTATTTTAAGGAGAATTATGACCTGCTTTTACGCCTATAGCGTTGACGTATCGTGTAAAATATAAACAAAAGGGGTTGGGTCACCTCAAGAATATAAGAGAGTTAAACGACTTTTAATTGTTTATGTATTATTACAAGGAGGTGGATTATGATCACCTATAAGACTGACAGTAAAGAATCCTTAGAATCTTTTGAATCGTCTATGCCAGTACTAGCTATGTGTTACGATTTTGATAAGACCTTAACACCTGATGATATGCAGGCACAAGGCTTTATCCAATCTGTTGGCTATGATGAAGAGCAAATTAAACAATTCTGGCAAGAATCGAATGAATTGGCTAAAAAGAATGACATGGATAATAACTTAGCCTATATGTACAAGATGATTCAAGAAGCAGTGGGCCGTTTTTATGTAACTCGAGAAAAGCTTATGGAATATGGCAATCAAGTGGAATTATATGAAGGCGTTCGTACTTGGTTTGAGCGTATTCGTGAATATGGCTTAGAACACGGTGTACGCATTGAACATTACATCATATCTTCTGGTTTAAAAGAGATGATCGAAGGCACTGAAATGGCAAAAGAGGGGAGCTTTCACCAAAATCTATGCCAGTGCATTCATGTTCGACGATAAAGGTGTAGCAGTATGGCCTGCTCAAGCTATTAACTATACAAATAAAACACAGTTTTTATTCCGTATTCAAAAAGGAATTTTAGATATCAATGACACAGGTGTTAATGATTATGTTAAGCCTGAAAATCAACGTGTGCCGTTCCGCAATATGATTTATATTGGGGATAGCGATACAGATATTCCTTGCATGAGCTTTGTTAATGCTAATGGCGGTCATTCTATTGGTGTATATGATCCTGTTAAGAAGGATAAAGATAAGGTATATAAGATGATGCGTCATCATCGTATCCGTTATTATGCACCTGCAGACTATACAAATGGTTCTAAAGTTAGATACATTAGTTAAACAAATTATACGTAAAACCGCAGCCTACGAAGTGTTAGAGGGCGAATATGTACATTGTAAACACGAAGCAGAGGAGTAACATGGATCAATCTAAATTAACTAGCGAATGGATTCAAGACTTTAACCGATTAGGTTCTGAAGGTAAATTAAAACCTACCGTACCATATCATGATTTATTTAACCGTAAAGAGCTAAAAGGATTTCCGTTGCATACATTGCCTATGTGGACTGTAACTTTCCCAACAGGTCATATTACATGTTGTGATCCATTGGTAACATTACCGAATAAACCGGATACATATATTAGAACGGTAGAACCAGGTACGTATCTATTGGAAACTAAAATCATTGAAATGGAACCAAATCAATATCGTTATGTGGCGAGCCGCGTTATTTTTAGTGGTAATGAGCCTGTGAACTATGAATTGGCTTTAAAAGGTACAGAAGATTTAACAGATCTTGATGATGGTGAAAGCTACATTGGCTTCCCTGTGGATTCTGGACTTGCTACCGTGGTGGATGCAGAAACGATTGAGACCTACAGAAAGTTCTACGATCAATGGCATACTAACTATCCTGATAAGAACATTTATGATGATTACTACAGTGATTTATTCCAATTAAATGCATTAGCATATCCGCAATACCAACGTTCTAAAGGGGATTGGATCAACTTTACAATTCCTGAAACCGAATTGACTGTGCCAATGATTCAATCTGGCTTTGGTGATGGTTTATACCCTGTATACTGGGCTTTTGATAAAGATGGACAAATCTGTCAACTTATTATGGAATATATTGATTGCAGCGAAGCATATCAATAATATAATCTAGCGATATATATAGATATATTAAAGCTTGATAACTTAATAACATACTAAAAAAGACGCTTAGATTACTAAGCGTCTTTTTTATATTCCTATTTAATTGTAAGGCCTAAATGCCAAAAATCCAGTTTACGAATACACGAAGAATACTAAGACCTACAATGATTTCTGCTAAAAATCTTAAAGAACCTTCCATACCATTACCTAAATGTTTTAAACTGCCAATTTTAGCTTTACTTACGATATCACACCAGCACATATAATACCTCCATGAGAGTTAATATGAGTAAATTACATAACTTATATGACTATTTTACAACGTTATATCAAAAATTTCAATATGTATTTAAAATTAAATAATAATAATTCTACACATATATCTATAATAATAAATTATGTCCCGATATATAGAACTTTATTAATATATAGATTTTATTTGTAGAGATGAATCAACCGGACGGAAATATATATAATTAGCAGACAGAAAATGCAAAATGCGAAAAAGGAAATATTATTCAATTTAAAATAGAGAAATTACAAGGTGAACAACCAAATATAATTATGAAGGCTCTTGGTGATAAATCTCTAGGTTGGATTGAACTGATAAAAAAATGATTGTATGATAGAATTTATTTAATTCAGATCCATTACACAATGATAAAAGTATTTTAGTTTAAATTACATAAACTAGCTTATAGAAATATAGGCTAGTTTTTCTTTTTTTTATTATTACTTCCGATAACGATATATTATCGGAAGTAATTATATTAAGAAAATTGGGCCTAAATGGCCCAATCCCTTATGTTATCAAGTTTTTTGCTTTTTTTGTTTATTTACGTTTAAATGTATATGGTTCGTATTCTACATCATTATGGCGGTTAGTCCACCAGTTCCAACCAATTCTTGCAAGCTTCCAAGCAATGAAGCCTACGATGATTCCCAATACTAAGCCTGTTAATACATCTGTTGGATAATGCACAAATAGGTATACTCTCGAAAACGCTACTACTACTGACAATACCAATGCTAAAATCCCTAAATATCGCTTCTGAGGCGCTATTTGGCTCAAGCCTAGGTAAATAGTCATGGCAGACGCAAATGAACCAAAACTATGCCTGACGGGAATGAATAGCTATTTGCTTTTGGTAATGCAGATTCTAACGGAACCGTTACATTAGGAAAATCTACAAATGGTCTTAATCTAGCTACATGAGGTTTTAATCCTTGGTCACCGATGATGAATACAAATCCTAATGCAATTATTATATTGCCACGCCTAAATACACGATATTTTTTCTGTATCATCAATAACAATGCAATTACAATCCATAATGCGCCATTACTAGTAATTTTTGAAATAAATGCCATAATAGGTGTTAAAAAACTATATACAAGGTGATCATGTACATAGAAAATCACAGAGTGATCAAATTGTAAGATTGTGTCCATAGCTTCCTCTTCTATTTTACTCTCATGTAAATGATAATTATTGAGAATGTCTTATGCTTTTTATTTTAATAATTAATCTATACTAATTTATTTACGTCTATAATGATTTCTCATTTACATCCAAATTATAGCCTAAACTATTTGTATTCTATGGTCAATAGCTTAGGCTATATTTAATAAAATCTTTAATTATGGATTTCTTTTGTCACCTTTTTTTACTGCTGCTTCAGATGTAGTAGGCATTGTTATAATTGTATCTACTGGGTCATATACGGATTCAAAGGAATCAGTTTGCGTAACCCAGTTGCCATATGTAATGGTTCTATACGTATTCATTGTTAAGCCTACATGCCCCTCCTGTACTTCTTTTTCTTTTAATGAAGGATCTACCTTAGTGATAGTCTTGTTAGGAATTTCGCCATAGTCTCCTACAGAAATAGAAACATTTTTAGGCTTATCTTGAGCCGTACCTATAATATAGATTGTTAAGGTTCCGTTATTCATAACACTAAGGATATAAATAGAATGCTGATATGGATTTCTAAACTTAAAGTCTAAATAGCCCCATGCTACAGTGGCATCACGACCAGCTTGAATATATCCTACAGGTTCAAAGTGTGGTGTACGCTCGATAATATTCATACCGGATAGTAAAGCTGTATTAAATATGGTAGAACTTACTTGGCAAATGCCGCCGCCAATACCAGGAACTAATTTGCCATCAATCATAACAGGTGCATCATCATAGCCAGCCTTCTGCAGTACGTTCGCCTACAACATCGTTAAAGGAGAATTGTGCACCCGGCTTAATTAGTGTACCATTTATCTTATCAGAAGCTAGTTGGAATATTATGTGTTCTACTTTCATTACCTAGGATTATACTCTGTTGTGAAAGATGCTAATACAGTATTCAAAGGTTTTAGATCGGTATCGGTAACCTTTTACTGTATTCTGCGTAGTAAATACCATAGATAGTGAGTTTATACTATCGCCGGCCTGTAAATCATCTTTTAATTTCTTAAGCGTAGCATCGATATCGATACGCTTACCCTTTCCTTTTGGCGGGATGTATTACTACTTGTCCATTTTCAACAGTAAGATATGCATCATGACCTGGCGTATCTATTGTTTTAGCCAATTCACTTAGATAGGTTTTACCTTTTACTTCGTCAAGCTTATATTGTGGTTTAAAATGATGACCGTAAAATAATCCATTAAATCGATGTGAAAGTACTGTCCACATATCATCCTCATAGCCGTATGTGGAAATAGCTTTTACCATAGCATCTGTATCGATTTGGATCCCTAAATCATGATAGGTAGCTTGTTGTTTTTTATTATTGCCCATATCAATAGATATAGTTTGAGGGATTTTACTATTTAACTCTTGTAAGCGAGCCTGTAATTCATTCTTAGGTGTATTAGATAAATCTGTATCATTGTAATATACACCATAAGAAATATTTTCTGTTGGAATGTATGAACAGCCGCTCGTCCCCAAGAGGACAAGCATAGTTCCTACTAAAATATGTTTTTTTGTCATTATTTATAAACTCTCCCGAATTAGTTATCATATTCTCTAATTATAGCATATACGGATCTAATCTATGGTACAATTATATTGATAATTTAGGGGTAAGGGTGAACTATGTCAAAGAATCTAAAGAGCAACAGAAACATTTCTATTTGCGCAATAACGATGCGCTTATGAATAGCACCAAGTTGTCTATGAAAGCTAAACAAAGTATATTATTATCTAAGGCCGAAAATACTGTGGATGCCTACGAATCGGATTGGGATGATTTCGTTGATTGGTGTACCTATCAAAAGGTACCTTATTTTCCAGCTACACCAGAAACAATTGTGAATTATATTAACGATCTAGCTTGTGATTATGCAAAGGCTAATACAATATCACGTCGCATAAGTGCCATATCAGAAAATTTTAATGCCTCTGGTCATAGAGATAATCCTTGTATGGCACCTATAGTAAAACAGGCCTTACGTGGCATTAGACGATTAAAAGGAACGTTTCAACAAGGGAAAACACCAGTTCTTTTAGAAGATATTGAAGAAATTATAGAGTGTATGGATAAGCTAGATGTTGCCGGAACTTCAATTATTACGCGTGATAAAGCTATTCTTTTGATTGGCTTTATGGGCGCCTTCCGGCGCAGTGAGATTGCAGCTATTACAGTAGAAAATCTACAATTTTCTCCACAAGGTGTTGAAATCTTTGTACCATCGTCAAAAGCAGACCAAGAAGGTCAAGGTGCTGTAGTAGCAATTCCTCATTTATCCGGTTCTCCTCTAGATGCAGTACGTGCTTACAGCAATGGTTACGTGCTTCTGGTATTACTGAAGGGACCTGTATTTAGAGGTTTACAAAAAATATGTCACTTCGTAAAACAGCTATATCCGATAAGATGATTTCAGAAATCGTGAAGAAATATATTTCTCTCATTGGTCTTGATCCATCTATGTATGGAGCTCATAGTTTACGTCATGGCTTTGCAACAACTGCCGCAGCTTATGGTGTTGAAGAACGTAATATTATGCGACAAACACGTCATCATAGTGTAAATATGGTTCGTCGTTACATTAATGAAGCCAATAAGTTTGTAGATAATCCTATATAAGAAAACGATTTGATATAATTATAATCAGTTGATTAAGATAATATCTATCGTAATAACATACATTAGATAACAAAGCAGCTATCTCAATTAGAGTAGCTGCTTTTTTGCGTTCGTGTGGGGTATACCCATATATATTTAGTTTTGAGCCACATAGTCCAAAGCTCTAACAGGACTATCATTTTCTTTCTTAACCGGTACTTTTAAAACCGTACCAGGAACTAATGCACCAGAGTCATAATTTTGTTAAGTTCCTTCATAGCATATACCATTTCACGAACATCCATATCTTTATGAGCTGTGCAGCTGCAATATCCCACATCGTATCGCCTACTTGAACTTTTACTTCACGGATAGCATTATGTGTATTTGCTTCTGTTGTAGGATTTGACATATTATAACCAAATAAGATTGTTAAGCACATTCCTACCATCATCAATATATTTTTCATCTCATACCTCACATTTACATCGAACATAATATCTGAGAACATTTGTTTGTTTACATGCTTATAATAGCACACGAACGAATGTTCGGTCAAGTGTTTTAGAACAAATGTTTGCAAAAACTTTTAAAATTGCCTATAATAGGTATATAAGTTAAGTAAATATCTTATGTTTTTATTATATAGTACGAAATGTGGTAATTTTTCCGCATAGACATATTGATACTATTTTGACCTTACATTGGCTTATGGAGGTTTATCATGAGACGCCCTGCTACAGATATTAATACAAAACAGCGCCGTATATTAGACTTTATTAAAGATTCATTACATAATGAATATCGTTGTCCTACAGTTCGAGAAATCTGTACACATGTAGGACTAAGTTCTACTTCTACTGTGCAATCTCACTTGAACGCTCTAGAAAAATTTGGCTATATTAAACGTGATCCCAATAAAAATCGCGCTATTACTGTATTAGAGGATGCTAAACCTTCTATTTCAGTAGCCGGTAATGAAATATCTAGTTCTGATAATTTTGAGTTTCTTAGGGGCTGGATTAAAACAAGTACCTCTTATCGGCACTGTTCAAGCTGGTATGCCTATTACTGCGGTAGAAAACCTAGAATCTACACTTACATTGCCAGTTCAATTGACTGGTGATTCTGACTGTTTCTTGCTACGTGTTCAAGGCGAATCTATGATGAATATCGGTATGTATGAAGGTGATATGCTCATTGTGCGTCATCAAAATACTGCTAATAACGGTGATGTTGTTGTGGCACGTATCGATGATGAAGCTACAGTAAAACGTTTTTATAAAGAAAATGGTCACATTCGTTTGCAACCTGAAAATGATGACTTTGATCCAATCATTGTAGATGATTGTCATATTGAAGGGCCTTGTAATCGGTCTTGTACGAGATAGAATATAAGCAACAAAAAAGTTTATTTTTAATGTAAACTATTTTCTCTCCGTAGAGTAGCAAAAATAGCACCTGATATATTATGCCATACACTAAAGATAGCTCCTACTAGAGTTGCTAATGGATTTAATGCAAAATTTGTTGCCGCCAATGTGACGGCTAAACCACTATTTTGCATTCCTACCTCTATTGCTAGTGCTGTAGTTTTATCATATCTTAATTTAAGCAGTGCTCCTACACCTAATCCTAGTAGTAGACCTAGTATATTATGTATACCAACAACAATAAGTGTTTCAAGCCCAGAAATCAATAGTTTATCTTCTATTAATGGTATAATGGCTGCTATTAACAATATTATAGCAATCATAGAAACAATAGGACTTACATGCTAGTTAATGTATTAATCCGTGATTTACATACATATTGGATTATTGCGCACCTAATAATATAGGCACAATAATTACTTTTACCATAGTAATCATCATAGGTAGCACTTGAACATCTACCCATGCGCCACCAATATATAAGATTAATAATGGTGTTACTATGGGAGCTATTAATGTTGAAGTAATCGTCATTCCTACAGATAAAGGGAACATCACCTTTAGCAATATAGGTTATAACATTACTGCTGTCCCACCGGGACAACAGCCTACTAATATGACACCAATTACAATATCTGGTGATAATGTGAATATATGACAGATTCCCCATGCTAATAAAGGCATTATTGTATATTGAGCCAGTACACCAATACAAATATCTTTTGGATGCCTAAGGATACTACATAAGCTTTCAAATTTAATAGTTAGCCCCATGCCAAACATAGCGATTCCAAGTAAAAAAGGTGTATAAGCGATTGCCCAAGTAAAGTATTCTGGTACTATATAGGCGATGCATGAAAAGCCTAGGATTATAAAAATGGTATTTGGATATCAATTGGATTTAGTGTTATTAGTTGCTTCATAACTCTCCTCTCCTAATTTGGATCATATGAGAAGTTATCAATAAGTCGTGTAGAACCAATATATATGGCTATAGCCACTAATACTGGGGCAGTAACCTCTTGTACAGGTTGCATAGTCTTAGCATCAACAACTGAAATATAATCTATTTTAGCAAGCGGTTCGGTTTGTATAGTGTCTGTCATAGTATCAATGATGTATATTAGCAGAAGCTCCACGTTTAATGGCTTGTGTTCCTGTTTGAATAGATTTATACAATATAGTAGCGGCTTTACGTTCTTCACTAGACAAATATGTATTACGAGAGGATTTTGCTAAACCATCTTTTTCACGCACAATGGGAACACCAATAATATTTACAGGAAAGTTTAAATCAAAAGACCATTTTACGTATAATGGCTAATTGCTGTGCATCCTTTTCACCAAAATATGCATTTGTAGGCTGAGTAATATTAAAGAATTTTGCCTACTACAGTACATACACCTTTGAAGTGAATTGGTCTGCGAATACCACACAATGTATTAGATAAATCAAGAATGTTTACAAATGCCTTTTTTATCTTGGTACATTTCCTCCGGACTAGGTGCATAAATATGAGGTCGACACCATGTGATTCACATAGCTTTTTATCGCTATTAATATCACGCGGGTAAATTGTGCTTAAGTCTTCATTTTCTCCAAATTGAATAGGATTACAAAATAGAGACAATTACCTTATCGTTATTTCTTTCTTGCTTGATCTATTAATGCAGCATGTCCTTCATGTAAGAATCCCATTGGGACGCAAAACCAATTGTAACCTTCTTTTAGCTCATTTACTCGTATTCCGTACATTTTCGATAGTTGTTATAATTCCATTATATTCCTCCGTTTATTGTAAATACGAAGATAGTCTCCTATACAGTCTACTGTAATTCGATCAAAGACAATTAATTTCTGATCAACTAATAAACCATGTTTCTCATAGTTTCTTTATATGACTTATCTTGTTATTGTTATCTACAAATACAACGAGAGGATTATGGCTCTCAACTTCAAGTTTTAGCTGTGCATAACACATGATAATTATCTTATCATGTACTTACTCTCGTGCAGCAACCATTTAAACATATAACACCACTACCTGCTTCGCCAGCAATTGTATATGTACTAAATCGTGCTCCATTATTAATATTTACAATTTGAACTTGCTCATACTCTCGTATTCCAGATGCATTCAATAGATCTGTATCTATTGTAATGCTCCCCACATAATCAAGCTCTGCTTGTGTCACAGTAGCCCTGTGAATTTTACCTTTTAACATTGTTAGTATCATGCTAAACTCCTTGTGTTTTAATGTACCCGCCATTTGGTCGATTCGAAATATCACAAATTTCTGTTTATCATGAATTAACAGTAGACTAGAGTATAGTTGAAAATACTATCTCCAGAGAAATTATACCACAATTATAAATATTTACATTAAAATACAATTAATATAATACAAATAATGTCACTCTAATCAAAAAATAACAGTGACTGTAAAGATTGCAGTATTGTAGTGTAAAATAAAAACCAGTAGCTACATAGTAGTTACTGGTTTTTATGATTAACTGATATTTTATTGTAGATATTCTGCTAATGCTTTATCAATATATGCGGCTTCATCAGCCGTTGGCTCACACATTGGTAAATTAAATTTCCAACTGGCAAACCAATTTTACGGGCTACATATTTAACAGGAATCGGATTTGTGGTGATGAACATCGCTTTTATAATCTCTGATAGGGCTTGATGGAGACGAATCGCTTCAGTATTATGACCAGCTTCAATAAGCTTGAATCATAGCATTCATATCTTTACCTGCTAGCTATGAGATACTACGGAGACTACCCCACATCCTCCAATAGATAACATCGGTAATGTAAGACCATCATCCCCACTGTATACCATGAATTCATCTCCAGGCATTAAGCGCTTGATTTCAGAAGCAATCATCAAGTTACCGCTTGCCTCTTTGACGGACACAAACATGTGGATATTCGTTATGTAGTTGAACTAATGTAGTTGGGAAAATACCTGTCCCAACACGACTTGGTACATTATATACCATAATTGGCAATGTAGTAGCCTTCTGCAATAGCTTTAAAATGCAAATATTGGCCTTGTTGGTTCGGTTTATTGTAATAAGGTACTACAACTAGCAAACCATCAATACCGTCGATGTTAGAGACTTCCTTTTACAAATTCTGCAGAAGCCATTGTATCGTTAGTACCAACATTGGCAATAATTGTACCTTTATGGCCACATTCTTTTGCAATTGCATTAAATAAAGCTAATTTTATCGTCTCTAGACATAGTTGGGATTTTCACCTGTTGTACCACATACAACAAGACCATCAGAACCATTATCTAACAAATGATTGGCAATAGTTACACAATTTTCAATATTAACGGATCCATCACTATTAAAGGATGTCACCATAGCTGTTAACACTCGACCAAAGGTTTTCATATCTGTCCTCCCCTGGAAAGATTAAAATGCTTGTTTTTCCACCAAGTACTCAGCAATTTGCAATGCATTAAGAGCTGCACCTTTACGAATTTGGTCCCCTACAATCCAGAAATTCATACCTTTGTCATTATACAAGTCTTTACGAATTCGACCGATTTCACAATCATTTTGATTAGATGTATATAATGGCATAGGATAAATTTGTTCTGCAGGATTATCTTTTAGTTGTAAACCTGGGAATTTTTCACAAGCCGCTTTGAAAGCCTCTACAGATACTGGTTCAGCTGTTTCTACCAATACAGACTCAGAGTGAGAGCGATATACAGGAACTCGAACTGTAGTAGGAACTACTTGAATAGTTTCGTCATGAAGAATTTTTTGAGTTTCATAAACCATCTTCATTTCTTCTTTTGTGTAATCGTTGTCTAAGAACACGTCGATTTGTGGCAATAAGTTGAATGCTACAGGATAATGTTTAGGTGCAGATCCGGTTGGTAACAGATTTGCTGTCATTTCTTCGCCAGCAGTAAATTGTCTTACTTGGTTCTCAAGCTCTTCAATACCTTCTTTACCTGCGCCAGATACAGCTTGGTATGTACTTACAACTACACGTTTAATTGGAGAGAGATCATGAAGCGGTTTTAAGCCAAGGCTCATAATAATTGTAGAGCAGTTAGGATTTGCAATGATACCTTTATGTTTCAAAATATCTTCTGGGTTAACTTCTGGTACTACGAGTGGAACCTCAGGATCCATACGGAATGCACTGGAGTTATCGATAACAATAGCACCGCGTTTCGCCGCTTCTGGTGCCAAAGTTTTAGATATGGAGCCACCAGCGAATAATGCAATATCTACATCATCAAAAGATTCTGGTTTTGCTTCTTCTACAACATATGTTTTACCATTCACAGTAAGTTCTGTACCTGCAGAACGAGCGGAAGCTAATAGTTTTAAGTTTTCATAAGGGAAAGTTACGTTCTTCAATAAGTGTAATGAATTCAGCACCTACTGCACCAGTAGCACCTAGAATTGCAATATTAGGTTTTTCTCATTGATAAATCTCCTTGCACAAAATTATAAATAATGTTCTAAACCGTAAGTTAAGCCTGTTTTAGAACTAATTTTTTTACATGCTAATACTACGCCTGGCATAAAAGATAAACGGCTTAAGCTATCATGACGTATGGTTAATGTTTCATCATAACCACCAAATAATACCTCTTGATGCGCCACATAACCTGGAAGACGTACACTATGAATAGTAACATCATCAACTTTGGCACCACGAGCACCTGGTAAGCTTTCACGAGTTAAATCCTTCATCGGCAGTTACCTTAGCAGCTTGTTTAGCATCATTAATCAATTTTGCTGTTAGAATCGCTGTGCCAGAAGGGGCATCGTATTTGTGATTATGATGTAATTCTATAATTTCCACATTAGGGAAATATGGAGCGAATTCTGCAGATACTTTCATCATCATTACCGCCCCAAGAGAAAAGTTTGGAGCCACTAAGCAATTCGCTTGATTGGAACGACCTATTGTATCAAGTTCATCACGTTGTTCTGCGGTCAATCCTGTAGTACCGATGACTACATGAATCCCTGCGGATAACATTTTCTTCGCGTTTTCATAGATAACAGCTGGATTTGTAAAATCTACGATAACATCAGGTTTATTTGTATCGAGAACCTCATCGATGGAGGCATTCATCTTGATATTCACTTGTTCGATTCCTGCTACAGAGCCTACATCTTCACCTGCCTTAGTTGGGTCAATACCACCTACTAATGTTAATTCAGGATCGTTATGTACTGCTTTGACAACTTCACGACCCATTTTGCCGCCAGCGCCATTTACCATTACTCGAATCATATATACCTCCAAAAAAGCCAGTGGATGCATCCACTGGCTTTATAGATTATATAGCTATATATACTCTTACGAAAAGCTCAATGATAGCACTCCACCAATACAAGATTGATGACAGTTGTCTATCTATTAAATAGACAACCAGAACGATGAGTTGCAATCATCGAACTTCGGCAAGCATCCCTTTTATCATGGATCAATGCATGCCTACTCCTCATGATTACTCTTAATACTTGCACCTCTATCAACATATTCATTTAATACTATTAGTATAAGTAATTATGCGATTTTAGTCAATTAAAATGGTCAATAAGTTCTTTCGCCGCAGCTAAAGCTGTAGTGGACATTCCTCTTACCAGACATCATAGAAGCTATCTGAGTTACTCGTTCCTCCTCATTTAGTACTGCTAAGGTAGAGATTGTGCGGTCATCTTGCTCTATTTTAGAGAGATGATAATGTTGTTTTGCAATACTAGCTGTTTGAGGCAAATGAGTTATACAAAATACTTGATTTGTTCTAGATAAATTAAGTATTTTTTCTGCTACCTTAAGTGCAATATCACCACTGATACCAACGTCGAATTTCGTCAAATACCATGGTTTTAAAAGTATCACTACGGAATACTGATTTAAAGGCTAAGGCGATACGAGCTAACTCACCGCCAGATGCTACTTTATGTAGAGGTAATAACTGTTCCCCTTTATTTGCGGAGAATAGCATTTCAATAGACTTTGCACCTAATGAGGATAACTCAGTCCCCTCTTCAATATGAAATTGAATATCCCCTTTGGGCATCCCTAGATCCACTAATTCTTGATGTAAGGCCGTAGCAATCTCTTTTGCATTTTTTTGACGTACCTCGTGTAAAACTGTTAACGCTTCTTCTGCTACCTTTTTGGCTTCTTCAAGACGAGCTTCTAATTCATCTTGAGCAAATACAAGGCCTTCTAGTTCTTCTAAACGAGCTTGAGCCTTTTCTTCATATGCTAAAATTTCTTCTACGGTTTCACCATATTTTTTCTTTAAGCTATAAATTGTGGTATCTCTGTCTTGGCAATACTTATAACGCTCTTCATCGTAGCTGATAGTATCCCTGTAACGATCTAAAGACTGTGCAGCTTCTTCTAGTTGGAAATACGCAGAGTCAACCATTTCAGATACTTCTTTTAACTCGCTGTCATATTTTACTAGATCATTAACCTCTACCTTAATCGAGTTAATCGTATCAAGTAATGGTTGACGTCCATTATAAAAGGCATCATAACAAGAACCTAAAACCTTATCGATATGTTCAAAACTGTCTAGACGCTTAAGTTCTTCAGCAATAGAAATGTCTTCACCAACACTTAAACCAGCATCTTCAATCTTCATCGATTTGATATCTTAAGCATATCAAGCTCCCGGGCTCGCTCAGACATATTTTCTTGTAAGATAATCTACATCTTGTTTTGCTTTCTTATACATTTTATACGCATCAGTATAAGTTTTATAGGCTTCTTTTCCTTCTTTATTAAAAGTATCTAAATATTCATGGATGTGTATCAGCATCAAGTAATCGTTGGTTACTATATTGGCCATGAATATCTGCTAAAAATTGACCAATTTCTTTTAATGCTTTTAAAGGTATTGGTTGATCATTAGCCAATATACTAGATTTGCCATTACGGTTAAAGGAGCTTGATAGAATTAATTGGCCTTCTTCAATCATTATATTTTTAGACTCTAATAATTCTTGAATACTTTGGTGATGAGCAATATCAAATATTCCGTCTATAACAAAACTATCTTTACCGTGACGAATAAACTCGCTGCTCGCGCGTTCTCCTAATAGGATACTAAAGGCATCCATAAGAATGGATTTCCCTGCCCCAGTTTCGCCGGTAAAGATAGTTATGCCATCATTAAATGAAATATTCATTTGCTCAATCAACGCAAAGTTGCGAATGCTCATTTGCGTTAACATATGATTAGTCCTTCATTAAATCTTGGATTTTTGCTAAAATCGCTGGAACTTCAGCTTCGGATTTTGCAATTAACAAAATAGTATCATCCCCTGCTAAGGTACCGATAATTTCAGTCCATTTTGCATGGTCGATAGAAAATGCTACAGATTGAGCAGAGCCAGGAATTGTATGTAATACAACTTGGTTTAGACTGTGATCAACCTTAATTAAAGAATCTTGGAATAATCTGTTAATGCGACTACGAGATAAAACTACGTTTTCCTCAGGTGATAACGCATAACGATAATGTCCATCGCCTGTAGGAATTTTGATTAACATTAATTCCTTAATGTCACGGGAAACTGTAGCCTGTGTTACTTCAATACCTTCTTCTAATAAGGCCGCTGCTAGTTCCTCTTGTGTTTCAATCGCCTTGGACTGCACGATTTCTTTAATTTTGTTATAGCGATAGCGTTTCATTGTGAACTCCCTTTTTTAAAACTTGCACATAAAAGAGAATAATATCTTTCTGATAATATTATACCATATATTCATAATTAATATATGGTATAAATCGCATATATCATACTCGTTATGCATATTATACTAATATTTAAAATATTGTTAATTTTCTATATATTGATAACGTACAAACGCTTAGCTCTATAAGGTTCATCTATTTATAGGGAATTAATAATTTAAAAATAAAAAAATATACATGTATAATTAAAATCCCCTATAAAGGGGGTTTTACTAACTGAGTATGAGTTTTATTCATAATGAATAAAAATATATTTCGTTTTATCGTTTTTGCAATATAAATAACTCAGGTGGATTATTGATTTGATTCATTGGATGCCAATGACATACATTATATATTTTCTGATCTAAATCTGATAAATACGATTTAAGAGACTGCATTTCTTCAAATCCCTCTGTTGTTCCAGGGTAAGCAACTATTGTAATAACTCCAGACTTGGAAAGTTTGTGTAAACCTTCATTTATGGCATCAATGGTTTGATGCGGTTTTGTTATAACCTGGTGATCACCACCTGGTAAATAGCCTAGGTTAAAAATCATTAAATCAATAACTTCATCCTTTAATTGATGAGCTACCGCCAAATCATGAGAGTCATGAATAAACGTTAAACTCACTTCTGGCGCAATATCATTTGATTGTAAAAGCTCCTTGCTAGTTTTAATAGCTTTCATTTGAATATCAATTCCATATAGATGGCATGCTTTTTGTGCCCGTTTAGAAAGGTATAAAAGATCATGTCCATTACCACATGTAGCGTCTACTACCACTTTGGCATTTTCCATACATCTATCCCAGATTAAATGTTGGAATTGAACAGCATTGTTAATGTTAATCACAAAACCACCCCACTTGAGATTTGGTTATAACAATTCGTCTCTACGAGACGCTAATTTTTTAAATAATGTACCAAAGAAACATTGATCCTTGAATCGTACAAATAAACAGTAAACAGGATTGGAACTTATATGTAAAGTTTCTTTATTTGTAAAAGTAAAGTCAAAAGTACCATCAATACAAATGTGTAATTGTGGTTCTCTTTCAGGCATTGTAATTTGAATCGTATCATGTTCCTCTAAAACAAGGCTTACACCTTGAATTAGGTGTGGCGCTACTGGGGTGACAATGATAGACCGATTATCTGGTTTCATGATTGGACCACCAGCAGATAAATTATAGCCGGTAGAACCTGTAGCAGAAGAAATGATTAAACCATCAGATGGATACATTTGCGTATGTTGATTATTTATAGACATATTAATTCGTGCCATTTTTGCCGGCTCTGCACGGGTGATAACAATTTCATTAATGATAGGAACTAGTTCTTCCTCTTTACCCTCATGACGTTCGATATATGCATATAAATGTCCACGTTTTTCTATATTATAATCACCATTTGCAATACGTTTAATATGACTTTGCATTTGATGAACTTCAATTTGGTTTAAAAAAGCCGAGTTCACCAAGGTTAATACCACAAACAGGTACATTATATGGGTAAATTTGTCTTGCCAAATGGATGATGGTACCATCACCACCAAAACTAAAGGCAATATCAATTTGTTTAAAGATTTCTGGGCGACTTAAAATATGAGTTTCAGGAATCTTAAGTACTCGTGCAGGTGCATCTGATTCGAGATCATCTGGCAAAAATACTTCGATACCTTCATCTTTACAAATATGTGCAGCCATTTTTAGAACTGCCATAATATTGCTTTTCCCCATGTTTGGGGAAGAATCCGATACGCATAGTAATCTCCTATAATGAATGGGCTTCTGCAACCACTGAATCAATTAAAGCATCATCAATGGCTAAAGCCCCTTCTTCGTACTTTTTAAAATAACCTAAAAACTCTATATTGCCTTCCATGCCTTTAATTGGTGAGAATGTTAAGCCGTGAATATATAATCCACAATCATACGCAACGTGTGTAAGATACGATGTAATACCTCTTTATGGATTTCACTATCTCGCACTATACCGCCCTTACCAACATTTTCTTTACCAGCCTCAAATTGTGGTTTTATTAAGGCCACAAGTGAGCCCGTATCTTTTAATAAATTAGTAGCTACTAGTAAAACTTTGTCTAAAGAAATAAATGCTACATCAATAGAAATAAAATCAACAAGTTCACCTATTTGTTCAGCAGTAACAGTACGGATATTTTGTTTCTCCATATTAATTACACGTGAATCTTGGCGTAATTTCCAAGCTAATTGATTATATCCTACATCGATAGCAAAGACCTTAGACGCACCGTTTTGTAATGCACAATCTGTAAAACCACCTGTACTAGCTCCTATATCAATCATCACAACCCCATGTAAATCGATAGGGTAAGTTTGAATAGCCTTTTCTAATTTAAGTCCTCCACGGCTTACATAAGGTAGGGTATTGCCTTTTAACAATAATATTAGCATCCGCAGGAATCTTGGTGCCTGCTTTATCTATGCGCGTAGTATCCATAAATATAAGGCCCGCCATAATAGCTGCTTTTGCTTTTTCTCTACTTTCAAAAAGGCCTCGATTAACGAGGAGTATATCTAATCGTTCTTTATTGTTCATATTACACCATGATAAATACAATAAAACTGAATAAAGGCCACAAGAATACCGAGAATTAAACCACCAAATACTTCGATAGGTGTATGTCCCAACAACTCTTTTAATGCTTCTTTACGTGTAATGACAACAGGTATATTCTTTTTGGTAAAATAATCTACAATTTGATTAAGTATTTGAGCTTGTCGTCCTGCCTCTAATCGTACACCAGACGCATCATACATAACAACAATTGAAAATACTAAGGATAATATAAATAGATCCGTTACACCATTTTTAAGGTAAATCGCTGTTGTTGTAGCAATTACAAATGATGTATGTGAACTTGGAAAACCACCAGATCCAACAAGGCGCTCTGGTCGGAATTTACCATGTCTTAAGAGTTGCCATACAAATTTGATAGCCTGAGCAGTAAACCATCCCCAAAATGCAGCTTGTGCGCTATGTAGTTGTGTGCTATTTGTGGTAATATATCAATCATTGTTTATACCTTCTACAGGTAATACCCATTAATTCGTACGTTCTAAAAGATAATCAATTAATGCTGATAGTATAGTTGTATCATAAGAAACCAAGTTTAACGCATCATGAGCTTGGCTACCTACTAAGTAGGCTTGATGTTTTGCTTGCTCTAAACCTAGTAAAGATACATAGGTAGATTTATGTTGGCGAATATCACTGCCAGGAGTCTTTCCTAATTCTTCAATTGTACCGGTCACATCTAGAATATCATCAGTAATTTGGAATAATAATCCCAGGCAATTAGAATATTCCATAAGGGAATGTTCGCGTGGTATTATTAGCACATCCAAGAATAAGACCTAATTCTACAGAAGCGTTAAATAGTGCACCTGTTTTACCACTATGTAAAACCTTTAATTCTTCTAAAGGAATGTGTTTATCTTCACTGAGCAAATCAAAGGCTTGTCCCCCAACCATACCTTCAGGACCAGCCGCAGTAGCAACACATTTTATAGCATCTAGTTTTTGCTGTGCACTAGCAACTGTATTTGAAGTCATCAATTGAAAGGCATATGTTAATAACCCATCACCAGCTAAAATAGCAAGTCCCTCACCGTATACTTTGTGATTGGTCAAATTACCTCTGCGATAATCATCATTATCCATAGCTGGTAAATCATCATGAACTAATGAATACGTATGGATACACTCCATAGCACATAGAAATTCCTTATAATCAGCTGGCTCTTTATGAAGCATTTCTAACACAGCTTTAGATAAGATTGGTCGGATTCGCTTGCCACCTTGCATTAAGCTATAATTCATGGATTCATAAAGAGGTTTAAATTCTTGATTTGGGCTATTAAGTACTTCGCCTAACCATTGTTCAATATTTTGTTTGCTAGATGCTAAATAATCTTTGAACATAGAATCTCCTTATTCGCTGATGCGGACTTCTTCGATAATTTGTTGTACTTCATCTTCAACCGAATCGAGCATTTCTGCACATTCTTTTACTAATGTTAAGCCCTTTTTATATTGTGATAAAAGCTCAGAAATGGTCATATCCCCATCATCTAATTGCTTAACAATATCTTCTAAGGCCTTATATTTTTTCTCATAACTTTTTAGTGATGCGGCCATCCTTGTGCGCCTCCTTTACCGTAGCAGTAACATAACCATCAGCAAGTGTAACTCGTATATCGTCATTTGGTTGTAATTGGGCAACCGAAGTAATAGGTTTGTTATCATGCTCAACCTTTGCAAAACCTTTAATCATCATTTGTAATGGATTTAGTGACTCTAACTGTTGTGCCAATAATACTAAGCTATGTCTCTCTGCATTACATCGTTCTTTAGTTGCATTAGTTAGAGTTTGAGAAAGCTCTTGTAAGTGTGATTTTTGCTTATGTAAAAATTGCAGAGCTGGAATGCCTAATTTTCGATTAAAGAGCAATGTTAAATCTGTACGTTTTTGTTGTAGTGTATAGCGTATATATTCGTGTAAATACTCTTCTTTTTCTGTCAATTGATCTTGTAGTGTAGTAATAGGAAGTACAGCCATTTCTGCAGCATGGCTAGGCGTAGCCCCACGCGCATCAGCTACATAATCACATAAGGTGTAATCTGTTTCATGACCTACCGCCGAAATAATCGGTGTATTAGCAGTATAAATAGCCTCTACAACTGCTCTATCATTGAAGCACCATAAATCCTCCATAGATCCACCTCCACGGCCAACGATGATAACATCAATATCTGGATCAGCATCTGCCGTAGCAATTCCTTTTGCTATAATTGGGCCTGCGGTACTACCTTGTACAGGAACGGAAAACAATTTAAATTGAACTAGTGGATTGCGTTGTTTACTAACATGTAGAATATCATGCAATACAGCGCCAGATTGGGATGTAACAATACCTATGCAACTTGCCATATAGGGTAAACCTACTTTATGGCTATCATCAAAGTACCCCAAAGCAGTTAACTCTCGTTTTAGAGCGTCAAATTCGAGCTGTAACGGACTTTTAGACCCTATCTGCATATCTGATGCAATAAGATTTAAACGGCCCATTTTGTTGTAAAAATTAACAGATGCTTTTACAGTCACTAATAAGCCATTCTGAATGGCATTGGCAAGGCCCTTTTGCATAACGGTACTAGACCACATGGTAACATCAATAGCAGATTCCTCATCTTTTAAAGAAAAATACATATGTCCACTACTATGGCATTTTGCGTTAATAATAGTACCGCTAACATAGACATTCTTAAGTAGATATTCACGGTCTAAGGTGCGTTTTATAAGATTGTTTAATTGTGTAATGGTTAATACATTCACGATTATCCTCTAGTTTCTTGTAAAAAAGCAGCGCCAAAAGCATTGCCAGTGGCATTATCAACAGAAAATTGTGTCTGCGCCGCTACATGTAATTGGAGACGATTTCGTTTACAATAGGTTTCCATCCGCTTACGAAGTAAACTATTACTCATCACACCACCTACAGCAATGAGTGCACGTACAGATTTCTCTTTAGTATGATAAGTAATCATTTTTTCTAGAGCATTTCCAATGGAAGTAAAAACAGCTCTAGCTAACTTAGATTTATCTATATCACTCATAGCGTTATTTATACGCCGCATAGCAGCACTACAAGGACCGGCAAAGCTAATCCATCCGTCTTTTACAGAAGATGGTAATGGTTCATATTCTGTAGTTTCTAATGCTAATGCCTCTAGATGCTTACCTGCAGGAAATGGTAAGCCCAACGCGACACCTATGCGATCAACATATTGCCCCCCTTGTAAATCTTTAGAACCACCAACGATATGAGATTCAAAAATACCGTTTCCTTGATAATGGCAATATAATAGTTCTGTCGTGCCACCTGATAGATGTAATGCCAAAAATGGGTCATTAGGAATATTTTTTAAAATCCCTCAAAGCAGCTAAAATATGATTTTCTTGATGTGCAAAAATATGTAAAGGCACATTCATAAGATGACTCAGGGTTTGCCCCTGTCCTAACCCGACCATAAAGGCAGGCATATAGGAGCATTTTCCTCACGGCGCGGAAAACCACTAACACCTATACCACTAATTGGTAGTTGTGGCAACTCAGATATTAACTTAGGCAACGCCTTTGTATGTTGAAAGACCATATTTGATTGTTGTAGTCCTCGCTCACCCTGTTTGACCTTTAATATTTTGCGGGCTTCCCCAACTATTTGAAAGTCGCTATCTATAATGGCACAACTTGTAGTGTAGCAACTAGTATCAATGCCTAAGTAATATCGTTTCATTATTTACTCTTATTATATGCATCTAGAATTGCGTTAATTAATTTATAAGATGCATCAGAACCAAAATCTTTAGCTAATTGAATAGCTTCATTAATAGCTATAGATGGTTCTAAAGGTTCATCTTCATTGTTCATTTCCCATACTGCAATACGTAAGATAGAACGATCCACCTTATCTAAATTTGCTACTTTACGTGATTTACAAAATGGCTGTAATGTAGCATCAATTGCTTCAACATTTGATAGTACACCCTCTATAATACTATTTGCATATGCCTTATCCATTGCTTTATGAATATTTCCTTCGGGAAATTGAACATCATTTTGATCAGTATGAAATTCATTAGCATATAACATTTGGAAATGCGTATTGACGAGCCTCTCGCCGATTTCGCTTAATTACCATGTGGAGTTGGCTCCTTTTCTTTTACAATACCTTCAATATGAACATCAACCTTAACATGATCAAGATCAAGCATATTTTCTTTAAGGTTTGTTTGATTTCTAATTGCAACTGTTTGGATAATTCAATAAGATTGTATCCATACAAGGCTTTAATATAAATATTGATTTCAATAAAACCTTTGCGATGCTTAACATTGATACCTGGTAAACTACGTTGACCAAAGGCATGTGTAATGCCCTCTACTAATTCATCGTAAAAGCGTGGGCTTAAAGAATGAATACCAGGAATGGTTCCTAAAGTTTTTAGTTGCTACATCGATGATGACAGAATCTGCAATATCAATGGTATCCATATCTAATCCATAGTTTAATTGATTGTCTGAACTCATAGAGATACCCTCCTAAGGCTGTGATGGTGTTACTAAATCATCAAAAATAATGTCTTGTACCACTACATCAATGGTTTGTACCTCAATTTCTGTATAAGAAACTAAAGCTGTTTTGATGCGTTCTTGTAAACGTAAGGCCACATCAGGGATACGATACCCATACTGAATGCAAACATATAAAGTAACAGAAATTGCCCCTTCATCATTAAATGATATCTTAACACCTTCATGATCAGATTTACGTCTAAAAAGAAGGTGTTAACACCATCATTAAAGGTGGAACTCATATGATGAATTCCCTTTGTGTCAAGCGCTGTCATTGTTACAATTGTAGCATATACATATCGTTAATCTTAACTTACCCGACTCTAGTTCAGTATTTTTCTTGGTCATACTGGCCTCTTTCAAAAAAAGCACTTGTCCCTATATATAATTACATAGACGACAAGTGCTTACAGTGCAAATGTTAGATATATGGGGAATCAGATTCCATGAAAAGATCTTAGCCCCAATACATATCAATAAGTATTAGGCACGTTCGATGTATTGACCTGTACGAGTATCAATACGAAGTACATCATCTACTTCAATGAAGAGAGGTACTTTTACAGTGTAGCCTGTTTCCAATACGGCTGGTTTGTTACCACCAGTAGCAGTATCACCACGGATACCAGGGTCTGTTTCAACTACTCGAAGTTCAACAGCTACAGGTAAATCGATACCGATTACGATACCTTGGAAGAACATGATGGATACTTCCATATTTTCAAGAAGGAAGTTTTTAGCATCACCTAGTTGTTCAAGGTTAAGTTCAACTTGATCGTAAGTTTCGTTATCCATGAATGTGTAAGCGCCATCAGATTCGTATAAGTATTGCATACGACGACGGTCAACATGTGCTTTAGGAACTTTTTCACCAGCATTGAACGTACGTTCTACTACAGAACCAGTTTGCAAATTTTTCATTTTAGTACGTACGAATGCAGCACCTTTACCTGGTTTAACGTGTTGAAAATCAACTACTTGCCATACATTACCGTCAATTTCAACGGTTACACCTGGACGAAAATCATTACTGGAAATCATCTAACTCTTCTCCTTCTAAATACCTATTTCAATTAACTCTTTTGGACTATGTGTCAACACCTCATAGCCGTCAGATTTGACGATGACACTATCCTCTATTCTCAATCCGATAGTACCTGTAATATAAATACCAGGCTCTACCGTAATGATCATATTTTCTGTAAATACCGTATCGGATTTTGTATTAGCCACTGGTTCTTCGTGAATCTCGAGACCTACGCCATGTCCAGTACCGTGATTAAATTCCTTGGTATATCCATGTTCTTTGATATAATCACGACATACTGCATCGAGTTCTTTACCAGTAATACCAGCCCGAACTGCAGCTACGCCGCGTTTTTGTGCTTCTAAAACTATACCATACAGCTTTTTTTGTAATTCAGAGGCAGGACCCATTACAATAGTTCTAGTCATATCGGAATGGTAACCCTTATATACGGCGCCAAAGTCGAAGGTAACAAAATCACCTGCTTCAATGACTTTATCACTAGCTACACCATGAGGCATACTAGAACGGTTACCAGAAGCAACGATGGTTGCAAAGGAAGGCTCCTCTGATCCACGTTTTAACATTTCTGATTCTAATATGATGCGCGCTTCGTTTTCTGTCATTCCTCTACCTTTAATTGTGGTAATAATGCAGCAAAAGGCGTCGTCACCAATTTTAGCAGCTTTTCGCAATAATTCTAATTCGTCTTCACGTTTAACTGCTCGTAGTTTAGCAAAATTGATAGAAGTAAAATTAAAGCGTTCATCTAATGTATCACATAAGGTTTCATACGTATCTACCGGCATTTGCTTGCCTTCAATACCGAATAAACCTTCGTGAATATGATGCTCATTGAATATATCTACAAGAGTATCCATAACAGAGGATTCATATTGAATGACTGTGTATCCTTCACATTGTTTTGTAGCTTGTTCAGTATATCTGAAATCAGTAATCATAAAGGCTTTATCTTGTGTAATGATAGCAAAGCCTGTAGTACCAGTAAAACCAGCAAAATAATGTAGATTTATAGGGCTCATCAAAATGACGCCTGTTAATTCTTGCTCTTTAATATACTGTTGTAGCAGATTTAAACCATTCATAATCATGCTCCTAGTCTATAAAGTACAATTAATCTTACCATAAAATACCTATATTGAATAGAATTTTATGCTATTTTTTTGAAAGCCTCTATCTGTTCAACGGTCAATTCCATTGCAGAACCAACCTCTTCTATGCCTGTTAAATCTATATGACCTATAGTTAACCGTTTTAAATATGTAACAGTACCGCCTGCAGCACCAATCATACGTTTTACTTGATGATACTTGCCTTCTTCAATCGTTACATGTACTGAATGTAACGATACAGATTCAATTTCTGCCGGTTTACATTGTGTACCATCTCCAAGAAGAATTCCCTCCCTTTTTAATACGTTGTATACCTTCATCAGATAGCGTTCCTTCAAATTCTACGTAATAAACCTTGGACACATGTTTATTACCATTGATGATTGAGTGTCCCCAAACACCATCATTAGTAAGTAATAGTAAAAGTCCTTCTGTATCCTTATCTAATCTTCCCACAGGAACTACTCCCATTTTTATGAATTCTGGAGGGAGTAAATCCATAACAACAGGGTGACTAGAATCTTCTACCGCTGTAACATAGCCTTTGGGCTTATGAAATTTTACATAATATAGTTGAGTAATACTAACAATCTTACCATCAACAGCAACTATATCAACATCAATATCAATATGAGTATCTTTTTTCGTTGTTATACTGCCATTGATGGTAACTCTTCTATCTTTTATGATTTGATGGACTTCTTTTCGACTACCATAAGCTTTATTGGCTAATAATTTATCTAGTCGCATTATGCATGACCTTGTAATACATCTACGTGTGCTGTATCATTGAGCAAGTTTAAAATATTATGATCAAATTCTCCCATACCATTATAGAAAATACGGTTAATAGCTGTATTACCTTGGCTAAAATTCCAACAATGACTAATAGAAATATCTAATAATTTACACAATAAGGTTCTAATAGTCCCGCCATGACAAGCAATGAGAAGTGTTTCCTCCTCATTATTAACATTGATAAATTCCTCTAGACCTTCCCATGCACGGTCTTGTAAATTCTTAAAGCTTTCACCATTAGGAACCTTAACTAGATGTGGTCGCAAATACATTTCATCTATCAAACCAGGCCAACGATCTTCGATATCTGAAAATAGCATAGCTTCCCAGTCGCCAAAATTAAGCTCTCGTAATCGTTTATCTACTGTTATAGGAGTAGTACGTTCACCGCGAATGACTTCAGCTGTAACTAAAGCACGACTTAAATCACTAGATAAGATACGGTCAAAGGTAACATCTTTAAGGGCATTACCACATGCCTTAGCTTGATTCAAACCGTTTTCATTGAGGGGAATATCTGTAATACCTTGATATTTCCCCATTTTATTCCAATCAGTTTCACCATGGCGCACAATATATAATGTCTTCATAATCTTCCTATACTTTCAAAATATCTGTTAATTTTTCTACTAACTTAACATTAGTATCATGATCTTTTAATTGCAACGCGAACCCATTGATTATTTAATCCCATATAAGAATCACAGTTGCGAACAATCATATTATATTTTTTAAGCGCTTCATTAATCGACTCTGCTGTTATTCCTTCTTGTTCAATGTGGAACAATATAAAATTAGCTGAAGGCGGATATACAGTAATACCATTTATAGTATCTAATGAGTTATGCATAAAAAGTTGCTCTTCATGTAATACTTGTTTTGTTCGTTTCACATACTCTACATCATTCAAAGCCGCCTCTGTATAGGATTGAGCTAATGTGTTAACAGACCAAGTGGGAATAAAACTATTTAGTTGCTCAATGATAAGAGGATTGCTGAAAGCAGCACCAATTCGTAGCCCTGGCACGGCATAGAATTTTGTAAAAGAATGAACCACGATAATATTATCAAACTCGTTAATTAGGGAGCGCATGGAGTATTTATTATCTTGTAATGTGTCGTTACCAACAAAATCGATAAAGGACTCATCTATAACAAGTAAACTATTAGCATCTTTCAGCATGCTTGCAATAGTACGAATATGGTTCTTATCAAGTAACGTACCATCTGGATTATTGGGATTACCTGAAATACAATAATACGACCATCTTGCCCCTTTTAACTCAGCTGCAAAAGTTTCTAATGCTAAATAAGGTACCTCAAAATAAGGTTTTCCATTATCATCTAACCGTGGTCTATAATAAATATCGCGTACTGGAATTCTACTTGCTTCTAAAGCCGCTTTATATTCAGAAAAACCTGGTGCGGGAACAAAAGCGCCCGTATAGCCAGGTAACCGACAAATTGCATATAATAGCTCTGCCGCTCCATTGCCAACTACAATTTGATTTTTATTCATACCATAGATATCAGCAATGGCATTTAATATATCATCATTTGTAGCATCCGGATAATGTGATATATATCGCAATTGAGGTTCTAATGCAGATAAGCCACGTTGGCTAGGGCCTAGTGGATTGATATTAGCACTAAAGTCAATAACCTCATATGGTTCAATTCGTTGTTCATGGGCAAACTGAAATATATTGCCCCCATGTATCTTAGACATTTGATTCTCTTTCTATTAAATATATTATCGTTTGATATAAGTTAATCCTTCATTCGTAGTTTCAACCGTATCTACATAGGATAATTGTGGCAACTTACGCAAAATCTCATTCTTACAATCATTAATACGACCATAATCAACGGGGAATAATAGTCCCATAATGGTTCCGCTATGAGCGATGATTGTTCCCACACTATTATAAGAATTACCTACATCGTGAAAGTCATATAAATTAGGTTTATATAAAATACGCTGATTGCCAAAGGCACTCAATGTAGCAGCTTGGCCAATGAGCTTTATATCATTCGTTATAAGACCCTGTTTAAAGAAATCAAAGGATTCTTGTATAATAGATTCTTTTTCTAAAATTTTATTTTGTAAATCTGCTTGTTTATTAAAGCTAACTGTATCAATGCTACCGCCTTCGTCAAAAACGAGGATTTTTAAAGGTGGGCACATACCTAATGGCTTAGAGATAGTCCCTTTAATATAATCATACTGAGTTACACCTTGATAAAAAGAGGCATCTGTAGGCTCTACAGATAGACAAATTTGCTCAAGTTCTTTTAATGATAAATCATAGTCCATGGCCAAAGCTGTAGCCATAGCTGTTACAGAAATATCTGCCGAACTTGAAGCCATGCCTTTTCCTTGTAGAATATCGGATCTTACATACACAGGCGGGCAAATTTGATTTTTTCTTTTTTTCTTGGACCAACTCTTGTACTAATTTACGAGCTTGTGCCGATTTTGGTTGAAGTGCACAAAATTCTTTAGAAAAAGGCTGTATTACATTACTCAATGCGTAGGAGTATCGATTAATAGGACAAGTCACTAAAAATGACTGGCCATTAATAGAACCTTGTAGAAATTCCCCACATGTACCTGGGGCTCTTACATAATAGGTCACATTAAACTCCTTTCACATCAAATAAAGTATACGTTCTAAAAATATTAAAACTTTGAAAATCAAAAATTTAGAGTTAGAACATAGTTGGGTTATTAACTACCGTAGCTGATAGTATAGATAAAATTATGCTATATACCAATATCAATAATACTTCAGTTACTTCCACAACAAATCCATATGTATCACCAGTAGTGCCACCTAACGCTTTTACAATATAGCGGTTTAATAATCGGTTAATAATATACGTAATAATCATGCTAACAATATTGATTTGGAAAATACCTATAGTAGCATATACTAACACACCTAATCCTACTTCAAATCCCTACATCAGGTGCTGAAAAAAAATTGTATAAGCACCATAAAAATGTATATAATACTAAACCGATTAATAGTAATAGAATAGGCATAAGAGAACAATTAGAATAAGTTGGAAAAAAAGCTCATAATGTAATAAATGTTTAGGGTGCCAAATTAGCAAAAAGCTATGCCCCCAAATACCCAACCGTTCCCTATCTGTCTTCACGTTCTGGTTACGGATCGAATACAAAAACTGACCATCTCAGCTGACGTCCCACATATTGCCCAGAAAAAACCATGAGCACCACATACAAGCATAATACTAATGGGACCAAGGCCCACATAAGGAAAGGCTACAACAGATTTACCAAAATCCTCTACAGACCATTCAGTTTGATTAACGATTTTTAAACGTGTTAGAAACTGTAGTGCTATAAAAAAAGGTGTCATTATACATTCATCCCATAGGTAATGACTGTACTAATGATAACCATTAGTATAGTCGTAACATACATCATATAAATTGTTCGAGTAATATGGTCGCGTTCAGCTTTTCAATAGGGTCACCCATATATTCGCGAAAAGTCATTTTTTTGAAATACTGATTGTAACCACCTAAACGGATATGTAAGGCCCCTGCCACAGGTGCTTCTGCATACCCCCCATTAGGACTAGGATGTTTTTTTGCATCACGTAAACCGATTTCTATTGCCTTTTTAGCATCAAAGCGTAAAAAGAATGCAGAAATTACAATTAATACAAAGGTAATTCGGGCAGGAATCCAATTTAATATGTCATCAAAGCGTGCAGCTACGCGACCAAAGTACAAGTACTTTTGATTCTTATAGCCTAACATAGAATCCATAGTATTAGCAGTTCTATAAAGAATAGCCCCCATAGGGCCACCGATAATAAAAAAGAAAAAAGGTGCAATATACCATCTACCGTATTTTCCGCAATCGTTTCTACTGTAGCTCGAGTGATTTCGCTTTCATCTAAGTCTTCCGTATCTCGTCCCACAATCCATGATAAACGTTTGCGAGCATCTACGATATTACCTTGTTTTATTAACTGACTAATGGTAAAACCTGCGCCAGCCAATGAACGTGGAGAAATGGCAATGTAGAGGATCACTACTTCGAAAGCATAGTATACCCATTTGTCTACTACTCCACCTAGCCATAACAATAAAGATACTATGATATATACCGATATAAGAATTAAACCTACTGCAATACCACCGTACCACAATTTCTTCGTATCATTATCAGTGTCTTTATAAAGAACGGCTTCAAAAAAAGATATTATACGTCCAATAATGGCCACTGGATGATATTTACTATTGGGATCTCCAATGAGTAAATCTAATAAAAATGCTAAGACTGGTATGCATACAAAGTTATACTTTGAAAACCAGTGAAAAATTGTTAAATGTTCCATATATCTCCTCTACTATCCCAAAGTAGACATAATATAATCCATATCTAGGTGTTCCTCCACAATATCAGCTAAGCGATTATATGCCGCATTTCTTGTGGTCAAAATAATGGAATACTACATCTAATGGTTGTAATCCCTTGCGTTCACGTAATTGATTGATAATAAAACGTCTAAACTCGTCATTATCAAATACACCGTGAATATATGTACCCATTACTTGATGATTACCATCAATAAAACCATCAATAACATTGACGCCTCTTCACTGCGACTTGTAATTGTAAAGCAACGAGACACCGAATCTGCTAGTGGCGTAGTATCCCCCATATGAATTTCATAGCCTACTAATTTTTCACCCCTGAAAGTACCATTTAAAAACTGTAAATTAGATACATTGAATTGTACTTGATGGGTAGTTTTTTGCGCCTTCATAGTCGTGGAGGATTCAACAAGGCCAAGTCCTTCAATTTCCTCGATATCACCTTCCATATGATGCGGATCATAAATAGTTTTACCTAACATTTGGTTACCCCCACATACCCCAATAATAGGTGTACCTTGAGCAGCCAATTTTTTGATTTCATCAGCAAAGCCTGTATCACGTAAATATGTTAAGTCAGCCAATGTATTTTTAGAACCAGGTAATATAATTAAATCTGGCGTACCGATAACATCTCCAGGGCCGACGAATCGAACAGATACATCTGGTTCATAATTTAATGCATCAAAGTCAGTAAAGTTAGAAATTTTAGGTGTTTGCATAACCACTACCTGAATATCTTTAGTACCCACTATTGCGTTTGTTTCTAATGCAACAGAATCTTCTTCATCAATATCGAGGTTCTCAATGGCAGGAATAACACCAACTACCTTTTTTACCTGTTTTTTCTTCAATAAAGGTAAGGGCAGGTTCTAATAGTTTAATATCACCACGGAATTTATTGATAACGATACCTTTAATGAGATCTCGTTCTTCTGGTTCGAGCAATTCTAATGTACCCACAATGGATGCAATAGCACCACCTCGGTCAATATCTGCAATGAGAAAAACTGGAGCTTGAGTCATCTTGGCAATACGCATATTTACAATGTCATTTGCTTTTAAGTTAACTTCTGCAGGACTACCGGCACCTTCGATAACCATCATATCGAAATTGGAGTCTAAGAAATCAATAGATTCTTTAACCTTATCTAAAGCGGTTAGTGAATATTTAGTATGGTATTCTTTGGCACTATAAACGCCCACAGGTTTCCCCATCAATACAACTTGAGAACGATTGATTTACCTGTAGGTTTTAATAACACAGGGTTCATTTGTACAATTGGATCTATACCTGCAGCCTCGGCTTGCGCTACTTGAGCACGGCCAATTTCATCGCCCCATTTTGTCACATAAGAATTGAGGGCCATATTTTGTGCTTTAAAGGGAACAGTTTTAAAACCTTCTTCTATAAAAAAGATACGGCATAATGCAGTACATAAAATACTTTTGCCTACATTGGAACTCGTTCCTTGAAACATAATTTTCTTAGCCATTTATATGAACCTCCTGGGATTTCAATTCAATGGTAACACCACTAATCGTTAAATAGAGTTTATCTGCAACAGAAGCTACTGCTCGATTCACACGACCAGCAATATCTCTAAAATATCTTGCTAGCTTATTATCTGGTACAATACCTAACCCAATTTCATTGGTCACAAATATAACTGTTTTACCTTCACATGATTGTATCGAGTCTAATAAAGTGTCTAATTCTGAAAGTATTGTCTGTTCTAATCTATTAGCATCTTCTTGACCACGAATGGAGCCATAAGCCATCATGTGATTGGTAGTGAACATGGTTAAACAATCTATAAGAATTACATCTGCTGATTGACTGATATTTTCCCATTCATCAGCTAAATGTAAAGGTACTTCAAAATTATTCCATATTTTTCCTCGTCGCTCTTGATGTTTTTTGATGCGATCCACCATTTCCTCATCAAAAGCTTGGCCCGTAGCTACATAAGCTTTTGGCCCCTTTGTAGCCAATGCTAAACGTTCTGCAAATTCACTTTTTCCACTGCGTGCCCCACCGGAACACAATATAATTTGTGATTTCATAATGCACCTATACAAGAATTTATAATTTCAGTATCATTATAAGTATAACAAAGGAGCGATACTATGGAAATTATGAATATGAAACTAAAAATGATGGCTACTTTATGGGATAATACATATCGTGTTGCCATCGACGACGGACAAGGTAAATATATTGGCACTGCACGTGTAGTTGTGAATGTTCCTCTACCACCAGAAACGTTACCAGAAAATGCACCGCAAGTAGAAGCACAACCTTAGTATTAGTTGAAGACTTTGATTTCGGCGCTGATAAAATTATAAACTTTGAAACAACATTAGCCAATCTATTAAGAGAAAAATTCCGTTATGAAATTCCTCATATTTTCTTTTACTATCCAAGTCCTCACGATGTTTTAAATCAAACAATTTCACAATAGGTCTATAACGAGCAAAAAGCTATGTAAAATACATAGCTTTTTTTGTTTATTCAGCTCCAAGTTCTTCCTCTACACGACACAAGATAAAGCAAAGGTCGGATAGACGGTTTAAATATTTTAAATTAGATTCATGAACACTTTCACCAGCATCTAATACTCGCCATAAATCACGTTCCGCACGTCGAGTAATCGTTCTCGCTACATGTAAATAAGCTGAAGATTGTTTTTCACCAGGAATGACAAAATTAGATAAAGGTTCTAACTTTGCATCAAAGCGATCAATAACTTTTTCTAAATGCTTTACATATTGCTCAGTAATTACCGGAGCAGTATTTAAACTTGCAATATCAGCCATTAATGTCCATAAGTTGCGCTCAATATCGTATAATTCAGCAGAAACACGTGGATTTTCAGCATAGGAGCGCGAGCCAATCCTAAAGAAAGCTTGTAATTCATCGATTGTACCATAAGCTTCTACGCGTAAAGATGATTTCTGTACACGTTCTCCCGTGTATAAACCAGTTGTACCAGCATCACCTGTTTTTGTATAAACACTACTTGCCATATGATTACCTCCTATAGATATACATGGATGTAGAAATAAAAGCTAAATGATCTCAACCTTGAGATTATTTGTATTCAGGGAACCAAAGATGAATTTCACGAGCAGCAGCTTCTGGAGAATCAGAAGCATGTACTACGTTAGCATCCATTGTTAGGGCATAGTCACCACGAATACTACCAGGGGCAGCATCTACAGGATTTGTTGCTCCGTTTAAAGCACGTACGGATACAATTGCGTTCTCACCAGCTAACACAAAAGCAAGAACTGGGCCTGATGTAATAAAATCAACTAATTCACCAAAGAATGGCTTTTCCTTATGTTCTGCATAATGTTCTTCCGCTAATTCACGAGGTACTTGTATAAGTTTTAACGCTTTAATGACAAGACCTTTACGTTCATAACGGCTAATGATTTCACCACTTAATTGACGCTTAACTGCATCTGGTTTTATTAAAACTAATGTTTCTTGCATGATACCCTCCTGTAGATACTAATTATAATATTACCTTTTCTTTATACTTTGGATTCATAGCTTGTTTCTTTAACTTTTGAATACGTTCTTCCGTGCGAGGATGTGTACTAAAAAGATTGCTCAAGCTTTCACCAATTCCCATCATAGGGTTAATAATAAACATATGGGCTGTAGCATTACTTGCATTAGGCAATGCACCATGTTTAGAGTAGTAGTCAATTTTTGCAAGTGCAGAAGCCAGTGCTAATGGATTGCGACACATATCTCCGCCTCCCTCATCAGCTAAAAACTCACGAGTACGGGAAATACTCATCTGAATAAGACCAGCTGCGATAGGTGCAATAATGATTGTACCAAGAAGCGCCAAAGGGTTAGTGCCTTCTCGATCATCGGAGCGCCCAAATATGGCAGTAAATTGAAGTATATTGGCTATCATAGAAATAGCACCAGCCATCATAGCTGCAATTGTACTAATCAATGTATCTCGATTCTTAACATGTGTTAATTCGTGTGCAAGCACACCTTCTAATTCTTCATCAGTTAATAGACGTTGGATACCTTCTGTAACAGCAACTGCTGCATGACTAGGATTTCTACCTGTTGCAAATGCATTCGGTACTTCACTGGGAATGATATAAACCTTTGGCATTGGTAAATTACCATTTTTAGCCAATTGATCTACCATTGCATATAGTTTTGGATTAGACTGTGCAGTAACAGGTTGAGCATTGTATTGGGCTAAAACGATTTTATCGCTGTACCAATAAGACATAAAATTCATACCCATGGATATGACAAACATCATAATCATACCGCTTCTGCCGCCAATCATATCACCAATAACCACTAAAATGGCCGTTAGCGTAGCTAACAAAAGTGTTGTTTTTATATTGTTCATAGTTTCCTCCAATTATTGTTATGGACTATGCCTAACACTATAATTATACCATAAACTATATAATTAACGCTCCAGTTGTATCAGCTTCTAAGCAATATATTTTATTTTCAATCTCATTTGCTGTGAATACAGCCCCCATAGCCTTTGCTACCTCTTGTACATGAGCTTTATCAACATATGCAATTAGAGTAGAACCCGATCCACTGATAGTTGCACCGTAAGCTCCAGCAACTTTTGCGGCTTCAAAAACTTCATCACAATGAGGAATCAATGTCTTACGATAAGGTACATGCAAGTTGTCATCTAAGGCAACAGATAAATTACTTAATTGATGCGTAATTAAGCTTGTTACAAATAATGAAGCATGACTTACATTTTGTACAGCTTCTTTGAATGGAATATGATTTGGTAGCACAGAACGAGCATACTCAGTAGATACCATGACTTCTGGTACTACAACAGCAAAATGTAGCTCCGGAGGAATAGAAATGACCGTGTTTAGCACCTTATTTTTTAAACCTGTAGCACAACATAAATTTCCGTAAATAGCTGGCGCTACATTATCTGGATGACCTTCCATACGATTTGCTATAACTAGTAACTCTTCTTTTGAAAGTGGATGCTTTACCAATGCGTTCGCCAGTAAAAGCCCCCCTACTATAGCCGTACTACTACTACCTAGTCCACGAGAGGGAGGAATCAAGGTTTCAGAAGTTATATGACCATATCGAATTGGTTCTTGAGCAGTAGCAAAAACTTGATCCATAGCGAAACCAATTAGATTCTTTTTAGGATCTTCAGCGCACGTAAAATATCTGCACCAAAACCTTCAAAAGTATATGTATATTCTGTAGCATTTTCATCTGGTGTAAAGCTGAATATATTATAAAGATTTAGTGCTAATCCTAAGCAATCAAAACCGGCCACAGTTTGTCACTAGTAGCAGGTACTTGTACACGAACAGTATTCATAATTAAGCTTCCATAATACGAATAACACTATTAACAGCCTTAACGGAGCGCAAGCTATTAAAAGAGTCTATAAGATTTAAAATATAAGATCTTGGGCATTTAGATGTAACAATGGCAAGAACTGCAGTTTCTGGATCCATATTTCTTTGAACGATGGATAAAACAGAAATTTTTTGTTCTGCTAATTTGGCAGAGATTTTTGCTAAAACACCTGTTTTATTATCCACTGCTAAACGTCAAGTAGTAGCTAGATTGGATTTTACCTGGAGAATAAATATTCTTTTTGATCATAATAGAACGGTTTCAAGCGCCCTGTTTCATTATAAGAGACATTCTTTGCCACTTCCATTATGTCAGATACTACAGAACTACCTGTCGGTAAGCTACCTGCACCACGACCATATAGCATGACATCATCGATACCATTGCCCTTTAACATAAATTGCATTGTAGGAACCGCGAACAGATGCTAAGGGGTGTGTCGTAGGAATAAATGCTGGGATATACATTTAGAGATAAACCTTGACTAGTTTCTTTAGCAATACCTAATAATTTAATATTGTAACCAAACTCTTTCCCAAATTTTATATCTTCAGTATCAATACAAGTAATACCTTCTACAGATACATCTTCAAAGAAAATGCGACGATTGAAGCTAATAGATGCAAGGATTGCCAATTTACGAGCTGCATCAAGGCCTTCTACATCAGCTGTAGGATCTGCCTCTGCATATCCTAAATCTTGTGCTTCTTTTAATACATCTTGGTAGCTTAAACCTTCTTCAGACATTTTAGTTAAAATAAAGTTTGTAGTACCATTCATAATACCGATTAGCTCTGTAATACGGTTGCCGGCTAAGGACTCATATAATGTGCGGATAATTGGAATACCACCTAGAACAGATGCTTCAAAACGTAGATCTACCCCATTTTTACTCGCTAAGTCTAATAAGTATGGACCAGCTTCTGCTAACAAATCTTTATTGGCAGTTACTACATTTTTTTTAGCCTTTTAAAGCACCTTCTACGCAATCCTTAGCAAAGGTTGTACCACCCATCAATTCCACAACCATTTGGATGGAATCATCTTTTAGTACTTCCTCAATATCTGTTACATATTGAGCTGTTTCAGGCAATGTAATATGGCTATATTTTATCAGGATTACGTACAAAGATTTTTGAAATTTCAACATTAACACCTGTACGATTTTCTAATTAACTCAGCATTATCTTGCAATAAATTAAATGTACCTTGTGCAACAGTACCAAAACCTAATAACGCAATTTTTATAGTGGTCATAATTGTCCTACTCTCTTAATTAGCCTATGCTTGGCCTAAAATTTCTACTTTAATAATGCCCTTCATAGAGCGAATATCTAATAATAAATCTTCTAATGAGCCTTGTAAATCCTTGGTTTCAAAAGAAATGCTACTATTCGCAATGCCTTGTAATGGAATATCTTGATTAATCGTTAAAATACTACCGTTACGTTCAGCAATGGCTTTCAAAACGCTTGATAACATACCAGATTCATTTGACATTGAAACATAAATGCTTACAATTTTCCCTTGAGCAATTTCAAAAAATGGAAAAACATAATCCTTGTATTTATAATACGCAGAACGACTCAAATCCATTCTTTTCCACTGCTTCGTTAATAGTTTTAACCTCACCTAGTTTCAAAATTTCTTTTACCTTAATCGTCTTTTTTATCGCTTCTGGTAAAATATCTTCTTGCACCAGATAAAACTTATCTTTTTTTGGTTTAGACATAGAGTACACTCCCTTATTGTTCTCTTGAAGTTTCTTGGGCTACAAATTGGCGCCCATATAATGTTAATACTGCATACATACCGATGAAGAATGGCATATATTCAGCCACAACACGCCATCCTACAGCGATGATGCCCACTGTTCCATTAGGGACAAAGGTACTAAACAATACTACAAATAGTCCTTCTGCAATCCCTGTTCCCCCTGGGGTTGGTGCAAAATATAAAATAAGATTTAATAGAATCATTCGATCTAATATATCAATGATCGGAATATCTGGTGTAAAAGCATACATTAATGCTGGCGCAATACAGTATAAGCATAATAGACTCAAACCAGATTCAATAAAAACTATTAAAGATTGGACAGGTTGTTTATATAGTAATCCTAAACCTTGATTCAATGTTTCTAATTTAGAAAGCCAATCTTTCGTTTTATGAGCTTTAAACCGTTGTGCTAAGTTATATACGAATTGACGCATATATTTAGTTTGTAATATATAAGTTCCCACTAAGGCCGCTATAACAGCAAGCACGGCAAAAATCAAAAGCATATCACGAGAGATATATGGAATTTCAATAGCATCTCTTAAGAATACGAAGGGTAACATAATAACAAAGGAACATGATAGAAAATACGGTACGTATTAACACAATAGGAGTCCCTTTAGATATAGGTACGCCATAACTTCTCAACACCAGTACTTGCGCGACAGCACCCACCGCTAGCTCCAGGTGTCAACATAGCCATAAAATAATTACTAAAAATAACTCGTAGCACTGCTCGTATCGATAACTTGTAACCACCAATTTTTACGAGCCTTTGAAGTCGTAATCCATCAAAATACATACCTGCTACTAAAGCAACTACAGCTAATAATAAAGAAATACTATTAAATGATGAAATTGCTTTTAATGCATCTAGATCAATAGTGTAGTAAATGATACCAATTGACACAGCCAATAGTAAGAGAAACATAAAAATGCCTCTCTTCATCATTTTACTCATATCAAATCTCCATAATTAATTAGCTCAATATCATGTTGACTTATATATAATCGCGTATGACTGGAACAGAGTGCATGCAACTCATCTTCCCAATGATAACCCCAATTATAAAGCTTACTAAGAATACTACTATTACTACCTGGGTGAACCATCAATTCATGTGTACCAGAATGTTTATTTACCGCTTTTAGGATACCCATTAGAGATTTCTGATTTATATGGCCTCCATTTACCATGCCCCAAAAATATTGGGTTGTAGTCATACAATTATTTCGTATGATTGGTCGCGCATTAGCCGCAACCGTTGATAAACCAACTTTACCAAGAAATCGAATTGGGGAATACATATAATTCATAAAACCAGTAGACTCATCGGGTATACGTATAGCATGTATACCAAAGGATTTTGCCTGTTCAATCACAATTGGCAATACCGTTGGTAACACATGCAAATGTTGATGTCCATCAATATGAGTTACCCTTAAGCCGGTATCCATTATTTGAGCTATTTGTCCATGAATCTCTTTACGTAATTCACTATAATTGATTTTGCCAGAGTAAATACGTTTAATAAATTCTACATAGTTCTCTGGAAATACACCTTCTGGTGTGAGAAGTGATGAAACTTCTGATGGATCACATACTGGTTTCACCCCACCTACTAAGGCGATATGAACACCAACGCCCAACTTAGGGTTATTTTTTGCCATACTTACGGCTTCTGTAAAAGCTTCTCCTCCTGCCATTAAAGAGGTACTGGTAATAATACCCCTACGGTGACCATCAATAATACCAGCATTAACTGCACTATGAAGGCCAAAATCGTCTGCATTTACTATTAATTTGGACATAGTTTACTTCCTTTTCATAAAAAAAAGGGAGAACTTTGTTCTCCCACAAAGGATATATGTTATTGTACCAAATACAGAGCTATAAAAAATCAATACAAAAGCCCTCTACTTGTATACTAGTAGAGGACTTTTTATAAGGTCATAAATTTTTATCATATATATACTAAGGCATCAATTGTTCTTGACTTTATACATACATAATGCAGCAGCTACGCTTACATTTAAGGATTCCATATCACCATACATAGGAATCATAATACGGTGTTTACATAGATTCATAACCTCTGGTGTTACGCCATTCCCTTCGTTTCCTAATACTAGCATAGTTCGCTTAGCATAACGTACAGTATGATAAGGATTGGAATGTTCTAAAGCAGTTACATAGGTAGACATATTAGACTCAGTTACCATATCATGTAACAGAGATAAGGTAATATCCTCATATAAAGGTATTTTATGTAAGGCGCTCATAGTACTGCGCACTGTCTTGTCATTAAAAGGGTCCACAGTTCCTTTCATCAAAAATATACCTTTTACACCTGCTGCAACTGCTGTACGAATTATGGTACCTAGATTGCCAGGATCTTGAACTCCATCTAATGTAATATATACAGCCATCTTCAATGTGAATGCTTTCCATACTATGTGTAGGTTTGGATACTATAGCAACGATACCTTGTCCATTTACGGTGTTATCAATTTTATCAAATATTGGATCTTGTGCAATAAATTTAGGTACAAATTGAACAGTATCTAAGTCTAATAAATCTAATACATGTTTATCTTGCGCTTTAGATTCACGTATAACAATTGTTTTTACTGCCCCCATAGCTGCAATATCTCGAATGGAACGAATCCCTTCTACAATGTATTCACCATATTTCATGATTTTTACGCTGCCCTAATGAGATAATTCGCTTAATGGTCTTATTATCTTTAGATTGGATACATTCCATACTAACTCCCACTGTGTTGATTATTCCAGAGATTATAAAAGGTCCCTTTTAAGTTGATAAGTTCATCAAAAGATCCTATTTCTATTATTTTACCATATTCCATATACACTATTTTATTGGCATCTTTTACTGTTGAAAGGCGATGAGCAATACTTACGATTGTTTTACTACCTCGAATATTTTCAATACTTGCTTGAATTTGCTTCTCCGTATGACTATCAATGTTAGCCGTTGCTTCATCTAACAATAGAATAGGTGTTTTTTTAATCAAGGTACGGCCAAAAGCCAATAATTGTTTTTGCCCATCTGATAGTAAGGAGCCTAAATAACCAACCGGTGTGTCATACCCTTCCGGAAGGTGTTCAATCATAGAATGCAAGTTAACTTGTTTTGCTGCATTGACCATATCCTCATTAGAAATTGATGTATCAAAAAGTGTTAAATTATCTCTAATGGAACCCTTAAATAGATAAGCTTGCTGGAAAAACATAGCCCATTAAATGACGAAGTACAGAACTATCATATTGGGCAATATTTATACCGTTAATATAGATAGCCCCTCTTGTTGGTTTGTAGATTCCCATCAACAATGACAAAAGTGTTGATTTACCACTACCAGAAGGCCCTACAATACCTATGAATTCTCCAGCTTTAATAGTGAATGTAAAGTCCTCTAGCGCATAAACGTCGTTATTTTCATAGGAAAACCATACATGCTCGAATTCAATCGTCTCTATATATTTAAATTCATCAGGAACTTCATTAGCCATCTGACGCTCTTCTTCCTCTAATAAGGGAACTAATCTTTCAGCACCAGCTAATGCACTTTGTAGGGAGTTATATTTATCTGCAATTTCCTTTAATGGTTGGAAGAATCGATCCATATATTGAATGAAAGGCAAATACAGTACCAGCGTCAGCTACGGAGTCTATTAAATTCGTAGTTGTAAAATAACAATTAACGCAACAAAGAATAGACCATCTACGAGCGGTCTAAAAATAGAAAATGTGGTAACCTCAAAAAGGCCTGCTTCTAAGAAACCTTTATTAACAGTATTATAACGTTCCTCAATTGCTTTTTCGCCACCATAGGATTTTACGATTACAATATAATTTAACAGTTCCTTGATGCTTGCATTAGAAGCAGCTACAGAACGTCTTACCTGACGGAATGCTTTGCGAGAAAACTTTTGAAACACCCAAATAATTCCACCCATTATAGGTAGTAAAATTGTCATGATTATAGCTAAGAGGTATATTAATGGCATACATAAATCCTAATATACCAATAATCATTAAACCGCTACTTGCCAAATTCAGAATTACATCTGTATATAATGTACGTAATGACTCTACATCATTAGTAATGCGAGTTACCCAATTCCCAATTGGCAACTTATAGAACTCATCATGTGGTTTATTAAGAATCTTTTGGAATATAATACTACGAATATTATAGATAATTTTTTGACCAAAACTTTTTAAAAAGTAATTCTCTACAAAGATAAACAATACACTACCAATTATAGTAAGTCCATACATTAGAGCATAGTATTCAATAACAGCGATATCATTAGTGGCAAAGCCAAGATCGATAACTTGCTTTGTTATATACGGTCGTAAAAGTAATAGTACTAAATTTCCTGCGAGCGCAACAGTTGCTAAATAATAGAATACCTAAATAAGGCTTAATGTAGGCCAGTTATATAGGAGAATAGAGCCCAGTAATTTCTTAGATCACGCTTCTTCATGATGGCCCCCTCCATTCTGCGCTTCATATAAGGTACGGTATAAACCATTGTTAGCTAATAATTCCTCATGAGTACCTTCTTCTACGATACGCCCCTCATCGAATACTAGAATTATATCTGCTTTCTCTACAACCTCTAATCGTTGTGAAATACATAGAATCGTCTGATCTTTTACATTATGTAATGAATTTAATATGGTTGTAACTGTTACTGCATCTAAAGCGGAAGAAACAATCATCTAACAATAAATATGGTGCATTTTTATAAAAACCTCGAGCCATATTAATACGTTGCTTCTGACCACCAGATAAATCATGACCTTCTTCTGCAAGCTCATGTAAATCATCGTTTAACAAATCGCCTAAATCTCTATATAAGTCTGCCTTTTGTGCCGCAACCTCTACAGTTTCGTGCATGGATAATTTTTTACCAAATTTAATATTATCTTCAATAGTAGTACTTAATAAATAAGATTGAGTCGGTACATAAGCTATTGAGTTTCTAAGTTTTGATAAAGAAACAGTAGCTAAATCTTGATTACCAAAATAAATAGATTTTTCCGGACACTCTTGTAATCCAATAAGCAATTTAAACAATGTACTTTTACCAGAACCGGGTTTACCAACTAAACCAATAAAAGAGCCTTTCGGTATTGTCGTTGTCACTTGAGATAATGCATGACCTTTAGAATTTTCATAAGTAAAATCTAAATATCGTATATTAATATCCTCAAGCGGTAGTACTTCATCGGTATCATCTATTGTTTCTGTAGGCAAATGCAAGAAATCCATGATACGATCTAAAGAAGCAAGACCTTTTTGTACAATAGAAATAAGGCCTCCAAACCCTATTAAAGGCCCTACAATTAACATTATAAAAGAATTGATTGTAACAAATTCGCCTATAGTCATTTTGCCATCTACAGCTAGATGTCCACATATAAAAATACTGATACTAATACAAATAAAACGGTGCAATTCTTGTCAACGGTGTTAATATTGCATCTAGTAGTGCAACATCCATATTCTTCTTATAATTAAGTTTATTTATTTTTTCAAAAGAGTTAGATATAATGCTTTCACGATTAAAAGCGCGAATAACATCCATCCCTTGAAATAGCTCTTGTCCAAACTCTGTTAAATCGCTATAAGTAGCTTGTGCACTACGTTGTTTAATACGTAGCTTTCTGCCTAGTACAAATATAGTCACAATAATGAAGAATACAGGTGTCATGATTTTAAAAGCTAATACAGTATTAATCTTTTGAATTAAAATTATGGAACCCACAATGGAATAGAAAATAATATCCACTACAATCATTACACCTAGACCAAGGGCAACACGTAGCGATGTTACATCGTTAGTCATGAGCGCCATAACCTTACCAGGTCCATTTGCCTCATAATATGTTGTTTTTATTTGTAATGCTTTCTACACAAAATTTCACGAAAAAGATACTCCATGCGACGAATAGATCCTAATAGGGTTCTGCGTGAGATAACTTTTAGAATCGTTATAATAATAAATAATAAAATAAAGTAAATAATATAATTGACTAACCCTTCCTTATTATTGCTCAACGTATCTATAGCATTACCAATAAATTGAGGAACAAATAAAAAAGCCACATCAATTGCCATCAACATAGTTAAGCCGATGGCATATACCCAGCCTTCTCGGCGGAAAAACTGCATAAATAGCTCTATAGGTTTCATAGGTCCTCTCTAATATATTCTATTAAGTCTAATTAAAATCATTGCCTATATAATCATTAGTATTATTATATTGTAATTGAATTTAAATCAATACTGTAAAAGCTAAATCAACAAATTTTATTACGTTAACTTTTCTCTTTATAGTATACACATTTTTTTTCATATATCATAATACACCTATATGTATAATAGTTAGATTAAATATTTTTATCACAGCAGTAGTTCTATTTCATCAATATTATATTAGTTAAATGGCCTCTTTAAATTTTTACAGTAATCAATCGTAACGATCTTTTTCTAAATTAATACTATATCGAATTTTTTAGTTTACTTATAGTAATGTAAATGTTATACTATGCATAGATACAAAACGTATCCTTACATAATTAGAATTAAAACTCTTAGGAGGAATACAACATGGAAAAACGTACTGGTGTAGTAACATTTGCAGGTGGCCCTATCACATTGGTTGGCCCAGAAGTTAAAGTAGGTCAACAAGCTCCTGACTTCACTGTTTTAAGCAACGACTTGGAAGCTAAAACATTAAAAGATTTCGAAGGTAAAGTAAAAGTTATCTCCGTTGTTCCTTCCCTTGATACAGGCGTTTGTGACGCTCAAACTCGTTGGTTCAACCAAGATGCTACTTCTCTTTCTGAAGATGTAGTCGTATTGACAATCTCTATGGACTTGCCTTTCGCTCAAAAACGTTGGTGTGGCGCTGCAGGCGTAGATAAAGTTGTTACTTTGTCTGACCACAAAGACGCTTCCTTCGGTGAAAACTATGGCTTCTTGATTGAAGAACTTCGTCTCTTAACTCGTGGCGTAGTAGTAATCAACAAAGAAAATAAAGTAACTTATGTTGAATACGTACCTGAAGTAACTCAAGCAGTTAACTTCGACGCTGCATTAGAAGCTATTAAAGCTGATATCTAATCCTTAGATATTCTCTTGATTATACTGTGGTGTAATCGTAAAAAGACCGTACGGTGTACGGTCTTTTTTATGTGGTATAGTATTTAGATATTTATTGTAGGTGAATTATATATGTGGATACGTATTTCTAAATTATTATTAACTATAAAAAATATAGCTCTTGTTGGTGTAGGCATTGCTCTTTGTATTGCTCTCATTAATACATTAATTAGCCTAGGATTTATTACGTGGGCAAATATCCAAGGTTATAGCACTTACTCTTTATTAATTGAAGAATTAATTACCTTCTTCCTATACTTTGAGTTTATTGCACTCATCGTAAAATACTTTAAAAATAACTTCCACTTCCCGCTTGATTTCTTTTTATATATTGGGATTACAGCAATTGTAAGACTTCTAATTATTGACCATGAATCGGCATTTGATAATTTAATTTGGTCCGTTGCAATTTTTGTACTTGTATGTAGTTTAGTATTAGTAGAAAAGTTTATTGGACATAACGAGTAATAGCTTTAACGACTAAATTATAAAAAGTTAATATGAATAAAAGGGCTCCTACAAATGTAGGAGCCCTTTTTGAGTAATAGAATCAACCGATATTAGAAGATGTTTTTTTAGCGTAGTTAGTATATTTAGCTTCTAATTCTTCCATTTTATCATTCATTTCGATTTGCAATTGGGATGCTAAATCATATTCACCAGCATTAAGTGCATCGATTAAACGAGTGAATAAAGATTTGCGATCATCACTATCTTTAGCAAGGTAGAAACGTAAGTCGTTAACTTCTGCAAAGCGTTTATCATCTACACTATTTCGGCTATCAGTATGAATAGCTACCATCTTACGAACTGTATCAAGATTATCAGGAATTAAGCGGTGAGCCAATACAAGTTTCCAACGTTTTAAAATAGAAGCGATGAAGGATTCCATCAAATCTTTTAGCAAAAGCATCACCTTGAGATAATGTTTCAACTAATTCAGGATTATTTTAGTAACCCTGTACATTTTCCCATACAGTAGCTGGAGCAACACCAAACATTTGATTACGTTCTTCTTGTGTGAAATCATCGAACACGTCTTTTTCAGTACGGTATGCACGATTTGTAGCAAGATAATCAGATGTTTCACCCTACTTCTTTGGAAAGCTCTGCTTCCAATTGTGCTTGTGTTTTACCAGATGTAATAGCATATTTCATACCATCAAATGCAGAGATAAAGATTAATGCTAATGCAGTATATGTATTAGTGTATGGATTTGGAGAACGCAATTCAAAACGTGTAGCCATTGGATTGTCGATATCACGAATTAAACCGCAAAGAATTGTACGGTTACGGCTTGGTTCGGATGGATCGGTACCTAAAGATGTAACAATACATACTGGTGCTTCGAACCCAGGTTTTAAACGGTTTAAGGCATCTGTTGTGGAACTGATAAATGGATTGATAGCTTCATAGTGTTTCAATAACCCCATGATAGCACCAATACCCAAAGAGCTACAAGCCTCTTTACGCATATCTTCTGGGCTAAATAAGTTTACTAATTTACCAGATTTAAGTTTTGCCATTACACCAAAGTGTGTATGTTCACCAGAACCAGCAACGCCGATAATAGGTTTTGCATTAAATGTTACATCAAGACCATTTTCACGGAATACTTCACGAACAATGATTCTGGCTTGCAATTCATTGTCTGCAGTTTGTAATGGGTTATTAGAGAATTTCCAGTCGATTTCTAATTGTTCTAATACAACTGCTTCATGACCGAACTCGTCAAGTTTAGCTTTAACGCCACCTACCTCCTTATGGCCCATTTCTGCAACCATGCCGTATTCTGGTCTAAGCGTTCAACTGCTTGTTCTAAAGCAGTACGAACGGTGCCATGTGTACGTTGCCAATATTGTTCTTGTAATTTTTGAGATACAGATAATTCTTTTTCTTAGTAACTGTTCTAGATGGAGTTTTTACCCAGAATTCCAATTCTGTAGCAGATGTGAAGATAATGTCTACAACTTCATCAGCTTTCACATGCGGCATACCAGGTAGACCATGTTCTTTGATCAAGGCCAATAGTTCAGCACGTACATAGTCGCAGCTATTTTTTAAGATAGAACGAGAGTCAACATAGCGGTAGTTATGCATCAAGAATGCAGGAATACGAAGTGTACCAGTTGGTAATCCTGTTGCAGGATCAATATTTTCGTAGTTATAATCTACAAACCAGTTTACACTTGGGATCGCCCCACATATCTACACGTGCATTATTTAATGTGGCGATATTTGTAAGTACTACAGAAGAACCATCTGTTTGAACAGCACGACCTTCGAAGAAAGCCTCGTAGTCATCGAAGAATGCTGCCATAGGGATCTTTTCATCAGTATCATTACCTGCTAAGTCAATACCTACTAGAGATACAAACTTGATTTCAGGATGCTGTTCTAATAGTGCAAGAACGCCTTCTTTCCCGTATTGGCCCGCCGGAATATAATACAATAAATCTTTAGTACTTGTCATAATGGTTCCTCCTAAAAATAAAAAGACTCCAACAAATAGATATATATTCCATATATCTAAAGTGGAGTCTTCGTTGACCAATTATTTTATTGCACTCATAATATCATATAGTGAAAATACATGTCAATAAATTTCTATAGAATTTCATAATTACTCTTAACTATAGTTTAAGGGTTCTATTTTAATGAATTAAATATACTAACTATATCAACCGTTTAATTAGCTATTTTACAATATATTATCCAAGTAACTCTTTAACGATATTATTGACAATCTTACCATCTGCACGACCTTTTGTTTTTGGCATTACATGTTTCATAACATTGCCCATATTTACGTTATCGCCACATGCAGAAATGGCTTCTTTGTACGATTGTACGAATTTCATCTTCACTCATTTGAGCTGGCAAATATTTTTGTAGTACTGCCATCTCTTCTTTTACATGAGCGATTAAGTCCTCACGACCCGCTTTTTCAAATTCAGCTAAGGAATCTTGGCGAGTTTTCATTTCTTTTGCCAAAATACCAAGAATGCCATTATCATCAAGCTCCACTTTGTCATTGATTTCAGTATTCTTAATAGCACTGTTAACCATTCGAATTACAGATAATGCCGTTTTACCTTCTTCACGAGCTTTCATAGCTGCTTTCATATCTTCCTTTTAATTGATCTTTTAAACTCATATTTCCTCCTATGTTATATAATAAAGAAACCCCAATTCTGGATTTCATAAAGCCATGAAAAGGCAGAATTAGGGTAATCATCTTATGCTCTGAATTTGCGTTTTCTTGCTGCTTCAGATTTTTTCTTTCTTTTTACGCTTGGTTTTTCGTAGTGTTCGCGTTTTCTTACTTCAGACAAAACACCCGCTTTTTGGCAGGAGCGTTTGAATCGACGAAGAGCACTTTCAAGCGTTTCGTTTTTACCGACTTTGATTTCAGACATCTATATCCCTCCCTCCAAAAATAATCTCGGGAAGTGCTGATAATTTACATACGCACATATAATATTATATGTATAGGTATAGATGTTGTCAATATTTTCCAGTATATTTTATAGGAATTTTAATAAGTATTATAAAAAGAATACATTATACTCAATTTTAAGCTTCAGGCCAGCCCATTTCTTCTCCACCTAATAGATGTGCATGCATATGGAATACAGTTTGACCTGCTTTTACTACCAGTGTTAAAAATTAAGCGATAACCATCTTTAGAGATACCAAACTCTTTAGCTACATCACGTACGAATGGCAGTAAACCTTCTACATAATCAGCATTTTTTTCATTAAGATGAGCAATATTAGACACATGATTTTTAGGTACGATTAATACATGGAACTTTTTCACCGGTTGAATATCATAGAAATGCATAAAATTTATCGTTTTCTAATACTTTTATTAGAAGGAATTTCACCATTAATAATTTTGCAAAAAATGCAGTCACTCATACTATAGACTCCTTATTCAATAATTAAATAATTATCTTCTAAACCTACAACAGTACCGCCGATGAGATCACCAATTTTATGTAATCCATCAGACTTTACTTTACCATTTACATATTCATTTGTTAAGCCCATGTAGTATCCATGCTCTTCCTTTTCGATGAGAATTTCACCAGGCTTACCAATGCGAGATTTTGCGTACGCTTCATAACCAGCTTGGCTAAGACCATTCAAACAGTGCTACACGAGTTCTTCTTAACAGCTTCAGGTACTTGATCCGGCATAGTAGCTGCTGGTGTGCCCTCACGAATGGAGTATGGGAATGCATGAATGTGCGTAAATCCAATTTCCCGTACTGTATTTAATGTTTCTTCGAAGTCTTCATCAGTTTCTTGCGGGAATCCAGCAATAATATCAGTTGTAATTGATAAATCTTTAATACGAGAACGTAAACTTGCAATTAAGTCTTTATATTCTTGCAATGTATAATGGCGTTTCATCAACTTTAATACATGATCAGAACCAGCTTGTAGTGGTAAATGTAAATGTGGACAAACACGTTTATTTGTAGCCATTAATTCTACTAACTCATCAGAAACCTCTACCGATTCAATAGACCCGAAACGAATGCGGTATAAATTAGGAATCTCTAATAAAGCTTTTACCACATCGGCTAATGTAGGACGACCTGGCAATTCGACACCATAATTCCCCAAATGTATACCAGTTAATACGATTTCGTGGAATCCATGATCTACTAAACGTTTTGCCTCTTGTACAATATCATCCACTTTACGAGATTTTAATTTTCCTCGAGTATAAGGAATGATACAAAAGGCACAATAGTTATTACAACCTTCTTGAATTTTCATGAACGCACGAGCTTTGTCAGATTCATTACCATATAACGGCATTTCCTCGAAGTTAGATTCGTTCATGATATCCCGAACAGCATTAATTTGTCGTTCTGTAGATTCTAATTGCTCTACTAATTCAACAATTTTAGAGCGATTGTTTGTACCAATCACAAGGTTAACACCGTCAATAGCAGCAATCGCATCTGGATCAAGTTGAGCATAACAACCGGTTACAATAACATAGGCATCTTCATTTTGACGTTTAGCCTTACTTATTAATTGACGGGATTTCTTTTCCCCCATATTCGTTACAGAACATGTATTAATTACATATATATCCGCTTTTTCATCGAAGTCTACTGCTTCGTAATTATTTTGTAAAAATAAACCTTTCATAGCATCTGTATCATACTGATTGACACGACACCCTAAGGTTGTAAAAGCAACGGTTTTCATTGCACCTCTCTATTCTTGTTTAATTTATAATTCTAATTCATATTGAATCATCGCTAATGATCCAATAGCAGCAGTTTCTGCTCGTAAAATAGTAGTTCCCAGCGATACTGATTTTCCACCACTCTCTATAATAGCATTGATTTCCTTCTCTTGATAGCCCCCCTCTGGACCAATACAGATTAGAATATCAGTTAAATTTTGATTAGCTGTGTATTAATTCAAGTGCGGACTTAATAGTGTGACCATCTTCATTTTCATAAGCTACTAGTTTTAATGCGTCAGCTTCGATTGTCAAGCACTTGTGAAAGCTTTTCGCCTACTACAAGTGTGGGCAGTTGATTACGGCCCACACTGTTGGGCTGCTTCTAGCATAATTTTTTCCCAACGACTGACTTTTGATTGTAGTTTCTTATCATCATATTTAGCTACACAGTTTGCGGTAGATACAAGATAAATTGTATCCACATTTAACTCCGTCGCCTTTTTGTAACACCCATTCTAACTTTTCACCTTTTAATAATGCTTGAACAAGAATAGTTCGATACGACGACACATCAGTCGCTACATATTCAATAAGTTTAGCTTCTGCTATACCATCAACTTCATCGGTAATCTGATAGATACCACAACGATTATCACTGCCCGTTACAGTAATGGGTTTATCCATATTATGACGAAATACATGTAGTACATGATGTGTCACATCTTTTGGTAATTGTATTATTTCATCTAATGGTGTAGGAATAAAAATCTTTTTCATCGCTTTTCTAGCGCAAATGTATGCCAAGGCCCTGCAATGCGCTCCTCAATAATATGCCAATGAGCCTCAATATATGGCATGATTTCATCATAACGATCATCTATAATGCCACTTATAATCAAAATGCCCTTATCATCCAGTTTTCTTACCAATTTGAGGTAATAGTATTTTAAGGTGGATCCACTGTTAGGTTAGCTAAAATTAATTGGGCAGTACCATTGAAATCACTATCCAAATTACCACAAATGATTTCAGCAGATACATGATTATTTTCACAGTTAATATTTGCTTGATTGGCAGCATATTCCTCAATATCAATGCCTACCAAATGCTTTATACCTAATTGGGCTGCTACCAATAAGAGAATACCCGTGCCTGTACCAATATCTAAACAAGTAACTTTATCAAGATCCATAGATTCACTATAAGATTTCAATAGTTCGGCACATGTACGTGTTGTCTCATGAGACCCAGTACCAAAGGAAATATCTGAATCGATTTCTATAATTATTTTATTGTCGACGTTATCATATTCTTGCCATGCAGGTTTAATTACTATATTTGGTAAAATTTCTGTGGGCTCAATATATTGCTGCCAAGAATTTAACCACGTAGATTCGTCTAGTATATGAGCATCTATTGATTTCACCGTAATATTTGCCTCTGTAAGACGTTTTTCTAAGTCTTCTTTAATCACATCGGCATCAAGTGTTGGATCAGCGTAGAGCGTTAATTTTATTAAATTAGGTTGTTCGTCAATATCTTCTTCTATAATTCCATTGTCTGCGTAATCGTCAAAAAGAGTAGTCACCTCATCGGTGGCTACTCTTTCACAGACAATGGATACTTCTATCCATTGCATATATGCTCCTTTATAGGGAATGTGACGGAACAATCCATTCCTTCACATGAGCTGTTCATTTCGTTAAACAGTCCTTGATTTTTTCAAAGAGACTTTTGCTCACTTGCAAGTTATTTACATCTTCGTTGCTTTCGTTAGCAAAGCGTAATAACAACTCACGTTGAGTATCGGTCAATTTCTTAGGCGTTTGGACAGTTACTACAATATGTTGGTCCCCTCTTTGGTTAGGGTTACGCAAATATGGAATACCTTTGCCCTTTACGCGGAATGCCGTTCCCGTTTGAGTACCTTCCGGAATCTTTAACTCTACTTTACCATCTAAGGTGTTAACTTGTATAGTCGCACCTAATGCAGCTTGAGCAAAGCTAATATTTACACGGCTAATAACGTCATTACCATTTCGCTCAAATTCCTTATGAGGACGAACAAAAATATATACATAAAGATCACCTTTAGGGCCACCCAAAATACCTGGTTCCCCTTCATTAGCAACGCGTAAGCGAGAACCACTATCTACACCTGCTGGAATCTTAATGGAAATCTTCCGTTTAGCAAGCATTTCACCTGTACCACGGCATTTAGAGCAAGGTTTTTCAATGCTTTTACCCGTACCATGACAGCGAGAACAAGTGCGAACGGATTGCATACGCCCAAATGGAGTATTTTGAATAACCGCTTCTTGACCAGAACCATGACAGTTTGGACAAGTATCGACACGAGAGCCTGGTTCACCACCAGTACCATGACAGTGATCACATTCTTCATGACGATGCACTTCAATTTCCATAGATTTACCAAAGGCTGCATCTTCAAAGGAAATATCGATATCTTCACGCAAGTCATTACCTTTTTGAGGGCCTTGTTGTTGGCGTCCACCACCAAACATGCCTCCAAAAATGTCGCCAAAGATATCACCAAATCCTCCAGCTTGACCACCGAAACCGCCAAAGCCGCCTTGGAAACCACCGGCACCAGCGCCGCCTCCTTGTTTGAAGGCGTCGTGGCCGAATTGGTCATATTGAGCTTTTTTAGTTTCGTCAGACAATACTTCGTAAGCTTCGTTCGCTTCTTTAAACTTTGCTTCCGCTTCCTTAGGATTATCTTTATTTACATCTGGATGGTATTGGCGTGCCTTTTTACGGAAGGCTTTTTTGATTTCATCTTGAGAGGCATTTTTACTAACCCCTAGGATGTCATAATAATCACGTGCCATTAGTTACCAACCCTTCTTATTTCTTGTCGTCATCCACTACTGTGTAATCAGCATCAACTACATTGTCATCAGATTTTGTTTGTTGTTGACCTTGATCTGCACCACCAGCTGCTTGTTGAGCTTGTTGTGCTGCTGCATACATTTGTTCTGCTAATTTATGTAATGGTTGTTCCAAAGCTTCACTGTCTTTTTTGATGTCGTCGATGTTGCCAGCTTCGATAGATTTTTTCAATTTATCTTTTGCTTCTTCAACTTCTTTCAATAAAGCAGTATCGCCTTTACCATCAAGTTCTTTCAATGCTTTTTCAGCTTGATATACCAAGGAGTCTGCATTATTTTTAATATCTAATTCTTCTTTTCTAGCTTTATCTTCTGCTGCATGTGCTTCAGCTTCTTTCACCATACGATCGATTTCGTCTTCTTTTAATCCGCTAGAAGAAGTAATTGTAATTTTTTGTTCTTTTTGAGTACCCAAGTCTTTCGCTTTTACATGTACGATACCGTTAGCATCGATATCGAAAGTTACTTCGATTTGAGGAACCCCACGAGGAGCTGCTGGGATACCATCCAAGTTGAATCGACCCAATGTTTTATTATCTGCTGCGAACTCACGTTCACCTTGTAATACATGGATATCTACAGATGGTTGGTTATCTGCTGCAGTGGAGAATACTTGGGATTTAGATGTAGGAATTGTAGTGTTGCGATCGATAATACGTGTGAATACGCCACCCATTGTTTCAATACCAAGAGACAATGGAGTTACATCAAGCAACAATACGTCTTTAACTTCACCTACTAATACACCACCTTGAATTGCTGCACCGATAGCAACACATTCATCAGGATTAACGTTTTTAGTTGGCTCTTTACCTAATACTTTTTTAATAGCTTCTTGTACAGCTGGAATACGGCTAGAGCCACCAACTAACAATACTTTATCGATATCAGAAGCGGAAAGACCAGCGTCTTGCATAGCTTTACGTGTAGGCTCAATTGTTGCTTGTACCAAGTCAGCAGTCAATTCTTCAAATTTGGCACGAGTTAATGTTACGTCTAAGTGTTTAGGACCAGTAGCATCAGCTGTGATGAATGGCAAATTGATATTTGTACTTGCTACGCCAGATAATTCAATTTTTAGCTTTTTCAGCAGCTTCTTTTAAACGTTGATCAGCTAATTTATCATTGGATAAATCGATACCTGTTTCTTTTTTGAACTCTTCGATAAGGTAGTTCATAATGCGTTGGTCGAAATCATCGCCACCAAGATGGTTATTACCAGATGTTGCCAATACTTCAAATACGCCATCACCAAGTTCAAGGATAGATACGTCGAATGTACCACCGCCAAGGTCGAATACGAGGACTTTACCGTCTTCATATTTATCTACACCATATGCAAGAGCAGCTGCTGTTGGTTCGTTGATAATACGAAGCACTTCAAGACCTGCAATCGCACCAGCGTCTTTAGTAGCTTGACGTTGAGCATCTGTAAAGTATGCAGGAACTGTGATAACTGCTTGTTTAACAGGCTCGCCCAAGTAAGCTTCTGCATCAGCTTTGATTTTTTGAAGAATCATTGCAGAAATTTCTTGAGGAGTATAAGATTTATCTTCTACAGTTACTTTGTAGTCTGTACCCATGTGACGTTTAATAGAAATGATTGTGTTTTCAGGGTTAGATACAGCTTGACGTTTAGCCAATTGACCAACTAAACGTTCGCCATTTTTTAGCGAAACCAACAACGGAAGGAGTAGTACGAGCGCCTTCTTGATTAGTAATAACCGTAGGCTCGCCGCCTTCCATAACCGCAACACAAGAGTTTGTAGTACCTAAATCAATACCAATTACCTTTGCCATAATATATACCTCCTAAAACCTTTATAATCTATTCAACAACTTTTACCATTGCTGGACGAATACAACGACCATCAACAGTGTAGCCAGTTTGCAAAACTTCACACACCGTATCGGATTCAAATTCATCTGACGGTACACGCATAATTGCTTGATGGAAATTTGGATCAAATGGTTGACCTACCGCTTCAATAACAGCTAAACCATGTTTAGATAGCATAGCCATCAAATTTTGATGGATCATGATGAATCCATCAAGGAATACCTTTGCATCCACCTTCTGCAGGACTTTGAACAGCTCGTTCAAAGTTATCCAATACAGGAAGTAGATCCGTAAGTACATCCCCTTTAACATATCCTGCAAGTTGCTCTTTTTCTTGATTAGTACGCCGCTTAAAGTTGTCAAAGTCCGCTTGTAACCGCTTGTAGCGATTATCAAAGTCTGCTTTAAGCTCCTCTAACACTTGAGCTGCATCAGCCACAGCTTCTTCAGCTTTCTCAACAGTTGTTTCCTCTACATTTGTAGCTTCCACTGTTTCGTCAACTGTTTCTTGTTTAATGTCTTGTTCTTCAGCCATTATATGCCCTTTCTATTTTTGTTCTTTTACCATAGATTCCATTATATGTTTCATATGAGACAACATACCAATGATACGACCATACTCCATTCGTGTCGGTCCTAGAATAGCAAGAGTACCGATAGGCTGATCTTGATTTGTAAAATCAGCTTGTACCACACTCATCGAATGAAGCGCTTCAGTATCATTTTCATTGCCAATCTTTACCTTCACAGGTGTAGGTGAATCATCCTTTAATAATTGTCCCAATTGATTTTGTTCTTCCACTAATGAAAGCAAGGGTTGCACTTTCTCAACAGACTTAAACTCTGGTTGATTTAACAACTCTGTGGTACCTACCGAATAGAACAACTTACGTTTATTAATTGCTCGTAATAATGTTTCTGAAAGGATCATCAAAATCCCCTGCGGACCTTCCATATGAATCAAAAGTGTTCCTAACGCTTCAGCCGTTACATGACCAATACCTATATTCTGTAGAGCATTGCTAAATTGTATGGCTAAACTTTGTAAAAGCTCTGGTGAAACACTTTCACCAAAGTACATCAACTCATTATCGAGTGCTCCAGTCTCGGTAATAACAACCATAATGGCTTGATGACTATCTAGTGGCAATACATGAATGTATTTAATTAATGCTCTATCATAGGCTGGAGCTAGGAACAAACTCATACTATGGCTCACTTGTGATAATAATTTAGCCATATTTAGAAAGAGTTCACTCGTAGATCCATTAGAACGTTTCCATAACATTTCAATTTTTCTCAGCATCCTGTAATGGAACAGGTTGTCGATTCAGCATAGAATCAACATATAAGCGATAGCCTTTAGCTGAAGGAATACGTCCCGCCGATGTATGAGGTTGCTCCAAATAGCCTAATTCCTCTAAATCGGACATTTCGTTTCGCACCGTTGCAGGACTGATACCAAGATCATAGTTTTTTGCAATCGTCCTGGAATCCTACAGGTTCAGCAGACTTAACATAGTCTTCAATTATGGCTCGCAAGATGCGCTGTTTTCTTTCATCCATAATGACACCTCTTGTTAGCACTCATAAACTTTGAGTGCTAATCGCATGTATAATATTATCACATTGGAAAAAATTGTCAAGCAAGAAAAATCCTTAAAAAGTCAAATAATATCTATTTAGTCAAAAAGACAATTCAATATTTTTAATTAATTGGTCAAAAAATCAAAGTGTAATAACAATAAGAAAACACTTATACTATCTAATTTATGTCATATCCTAAAATCCTAAAAGGAGAATATGATGGTCTAATAAAATTTATATTATTAAAACCTGAAATAGTATAAGTGTTTATATATGTCATAATTTTATTGTTACTAAAATTTGGAGAAAAACTAATAACTCGATTATGATGATTAAGTACTATAAACATTCGCACTAAATACTTATAGTTCTACACCTTCTAAGGGATTACCTAGGCGTTCTAATAATTTTCCCATACGTTCACGAGGCTCGCCATGTTCTGCGTACCAATCTACTAAGATATCGACAGCTTTTTTAGCTTGCTCTACTGTAAGCTTTCTTGCTAAAATAGTACCAGCCTCTGGTCTCATGCCTGTATTGCCACCAACAGCCAACATAATAATCCTTGAGATGTACCAATAAAAGCAATATCCTTTTACCATTGCATCTGGGCAGTTACGACCACAGCCACTGATTCCAATTTTGCACTTGTGTGAGATGTTTTTCGGCCGTAATGTTTTCTCTCTACATAATCAGCCAATTCTTTAGTTTCCATTTGGCCATTTTTACAATAGCCTTTACCTACGCAGGCGATTAAGGAATTTACGCCCCTATGAACAACTGTGGTTACGCCTTCCGGTAATTCAGAGATAAGTTTTTCCTTATCGTCTTTTTCAATACCTGTAATTTGTAAACCAGTTACAACATGACGGAAGGATCCTCCATATTTTTCAGCTAATTCTATGCATGTCTTCATTTGATCTAAAGTAAATTCATTATGTAAACCGTGTAATATGACAGATGTCTTCATCGTTCCTCCTCAAATCTAGCATGCTTATTCATCATCATCCTATTTATACTAACATATTAAATTTTGAGAAACTGTGAGAAATTACTCTCGAATAAATTGACTAAACACATAATTCCCATGCTTGGCACCTTCTGGGGTTAAATGATAACTACCATTTTGATACTCTAATAACCCTTTAGTAACCAAATCTTCTAATATATTACCAAATAAGTTATGAACAGATACACCAAATCTATCTTCAAATTTTTGCTCATCAAGGCCCCACTTAGTGCGAAGCGCTAAAAAGCAAAAATCCTCTTGAGCTCGTTCTAAAGTAATCGTCTCCGTATCGATAGTAGGCATAATGTATCTGTCAACGGATTGTATATAAGGCATCACATTACGGTTATTGCTACGGCGAACTCCGTCATAAAAGGAATGAGCTCCAGCACCAAAGCCTAAGTAATCTATATAGTGCCAATATTTTAAATTATGACGACTGTAGGAATTACCCTTAGCGAAATTAGAAATCTCGTATCGCTCAAAACCTAACTCTTTTAACCAGACATCATCGTGTCATACATGGACTCATCTATAGTTTCACTAGGAATAGAGATCAAGGTTCTTTTGTACTAAATGATATAGATAAGTGCCTACCTCAACTTGAAGACCATACGTTGAAATATGATTAATCGGTAAGTCTTTGAGGATATCTAAATTATATTGAATATCCTCTAATGTTTGTCGTGGCAAGCCATAAATTAAATCAATATTAATATCTGTAAATCCCGCCTCTTTAGCATCATATACAGCTTGTATGGCCTTGTTTCCTCCATCGTGACTACGATCACATAGTAAGCGCCTTATCATCAAAGGTTTGAACGCCAAAACTAATGCGATTAAAACCTAGTTTAACTAACTTAGTTAGATACTGTAGATCTACTTCACCAGGATTAGACTCTATAGTCATATGACAATCGTCAGAAATTGTAAAAGTATTTTTGATTTTATCAAGAATCATCTGTAGTTGTTGAATCGATAATTCTGTAGGCGTACCTCCACCAAAGTAAATTGTATCAATAAGTTTTAGATGTAGACTCTGGGTGTTCAGAAACCCATAAGATCAATCTCTTGTACTAAGGCATATACATAGGTTTCATAATAATCTTGTAAATTTTGATAGGCAGGAAAATCACAGTACATACATTTCTGTTTACAAAAAGGGATATGGACATACAAGCCCATATCCCTCAGTGTAGACAGATTCAAAGTATCAGAATCTGTTTTCATTTTATTAGTCCTCAACCTTGAGAATAGCCATGAATGCTTCTTGTGGAATCTCTACAGAGCCCACAGACTTCATACGTTTCTTACCGGCTTTTTGTTTTTCTAAGAGTTTACGTTTACGAGAAATATCGCCGCCATAACACTTCGCTAAAACGTCTTTACGCCAAGCCTTTACGGTCTCACGAGCCACAATTTTTGTGCCTACCGCTGCTTGAATTGGAATTTCAAACATTTGACGAGGAATCAGTTCTTTTAATTTTTCTGCTAACGCACGACCACGTGTAGCAGCACGGTCTTTATGTACGATAATAGACAATGCATCTACTGGATCACCATTTAACAGAATATCCATCTTAACCATTGGAGATTGTTTATATCCAATCAATTCATAGTCAAGAGATGCATAACCCTTTGTAGCAGATTTCAATTTATCAAAGTAGTCGTAAATAATTTCACTCAAAGGCAAGTGATACACAACGGATACTCGTGTTTCATCCAAATATTCCATGGATTGATATTCACCACGTTTATCTTGAGATAACTCCATAATAGTACCTACGAAAGTCTTTTGGCACGATTGTAGTAGCTTTTACATATGGTTCTTCAATGTAATCGATTTCAGTAGGTGGTGGCAATTTAGCCGGGTTATCTACTTCAAGCATTTCTCCATTCGTCTTATAAACCTTGTAGTTTACAGATGGAGCGGTTGTAATGAGGGATAAGTTATATTCTCGCTCTAACCGTTCTTGAATTACATCCATATGTAACAGCCAAGGAAGCCACAACGGAAACCAAAACCCTAACGCTAACGATGTTTCTGCTTCATATTCTAAGGCAGCATCATTAAGCTGTAACTTTTCTAATGCATCACGAAGATTTTCATAGTCCTTAGAATCTGTCGGATACAAGCCACAATATACCATGGATACGGCTTTTCGATAGCCTGGTAATGGTTCTGGTGCAGGATTATTAGCTAATGTTACGGTATCGCCTACATGGCAATCTTTTACATTTTTGATGCTAGCTGCAATACAACCTACTGATCCACAAGGTAATTCTTGCACTGGCACAAGATTGGGAGTAAAAATACCAAGCTCTGTTACATCAAAGTCCTTATTATCATGCATCATGCGAATGGTATCTTTTGCTTTAATAGTACCTTCTTTTACGCGCACATAAGCAATTGCACCTTTATAGGCATCAAAGCGGCTATCAAAAATCAAGGCTCTCGTAGGTTGATCGGATTTATCTGGTGGCGCAGGAACTTTATTTACAATAGCTTCTAAAATATCAGGGATACCGATACCTGATTTGGCAGAGCATAATACAGCTTCAGACGCATCTAAACCAATAATATCTTCAATTTCTTGTTTAACGCGATCAGGATCTGCTGACGGCAAATCAATCTTGTTAATAACAGGAATGATTTCAAGATCATGTTCTAAAGCGAGATACACATTTGCCAACGTTTGCGCTTCCACACCTTGTGCAGCATCAACTACGAGCAATGCACCTTCACAAGCTGCAAGAGAACGAGATACTTCATAGCTGAAATCGACGTGGCCCGGAGTATCGATGAGATTCAAAATATATTCTTCACCGTCTTGCGCTTTATACAAAATACGAACGGATTGCGCTTTAATAGTAATGCCGCGTTCACGTTCTAGGTCCATGGAGTCTAAGACTTGTGCTTCCATTTCTCGCTTTTGTAATGTGCCAGTATATTCAATTAATCTGTCGGCAATGGTAGATTTACCATGGTCAATATGAGCTATAATACAGAAGTTTCGAATCTTTTTCGTTGACATACTATGTAAACAAGTTCAAGGAACTTGTATTCTCCTTTCTAACATACGCGATCGATAACAGCACCTCCTAATAGTTGAGTGCCATTATAAAAGGCTACGGACTGACCTGGGTGTTATAGCCCGTTGTGGTTCTTCGAAGATAACTTCCATCGTATCATCATCTAAGATACGAGCTGTACAAGGTGAAGGATTTGCTGCATAGCGAATCTTACCTTCCGCCTTTAATTCTTTATGAATTGTATCATCTAAGAAGTTATAGAACTTACAAATCATACGATTCGTAAATAGTCGATCATTAGGACCTACAATGACTTCATTGCGTTCACCATTAAAGCCAATTACATATAATGGATGCTTATATGCAATTCCCTAGGCCCTTACGTTGGCCTATAGTATAGTTAAATAAACCATTATGCTTACCTAATACCTCACCATCTTCAGTAACGATATTACCAGACTTTGGTTTACCCTTCATTTCTTCTACTACAAGCTTTTGATAATTCCCATGAGGCAAGAAGCAAATATCTACACTATCTGGTTTTTTAGCTACTGGCAAATCATATTCAGCAGCTAATTTACGTGTTTCAGTCTTACATTGCCCACCTAGTGGGAACATAAGGTGACTCAAAATGCGTTGGTTCATATTGTACATAACATAGCTTTGGTCTTTGGTAGGATCAACGCCTTTATGTAATTCATATAAACCGGTTTCTTCATTATAATTAACCTGTGCATAATGACCAGTAACCATATGTGTGGCACCAAGTTCAAGGGCTCGATTGAGCATCAAATCAAATTTGATGTTCTTGTTACAAAATACACAAGGATTTGGCGTACGACCATAGGCATATTCTTTTACAAAGTAATCTACTACATTTTCGTAGAATACATCACGAGCATCAATAACATGATGCTCAATACCAAGAAAATCACACATCTTCTTAGCATCTGTTACAGCGAGAGGCACTGAATCATAAGGTGTACCACTCACCCACAGCCATAGGGTAATACCAAATACTTTATAGCCTTGTTTTAGTAGCATTGCAGCAGTTAAAGAACTATCTACGCCGCCACTCATAGCTACAGCGATAACTTTTTCCATACTTTCTCCTTTTAATGATCTCTTGATCATAAAACTAATCAGGGTGAAAGCCTGACGTGTAAAACACTAGTTCGGTGTAAAAGTCCGAGTAGTATTGCTATGAAATTATAGCAACTTATATTATAGCCTAGAATTAGGTACATTGAAAAGATTTGAAATAAAAAGAATCCCTTTCTCATCAAAAACGAAAGGGATTCAAAGAATTATCTATGTTTTAGTAATTCTTCTGCAGCACCTAAAATACCTAGCATAGAATGTTCAAATACTAGGCCACCTTGCATGAAAATTGTATATGGAGGACGAACAGGACCATCGGCACTGAATTCAATAGAGGAACCTTGTACAAAGGTACCACCAGCCATGATGATTTTATCTTCGTACCCAGGCATATCGCCAGGAATTGGATGTACGTGAGCATCTACAGGCGAATAGGCTTGCATACCTACACAGAAATGTTCCATTTCTTCCCCATTTTTTCAGATTAATAGCTTGAATTAAATCATAGCGTTCAGCATTTACCTTAGGGAAGACATCATAGCCTAACAATTCACCTACTGCAGCTGTATATACAGCCCCTTTAAGAGCTTGTAATACTACGTGAGGTGCCATAAATAAACCTTGGAAGAACAAGCGATAACCAGGAGCATATGAACCCATATGATCACCAAGTCCTGGAGCAGTGAGTTGGTACGCTGCATCTTCAACTAAGTCTTCACGACCTACGATATAGCCACCTGTTGGTGCTAAACCGCCCCCTGCATTTTTAATGAGTGAGCCAGCCATAATATCAGCACCAGCTTCTAATGGTTCTTGCAGTTCTGTAAATTCACCATAACAATTATCTACGAAACAAATAGTATTCGAGTTTTTAGCTTTTACAGCATCTACAATAATTTTAATATCCGCAATAGATAATGGTTCACGCGTACTATAGCCACGAGAGCGTTGAATCACTACTACTCGCGTATTATCATTAACAGCATTAGCAATGGCTTCTACATCATAGGTATTATCTTTTAAAGGCACCTCAGTATAGGTAAACCCCTTTTCTACGAGAGATCCACGCACTTCACGAGAGGCACCGATAACGGATTGCATCGTATCATAAGGAGCCCCTACGGCATAGATAAACTCAGTCCCTTTTAGAACCATTCCCCATTAAAGAAATCAAAGTTGTTGCTAGTGCATGAGTACCAGAAACAAAATGGGGACGAACAATGGCTTTTTCACCTTTAAATACATAGGCGAATACTTCATCTAACTTCTCACGGCCCACATCGTTATAACCATAACCCGTAGTACCTGTAAAATGATAATCAGATACTTGGCACTCTTTAAAGGCTTCTAATACTTTTTTTGTATTGGCCAATGCAATAGGTTCAAATTTCTTAAATTCTGGTTCAGCCAGTTCTAGGGCTTTACTGCGTATTTCTTCTAATGTCATGCTAATCCTTCTCTACGAATTAATTCCATAGCTTTATTAAATATAAAATCTTTAGATGTATTATTATCAATATGAATCCATTCAATATATGGCATGCGCTTATACCAAGTGATTTGTCGCTTTGCAAAATGACGAGTATTTTTCTTGATTAAATCTCTACATTGATCAAGATTAAGAGTGCCATTTATATAGTCTACAACCTCTTTATAACCAATCCCCTTAAAGGCTTGGCAATCAGGATTTACACCGGACTTAACAAGTTGCTCAACCTCTTCAATTAAACCTGCATCAAACATCATATCGACGCGTAAATTAATGCGTTCATATAACTGATCACGATTTCTCATAAGACCAATAACAGGCCCTTTATAAGATACACCATCTTTTGTCTGATTACGTAACGAATCTACATCGCCATGATGCAATATTTCAATAGCTCGATACAAACGATGCTTGTCACTATATTGAATTTCTATATTATGTTCTTTTCCTAAGGTGAAAGCATATTCTCGTAAACCATCAATACCTTTAGTATTAAATAGTTCATCTAATTCTGACCGTAAATTTTCATTAGGCTTAACGTCATTAAAGTTATAGTTCTCTAATAACGATTGAACATATAACCCTGTACCACCAGACAGAATAGGAAGAATATTCCTGTCATTTAATCTACAAATTATCTCTTTTGCTTGATTCTGGAAAATAGATACTGAATATGAATCATTTGGTTCTAATATATCGATAAGATGATGTTTCACCCGCTTAAGTTCATCCGCCGATGGTTTAGCGGTACCAATATTGAGTTGTTTATATACTTGGTAAGCATCACCAGAAATAACCTCAGCATGTAGCTGTTCTGCTAATTCCAAGGTAAGATCTGTTTTGCCTACTGCCGTTGGTCCAACAATGGTAATTAAGGGATTCACATTAACTCCTTCATATATACACCATAGCCTATACGACTATATTTTCCGCCCACCCATTGATGCGGTGGATAGTTTTTAAAGACCGAACTAAATGGTCGTTCTTTAATAATAACACCATACGTGGCAACGCGCATAGCCTGTGCCATGATTTTATCATCTATATGACTTTCCACAGTATGTCCCCGAAGAGGTTTGAATTGAGGACTTTTCTCTACAGGAACTTCAAACATAGGATCAAAATAAATAATATCAATACTATTGTCAGGTAGATTTGGTAAATAGTGTTCAAAGGTATCATGATTTACTTTAATACGTCGCAATACATTCGTTACACTATCGTCACTATGAATATAATGAGCTAAGCCATGACTAGTAGCAAGCCATATAGGTAAAGACCCTTCTAGGCCAGTTATTTGAGCCTGTGGGTAACCATAACTCACTACCATACTGTCACTACCAAGGCCAATTGTACAGTCTAAAAACGTAAATCTAGCTCTATTAGATAATCCTTTTTTATCTAATATGACTTGTACCGCATTAACTAGATGATCCCCTTCACCGCGTTGTAAACGCAATATACGCAATTGAGCCATAGACAAATGAAAGGTATGTTGTTGGTTTTCTGGGAAAATGAATCGTTAATCCAGAACTAGCAAGAACCGCAATATATTCGCATTGATGCTTACCGAATAAGGCTGGTATCGATGTTTTACCTCGTTTAATATATGTCATATGCATAGAGGAAGCCAATGCTTTGGCTTCCTCCTGAATGGCCTCATTAGATTTTTGAGATGTTGTTAGTATATTCATGTTAAGACCGTAAGAATAACTTACCTAATTCATCAGGCGTAAACTTTATTATCGTTGGACGACCATGTGGACAAACGTACGGTTTTCTCTGTACTAAAGAGATCCTCAATTAAGGTAGTCATTTGATACATATTTAAATTATGACCTGCCTTAATGGCCCCTCTACAAGATGCATACGCTAACATTTCATGTCGCAACTGAGCCTTAGTAGGCTGTTGGTGTTCGTGTAAGTAAGAAAATACATATTGGCAGAATTTCAAAAGCCTTTGACTCTACTAAATCTACAGGCGCCCCTACCAATTTGATTTTCGTAGGACCACCTAACTCTACATCAAATCCAAGATCTAGTAAGGTTTCACGCTCTTCCTCTACCAAATTCATTTCATCATCTGTAGCCTCACTATATTGAGGCACAAGGATAGATTGCATAGGAATGGATTCAGAAGACTTACAAAGTTTATCATAACGTACACGCTCATGAGCTGCGTGTTGGTCTATAATGTAGAGATCATCACCCTTTTTAGCCAAAATATAACAAGAAGCGACTTGTCCCATAGGTAAGAATCCAGAATTTTGTATAGTTCGTTCTTCACTATCTTGTTCTCGTATATCTTGAGCTAAAGACTTAAATTTCTCAACGTCTTCCTTCGTATAACTAGTATATTCAGTAGGAACAGCATCGAAGCTTTCGTCTGTAAAGGAGGACTGTTCATAAGTAGCCTTTGGCGGAGGTGGTGTAAAACCCTTAGTTTTAAGACTCTCTACAAACTGTGTAGTCTCACCGCGCATGACTTCGTATCCTTTAGTACGGCGACTACCAAATACTTTGTCATAATCTACCGCAGTAGCTATATGTTCAGCAGATTGCATCTCATCTTGAACAACAGAAGGCGTTCTATACGAATAATACGTACTACTGCCATGGTGAGATAAACTACCATAAGAACTAGAATTAGTAACTGTATTTGTTAGTATTACTACTATCATTGATTCACTTTATGTACCATATATAAGAGATGATTCTCGTTCGTATCGCTCATGTAGAGGATTATTTAAAGCGTTTAAAATACCATGGTAAACAGCTTTAAATATAATCTTATCATCTGAGAATTTTACTTCACTCTTTCGTGGATGAACGTTTATATCAACCATACTCGCAGGAACAGTAATATTAAGTACCACTAAAGGATGACCGTTTTTAGGTAACAATGCATGGTAAGCATTATCGATAGCCTTCATTATTGTTTTATCGGAAATAACACGATTATTAACTATAATAGTTTGCCAAATTCTTGTACTTTTAAGAAGTGTGGGCTTACTAACTACGCCATCAATATAGATAGAGTCACTTTCATAAGCAACAGTAAAAATATCATCTTTGGTTTTATAGCCATATAATGCGGCTACCGTATCACCAATATTGCCGTTTCCAGGAGTAATAATAGCCACCACGGTCATCTACGATGAGTTTAAAAGAAATATGTGGGTTACTTAGAGCCAGTTTGCCTACAATATCTTGAATTTTAGAGGCTTCGGTACGCTCCGTTTTTAAGAATTTGCGACGCGAGCTGGCGTATTATAAAACAAATCTTTAATTTCAATAGTCGTACCAGGTGCCGCACCATAAGGAATACAATCGGTAAAAGTACCACCATCTACGGTAATACGAGTGCCCAAATCTGAGTCAGCTTTACGAGTAGTCAAAGAAAAATGAGACACCGAGGCAATACTAGCCAAAGCCTCACCACGGAAGCCGAGAGATGCTATATCAAAGAGGTCCTCTACTTGTTGAATTTTAGAGGTAGCATGACGCAAAATTGCAAGGCGTGCATCTTCCTCTGTCATACCGATACCATTATCGGTAATCCTCATATAAGCTACACCGCCATCGCCGATTTCAACCTCAATATTAGTGGCGGACGCATCAATGGAGTTTTCAATGAGCTCTTTAATAACTGATGCGGGACGTTCCACAACTTCGCCAGCAGCTATCTTATTGATTGTGGTTTCATCCAATACGTGAATGGTTGCCATTATTTCCCGCCTCCTTTACGAGCCTCCTCTTGTAGTTCATATAATTTATTTAATGCTTCAATTGGTGTCATACTCATTACATCCACTTCGAGTAAGCTATCGACTACAGAATGAGTAAATAAGTTACCTAGTGAAGAATCACTCACTTGTTTAGTAACTGGCTTCACTACATTATTAAGTTGAGCTCCCATAATACGATTATTTAAATCACTAGCATCATGACTTTGGTCTTCCAAAGATTCCAAAATTACCTCTGCACGTTTTAACACAGAGTTTGGTAATCCTGCCAATCTCGCTACATGAATACCATAGCTTCGATCTGCGCCACCTCTGATGATGCGGCGCAAGAATGCAACATCCTTACCTTTTTCTTTTACAGCTACAGTGTAATTCTTTAATTTACTATAGCTTTCTTCTAAACAAATTAGCTCATGGTAATGGGTAGCAAATAATGTCTTGCCGTGAATATGCTTACAAATATGCTCAACTACAGCTTGAGCGATACTTAAACCATCAAATGTACTAGTGCCACGACCAATTTCATCTAAGATGATTAAGCTGTTATGTGTAGCATTCTCTAAAATATAGGCTACCTCTTTCATTTCTACCATGAACGTACTTTGACCAGTAGAAATATCATCACTAGCACCTACACGGGTAAAGATGCGATCTACAGGAGAAATAGATGCTTCACGGGCAGGAATAAAGGCGCCTATTTGAGCCATAATCATCAAAATAGCAGCTTGACGCATATATGTTGATTTGCCGGCCATATTAGGGCCTGTAATGAGCAAGAATTCCTCATCATCATGATTTAAAACGATATCATTTGGTACAAAAACCTCACGCTTCAAGAATTTTTCAATTACAGGATGACGACCATCTCGAATATTGATTTGGCCATTCATTACGATTGTAGGACAAATATAATTTTCTTCATAACCTACTAATGCCAAAGAACACAATACATCAAGCTCAGCAAGGAGCACGAGCCGTTTCTTGCACATCTTTAATAACGAGTTTAATATCATTGCGTAATTGTTGATATAGTTCGTGCTCTAAAGCGATTATCTTGTCTTTCGCGCTAAGAATTTTGATTTCAAACTCTTTTAACTCAGGCGTAATATAACGCTCTGCATTAGCTAAAGTTTGTTTTCGAATGAAAGTAATCAGGTACTTGTTCAGATTTACTATGAGATACTTCGAAATAATACCCAAACACTTTATTATACCCAGTTTTTATTTTAGATAAACCAGTAGCCTCTTTAATGTCCGCTTCCATCTTAGCAAGCCATTGCTCGCTATTAGTAGTTAAAGAACGTAGCTCATCTAAATCAGCATTAAATCCATCTTTAATGACTCGGCCTTCTTTTAATGTCAATGCTGGTTGATCTGCAATAGCACGACATAACAGATCATATATGTCTTTATGATCTTGAATGCGTTCATTAATAGAGGTTAAGGCCAAGCTTGAGCATGTGCCTAATACATTTTTAATATCTGGCAAAACCGCTAATGATTCACGAAGAGCCGTTAAATCTCTGGGTGACACAGATCCGGTTTCAACACGACCAACGATGCGTTCAAAATCATAAATACAATCTAATAAGCTACGCATATGAGACCGTTCAGCACCGCGTGTAATAAGTTCTGCTACGGCAGCTTGTCTACGTTGAATTTGATTTATATCAGTTAACGGACTTTCAAGCCATTGTTTTAAAAGGCGCGCCCCCATTGGTGTCAACGTACGGTCTAGTACATCAAGTAATGTACCTTTTTGACCGCCATCACGTAAATTATGGGTAATTTCAAGATGACGTAAGGAAGATGTATCTAAGATTAGACGATTACCTACACTTAATTGATGTACATAGTTAATATGAGAAATTTCAGATTTAATGATATCCTCTAAATATAAAAGCATATACCCTAATGCTTCCCATACATCCTCTTCCATAAGGCCTAAATCACCAAAGTGAGTAACAGCTTTTTCAGCTACCTCACGTTGTGTATAGATATGTACTGAATGGTGATAATACGACATTACTAAATTGATTTTCAATAAAATCCTGAATATCTTGCGGTAATACTATCGTTCCTTCAGGCAATATAATTTCACTTGGACGATACATGCTGAGTGCATCAAACATATCACTGCGTTTTTCACAATCAGTAATACGGTGCCAAATAACTTCCCCTGTAGATACATCAGAAAATACAAGAATCCACGTATCTTTTACCATATAAAATAATGATAAAAAATTGTTTGACCGGGCATCATTGCCATTTTCAGTCATCACAGTCCCAGGTGTAATGACCTTAATAACGTCACGCTTAACGATGCCTTTAACTGCTTTAGGATCTTCTAATTGTTCACAAATAGCAACCTTATAGCCTTCTTTTTAACAAGCGTTTCTATATAGCTTTCAGCAGCATGAAAAGGAACGCCACACATCGGTGTGCGTTCCTCATCTCCTGTTGGGCGACCGGTTAAGGTTATATTAAGTTCACGAGATGCAATTAATGCATCATCATTAAATAATTCATAAAAGTCACCTAATCGAAAGAATAGTAATTCTTCAGAATATCTAGATTTAATATCTAAATACTGCTCCATCATAGGTGTTTGCTTTTTTGCCATACTTACCCCTTTTGTATTGTACCGTAGCAAACCCAAGTTTGTGCTTTATCAATATATGCAGGTACAGTTTCGCCAATTGATAAAGAATCGTCTTTCGGGAATAACACCATTTTATTGCCCGATGTCCGACCAAACCACATATCTTCATCGCGAGGACTTGGCCCCTCTACAATAATATTAAATACTTGCCCTTCCATAGGTTTATTTAGTTCATAAGAGATTTCATTTTGTACATCCATCAATGTTTGTAAACGCACGCGTTTAACCTCTTCTGGAACTTGATCATCCATAGTCGCTGCTGGCGTACCAGAGCGTTTAGAATAGATAAACGTATATGCCATATCATAACGAACATCTTTTAATAATTGTAATGTAGCTTGGAAATCTTCCTCTGTTTCCCCCCCTGGGAAAGCCTACAATAATATCTGTAGTAACCACTACATCTTTAATTTTCTCACGACAGTAAGAAAGTAATTCTTTATAATGCTCTACTGTATAGTGTCGATTCATCTTTTTAAGAATACGATTTGATCCAGATTGAATCGGTAAATGTAAATGAGTCACAATATTAGATGATCTACCAAGAGCATCTATCATAGACTTACTCATATCTTGAGGATGACTTGTCATATAGCGAATACGTTCTATACCAGGAATGCCATCCAAAGCATCTATGAGTGTACCAAAATCGGTACCATCTTTAAAATCTAAGCCATAAGAGTTTACATTTTGCCCCAATAAAGTGATTTCTTTAAACCCTTTTGCCCCTAGGTCAGTTACCTCTTTTACAATGGCCTCTACAGGACGGCTAATCTCTCTACCACGAACGTGAGGAACAATGCAGTAGGTGCAGAATTTATTGCATCCATTCATAATAGGTACCCATGCATAAAATGTACCATTTGGCTTGGCTTCTAGTTCAGGAAGTACCGTGTTATCCATGTCTACATTGATTTGGTGTGTATGACCTCGTTGTACCTCTTCAATCATTTCATTAATATGTTGAATATTATGAGTACCTAAGACAATATCAATATGTGGAGCGCACGCTTAAACATTTCAGCTTGATTCTTCTGTGCCATGCATCCTGTAACAGCAAGAATCAAGTTTTTATTTTTACGCTTCAGTCTCATTAGCTCACCTATGCGGCCATAGACTTTTGTTTCTGCATTCTCACGTACTGCACAAGTATTTAATAATATTAAATCTGCAGTTTCTACGTCCTCTGTAGGTGTATAGCCAACAGATTCTAACTGATGCGATAAGCGCTCAGAATCAGCAGTATTCATTTGACATCCATAGGTGTAAATATAATAAGACTTCATTCTAACTCCTATACTTTAACAATCTTACGTTTTGTTTCTATAATATTCTTAACTTTTATAGACATCCGTTCAATAGACATACCTGTAATATATTCGATCTCATTGCGAACAGACTTTTGCACCTGTTGCATCAATGTTTTAACAGGATAACCATGTTCAATAACAACAGCCATATCAACGACGAGACCATTTTGGCCTTTATCACCTTTTTTGAAAGAAATAACACTAGACTCGTCAACACCAGCTACTTTTTTTAGGCCATTACGAATTAATTTGATGATTACATCATCATCAAAGGTAAGTCGTCCATAATAGCTGAAAGCAGGGCGTACTACAGAACGTTCAAAGCCTTCTGACCCAATTTGCCCCAATGTATCTTGGTCTTGTTTTTTTAATGTACGACGCCACATAGTTTTGATAGGTTCAATCAAATACCCTCTAAAGTGAGGTTTTAATTCCATAGTTGGAACTGGAATAATATGCTTACCTTCTTTTAGACGAGCATGTTGTGCCCTTTCAATTTCTTTAGGTGTAGCAACGTCCTCAATGCGAATATACCGATCAGGATCTTGCAAGCCTAAGGCTTTCGTAATTTTTTTTACCATATTATCGGATGTACCAATAATCATAAGCTTATTAGGTTTGATTTTATCAAGTTGCTCACGTACTGATTTTACTTGCACTTCATCTTGGAAAATAGCACGACGAACAGCTTTTAATCGGCTAGATTCCTTTTTTTGCAGAAAAAGCCAGCAACAATCTTATTATCATGAATCAAAATACCATCATCGATAATACATTCAATATTGTTTTCATGAGCAACTACGAGCGCACGATGGCTTTTACCTGTGCCACTACTACCTACAAATGCAATGACTTCCATAGTCTACCTCGTCATTTATAACAAACTAATAAATTCTGATACATCCTTACCAGATACTAAGTAATCACCAAATCTATCAGGTTTTTTGCCTACAATACCATGGTAATCAGAACCACCAGTAATAAATAGGTTATGTTTTTTAGCGAATGCTTTATATCGTCTCCACATCATCTATCATTATGTTTGGAATGATACACCTCCATACCATCAAAATTATAATCTAACATTTCTAGCACATATTCATCACTGGAAACTAATTTAGGATGAGCCATAACGGCAAGTCCTCCAGCTTTATGAATAATATCAATAATATATGGTACTTCAACCTTTACCTTAGGCACATAGCAAGGGCTGTTCTTATGTAGAATTCCTCTAAAGACTTCATTAACATCCTTAGCATATCCACCATCAATTAAAAGTTTACCAATATGTGGACGTCCATAAGCTTTAGTATCAGGAAATTGTTTGATTAATTCTTCTTTTGTAATATGATATCCTTCGCTATTACAGCGTCTTATCATTTCATCAACACGTTCTTCACGTTTTCCTTTTAAAGAACGTAATAAAATCATTTAACTCTTTATTATTTTCATCAAAACAATATCCTAAAATGTGAATAGACTTATCTTTATAATCAGCACTAAATTCACATCCATTTATAATTTTAATAGTTTTATTAGGATCTAAATCTTGTTGAGCGGTACGCAATGCTTTTATGCCATCAATTTCATCATGATCAGTTAAAGCCATCATAGATAGATTGCAATCTAAGGCATGACGCAATAATGCCTTTGGTGTTTCAATACCATCGGAATAAACGGAATGCATATGAAAATCTACAAGCATATAGCACCTCCCATTACAAATATCCTATCCTTTAATTATGACTGATTTAGTCTATTAATTCAAGTTTAGAAAGAAAAATTGCGACCCTAATGAATATTCACTAGAATCGCAATTCAATTATAAGTTTTGAAGTAATTCAGTAACCTTTGTAGCTACAGAATCAATGGCACAGGAAAGTGCCTCTCCAGACTTACGGATTTGAATTTCTACTTCATTATTTTCAAGCGTATTTTTACTTACTGTAATACGAAGTGGATAACCAATTAAATCAGCATCCTTAAATTTTACGCCTGCACGATCTTTGCGGTCATCAAGTAACACATCTACACAAGCCTCTTGTAATGCAGTGTAGATAGTTTCACTTGTGGACATTAATGCTTCATCTTTTGCATTAATTGGTACGATAACAGCTTCAAATGGTGCTATAGAACGTGGCCAGATAATACCATTTTCATCGTGATATTGCTCAATAGCAGCAGCTAATGTACGAGATACACCGATGCCATAGCAGCCCATAATCATTGGATTAGGACGACCATTTTGGTCTAAGAATGTAGCTTGCAATGCTTCAGAATATTTTGTGCCTAATTTAAATACTTGACCAACTTCAATGCCTTTGGCATGTTCTAATGCACCACCACAAGTAGGACAAACATCATCCTTCGTGATCAAGCGAATTGGTGCAACAATAATATCTTCTACATTAAAGTCACGTTTAGGATTAATATTAACGTAGTGAGCATCTTTTTTATTGGCGCCGCCACAAACATTGTATGTTTCCATAACAGATTCATCAACAACAATAGCAAATTCTTCTGTTTGTTTTAAACCAATAGGACTGATGAAACCAGCTGTTAAGCCCACTTTTTCTAATTCTTCAGGGGTAGCCATTTCTGGCTCTACAGAACCCAAGTACTGCATGTTGTACAGCAACCTCATTGACTTCATGATCGCCACGAACAATTGCTAATACTACTTTACCATCAATGGAAAATACTACCGCTTTGATAGTTTTATGTAGTGGTAAGTTCAACATGTCTGCCACAGCTTCAATAGAGCTTGCATTAGGAGTATCTACAACGGATAACTCTTGCAGTGCTTCTTCTGCTTGTTTCATGATGCCAGGCTTTACCGATTTCAATATTTGCAGCGTAGTCACATTTTGTGCAATATACAATATCAGCTTCACCTGCTTCGGCGATAGCCATGAATTCATGCGTTCCACTACCACCGATAGCACCACTATCAGCCTCTACAGGGCGGAATGTAAGGCCACAACGCGTAAAAGATACGCGTATAAGCATCATACATAGATTTATAGGATTCGTCTAAGCCTGCTTCATCAACATCGAAAGAATATGCATCTTTCATAATAAATTCGCGGCTACGCATCAAACCATAACGAGGACGACGTTCATCACGGAATTTACTTTGGATTTGATATAAATTTACTGGTAATTGACGATATGAGTTAATCTCATTTTTTTAACAAGGGTTGTAATCATCTCTTCATGTGTTGGCCCCAGACAGAACTCATTGTCATGACGATCATTAATACGCATCATTTCTGCGCCATATGCGTTCCAACGGCCAGACTCTTTCCAAATCTCTGCAGGCTGTAAAATAGGCATCATGATTTCTTGAGCACTAGCACGATCCATTTCTTCACGTACAATGGCTTCAATTTTTTTGATACTTCTCCAACCCCAATGGCAAAAAGCTATATAAACCATTTGCAGTTTTACGCATAAAACCAGCGCGAAGCATGAGCTGTTGGCTTACTACATCAGCATCAGATGGAACCTCACGCAATGTAGGTGCATATAATTTAGTGGCTAACATAAAGACTCCTCATCTAAGTTTTCTAAATATTGGTCAATTTCTCTAAACAATGTATCTACTAATTCAGCTTCTGGCACAGTCTTAATAACTTCTCCTTTACGGAAAACAATACCTTGACCATCACCACCAGCAATACCAAAAGTCAGCTTCACGAGCCTCACCGGGCCCATTTACAACACATCCCATAACAGCAACTTTAATCGGTGCTTTAATAGATGCTAAGCGCTCCTCTACAATTCCCGCCATGTCAAACAGATTGACTTGGCATCGGCCACATGTAGGGCAGGAAATCATTGTAGCACCAAAGTTTCGTAATCCCAAGTTACTTAGAATACTACGGCCTACTTCGATTTCATGAATTGGGTCTCCTGTTAAAGATACCCGTAATGTATCACCAATGCCGTCTAATAATAAAGCACCAATGCCCATAGCAGACTTAATGGTACCTTGTTTAATAGTACCTGCCTCGGTAACACCTAAATGCAAATGGATAAGGAATCTTATCGGATAACTTACGATAGGCTTCCACCATTAATGGTACTTCCGTTGCTTTAATAGATAATTTCATTTGGCGATAATCGAATTTTTCTAAAATTCGCACATGTTCTAATGCTGTTTCTACCATGCCGTCAGCTGTAGGATGGCCGCCATGAGCATCGAGAATATGCTTAGGTAAAGAGCCAGCATTGACACCAATGCGAATTGGAATTTGTTTAGGTTTTGCCTTTTCAATAACGGCTAAAACCTTATCTTCGCCCCCAATATTTCCTGGGTTAATGCGCAATCCATCAACATTATTCTCAATAGCTTCTAAATGCTAATTTATAGTCGAAGTGTATGTCGGCGATTAGTGGAATAGAAATACCAGCACGAACGGCTTTTAAAGCCTTTGCAGATGCCATTGTAGGTACTGCGACACGTACTAGTTCACAACCAGCCTCAGCTAAGCGATTTATTTCAGCAATTGCCTTTTCCGTGTGAACCGGATCTGTTGTAATCATTGATTGAATGCTTACCGGTGCATAATCACCAATTTTAACTGTACCTACATAGATACCATTTGTTGGTTTACGTACAATCATTGTAATCTCCCATCTATCTTATAGTAATCGGAATATATCCTGCGTTGTTACATATAAGAACAATGCTACCATCAAAGCAACCCCAACCATTTGTATATACATAAGAGCTTTAGCAGGTAATTTACGACCTGTTATAGCTTCCGCTAAGATAATAATTAAGTGACCACCATCTAAAACAGGTAATGGCAAATAGATTAATAACCCCTAAATTAATACTAAAGGAATGCTGCAAAGCTTAATAATGGCGCAAAGCCAGATTGAGCAATAGTGCCAGCCATTTGTGAAATCCCTACAGGGCCAGATAGCTCTGCTGCCTGTGTGCCACGAATCATATCATAAAGCCCACTTAACATAGCAACAATAGTTTGACCTGTACGAGCTAACGGCTAAACTAAAAGATTCTCCAATACTATAAGTTTCTCGAGTAAAGCTAGGGTAGATGCCAATCTTAGGACTATCCTGTTCCATTTTAGGAATCACCGTAGTTTCTACAGTTTCTCCTTCTCGTATCTACTACAACAGTAACACCATGGTTTGCAGTGCCTTGTAGGCTAGGACGGATATCATCCCATGTACAGATTTTTTTACCATCGATCGTAAGAATTCTATCGTTAGATTCTAAATGTGCCTGTTCTGCAGAGCTACCTGGGATAATGTTGCCAATTACAGGATCATTTGTGTACGTGAGGTTTCCTACTGTTGCATTTAGACCAAAGAAAAGTACAATGGCTAATAATAAAGTTAAATACAGCCCCTGCAGAAATAACAATAAATTTTTTCCATGCAGGTTTAGTATAAAATGAGCGCTCATTAAGAGGCTCATCAGGACTCATACCAGCAATACGATTGAAGCCACCAAGAGGAATAATACGAATCGAGTATAAAGTCTCCCCTTCTTTGTACCTTAAATATGGCAGGACCAAAACCTATGGCAAATTCGTCTACTTGCATACCTGACATTTTTGCTGTAATGAAATGGCCTAATTCATGAATAAACACGATTAAACCAAATACAAATATTGTGGCTAATGCCGTAATCATATATTCTCCTATAACATCAACGATGTAGCCTTTTCACGGGCCCAGCTATCGATGGCCAATAAATTGTCTAATGTAAAATCATCTTCTGGTCCCATAGATTCAAGAACAGAAGTAACGACTTTATAAATATCGCCAAAGGCGATTTTATCTTCTAAAAATGCATAAACTGCAGTTTCATTAGCTGCATTAAATACAGCAGGCTTAAAACCGCTTCGATCGGCCTACGTCATAAGCAAGACGAAGAGCCGGGAAATCATCATATCGAGGTGGCAAGAATTCTAATTGTAAAACCTTGGAAAAATCTAGATGATTCATACTTAAAACTTCACGTTTTGGATATGTCAAAGCATATTGAATGGGCTCGCGCATATCGGGATTACCCATTTGCGCTAAAATAGCACCATCCTTCATACGGATCATAGAATGAACAATACTTTGTGGATGAACTACTACATCAATATGATCAAAATCAAAACCAAATAACCAATGAGCTTCGATTACCTCTAAGCCTTTATTAAATAGAGAGGCAGAGTCAATAGTAATTTTATTGCCCATATTCCAAGTTGGATGACGTAGGCAATCTGCAGCTGTAGCAGTTTTAATTTTATCAGAGTCCCAGGTGCGTAAAGGGCCACCAGAAGCTGTAACGATCAAGGAATCAACATTATTACGATCTTGCCCTTCTAAGCATTGGAATATAGCACTATGTTCACTATCGATAGGTAAAATTTGTACACCATACTCTTCAGCTAAAGATGTAATCAACGGACCACCAGCAACCTAAGTGTTTCCTTATTAGCTAGACCTATAGTCTTACGTTTCTTTATAGCCTCTACAGTAGGTTCAATACCTGCAGCACCAACAATTGCAGTGACAACCATAGTTGCTTCTTGAATGGTTGCAGCAGCTATGAGGGCTTCCTTGCCGCCTACAAGTTTTGTAGGACCGGCATAACGTCCCTGTAGTTCTTTAAAAGCACTTTCATTAACTAGACCAGCTACTAATGGCTGATATTCTTTAATTTGTTTTTCTAAGAGGTCAATATTATGATGTGCCACTAGGGCAACCACCTTGAATTGATCTGGATGTTGAGACACCACATCTAGTGTCTGTGTACCGATTGAGCCAGTACTGCCAATAATACTTAGGTATTTCATAAGCTTACCTCTATTAGATTAGTACGAGAATAGTAATATATATACTAATGTAATAGGAGCAGCAAATAATAAACTATCAAAGCGATCCAATACACCGCCATGACCTGGTAATAAAGTACCAGAATCTTTTACATTACATAATCGTTTAATCTTTGATTCAAATAAATCACCTAATGGTGCAAGTATACCGCTGATCATACCTACATGGATTCCCATCCACCAAGGAATGCCAACGATATACGAAAATACTGCACCTGTAAGAATACAGCCTATAAATCCACCAATAAAACCTTCTAGTGTTTTATTAGGACTAATGGATGGTACTATTTTCCGTTTACCAAAAGCTCGACCTGAAAAATATGCAAAAGGTATCACTAGCCCAAGTAGTAAACAATAATAACCAAAGTGTAATAGTGCCCCAGTTATGTAGTTCAAAAGGCATTGTTAAAGACATGTAAATAGAGTCATGACGAATCATGAGCAAAGAAATCATACCAATACCAACGTATAGCAAACCAAATACACTAAAAGGAAACGCTAGCCATAGAGTATTTATTTTCGCCAAACGTACATAACATATAATTGGCAAATAAACTTAATACTAAAATAGCTATAGCTAGAATATATTGATGACATGCGAAAGCAATCATCAATAATAACATACTGATGTAACCCCATATAATGGACATTCGCACATGTTTAGCTTTACCTAGTAAAACAAACTCACGCCATCCCAATAAAGCTAAAAGTGTAATAAGAACATCATACACTAGTCCGCCTAATGTAATGGCCCCTAAGGCAATAATAAAACCAATAACAGCGGTAATAACACGTGTTTTTAACATTTCTTTATTCCTCATCACATAAGCCACCAAATCGGCGTTCTCGTTTCTGATATGCTGCAACAGCCTCTAACAAAGTTTCCTTAGTAAAATCTGGCCAATGCAAATCGGTAAACCAAAATTCAGCATACGCTAGCTGCCCATAACTAAAAAATTACTAATTCTAAAATCACTACTAGGACGAATCAATAAATCTACATCACTAAACTCTTTAGTAAATAATTGAGAGCTTACATAGTCTTCAGTAATATCGTCTGTAGTAATAGATCCATCTACAACAGAATTGGTGATGTTGCGGATAGTTCTAACTATTTCATCACGCCCACCATAGTTAATAGCTAACTGTAAAGTAAGACCTGTATTATTCTGAGTTAACAGTTCTGCATCCCGAATGATTTTTTGTAGCTCCTCTGAAAGAGCGCCAATATATCCAATAAATCGAATGCGTACATTATGTTCATGCATATACTTAACATTATTATTTAAGTATTCTTTTATGAGAGCCATAAGTAAAGAAACTTCCTGTTCAGGACGTTTCCAGTTCTCTGTGGAGAAACCATATACCGTAAGAGCTCTAATTCCAATATCGTCAGCAGCGATAACGATCTGCTTTAATACGTCTGCCCCTGCACGGTGACCCATAGAACGTGGCATTCCTCTACGTTTAGCCCAACGTCCATTACCATCCATAATAATAGCAACATGTTTAGGAATAGCATTACTATCAATAGCAGGCGTATCAGAACGTTTACGGTTAAATAATTTCTTTAGCATAGTCTACCTCGATAGAATTTCCGAAGTCGCTGGCAATCATTGGTCTATATACTAGTATATGTAAGCACTCATCTACCTTAGTAATACGTGCCACATAAAATCCTTCGTCTGAAATCTCAAAAAAGCGATTAAAGGATCCCACCAATCATTACCTTAAAAGGAATATGGGCAGCCTGCAAACGAGACTTTGCAAGCTGCCATGGCATTCCAATAAGGCTATTAGAATCTAACATTATACTTCTAATACGTCCTTTTCTTTTACTGCTTTTAACTCATCAATATGCTTAACTTTAGCATCTGTAAGTTTTTGGATTTCATCTAAACCGTCTTTAGCATCATCTTCAGTAATTGTTTTAGCCTTTTCTTCTTTTTTCAATGCATCATTTACATCACGACGAATGTTACGCACTGCAACTTTAGCATCTTCAGCTTTTTTATGAACTACCTTAACGATTTCTTTACGTCGTTCCTCAGTTAATTGAGGAATAGTTAAGCGAATTTGAGCACCATCATTACCAGGATTCAAACCAAGGTCGGATTGTAAAATCGCTTTTTCAATTGCACCAATCATTGTTTTATCCCAAGGTGCAATCACAATCATGCGAGGCTCAGGCACGGAGATATTCGCAACTTGGTTAATTGGAGTAGGGCTGCCATAGTAATCAACCATTACTTTATTAAGCAATGCTACACTAGCACGGCCTGTACGAATAGATGCGAATTCATGTTTTAAAGCCTCAATAGACTTATTCATGCGGTCTTCTGCTTGTTGTAACAATTCTTTAATTTCCATATGAATTATTCTCCTCGAACAATGGTCCCTATCTCTTCACCTTTAGCAGCTTTTGTAATATTACCCGGAATATCCATGCTAAATACAATAATAGGAATATTGTTATCTTTACATAAAGTTGTAGATGTGCATCCATAACCTTTAATTCTTTTGTGATGATATCGTTATATGTTAACTCATCAAATTTAACGGCATTAGGATTCGTTTTAGGATCGGAATCATATACACCGTCAGCAAATTTCTTCGCCATCAGAATTGCATCTGCTTCAATTTCAGCAGCCCGTAATGCAGCAGTCGTATCTGTAGAGAAGTAAGGTTTACCTAGACCAGCACCGAAGATGACGATACGTTTTTTTTCTAAATGACGAATAGCGCGACGACGAATATAAGGTTCTGCAATTTCTTGCATTTCAATAGCAGTTTGTACACGAGTATCTACGCCTGCTTGCTCTAATGCATCTTGCAATGCTAAGGAGTTCATTACTGTTGCTAGCATACCCATATAGTCAGCAGTAGCACGATCCATACCTTGGTTGCTACCAGCCAACCCTCTCCACAAGTTACCGCCACCAACAACAATTGCGATTTCTAAATCAGTGGATTTTGCTAAAGCAGCAATTTCTTTGCGCGAATTCTTCAACAACATCAGGGTTAATACCAAAATCCTTGTTCACCTGCTAATGCTTCACCACTCAACTTCAAAACAATACGTTGAAAGTTTCTCTTTGCCATGTGTTTACTCCTCTATTGCAAAATAAGAGAACACTGTACGGTGTTCTCTTATTGTTTCTTAATTATTTACCAACAGATGCCATTACTTCAGCTACGAAGTCATCTTGGCGTTTTTCAATGCCTTCGCCCAAACCGTAGCGAACAAAACGACGTACGTTGATGTTTTCACCGATTTTTGCAATACTCTCATTAATGATATCTGTAACAGTTTTGTCGCTATCTTTAATGAATACTTGTTCTAATAGGCAGTTTTCTTTATAGAATTTTTCAATACGACCAGCAACCATTTTTTCCAAAACAGCTTCAGGTTTTGGTTTACGGCCAGCTTTTACGTCTTCTTCAGCTTCTACTTTAGCTTGTTCCAACAATACTTGTTTTTCGTGTTCAATTACTTCAGCAGGAACTTCTTCACGGTTCAAGTATGTAGGGTTAACAGCTGCAATTTGCATAGCGATATCGCGTGCTAAGTTTTGGAAGTCGTCAGTTTTAGCAACGAAGTCAGTTTCGCAGTTAACTTCTACTAATACGCCAATACGGCCACCAGCGTGGATGTAGGATTGTACTACACCTTCAGCTGCAATACGACCTGCTTTTTTAGCAGCAGCAGCCAAACCTTTTTCACGAAGAAGGTCAACCGCTTTATCGATATTACCGTCAGTTTCAACCAATGCTTTTTTAGCGTCCATCATACCTGCGCCAGTCATGTCGCGCAATTCTTTTACCAAAGCAGCAGTAATTGCCATTATTTTGTTCCTCCTAGTATTAATTAAGGTAAGGAAATAGTCCTTACCCCAATTATATATGTTATAGATTTATCTTTCAAATGCTAATCAGAAATGATTTAGTAGCTTTGCAGAATTATTCCGCAGCTTCAGCACTCGTCCGAAGGATTCGCCTTGACGACCTTCAAGAACAGCGTCAGCCATTTTACCAGCCAACAATTTAACAGCGCGGATAGCGTCATCATTTGCTGGGATTGGGAAATCAACTTCATCTGGGTCGCAGTTAGTGTCAACTGTTGCAACTACAGGAATACCCAATTTTTTAGCTTCTGCAATAGCGATTTTTTCTTTTTTAGGATCAACTACGAAAAGAGCACCTGGCATTTTAGGCATATCTTTGATACCGCCAAGGTATTTTTCCAATTTTTCCATTTCATGACGAAGACCGATAACTTCTTTTTTAGGCAATACTTCGAAAGTACCGTCTTCTGCCATAGCTTCCAATTGTTTTAAACGTTTAATACGAGTTTCAATTGTTTTGAAGTTTGTCAACATACCGCCCAACCAACGTTCGTTAACGAAGAACATGTTAGCGCGGATAGCTTCTTCTTTAATAGCTTCTTGAGCTTGTTTTTTAGTACCTACGAACAAGATTACTTCGCCTTGGGAAGCAACTTCGCGTAAGAAAGAGTAAGCTTCTTCTACTTTTTTTACTGTTTTAGACAAGTCAATGATATAAATACCATTGCGCTCAGTGAAGATGAATTTCGCCATTTTAGGGTTCCATCTTCTAGTCTGATGACCAAAGTGTACACCAGCCTCTAATAATTGTTTCATTGATACTACTGCCATTGTGGCACCTCCTGTTAATTAACCTCCGCCGCTTCATCCTTCGGGTCACCCAAAATTAGGCACAGTACCGAAGTCCACCGACGTGCATATTTTTCATACCTGATAATTTTAACAAATAATTATTGTAAAAGCAAGCAAGGAGTGAGGATTTCTTTAAGAATCCATCCTAACTCCTTATTTTAATTCGTAGTTTAGATCATCACTCTATTATTTTTAAGCCTATAATAGATAACTCCATTACTAATATAGATTTAGTTATTACGAATGGCTTCAATCATATGTGCTCGATCATCAGCGCCAAATACAGCAGATCCTGCTACTAAAACAGTAGCACCTGCTCTTTTAATTGGGACACATGTTATATCATTAATGCCACCATCTACTTCAATAACTGCAGTTGTATTATCTACTTCCTCTAACAATATCTTAGCTTGTTTAACTTCTTTTTAATGGCATTTTTAATAAAAGATTGCCCCCCAAAACCAGGATTTACAGACATAATTAAAATCATGTCTAGATCAGCAGCCACATCCTCTAACAAGGACACTGGTGTGCTTGGATTAAGTGCAACCCCTGCTTTCATGCCACATTGTTTAATATGTTGGATCAAACGATGCATATGTGGCACAGTTTCTTGATGAAATGTAAAATACTCTACACCAATTCTTTGCAAATTCTTCTACATAGTCACCAGGATTTGTAACCATTAAGTGAACATCAAAAGGTAATTGTGTATAAGGACGGATGGCTTTCACGATAGGTGCACCAAATGTTAGGTTTGGCACAAAGTGACCATCCATGATATCGATATGCAATAAATCAGCTCCCGCTAATTCAATAGATTTTATTTCTTCGCTTAATGTTGCAAAATTTGCAGAGAGCATAGATGGTGCAATTTTAATCATTTTAAAACCTCTTTCGTTGACTTTCTATGTCATTACGTATAGACATATATGCATCATATCGTCCTTGATGAATATGGCCTGCATCTAAAGCATCTTTTATGCCACAAATGGGTTCATGTTCATGATAACAAGGATTAAATTTACAAACATCCACATATTGACTAAATTCTGGGAATAATGTAGGCAATCTTTCAAGGGAAACATCATTAAATTCAATCGCACTAAATCCAGGTGTATCCATGATAAAAGAATCTGAATCCAAACTATATAAAGAAGCATGACGGGTCGTATGTTTACCGCGCTTTATTTTGTCACTAACCTCACCCGTTTGGAATGCAAACTTAGGATCAACAGCATTTAATAGACTACTTTTACCAACACCAGAAGGGCCTGCAAAGGCCGTTACCTTATGCTCTAACACATGACGTAACTCATCAATACCTGTCATATTATATGTGGATGTCATCAATACTTCATAGCCGATAGATTTATAAAGATTTACCATGGCTTTCGTCTCTGGATCCATCAAGTCACATTTGTTAATACATAATACAATAGGGATATCTGCATGTTCAATCATGACAAGCATTTTATTGAGTAATAACTCATTAATATCTGGTTCATGGGCTGCCACAACCAATACAACTTGGTCAATATTAGCTACTGCAGGTCTAACCATGGAATTATGACGATCAAGGATGGACTCAACGAATCCATCCTCAGAAATCGTAACGCGGTCCCCTACAAGTAAACTATAGCGTCCTTTCTTAAATCTGCCACGAACCTTACATTCATGAACAGTACCTGCATCGTCTTGTACATAAAAGTACCCATTCATATTTTTGACAACAATACCTGTAATCATAGTACCTCTTATAATGCTGTTTCTTGTACTAATGCACCATTGAGATAAACCTCAATGCGAACATTACCTACACCAGACACTTTTTTTACAATACGATCACCAGGTTTATTTGTATCATCATAGATTACGGCAGAACCTTCATCATCTTTTACGACAATTTTAAGTTCTTGATTTTTAGAACCAGCTGGTACAGTAACATCTATAGTACCAGTTGTTTTATTGCTACTGCTTTCTTCTTTTTTCTCAGATTTCTTTTTATCTTCTTTGAACTCAGTCGTAAGATTTAATGTGGAACCTTCGTCAATCTCGTCGCCAGCTTTAATGCTTTGCTCTATAACCACAGATTTTTCCTCTACAGAACCAGCGACTTGATTAACACCAAGATGAGCATTACTCAATGTATCTGCGTGCATCTTTTAATGTCATACCTACAAGATTAGGTACTTTTACTTTTTTAGCTTTTGCTTTATTAACAACGAGATCAATTGTTGTGCCTTTAGAAACTTTAGAATCCACCAGATGGACTTTGAGCAATAATTACACCATCTTTTTTACCATCTACAGATTGTTGTGTTATTTTCCCCACAACTAAACCTAAATCTTTAAGTCGTTGTCGGGCTTGGTCTACTGTTAAACCAGACAAATCCGGTACTGTAATATCACCAACACCTTTAGATACAACAAGGTGAATTGTACGTTGTTCTTTAACCTTTTCCTCCAGCCTCCAGGTGTTTGAGAAATAACTTGTCCAGCTGGTACATCAGGATTAGTAACCTCGCTTGTAGAAACACGTAAATGTTTATCTTCTAAAATATTTTTTGCTACAGAAACTTGTTTACCCACAACATTAGGTACATCTACAGTTGTGTTACTCCAGAAATTTCCATAGCTTAAGAAAGCACCTAAAAATGCTACTAAGAAAATGACAGCAGCACCTAGGACGATGTATTTTTGTGGGATAGATGCTATTTTACTTAACATACTCTTCTTTTTGACCCTCATCTTTTTGCTCTTCTTCAATGGTACTGAAATCCTCCATAGCTTCAGGATCGACAGCTGGAATCATTTGAGTAGCAAAGTCATATGGTTCATGACGTTGTGTTTTCCCCATTGTAAAACCTTGAGACAATCTCAAATCACTAATCATATCAGAAATAGAATCAAAACGATCCGCAGGATTTTTAGATAGAGCCTTCATCACAACTGCTTCTAAAAGCGGTGGGATGGATGGATTATATCGGGTTGGAGGAGCTACCTTTTTCACGCACATGTTTTAATGCTACTGCAATTGGAGTCTCCCCTTCAAAAGGAACTTTACCTGTAAGCATTTCATATAAAACTACGCCTAAAGAGTAGATATCAGTATTACCATCTACAGGTTTTCCACTAGCTTGCTCAGGTGATAAATAGTGTGCAGAACCCAAAATCGAATTCGTGTACATAACTGTGTTAGTTGCATTCATAGCTCGAGCAATACCAAAGTCAGTTACTTTCACACGACCAGTCTGAGTAATAATAACATTATGTGGTTTTATATCACAATGAACAATACCCATTGTATGAGCGTGTTCAAAGCCTTCAGCTATGGCAATAGTAAATTTAACAGCCTCATCTATGGACAGTCTGCCATGTCGCGTAATATATTCTTTTAATGTTTCACCATCTACATATTCCATAATGATATAGTGTAAATTTTGATCAAACCCTACATCATACATATTTACAATATTAGGATGATTTAATTTACCTGCCGCTTGTGCTTCTCGCGTTTAAATCGAGTCACGAATTCATCATCATTTGCAAAGTTAGCATGCAATACTTTTATTGCTACTTGTCTACCTAATAAGGTATCTTCTCCTAGGTATACGTCAGCCATTCCGCCAACGCCAATTTTATCAACAATTCGGTAGCGGTTATCTAGAAGTATGCCTTTTATATTCATAGTACTCATTATTTCTCCATTTCTAGATTAGATTGTTCCCACCACAATGGTCACATTATCTCCTGCTCCGACATCATATACGGCTTCCATCAATGATTCTATAACCAACATATCATCATCCGTTGATTGTAATGCAGAGGCAATAACATCATCAGTTACATAACCACATAGTCCATCAGTGCAAAGTAAAATACGATCACCGGGAAGAATCGATTCAATGCCACTATCAACCTCTAAGATTTCATCGACACCAACAGCGCACGTGTTAATAAGTTTCGTTGAGGGTGATTTAGCATTTCATCCTTTGTAATCTCTCCAGCAGTTAATAATTCTTGTACCATAGAATGATCTGTAGTAATTTGTCTTAAAAGACCATCTCTATATACATACAAACGACTATCACCAACACTTGCCCAATAAAGTTGATTACCATTTATAGCTGTAACTACAGCGGTAGTACCCATACCAGCAAGTCGTTCTTCACAAGCCACACGATTTACAATGCGTTGATTAGCGTGAATGATAGCGTCACATAAGTCTTGTTGACCTATCGTTTCAAGGGAGGACAAATATTCCTTATTTCATCTACAGCATACGTACTTGCAATTTCACCACCGCTATAACCACCCATGCCATCAGTAACAGCGCAAACGTTACCATCAATAAAGAAACGGTCTTCATTGCGCTGACGCACAAGTCCAATTTTACTTAAACCAACAAAATTATTCATGATTCTCCTTTTTCCGACCATGAGCAGCTTTTAATTGCCCACATGCGGCTTGGATTGCATCGCCCATTTCCTTTCGTACCGTTACTGATACTCCATAGGAACTAACGATGTCTTTAAATGTATTCATATTCGTAATAGATGGTTTATATAATTCAATATGTTCATTGCCGTTAACTGGGATCAAATTAAGTTAACATGACAATTTGGGAAATCCTTACAGATTTTCCCCAAAGCATGAGCATCATCCATAGATGCATTTACAGAATCTATAAGAATATACTCAAAGGTAACACGACGCTGAGTCGTATTATAATAGTATTTTACCGCATCTAAGACTTCCGTCAATTCATAACGGGCCCCAACGGGCATGATACTACGACGAACTTCATTATTTGTAGCATGTAATGAAAGTGCTAAGGTTATAGGCAAACCTTCATCGGCTAATTTATAAATATTAGGAACCCAACCACAAGTGGAAATAGTCATCTTACGATAACTAATATTACAAATCACTGGATCGTGTAACAATTGCAAAGCTTGTAACACATTATCATAATTTTGTAACGGCTCCCCTGCGCCCATAACAACAACAGAGTGTATTTCCTCTTTAGTAAGAGCACCAAATATGACAACTTGACCAATAATCTCAGCGACTGTTAAATCTCTGTATAAGCCACCTTGCGTAGAAGCACAGAATACACATCCCATAGCGCACCCCACTTGAGACGAAACACATACGGAATAACCATAGTGTTGCTCCATCAAAACAGCTTCCACACGACTTTGATCTGACATCTCCAATAGGATTTTTCTAGTCTTTCCATCTGGAGATATAGATTCTGTAATTAATGTAGGCAAAGAAATAACACAATTATCACCTAGCCATTGACGCAAGTCTTTTGGAAATTGTGTCATTTCTTCAAAATCAAAAATATATCTATGATAGATATAGTCAATTAACTGTTTCGCTCGAAACTTTTGTATATTATGGGTCTTAAAGATAGATTGTAATTCTTCTAAAGACTTACCCAATAATTCTATCATGGTGCTCCATTTCTTATATTATGATAAGGCGTTTCATGCGAACCATAAAGAAACCATCCATATGATCTCGCGGTGGATAGGTTGTAATCATACCATCTGTAGCCGGTGGTGCCCCTTTATAGGATACAGGGTCGATAACAAAGTTCTTATGAGTTGCTAGGAATTTTTCCAATACATCCTCATTTTCACCTCTATTCATAGTACATGTGGAATATACTAAATGGCCATTAACCTTAACCATTTCAGAAGCTTTTTCTAATATTTCAAGTTGTAACGGCGGCAACTCAATTAGCAAGACTCTGTTTTACGCCAACGCATGTCTAATTTCTTTTGTAATATGCCAAGGCCAGAACAAGGGGCATCAACTAAGACACGATCAAATTGTTCCTTCCAATTATCAGGTAAAGATCGACCATCTTGTAATTTAGTAGAAACAATAGATACGCCTAATCGTTCTGCATTCTGATTCATAAGATCTAACTTATGGTCATAAATGTCACAACTCATAATAGCTCCTGTATTATTCATAAGGCTTGCCATATGCATAGACTTGCCACCTGGTGCGGCACAGCAGTCTAAGATAAGGTCTCCTGGTTGAGGATCTACCACATGGGCTACTAACATAGATGCTTTATCCATAAAGGTAATATGGCCTTCTATAACTGGTTTTGCTTTTTCTAAGTGCCCTTGGTGACTATTAATATACACTACTTCAGGAATATCTTTATCTTGTTCAATAGTCCATCCTAGATTTTGTAGTTCTTTTATACAATCCTCGATTGATACTTTCACCGTATTAATACGTGCTGTTAAACGAGGTTGTTCATTGAACCAAGCACATAGGTCTACGGTCTTATCTTTTCCCATTTCTTTTATCCATAAGTTGACAAGCCATAATGGTTGATTGTAGATGAAAGAAATCTCTTCGGCTTCAGACTTAGCAAGTTCACCAATAGAAATACTATCGCATTCACGCAAAACGGATCGCAATACAGCGTTTACAAAACCAGATAAACCTCTAGTTAGCTTTCTTGGCGAGTTTAACAGATTCGTTAACAGCCGCACTTTCAGGAACCTTATCCATATAGATAATTTGATAAATCCCAAGTCTAAGGATTTCCACAACCATAGAAGAAAGTTTCTTCAAAGGTCGTTTTGCAAAGTGAACAATTATGGCATCCAAATAATTTTTTCTACGAATGACCCCATACACAAGTTCAGTAAAAGAACCTTCGATCTAAATCGGACAGATGATATTTTCTGTAAATACTCTTGCAACTTTATATTTGCATAAGCACCATTGCGATTAATTTCACTCAATGCTTTTACAGCGAGCAACCGAATATTTTGTTGTTGGTTAGTCTTTACCTCTATCATTACTATTCCTACCAATCAATTGTTCTACTACTGCTCGAACACGTTCAGGATCTACGGTTGTATTACAACATGGCCCATTAGGACGTTCATTTAATACCCCAATAACTGGGATGGGAAATACATCAGCCATTCCACTTGCTAAATCTCGTTCGCAAGCTATTGCTACAATAGCTTTTGGGCGTGCTTCCTTTACCTTCATCCGCGCTAAAGGTGCCTCCAGTGACAACTATAAATTGACAACCATAGTCCTTAGCCACTTGCAACAAGCTACCAACCTGGCATCGCCCACACTGCTTACAATTATATACATCATGTGTTACCTTATGAACACACGAACTTTCTTGTAAACAGTGAGGAGTTAATAATAATATACGTTCTGGATCTACCGTATACATATCTAGCATTACTAAATGATTGATTAAATCAATCATAGACTGGCGGAGTTGATCCTTAGTAACCCCTCTCACCTTACCGATCGCCAGCCAAGTTAATGGAAATAATCCATAAATAAACTGATTGGCTAGTCTTAAAACAATAGGATGTAACCGTATAATACCTAAAGTTGCAACAATAAGGGATAAACATAATAACCATATAATACCTATCAGAATAGAAAGAACTATACTACTCATAACAGGTGCAATAGGATGCAATTGTAAAAGTCCTGGTTCTAATATATACATTAGAAAGGCTAGTACTGCTGTGAGCAAAGCACATGTAATAGTTGATAAAATCAAGTATAACGGATACGTTTCGTACTGCTTATATTGAGTCCCCAAAAACGATACCTTCCTTTATTTGATGTCCATTAATAAAATCAATTGCAGAAATGCGTTTTTTATTTTCTGGTTGGACTTCTGTTAATAGAATTATATTTCCATCACCACAAAATACACCTAAACCGGCTATTTTAGATACGATTGTACCAGGCACAGTTGTGGCTGATATTGTAATTGGTACATGTTTACCACGGACATCTATCAAACAGTGAGTCGTATCACTGGGAACCACTTCTCCAGACCATACTTTTAAACGTTTTCCATCGAGATAAGTATAACATCCAGGTGCTGGATTAAGTCCTCTAATAAGATTTGCAATTTCATTTGCCGGCTTAGACCAGTCGATCTGACCCATTTCCTTTTGTAATCTTAGTAGTATATGTGTAGCCATTGAATCATCTTGTGGTGTAGCCACAATTTCCTCCATTAACCCAACGAGTTAATACGGGAACAATTGTTTCACCACCAAGCTCCGCTATACGTTCAAATAACTGTCCTGTCGTTTCACCGGGTAAAATATCTATCTCCACAATGTCAATGATATCACCGGTATCAAGTCCGTCATCCATATGCATTATGGTAACACCCGTTTTAGAGTCTCCATTAAGAATGGCATAGTGAATCGGCGCAGCCGCCTCTATAGTTAGGCAAAATAGAAGCATGTACATTGATACACCCATATTGAGGTAATCGAATTAGCCATGGCGGTAAGATTTTACCATATGCAATAACTACTACTACATCAGGTTTGTAATGCTTCTAATTCTGCTTGCACTTGCTCATCCCGTAAAGTAACAGGTTGATAAACAGGTAAGTTATGTTCTAAAGCAGCTACCTTTTACAGGGGGCATTTGAACTTGTTTGCCACGCCCTTTTTGTTTATCTGGCTGGCAATACACACCGACAATAGAATGTCCTGCATGAATTAGCGCTTCTAAAGTGGGAACAGAAAAGTCTGGCGTTCCCATAAAGACAACACGTAAAGGATTATTATCAGACAATTTCTTTCTCCTCTGGATGATCTGCAATTAATCGTAAGTTTGTCGCTTTTTCTATAAATAAATGACCCTTCCAAGTGATCGATTTCATGTTGGAAAATACGCGCCAAAGAAACCTTCAGCTTTAATAGTAACCTTTCTTATTATGTGGATCAATACCTTTAACGGTGATCTTATTAAAACGTTCTACATCTCCGAAATATCCAGGCACACTTAAGCATCCTTCAGGTCCTACTTGAGAGCCTTCAGCATGTGTAATTTCAGGATTAATTAATACAATAAGGCCACTACCAACTTGATCGTCTACAACGATAATACGTTTAGCTACAGCCACTTGGGGCGCAGCAAGACCAACCCCTTCAGTCTTATACATAGTTTCAGCCATATCATCGATAAGGGCTCTAAGTTTTTTATTAACATGTTCTACAGGTTCCGCCACTTGTTTCAAAACGGGATGACCTGCTTTCACAACATCTAATACAGCCATTGACACTCCTACACTACACGGGATCCACGTCAATCAGCAGTCCTTCTTGCGTGAAAATCCATGAGTTATATATATATTCTTTCAAATTCGTTAAATCAGTACCACGGATCATAATCGCTAAAGCGATACATGTCCCGTACCTTTTTTATAGTTGCTTCGTAAGGACCATTAATAAGAATATCTTCATCCCCTTTATGAGCCTCCAAATCATCTACTATTCGATTTGCAATAGACTCTAAGGTCTCCATATCTTGATGACGCACTACCATGTGAATCATTTCTCTAAATGGAGGATATCCTAAAACTTTTCTATTTTGAATTTCTTCATGGTAAAAGCCTACATAATCATGAGCCTTACTCTTTATTATAGCATAATTTAACGGATTATATGTTTGTATTACAACACTGCCTGTTTTATCCCCTCGACCAGCACGCCCAGAGGTTTGAGTAAGCAAATCAAAAGTTCGTTCTGAAGCTGTATAAACGGGGATATTCAAAACTGAATCGGCTGTTAAAATACCAACAGCTGTTACATCTTTAAAGTCATGCCCTTTAGATACCATTTGTGTTCCCAATAAAATATCGTATTTATGAGCTCCGAAGTCATGTAAGATATCTTCTGCCATTTGTTTGTTTTTAGTTACGTCTTGATCAAGACGAGCAATGCGGGCCGATTTAAAGTGACGACGTAACTCTTCCTCTACCTTTTGTGTGCCTGAACCAAAAAACTTAATCCGTTTACTATTACACTTTGGACAAACCGTAGGAATCGGTTCATGATGTTCACAATAGTGACAGCGCAATTCCTCACCTGCTTGATGATAGACCATCGCTACATCACAATGAGGGCACATAATAGTTTCCCCGCAATCCCGACACATAACAAAAGTACTATAACCGCGTCTATTTAACAGAATAATCATTTGATTATGTTCATGTAATGTTTTCTGAATCAGCCTACTCATAGCATCAGAAAAAACGGAGTAATTTCCATGGAGGATTTCTTCCTTCATATCTACTATAGTAACCTTCGGCATAGGTTGCTCAAAAATGCGATTTGGCAGCTCTAGTAAATGATACTCCGCCTTGCTTGGCTTTATAGTAAGAAGTAATAGCTGGTGTAGCAGAACCTAAAATCACAGGACAATTATGTGCTTCACCACGCCATAAGGCAACATTACGTGCATGATATCGAACCATATCTTCTTGTTTATAAGATGGATCATGTTCTTCATCGACCACAATAAGGCCGATATCCTCAGCAGGCGCAAACACAGCCGAACGGGCACCAATAATAATGTGACTATCCTTACGGCGCAACCGTTCCCAATTATTGTTCCGTTGTTGTACCGTCAATTTACTATGGAATACTACGACTTCGTCACCAAAAGTTTCCACAAATCGTCTCACAATTTGATCAGTCAATATAATTTCAGGCACCAAGATAATAGCAGTCTTATCCTGACTAATACATTTTGCTGTAGCACGTAAATATAATTGAGTTTTACCGCTACCGGTTACACCATGAAGTAAGAAGGTTTTATGCTCATGACTACTCATAGCCTCTTGTATAGGCTCATATACGGCTTGTTGAGCTTCAGTAAGAGGAATATTAACTTCTTCCGTTAAAAGCTCCGTCAAATGTTGTTTTTGTGGCTTTAAAACGAGCTTCAATAGTAGTCCCTTTGGCTTCACTCACTTGTTTAATGACCATACGAGAATAGCCTTTAGCTAGCAGTAATGCCTTGGATGCACCGCCCACTTCAAGTAAGTATTTTGCTAATTCTCGTTGCTTCTTTTTTCCGTTCACTAAATTGTGCTATCGAAAAATTCTGGCATAACTACTAACCATTCTTCCTTTTGGTGCCTCGTAGGATTTCAATGTCTTATTCACTGTAAACAATCGTAGTGCATCACCATAAGAAAAAAGATAATACTCATTTAGACGACGTGCCGTATCCATCATTTCTGGTGTAAACCAAGGCTCACTATCTAATACTTGCACTATATTTCGTAAAGTGAACTCTGGTGGCTCAACTAACTCGGCGTAACCAATAAGGATCCCTTCTTCACGACTATGTCCTAAAGGAATGAGTACGCGCGTACCAGGTAAGGACGTTACCAAACTTTTCAGGCATTAAATAGCTCAAAGGTTTATGAAGTTGTTTGGCAGGTCTGTTAATAATAACTTGTGCTACGCGCATACACTCATTTCCTTTCGTTTATTATAAAAGGTCTCAGTAGAAATTCTACCAAGACCTTTTGTATTATAAGCCAGCTTCATTCTTTTAGAATTTGTGCTTTATCTGTACGTTCCCAAGGTAAATCCACATCAGTTCTACCAAAGTGACCATACGCTGCAGTTTTGCGGTAATGAGGCTTTAACAAATCAAGCATTTCAATGATTCCTGCTGGACGAAGGTCGAAATGTTTTATTAACAAGCTCTTGAATTTTTGTTTCCTCTATGCGACCTGTACCAAAAGTATCAACTAAAATAGATACAGGATGCGCAACCGCCAATTGCATAAGCAACTTGTACTTCACATTTATCAGCAAGACCTGCTGCTACAACATTTTTAGCTACATAACGTGCTGCATATGCTGCGGAACGGTCTACTTTAGATGGATCCTTACCGGAAAATGCACCGCCACCATGACGGGCCATACCACCGTATGTATCTACAATGATTTTACGGCCAGTTAAACCAGCATCACCATGAGGGCCCCCAATTACGAAACGACCAGTTGGATTGATGAAGTATTTAGTATTTTCATCAACGAATTCAGCAGGCAACGCTGCGTCAATTACATAACGCTTCAAATCAGTTTTAATTTGTTCTTGAGTTACTTCAGGGCTATGTTGCGTAGAAATAACAATTGTATCAATGCGCTTAGGTTTACCATCAACATATTCTACAGTAACTTGAGTCTTACCGTCTGGACGTAAGTAAGTTAAGGTCCCATCCTTACGAACTTCTGTAAGTCGACGAGATAAACGATGTGCCAAGGAAATTGGTAAAGGCATGAGTTCAGGTGTTTCATTAGATGCATAGCCAAACATCATACCTTGGTCACCAGCACCGATTTTATCAAGCACTTCACCATTGCCATCTTTTGATTCAAGTGCTTCATCAACACCCATAGCGATATCAGCAGACTGTTCATCAATGGATACAAGGACACCACAAGTATCACAGTCAAAACCGAATTTTGCACGTGTATAACCAATTTCACGAACTGTATCACGTACGATGCGAGGAATATCAACATAAGTATGAGTAGAAATTTCACCTACTACATGAACTAGACCAGTAGTAACTAAAGTTTCACAAGCTACACGAGCAGTTGGATCCTTTTCAATAATCGCATCCAAAACAGCATCAGAAATTTGGTCAGCTATTTTATCTGGATGGCCTTCAGTAACAGATTCAGAAGTAAAAAACATATGTTTTTCAGCCATTTTATCCTCCTAATACGAAAAAAAGCCTCTCATGTACTCATGAGAGACCCTCCCATCTAACGACATTTGTCATAGGAATTAGCACCTTTTCCCGCTTGGAATGGTTGCTGTAGCTTCACAGGGCCTATCCCTCCGCTACTCTTGATGAGTTACAAAAATATTATAGTGTATTTACAGTGAGAAAGCAAGTCATTATTATACCTTCTCTTGCCTCTTTTAAGGCTAAATCATGTTCTGCCTTATGAAGGGCACTTTCAAACTGACGATACATATGATGACGTCCTAGAACATCTAAGAAGTTAGATTTATACATTTCTCTACGAATATTGTAACTCACATCACTAAGTAAAACTTCTATGCCTCTCTTTTTTGAAGTTCTTCTATGATGCCTCGCAGAATACGTAATCCCGTCAAATCTACAAATGGTACCTTTACAAAACGAATGATTAAATATTTAGGATCTTTATGTATAGAGTTTAACGCTCTATCAAATGCACTTATAGCGCCAAAGAATAATGGGCCATCTACAGTGTATACCATTATTTCTGGATGGATTGTAATCTCATGCCTAATTGAGCTGATAATTGGCACTACTCTGCTTCATGGACATCAATTGTATTAACCATTTTACGCATAAACTGCAACACTGCAAGTACTACACCTACATTTACAGCTACTACTAAATCCGTAAAAATAGTCAGGAAAAAGGTAAGCAATAATATTATTTAATCTGGACGAGGTGCGAGAATAAGCATTCGTATAAAACGTGGTACATCACTCATATTGTAGGCTACTACAAATAATATGGCTGCCATAGATGCTAATGGAATGTAGACAGCATAAGGAGCTAAAAATAATAAAATAGCCCCTAATGTAATAGCGTGAACAATACCTGCTACTGGAGAATTACCGCCTTGCCGAATATTGGTAGCAGTTCGCGCAATAGCACCGGTTGATGCAATTCCACCAAACAATGGCGCAAATATATTAGCTAATCCTTGTCCAAATAATTCAGTATTAGACTCATGCTTAGTGCCACTCATACCATCTGCCACTACTGCAGACAATAAGGACTCAATAGCACCTAGCATGGCAATTGTAAAAGCCGGACCAATTAATGTCAAGATTTTATCAAAAGCTCAATTTTGGTACAGAAAATTCTGGCAAACCTTGAGGTATGCCACCAAATGCACTACCAATGGTTAAAACCGTAGGAAATTGGTAGATAGCTTGAATAACCGTAGCAACAATCATGGCTACAATGGGAGCTGGAACTTTATTAATATATGGGATTTTAGGTAAAACTAACAGTAGACTTAAGCTTAAGAGCGCAATCCCCAATGTAGGTAAGTCAGAGTATGGTAAGGACTGAATCATAGCCCATAATTTTTCATGGAAATGAGGTATATAAGGTAACTGAGGGAATCCAAAGAAATATGGCCATTGACCTACCCAAATAGTAACACCGATACCCGCTGTAAAACCCATAATAACAGGTGTGGGTATAAACCGAATGACTGTCCCTAACTTTGCAACGCTCATTAAAACCAGAATAACCCCTGCCATCATGGTTGCAATTTGCAAGCCATCAAAGCCATAATTAACAACGATACTGCTCAATAGAACGATAAATGCCCCTGTAGGGCCCGCAATCTGAACAGGGGAGCCACCAAACAAGGATACAAATATACCTGCAATGATAGCCGTATAAATACCAGCTTGAGGTGTAACACCACTAGCGATAGCAAAGGCCATAGCTAAAGGTAATGCTACTACCTCCTACCACTAAGCCAGCAATAATATTGTTACTCCATTTATCCCTTTTCTTAAGGACCCATTTAAATACGCTTTTTGTGAATAGCAAACATATAAAAAAACACACCCTTTTTAAAAGAACACACACAAGAATTAATTTATATCAGCTCTGTTTGCTACTAAATCAATAACTTCTCTAAGGATATGTCGAGCAAGTTCAGATTTTCTTCATATTAGCCATTTCTTTAGGCTCTTTATCAGGATATAAAGAAATAACCTTCGTTTGTATCTACGTTAAATCCAGCATTAGATTTACTTACATCGTTTGCTACAAGCATATCAAGATTTTTTTCTAGCAACTTTATCTTGACCATACTTGATTACATGTTCTGTTTCGGCCGCAAAGCCAACAAGAATTTGATGATTTTTTTTAGAGCCCAACCCTTGTAGAATATCTGGATTTTTTACAAGTTCTATGGTCATAGACTCCATTTTCTTTATTTTTTTCTCTGCTTTATGAAGGACTCTAAAATCAGAAACAGCGGCAGCCATAATAACTACATTAACATCATTATAACGAGCTTCAACAGCCTCCTGCATAGATACCGCGGAATCTACAGAAATAAAGTCTACGCCATTTGGTATAGGCAAGGATGTGGGAGCACTTACTAATATCACTTTAGCCCCCATGCGTGCAGCCTGTTCTGCAATGGCATATCCCATTTTACCGCTAGAACGATTTCCAATATAACGAACTGGATCATACTCTCCTGTGTTCCGCCAGCTGTAACAAGTATAGTAGTACCTTCAAGCTCATTGTTGCTGCACATTTTAGCTTCTAGCCAATCCACAATTGCTTTCCCGGTAAACGTCCTACACCAGTGATGCCACAAGCTAACCAACCTTCTGCAGGGTCCATAATATGGTAGCCCAAAGAACGTAATCCTTCTAAATTGCGTTGAGTAATAAGATTATTATACATTTCTGTATTCATAGCAGGACAAAGGTACTTAGGTGCTTTGGTGGCCATAATTGTTGTAGTTAACATATCATCAGCAATGCCTGCATAAATTTTTCCGATCACATTTGCTGTTGCAGGCACAACTACATATGCATCTGCCCAAGTGGCCAGTGCAATATGTTCTACATCCCACTGATGAACTTGTTCAAACATGTCTAGAGCTACAGAATGTCCACTGATTTCACCAAACGTTAAAGGTGACGCAATATGCGTTGCATTTTGTGTCATTACAACCTTTACTTCAGCCCCTTTTTTACGAAGTCTGCTTACCACTTCAATTGCCTTATACGCTGCAATACCTGCAGATACTGCGACAATGATATGTTTTCCGCGCATGTTCTTCTCCTTTTAAAAATTCCTTGTATCATTGATACAAGGAATTGATTTTTTATTTAATGCCTTCTTTAGTGCGTTTATATGTCACTTCACCTTCAGCAATTTCATAAAATGCCAAAGATACAGGCTTGTCAGTCGCATGTGTAGATTCTGCTAAGCAAGGTTCGCCATCTGTTAATTCGCGAGCGCGTTTAGCCGCTAAAGTCACCAATGTATATTTGCTATCTACTTGGCTTTCCAATTTTTTTAATGGAGGTTTTACCATCATACTATCACTTCTCCTTAGACTCTTGATATTGTTTATAAATATATTGAATTTGCTCTTTATTACGACTAATCTTACAAGACTCAGCTCGCAAGATAGAGGCAACCTTTTAAAGAAGCCTCTGCTAAATCATCATTTACAACGATATAGTCATAACGATGAGCTAAGGCTAATTCTGAACAAGCCAATGACAATCGTTTATCAATGACTTCTTTAGCATCTGTGCCACGATTATGTAAACGTTCAGATAACTCAGATAGTGAAGGCGGTACAATGTAAATAAATACAGCATCGCTAAAACGTTCCTTAACCTGCATAGCGCCTTGAATATCGATTTCTAATAGTACACTTTTCCCATCATCTAATAAATCCATTACATGTTGTTTTGGAGTACCATAGTAATTATCATATACCTTAGCATATTCTAAGAATGCGTCTTCACTAAGTAAAGACTCAAATTCCTCTTTAGAGCGGAAGAAATAGTTAATTCCTTCCTTTTCACCCACACGTGGAGCACGGGTTGTCATAGAAACGGAATAAACTAAATTAGGCATTTCTTTACGAATATTCGCACAAATCGTACCTTTACCTGCGCCAGATGGCCCGGATATAACGATTAATAATCCTCTGTCTGACATATGCACTCCTATGATTCCACTGTATCTACATCTACATCATGTTGCACAAGTCGATGTGCTACGGTTTCTGGTTGAATTGCAGATAATACAATTTGACCACTATCCATAACTAATACAGCACGTGTCTTACGACCATATGTGGCATCAATGAGCAATCCCTTGTCTCTAGCATCTTGAACCATCCGCTTTATAGGGGCGGATTCAGGACTAATAATAGCCATAACACGGTTAGCAGATACCATATTACCAAAGCCTATATTCAGTAATTGAATACTCATTCATAGACCTCCTATTACTCTACATTCTGTACTTGTTCTCTAATTTTCTCTAACTCACATTTAAGTTGAACCACAAGCTCAGTAATAATCGAATCCATTGCTTTGGATCCGATTGTATTTACCTCACGATTCATTTCTTGCAAAATAAAATCGACCTTACGACCGATTGAGTTTGTATCTGCAAGTGTATTTCTTAATTGTACCACATGAGAGGTAAATCGGACAATCTCTTCCGTAATATCCGTCTTATCAGCTAATAGAGCAATCTCTTGTATAAAACGATCCTCACTAATACTCGCTTCTAAAGAAATTAAATATTCCTGAATCTTACTTTTTATATGCTCCGCGATATGCTTCTACAGCACCAGATTTATTAGTGTCAATTTTAGTAATGATCTTTTCAAGTGTATCGATACGATCTAATAAATCCTGCTTGATATGTTGACCTTCCGCAGTTCGCATTGCTATTAAAGCATCTAATGCTTGAGTCGTAGCTTCTTTCACAATATCTAATAGAACATCTTCTGCAATTGGTGTATCTTGTTGTTGAATCCATTCGTTAGAAATTGAATTTACAGCTTGTAAATGGTACTTTTTTAGGGTCATCATAGAACTCCTCTTGAACGAGCAATTCTTGAATTTGTTTTCTTAATACACTATTAATAGTAAAAGTTTTAGGTCTCTCCCCTGCATCTAAAATAGAAACCGATACCTCTACCTTACCGCGATTTATACGATCTTGTACCATCCCACGAATGATACTTTCAAAAGGATTCATTTGTTTTGGACAACGTATAAATAAACAGATCCAAGAAGCGTGCATTTACGGACTTAATTTCTACCGTACAGGTAATGCCATCTTTGGTTGCTGTGCCAGAACCAAAACCGGTCATACTTTTCATAAGATATCCTCCTTAGTAGTTTTTATTATTGTACCACGAATTACACAATCCGTGTTTAAATACTAAGAATTATATGTACACTATGGTATACTAAACTATACTTCTAAATAAATTTGAAAGGAGTACTATGAATTTAGACGGTCTTACCATGTCTGTACTCGCTAAAGAATTAAACGAGCGACTACAAACAGGTCAAATACAAAAACTATATCAAATAGATAAAACTACATTATTATTTAAAGTTCGAGCCCTTAATGAAGATCAAAACTTGATCATCACCGTAGGTGCTACCCCAGCCATGTATCTTAGCAAACCCCTGCAAGATCTACCAAAAGAGCCTAGCTCACTTTGTATGTTCTTACGTAAACATATCGAAGGTAGCCGCATCGTAAAAGTTGAGCAAATCAACGGGGACCGTATCATGTGTGCATCCAAACGGATAAACTAGAAATGGACGGTTGGCTCCATTACGAGTACATACATTTATGTTGAATTAATGGGCAAATATTCCAACTGTATTTTCGTACAAGACGATGTTATTTTAGAATCTTTAATTCACGTTTCTCCACTGATGAACCGTGAACGTTCTATTAGTCCAAAAATACAGTATGATTTACCACCTAATGCTAATCGCGTAAGTTTAATGGACTTTGATAATAATGAAATAAAAAATCTACTTACTTCCTTTGGTAATGGCTCTGTGCAGCAATCTATTCGATCTATCTTTAACGGCTTTGGCAAGCCTTTATTGGATGAAGTTTTATATATTTCCAAGCTGAGTGGTGAAGAAATCATAACTGATTTAGATACTTCTCAACTAGATACACTTGCTAAAGCCTTGTACGATCTCAAGGTAAAACTCGAAAATAGCAATGGTTATTTACTTTAATCAACGATAACAATAAAAAAAGGCTTACGCAAGCATTTTATTACATAACTATAAGGTATTAAAAGAATACAACACTATTTCTGAAGCCTTAGAGGAATCCATTCATAATACAAAGGCAATTTATACAGCTGATAAAGAGTTAGAAAAAATCTTAACGGCGGCCATCAAAAAAGAAGAAGGTCGCCATCAAAAGATCAAAGATGAATTAGAAGATACTAAGAAAATGGAAACCTATAAATTATATGGTGATCTTTTAATGATAAATGCACACCTTCAAGTGCAATACGAGCCTTCTATTGAATTACAAAATCTTCTTTCCGAAGAAGAGAAATGCTAACGATACCATTAAAGCCAAACTTAACGATTGTTGAAAATGCACAATGGTATTATAAGCTTTATACAAAACTAAAAAATCGTATGGTTAGCGGCGAGTACCAACTCAATGCAAGTACTACAAAACTAGCATACTTACAATCTATTCTGTACAGCATCTCTTTAGCCACAACTCGTGAAAGCTTAGAAGAAATACGCAAAGAATGTATGGATGCAGGCATTATAAAAAAATCAAAAAAACCACTATCTTACAAACTAGGTAAATCTAACTACATTCACTTAACAATTGACGAAGGTGAAATGTTTATCGGTCGTAACAATCAGCAAAACGAATATTTAACACACCGATTTGCAAAGCCAACTGACATTTGGTTCCATACACAAGATATCCAAGGTTCCCACCTTATTTTGAGACTCAATGTTGAGCCAGACGATATGATTCTATCTAAAGTAGCTCAATATGCAGCCTACTTCAGTAAAGCTCGTGATACTAGTAAGGTCCCGGTAGATTATACATACATTAAAAATATCAAAAAACCACCTGGATCTCCTTTAGGTTTTGTTATTTTTAATACCCATCAAACTATGATTGTAGAGCCGAAAAAGCCAGAAAACTATAATGAATGATAAAGCAATATCCTTCGCTTTATTTTTGGTTTATTATTTCGCTCACATTATTTTTTACATATTGATCTGAAATTTGATATTACTTATCTTAAGTTTTCTATGGAATTAAAATATAAAAAAAGAGGCTAGATATAATATGATATCTAGCCTTTGTTTAAACTATTGGTTTTCTTCTGTACGTTGTTCAGTTTGTTTCAAACTTTCACGATTTTGACGCAAGCTTTCCAATGTTTTCTCCAAGTTGTTTTCAACATATTTAAGAACATCACCAGCATATTGAATAGAACTAGCTTTCAGCTCATCAGAGGATTGATTTGCTGCATTAATAATTTGATTCGCTTGTTCTTGAGCTTGTTTAACAAGTTCACTTTCAGCTGTCAATTTAGCAATGTAGTCTTTTGCTTGATCGATCAAAGTTTCAGCCTGACGTTGAGCATCAGCTAACACTTTATCCTTATCAGCTACAATACGACGAGATTCTTCAAGTTCCAAAGGTAAGGATTCCTGAATAGAATCGATAATACGCATAATTTCGTCTTCCTCAACCATACGTTTTGTAGTCATAGGAATACGGCTGCTAGATTCAATAAGAACCTCTAAATCTTCTAATAATTTTTCTGTTTTCATACAATTCACCCCTATTTATTATGGACCGTATTAAATCGTTCTTCAAGTTTTTCCTTAACATCATCCGGAACAAGGCCATCTACTTACCACCAAATTTAGCTAGTTCTCGAATACCCGTGGAGCTGACAAAAGAGTATTTGTTATTTGTCATAATAAATACTGTTTCGATGTCATCATCCAAATATTTCGCAAACAAAGCGCGCTGAAATTCATATTCAAAGTCGCTCAATGCACGTAATCCTCGAATAATAATAGTAGCATTCTTGGATTTAACATACTCATTGAGTAAGCCACCTGTACAATCAATTTCAACATTAGGAATATGTTTGACAGAATTTCGAATCATCGCAACCCGTTCTTCCAAGAAAACAAGGAATTTTTATTCGGATTCGAGCTAACAGCAATGATTAATTTATCAACCAATCGGCTGCCCCGTTCAAAAATATCAACATGTCCATTAGTAACTGGGTCAAAACTACCCGGACATACACCTATACGCACAGGATTAGCTCCTTTCGGCTGTCTTTACAAAATAGGAAACTAACGTATAACCAAATTTCTGTTCTTTTATACACTCCCATGATTCTGGTAAACTAAAAACCTCATCCTTATGATGTTCTAATAATAAAACACCTTCAGGTTTTAACAAATCATAGGTCACAACCAAATCTATAGTATCTTGTATAAATCCATTCTCATATGGCGGGTCAGAAAAAATATAATCGAACTGTCGTCCCACTATATAATTTTTTAATTGTGAAAGTTTCCTCGGAATAATTTCTAACCGATCATCCACACGACAATGTTTAGCATTCTCTAAAATTAGTTTTCCCGTTTTAAAGTCCACCGCTACTGCATGTGCTGCACCGCGACTTAAGGCTTCAATTGCTACTGCACCAGTGCCAGAAAATATATCTAGTATATCAGAACCAAATATACCTTTATTTGCTAATACATTAAATACACTTTCCCGAACACGATCAAGTGTAGGTCTAGTATCAACTCCTTTAGGTGCTTTTATAGCATGTCCCTTCGCAGTTCCGCCAATAATTCGCATACAACCCTCACAAGATTATACTCATTAATTATAGTATATAAATAACCAAATTAAAAGTATCTTTTATTTATGATACTTCAATTTTAATATCGCGCCCCATTAACTCAGCTAATGCTATGGATGGAGATTTTTTTTCGTATAAAACCTCATATAAAGCCTTCGTTATAGGCATTTCAATTTGATGTTTACAAGCCATTGTATAAATAATTTCTGTTGCGAAAAATCCTTCTACAACCATATTAGTATGATTAACAATAAAATCCATAGTCTTACCCATCGGCTAGTTTTTGACCAGCCGCACGGTTACGACCATGTGGACTCATACAAGTAGCAATTAAATCCGCCCATACCGGCTAGACCAGCATAGGTTTCTTTTTGGGCCCCTAAGGCCACCCCAAAGCGAGTCATCTCATGAAGACCACGTGTTAATAGTAAAGCCTTACAATTATCCCCTAAAGCTAAACCATCTGCAATACCCGCTGCAAGGGCAATGATGTTTTTCGTGGCTCCTGCTAGTTCAACACCAATCATATCAGTATTTGCATAAATTCTAAAATTTTGACTACATAATGCCTTTTGCAATGTTGTAGCTACCTCTAGGCTTTCAGTACTCAGCACAGATGCAGCAGGTAAATTACGCCCAACCTCTTCTGCATGATTAGGTCCAGACAAAACCGCTAAATTACACCCTATGGTAGCAAGAACCTCTTTCATCACAGTCGTCAAAAGTTTGCCACTGGTTCGTTCTACACCTTTTGAACAAAGAATATAAGCTTGATTTTTATGCGCATAAGGTTTTATAGCCTCTAAGCTAGTACGTACATGTACAGAAGGAGTAACCATTAATACCACTTCAGCATTACTAATACAGGCCTCTAAATCAGAACTATATTGTAATTCTTCTGGAAGTTTTACACCTGGTAAATAGTCTTTATTCTAAGTCTTTTGCAAGTTTATCTGCAAATTCTGGACGACGACAATATATAGTTGTAGTATTTCCAGCTAAAACGGATTTAATAGCAAGGGCTGTCCCCCAACTACCAGAGCCTATAACAACAACATTCATTCATTAATCCTTTTTAATGCGTTCTACTTTCAACTCATTACCCGCAAGTAAACGCTTAATATTATCCCAGTGACGAACTATAACAAATAACGCAGCTAATCCACCAAAGCCAACAAACCAGAAGGATTCTCCAGTGAAATACATCAGTACTGGTACTAATGCAGCGGCAATGATAGAGCCTAAAGATACAAGTTTAGTGAAGTATACGATAACACCCCATACCAAAAAGCAAATCAATGCTACTAAAGGAGAAAGAGCAATGAGAACACCTAATCCGGTAGCAACGCCACGACCACCTTTAAAGCCCAAAAAACAGACCAGTTATGGCCCCCATCATTCCAAGAATACCACCTAAGATCATAAACATAGGCCCATAGGGTGAGAGTAGCACTACTCCTGCTGCCCCTTTAAAGCATCACATAGAAATACTACAGGTAAGGCTGCTTTAAGACCTATAACACGATATGTATTAGTAGCGCCAATATTTTTAGAGCCATATTGCCGTACATCTGTATTAAAGAAAAACTTACCTATAATTAATCCACTAGGAATCGATCCGATAAGATATGATAATACAGCATATACAATAATCAAAATATCCATTAGTCTTCATCATCCCGTTTCTTGCCACGTAATACTAAACGAATTGGAGTACCTTCAAAACCGAAGGACTCACGCAATCGATTCTCTAAGAAACGCATATAAGAGAAGTGAATTAACTCAGGTTCATTTACAAATAAAATGAATGTAGGCGGCTTAACACTAGCTTGCGTCATATAATAGATTTTTGGAATTCTACCATTGCGAGATGGCACAGGGTTTACGGTTTGTGCATCTTGTAATAATTGGTTCAACGTACCTAGATACACGGCGGTATTGTTGTTCAGTACGAACTTCAACATATCTGCTAAACGATGTATACGTTGCTTAGTTAAAGCAGATGCAAAAAGAATCGGTGCAAATTGTAAAAAACCTAATTCTTCATAAATATCTTCAGTAAAGCGCAATGTAGTTTTGTCGTCTTTTTCAACAAGATCCCATTTATTAACAACAATGACTACGCCTTTACCCGCTTCGTAAGCGTAACCTGCAATTTTTTTATCTTGTTCTGTAACACCATCTTGAGCATCTAGTACAAGGACTACAATATCAGCACGATCTACTGATCGCAAAGAACGAACAATACTATATCGTTCAACGGCTTCACGATTTTAGACTTACGACGCATACCTGCTGTATCGATAAGTACAAACTTTTGATTCTCATGAGTCCAATACGTATCAATAGAGTCTCGAGTAGTACCTGCTACATCAGATACAATTACACGATCTTGTCCTAACAATGGTTAGTCAAAGAAGATTTACCCACATTTGGACGACCTATAATAGCAACATGAATATTGTATCTTCGTCATCTACATTAGTACCTACAGGAGGGAAATGTTTTACAGTATCATCCAAGTAGATCACCTAAATTCATAAGATTTTTAGCGGAAATACCAATGGGGTCCCCCAAACCAAGATTGTAAAATTCATAAATATTCGGTTCTTGATTTACACTATCAATCTTATTAACTACGAGTACAACAGGTTTTCCACTAGCTCTAAGAATATTTGCGACCTCTTCATCAGCAGGTACAATACCTTGTTTACCATCAACGACAAATAGAATTACATCTGCTTCTTCAATTGCTA